>Ga0209515_10000605_pt1 | contig 63609 bp, 54 predicted proteins | sample Subgroupgradi54m_FD_187454 | JGI IMG/M metagenome (GOLD analysis project Ga0209515, IMG submission 187454) | Subsurface groundwater microbial communities from S. Glens Falls, New York, USA - GMW60B uncontaminated upgradient, 5.4 m (SPAdes)... ...
TTCCGATCTGGTTGATATATTCAACATGCCGTAAAGTCTATTTCTAGTGATAGAGATTGTCAAGGAAAAGATATTAACATTTCCTACGATCGTAGAAAGTGTTAATATTTAGCCGATGAGTTTTGTCTACGATCTTTTAACGGTTGTTGGGAGTTATCACGAGGGATACCGCGTGATGCGTCAGCGAGTGCACGGATATGACGGCAGGAGAATTTCTCAACATGATGTTGAAGCGCCCGAAACTACGGTTCGCGTGGTGCTTTCCCGTTTGAAAAGGCGCGGACTTGTGGAAAATCAAAGCGGTTTATGGCGCATTACGAAAAAGGGAACTATGTACCTGTCGAACAAGCTTTTCCATCAACCTCGCCATATTTCGAGACAAATGAATAAAAAACCGAAGAATATGATTGTGGCGTTCGATATTCCCGAGCGATATCGGAAAGAACGAGATTGGCTTCGCATTGAGCTTCGCAATCTTGGTTTCGAGATGCTCCAGCGAAGTGTTTGGTTTGGGCCTACGCCGTTCCCAGAAGATCTCATCCATCGATTCAAAGAACTGCGGATTTTATCGTTTATTAAGTTTTTTAAATCAGAAGCTTGGGATATTGTTTAGTTGCTTTATCGGAACGCTTGAAACATTGTTTGGTTCAGATATTAACATTTCCTACGATCGTAGGAAATGTTAATATCTTAGTAATACTGATTTTGGCGACAGTGAATTGACTTGTTTAATTCGACCTTCTTCACAAGATCCCATCGATGTTTTATCATTGAACGTATGCTTGATATAAAACTGCTCCGCGAGGAGCCGGAAAAAGTGAAACAGGGGATTGCAAGCAAGGGCGCCGACCCGAAACTGGTTGACGAGTTTTTGAGATTGGATGAAATTTGGCGGAAGCTCACGGCTGAACTTGAAAATCTCCGGCACGAGCAAAAAGAACTTTCGACTGAACGAGATATTGATGCGGCAAAAGCGGTGAAAGAAAAAATAAAAGAAAAAGAAAAAGAACTTGGCGGCATTGAGGCCGAACGGCGGAACGCGTGGCTGTTGCTCCCGAACATTCCGTTCGAAGACGTGCCTGCGGGCAAGAGCGAAGAGGATAATCGGGTGCTCCGCGAAGTCGGCGAAAAACCGAAATTCAATTTTGTTCCCAAAGACCACGCGGAGTTGGGCAAATCGCTCGATATCATTGATTTCGAATCGGGCTCGAAGGTTGCCGGCTCCGGATTTTATTTTTTGAAAAACGAAGGGGTTTTGCTTGAGCTGGCTTTGGTTCGTTACGCGCTCGATTTTTTGGCGGAGAACGGATTCGACCTTTGGCTTACGCCGGATCTGGCTCGGGATACGTTTTATCTGGGTACGGGTTATCAGCCGCGAGGACCGGAAGCGCAAACTTATACTATCGAAGGTTCGGATTTGGGTCTTATCGCGACTGCCGAAGTGACGCTTGCCGGAATTCATTCGGACGAGATACTCGAAGAGAGCGCGTTGCCCAAACTGTACGCGGGCTATTCCCATTGTTTCCGTCAGGAGGGCGGCGCTTATGGAAAATATTCGAAAGGCCTTTATCGCGTCCACCAGTTCACCAAAGTAGAGATGTTTGTTTACTGCAAAGCCGAGGACTCGCCTGAACTGCACCAAAAACTTTTGGAGTTCGAAGAGAAACTATGGCAGGGCCTGGGCATAGCGTATAGGATTGTTGAAATGTGCGCCGGCGATTTAGGCGCTCAAGCCGCAAGAAAATTCGACCTTGAGGCATGGATGCCGGGAAGGGATGACTGGGGCGAAGTCACTTCCGTTTCGAACACCACCGATTACCAAGCGAGGCGGTTGGGTATCAGATTTCGCGGGAAGGACGGCAAAGTTGAGTTCGCGCATACGTTGAACGGCACCGCCATAGCCACGTCGCGCGCCATCGTCGCCATTCTCGAAAACTATCAAACCAAAGACGGAAAAGTCAGGATTCCGAAAGCGCTCCAGAACTATGTCGGGAAAGAAATTATCGAATAAGTTTGGTTTCGAATACTCGCTCGGCGCCCCCGTGAATCGATTGCTTAAATAAATAGCCGTTTATGAAACTGCTTAGGTTTTTAAGAAAAGTAAGAACGTATTTAGCGCGCTACAATCCGTCCGTAGAGATTTTAATTTCTAAAGCAAACTTAGTAGGTAATTTGAAAGAGTATCAAAAGCACTATCCAAAACTTTCATTTGCCCCGGTATTAAAAAGTAATGCGTACGGCCACGGGCTTGTAACGGTTGCGCAAATTCTAGACAGAGAACGTATCGCTTTTTTTGTCGTAGATTCTTTGTACGAAGTAATGATTCTGCGAAATGAAGGTATCAAGTCAGATGTTTTAGTCATTGGATATACTCGGCCTGAAAATATCAAGAATACTAAACTGGCTCGTGTTGCGTTTACCATAACGAGCATGGAGCAATTACAGGAAATTGCGAGAACGATATCCTCGAGAGTAAGAATTCATTTGAAAGTAGATACGGGAATGCACCGCCAGGGAATTTTGCCGGATCAGATTGATGATTCGATTCGCATTATCAAAGCCAACAAGTTTTTGCATTTAGAAGGTGTTTGTTCTCACTTTGCGGACGCGGATAACGTTGACGATACTTTTACCAAGTCGCAAATTAAACAGTGGGAAAGGGCTGTCCCGTTGTTTAGCCAAAATTTTCAGGCAATAAAATTTTTCCATATCGCCGCGACTGCCGGAACATTTTACTGTGAGGAAACCTATGGAAACGCAGCTCGTTTGGGGCGCGGCTTGTACGGTATAAGCCCATCAACTTTCGTAGAGTTAAATTTAAAACCCGTTTTGCAAATGCAGTCAGTTATAAGTTCGTTGAAAACCATAGAAGCCGAAGAATATATTGGATATAATATTACTTACAAAACAACAAGAGTTACTAGGGTTGCTACAGTTCCCGTGGGGTATTTTGAGGGCGTAGACAGAAGATTATCCAATTGTGGATTTTTCAAGATCGGCGATAATTACTGCCCGATTGTCGGGAGAGTCAGCATGAACATTACGTCTATAGACGTAACATCTCTGCCCGACGTAAAACTGGGTGATGCGGTAACTATAATCAGCAATTGCAAAGAAGATTTAAATTCAGTTGAAAATATCGCTAAATTAACACATGCCATTCCTCACGAAATTTTAGTTCATATTCCGCAACATATACGCCGAACAGTTGTTAAAAATTAATGCTAACCCGCGTCAATCCGCTTATCCAAAAAATCGTTGTTTAACCAATGTCAGGTAGTGATCCCTCACTTATTTTCTAAGAATTATGCTCTCGAAAAGTCGAAGTGGTTAAATAATTATCATAAATAGGTCTTTCAAATCTAAAGTTATATAAGTGAGGGACTACTATACTAGACTAGCATGGCTAAAGAAGACAATTCTTTGTCGTTACCGGATGTGTACAAAAAAGAACATCGGCGACGGCGTCGCATCATTTTCTGCGTAATCGCATTGGCCGTCTACGGCATTTTTCTCGGAGGGACGTGGCTGGTTGTCCGTTCGCCGCTTTTTCGGATTCAGAATATAGAAGTCAATGGCAATAAAAGCGTTTCGAAGGACGACATACTCGCGCTTATCAATCGCAGGATGTCCGATGATTCTTTTTGGAAACGAGCACTCGGCGCCGAGAACATTCTTGCCTGGCCGAAAAATCTTTCATCGGATGATTTGAGGATTATTTCCGAACTAAAAGGCCTTTCCATAAAAAAGGATTATGAAAAAAGAAGCATCGGTATCACTGTTGAAGAGAGGCAGCCCTTCGGCGTGTGGTGTTTCGTGAAACAGCAGATTGACGCGAATAACGAATCTTCGTGCTGGTGGTTTGACGACGAAGGAGTGCTTTTTATAAGGGCGTTACAAGTTGAGGGCAATCTTATTACCGTCGTTGACGATTATTCCCAGAAAAATCTCGGATTGGGCTCGAACATTCTGCCGAGCGAATTTATTCCAAATGTTTTTTCTGTTTTTAAAGTAATTTCGGGAAGCGATTTTAGCATAAAGGAGATTCGACTCAACGACATAAATCTTCAGGAAGTAGAAGTTGATACATATGCGGGTCCCAAGCTCTATTTCAGTTTGCGATTTTCGGCTGACAACGCGCTTGCGGTCATTCAGTCGTTGAAGAATCAGCCGGGGCTCGAGAAACTCCAATATATTGATTTCCGTCTCGAGAACAGGGCGTATTATAAGTAGCTCCAGCTTTTGAGTTTTGAAAACCGGCGTTCGATTTGCTCCATCGGCTCGCGCCCGTTGCCTCTCGCTCCGCCGGCTCCTGCCGCTATGCCGCGGCATAGCGGCAGGAGACCAAGCCCGTCGGAGCTCTGAGAGCTTCTCAAAAATGAAAAGTTTCCACCTCCCCATTGGACACGTTCGGAACTCTAGACTGGATGAGTGTTGAAAAAGATTTGAGAGATTTAATTTGGTGTAAAAAGAATGCGGACGGTAGAGAGAAACTCCCTACCGTCCGTGACTGCAGGACAGATGTCCGCTGCTTACTTCGATTCCAGCTCGAGGCCTTTGACCTTCGCCGGATCGAGCTTGCTCCCGTCGGGCGGGAAGAGGACGACCGTCTCGCCCACGATGGCCGAGTTCAGGCAGATCCTGTCGCCGCCGTAGCCGCTCGAACCGATGTTGCTGACCGAGTAGATCTCGAGGCTCGCCCCGTAGCTGAGATCCTCGTGATTCACCCAGCCCCTGGGAACGGGGAGGGCACCGGGCTGGACGCCGTCGCCCTTGGCGAGCCAGGCGAACTGCACCTTCAGCGTGTTGTCCTCGACGACGATCGTCCGGACCTCACCGCGGTAGATGTAGCCCTTACCGCCCCGTTCTGGATTTCCATCTGCCCCCCGATGTACTTCGCCAACTGCTCGCTCGTGATCCTCATTGGACCCCTCCTCGCGAGAATTTAGAAGCATATAAGTATAAGCATCTTTTGGTAGTTCCGTCAAGTGCTCCGGCAGCGGGGTTAGAATTTAGATTTTAACGTTACAGTGTATAGATAAATATCGATGTTCCTGCTTTAAAGTCAGGTTCGGAGAGGTTGCCGAAACCGGGCTTTGGCGGCCGAAGCGAAGTAAGCCATCGGTATTCGTCCTCAGGATTTCTTGTTTGGCCCAGAGCAAGTGGCTGGGTTGCGCTTTCTAAAGTATTTACGGAAACCGCGAGCCAATGAATGCCTTGGTCTGCCGGGTTGCCGAGCAAAGACCGCCAGTCCGTTTCTTTTGGGCCGAGATAATATTTGGGACTGCCGCCGCCGAAGTAGTCAACCGCGATTTTGTCGATTTCGGGATGCGCTGCCACGAATGTCTGAAGCCGGAGCAAATCCTGGCCCCAGTCGTAGTTCGAGTCAGTGACAATATGATAACCGTTCCAAGTGCCGCCGCCGATTTCGTTAAAGTAAGAAAGAAAATACGGCGCTGAAAAAAATGTCTCTAACAAAAGCCAGGCAAGAAGAGCGAGCAACAAAATATTTTTCAGAAAAAGAGAAGTAAGTGATTTAAGCCATTGCAGAAACCATTCAAACCGGAATCCAAATTTTTCAACACCGTTCATTCCAAACCAGCGTTTCCAGGAACTCGCGGCAAGGATGTAGATGAATGGAATTGTCGGCAAAAGATGGCGTACGCCGATATTAAGCGGGCTTTTCATGCTGTACGCCCAGTAAAAAAGTATGAAGACAAGCATGGAGAATTCGGCAAAGCTCACGCCGAGATAGTCGGCAAAAAAATAACGCAGCACTTTCGATTTATAATTTTTAATTCTTTTTATAATCGCCCGGACGCTAAGAAAAAGCGCGATAAAAATAATAAGCAGTGTCGGGATGGATTCTTTGAAGAAATACACGGCTGGAAAGTAGTATCGAGAACCGAGATTAGAAATCTCGCCCAGGAAATAGCTCGTGTTGCCGCCGGAAGAACGCTGAAGCACCATCAAAACTCCGAGAAGATATTCGGCAAAAGGCCTCGTGATTTGGTGCTTGCTCATCCAGACGTCAGCGTCAGCAACACAGCGGAGTAGCGGCGCGCAGGGATGACCCGCGGCCGCGGGTCCGCCGGCGAACGAACCAAGAATAAATTCGGTATCGCTTGATTGTTTTTGAACCGGTTCATTGAAGGTGAAAAGGAAGTATGCCGGATAGACCACAAGAACATAGCCGACGACGAATATAATGATGATTGAGCGGAGATATCGCCATGCCCGCGTAAAAAATCTCTTGAACCGCGCTCGCGGATCGGTTTCCGGCCAGTCGCGGACAACAGTCCCGGCAAAGAAAAAAAGAAGAAGTATGAAAAAGTAGGGAATGAGAAGCACGGCGGAAAATTTCATCAGCTGGGCAAGGCCGAACGCAATGCCCGTGTAAAGAAGTCCGTGCTTTGACGGCGAAGAAAGAAATCGAACGAAAAAATAAGTTCCGAGAACCACGCCCAAGGCCGCGCCGATATCGGTGGTGACATAGTGGCCATGCGCAAGAACTGTCGGCGAGAATCCGAAGAGAAAAGCCGGCACGAGCGCCCACCGATTTCCAAGGAGTTCCCGCGACCAGAAATAAATCAATATGATTAGGAGAAGCGTTAAAAGAATCGGCGCGATTCTCGCGACACGCACGATGAGGTTCGGATTGTTGCCTGAGCCGTAAAGGAATTCGGCGCCCATTACCCATTGGCCGTTCACGTCCGTGGTCCATGCGGAATTACCGGTGGGAAAATCCGGATTCAGAAAGAGGAGCGGGAACGCCGCGAGCGCTTTTATAAGTGGAGGATGTTCGGGATTGAGCCGGTAGTCGAGGTTGTGGACATAGCCATAGCCGGCCGGAATATGCGCGAGTTCGTCCATAATCGCCGAATCGCCGAGCGATGCCCAGAGCATGAACGAGAGCGAAAGCACACAGATGATGCCCAGGACGGTGAGGGAAAGACGGGAAGAAAATTGTTCTCTAAAAAACGACATGTGAAATAAGTATAGCAAAGGGATTTCGCTTTGCCACAAAGAGAACACGCTATGTCCGACCCCGGCGAGGTCGGACCGCTCGCGCTCGGCCTCGCTCGGTCGCCTCAGGCGACCACCATGCCCGCTCGGCCTCCGCGAAGGTTCTCTTTGTGGCAAAGCTACATTGTTGGTTCCGAATGAAAAACAAATTTTGAATTTTTCGTCCCAAGTGATTAGAATGAATTCAAGATGAAGCATAGAGTTCCCAAAAAGAATATTTCTTCCCGCATAGCCGACATTGAAAAACAAGGAGAGAAAGAATCCTACCGAACCTCGAATAGAGTTTCTTCCGATGATTCAATCAAGGGAGCAGCCGCGCAGAGATTTCTTAAAAACAAAGAGAATGAAAACGGCGAAAAGGAGACCGGCAGAGATTCTGCTTCTCTCCCCAAAATATCCCTCAAAAAGTTTTTTATCGCGTTTCTTGTTTCGAGTTTCCTTGTCGTCGGCTGGTTCGGATTTCGGACTTACGAGAAATGGAACAACGCACTGACGTTATTTTCAGCTGCCGGGGGGCGGCTGGAGAAATTTACCGGCAAGACGGAGTACGAAAGAGGATTAAATAAATCTGCCGGACCCAAATCGTTTTTTGAGAATTTCGACTTCGGAACAATAAAAATGTTGCTCGGAGGCGTTGGCGGCGCGTACAAAAATTTCCAGGACATTTCGGTTGCGGCGCTCGATTTGGTAAAGGAGCTCGACACTCTTCAAAATGAATGGCCGAATTTTCTTTTTGGGAATCAGGGGGGGCAATTAATCGAGCATCTTAAAAACATAAAGAAAGGTATAGCTCTTATGGGTGAAGCGGATAAGAAGCTTGCCTCGACGAATTCCGATTTTGGAAACTTTTTTCCCGGCGCCGCCGGGTCAGCGTTGTCGTTCCAATCAGATTTCGGCCGCTTCGGAAATTTTCTCGATTCGTTGCTCGGGTTGCTTGAGTCGCCCGGAGAGCGGCATATACTCGTTCTTTTTGAAAATTCTTCGGAGATACGGCCCGGGGGCGGGTTTCTCGGCAGTTATGCCGACCTCGTTTTGAAAAACGGGAGCATTCAGAAAATTGAAGTGCATGATATAAACGATGCTGACCGCGAACTTGACGCAAAGATTGTGCCGCCGAAACCGTTGCAGGCAATCGTGACCCGTTGGCGCGCCGCTGACGCGAATTGGTTCTTCGATTATTCCCTGTCTTCAAAAAAAGTTATCCAGCTTATGGAGGCCTCAAAAAAGTACAGAAACAGTTCAATTACGTTCGAAGGCGCAATCGCGATTTCACCGAAGATTATAAGCGATATGCTGGAAATTACCGGACCAATCAAACTATCCGGTCGAACCGTTGCCATTAATAAAGACAATTTTTTGCTTGAAGTCCAAAAAGAAGTTCAAGCGGGGCAAGTGGAAAAAAACGCTCCGAAAAAAATTCTTGAGGAACTAACTCCCATTCTCCTTGATAAACTGGTCAAACTTCAAAGTGATGAAAAGAAAATACTCTTTCAGAAATTTGGTGAATGGCTCGCGAAGAAGGACTTAATGCTGTATTTCAAAGAGCCGGGACTTGAAAATTTTCTCGATTTTTACGGCGTTTCCGGAAAAGTGTTCGAGCTGCCGAAAAATTTCAACGGCGATTATCTCGCGGTGGTGAACGCGAATATCGGGGGCGGGAAAACGGATTTGTTCATACGACAAAAAATATTTTTTAAGACACAGCTGAATCTTGATGGTACGGCAAGCGACCATCTGGCGATATCGCGCGAGCACCAGGGAAACAGGTCGGCTTCATGGTGGTATCGCGTGCCGAACGAGGATTATCTCGAAGTATTCACCCCGCTTGCGGCAGGACTCTCGAACTTCAGCGGCGGCTGGGACAGGAAAATTTATCCAAAAATAAATTACGCGAAAAGCGGGTATGCGATTGACCCGGCGGTTTCGGAAATCGAGGCGCGTATGAAAAAGGACTTTAACTACCCCTTGGTCAGCGTGTTCGAGGAATCCGGGAAAAATGTCTTTGCGGCATGGGTGAAAACGGATTCCGGCAAGACAAACGCAATTTCTTTCGATTACAAAGTCCGATTGTTCGCTCCGCCGGCGGATGGCCAAGAATATCAGTTCATTTTTGAAAAGCAATCCGGCAGCAGCGGAGAATATCAGTTCGAACTCTACGCGCCGGTCGGCTTCCGCTGGCAGGAAAATAAATTGCCGGTGTTTGAGTATAAGACGGATGACCCTCCGGGCAGAATTATTTTTAACCTTACTTTAGAAAAATCTTAATATGATCGAACAAATCAGAAATTTCGTCATCATTGCACACATTGACCATGGAAAATCCACGCTCGCGGACAGGATGCTTGAACTCACGGGCACGGTTGAAGCACGCAAGATGAAACCGCAGTATCTTGACCAGCTTGAACTCGAGCGCGAACGGGGCATCACCATTAAGATGGCCCCAGTGCGAATGCACTGGAGGCCATCTCGCGGATTCACGCAGACCGAAACGCGGACTAACGCTGAAGGGGAATTATTGTACAAAGATATTACCTATAAGATACGAGGCGCTATTTTTGCGGTAAAGAAAAATATTGGTTTCGGGCATAAAGAAATAATTTATCAAGGTGCATTAGAAGAAGAGTTCAAAAAAGCAGGCCTGCACTACGAAAAAGAAAAATCAATAGACGTTGTTTATGAAGGCAAAAAACTGGGAACGTATAGGCCTGATTTTGTAGTTGAAAACAAAATTATTTTAGAAATTAAAGCGTTGCCGTTTGTAGGGAAGAATGAAGAAATGCAAACATGGAATTACTTGAAAGGTTCTCCGTATCGACTTGCGCTTCTTGTAAATTTTGGAGGCAAAGACGTGGATATAAAGAGGATAGTATATGACACAGTTCGTTTTCCGCGTGAGTCCGCGATGAGTCCGCGTGAGTCGGCGCAGGTTGAGGAGTACATCCTCAACCTGATTGATACGCCCGGCCACAGCGATTTTGCTTACGAGGTTTCGCGGGCGCTTGCGGCGGTTGAAGGCGCGGTTCTTTTGGTGGACGCGACCAAAGGCATTCAGGCGCAAACACTTTCGAATTTTCGAATGGCACGGAACGCGGGGTTGAAAATCATCGGCGCGATCAATAAAATCGACCTTGCTCCGACCGATGCGGAAAAGACGAGGGAGCTCCTCGCTGATTTGCTGAATGTTCCGAAAGAAGAAATTCTCCGGATTTCCGGCAAAACCGGCGAGGGTGTGCCGGAGTTGCTCGAAGCGATTGTTGAAAAGATTCCAGCTCCAAACCACAACTATGATAACGATAATGGTGTAACCCGCGCATTAATTTTTGATTCTTTATATGACGACCATAAAGGTATCATCGCGTTCGTGAGAGTATTCTCCGCTTCGGGCGGAGGCGAGTTCACGGCCGGGGATGACATTCAATTTATCGCGGCTGATAAAGAATCGAAAATAAAAGAAACGGGCTATTTCACGCCGGAGTTGAAAACAGCATCAAAACTTTTGCCGGGAGAAATCGGCTATATCGCGACCGGCATCAAAGAACCGGCGCTCGTAAAAATCGGCGACACCATCTTATCGCGGACTTTCGCGGACTTATCGCGGACTCACGCGGAAGAAGGTCAGCGTAAGTCAGCGTTCAGTCAGCGTGAGTCGGCGTCCTGGGCTCTGCCCGGCTACAAAGAGCCGGCGCCGGTTGTCTTCGTTTCGTTTTATCCGGACGGAAAAACAAAATTCGAGGATTTGAAGCGCGCGTTCGAGCGGCTCCGATTAACCGATTCGTCGTTGAGTTTTGAGCCGGATTCGAGCGAGGCCTTAGGCAGGGGACTCAAAGTCGGGTTCCTGGGCCAGCTTCATTTTGAAATCGCCGCGAGCCGTCTCGAGAGAGAATTCGGATTAAATTTTCTGACCAGTTTCCCTTCGATTGCGTATCGCGTGCAAAATGCGGGGAAAATTACTATCGTGAAAGACGCGCATGAATTCCCCGATAATCCCGAGAAAGTGTTTCAGCCGATGATTCGTGTCGAGATTTTCATGCCGCCGGCGCATCTAAACCAAGTTATGACCCTGAAAGAAATCTTTTATCTCGAAGTCGAGGAAATCAGGAATGTCGGCGAGAATGTAATTATTATGGGAAACATGCCGCTCGCCGAACTGATGAGGGATTTTGACGACAAGCTGAAATCGGTATCGGCCGGATTCGCTTCGTTCAGCTATGAACTCGCCGGAGAAGCGCAAGCGGACGTCGAGAAACTTGAGATCTTGATTAATGACGAACCGGTGCCGGCGCTGACGAGAATCGTATTCAAAGCCGAGGCCGAAAAAGAAGGCAGGGCCGCGGTGGAGCGGCTGAAAGAGCTTTTGCCAGGACAGCAGTTTACTCAAGCGCTTCAGGCAAGGGTGCGGAGCCGGATTATCGCGCGGGAGACCATTCCGGCGCTTCGGAAAGATGTCACGGGGTATCTCTACGGCGGCGACCGGACCAGAAAAATGAAACTTTGGAAGAAACAGAAAGCGGGCAAAGAACGATTGAAAGAAACGGGGAGAGTCAATCTTACGCCGGAGGTGTTCAGGGAGCTTTTGAAAAAATAGGATTATAATATATTCATGAAAATTATCGCCGCAGTTTTTTTGTTTCTCCTGCTCGCTGTTCTCGGCAACGAGCTCTATTTTTTCTTGAGGAAAAATCAGGCGGCTGGAATACGGTACCAGCAATTGCAAGGAGAACTCAATAAAGCCCGGACCGATTACAGCCGCCTCCAGTCGGATTTCACTTATTATCTCAATCCGGCGAACCTCGAAAAGGAACTGCGCGCCCGCTTCAATTACCGCCAGCCAGGCGAGAATCTGATTATCATCGTTCCCAAAATGAGCTCCTCGACAAATCAGCAATGATAAAAAAACCGTACATCATTTTTCTTTTGATTGTCAGCATCGCCCTCTTTGTTATTCTTTTGATTTCTTTCGGCTATTATCCGATTGCCATGGTGAACGGACATTTCATCAGCAAAAGAACATTTTTGAAAAATTATGGAGCGGCGGCGGTGTACTACCAGAATTTTTTGAAAACGTATCAGCAGAATCCGGCTCCGGAGAAAACGGCGAGTCCGGATGATATCCAGCGTTCGGTACTGACCCAGCTTATTGAAAATAGCATTGTCGAAGCCGGTGCGCGAAAAGAAGTCGGGGCGGATTTAAATGCCTTGGTTGAAGGAAAAGTGAGTCAGGCAAGCAAAGAACCGGGCCTCGACAAGGCGGTGCAAACGCTCTACGGAATGAATCTCGATGATTTCAAAAAAGAAATTCTCGCGCCGCAAGCCGAACGGGATATTTTAACAGGCCGGCTTTTTCTCAAAGGCGGGAATATAGACGACTGGCTTCGAGACGCCAAAAAATCCGCGAATGTGGTTATTTTTTCCCCGCAGTTCCGCTGGAACGGGGATATGGTGGAGATGAAGTAAAAGTGGAAGAATGATTCGATAAAAATCATTGCGGGTGTAGTACAGTGGCAGTACGTTAGCTTCCCAAGCTAAGAACGAGGGTTCGATTCCCTTCACCCGCTCAATCTGCTAAAATTTGCTGATGAAGATGGAGGCAGACAGCATCAGAAAGTCGGCTCTTGAGGAGATAAAGAAAACATCAAGCGTTCAGGAGCTCGAAAAAATAAGGATTAAATATCTGGGGCGCAAGGGCGAACTGGCGCTTGCTTTGCGTTCGCTTAAGGATTTGTCGATTGAAAAACGGCGCGAAGTCGGGCCGAAACTGCAGGCGCTCAAACGCGAACTTGAAGAACTGCTTAATAAGAATCAGAGGTTAGAGGTCAGGGGTCAAGAAACGAAAAAGATTGACTTGACGGCGCCGGGAAAGCGCGTGGAACGCGGGCATCTCCATCCGTTGACGGTCGCGGAAAAGGAAATCAGAAAAATCTTTTTAGCTATGAATTTTTCTGTTGTCGAAGGGCCAGAAGTGGAAACGGAATATTATAATTTTGACGCGCTCAATTTTCCGCCGCATCATCCCGCGCGGGAAATGCACGACACGATTTGGCTCAAGCAACCGGGCAAGGTGGATCCACGCCAGCGACTGCTTTTGAGAACGCATGTAAGCGGAGTCCAGGTGCGCCATCTCCAAAAACACGAGCCGCCGTTCCAGATTATTTATTCGGGGCGATGTTTTCGTTTTGAGGCGACTGACGTGACCCATGAAGCGAATTTCCATCAACTGGAAGGCATGATGACGGGAAAGAATATTACCCTCGCGAACTTCAAATTCGTCGTGGAAACATTTCTCAGAAAATATCTTGGCAACGACATTGATTTCCGCTATCGGCCCGCGTATTTTCCGTTTGTCGAACCGGGCATGGAAGTAATCGTCAAGTATCGCGGGAAGTGGCTTGAGATGATGGGCGCGGGCATGGTGCATCCGCACGTGTTCGAATACGCGGGCTACAATCCCCGCGATTACCAGGGGTTCGCGTTCGGCATGGGGCTTGACCGCATCGCGATGGTTAAGTACAAGATTCCCGATGTCCGGCTCTTTTACTCGGGCGATTTGAGATTTATTAAACAGTTTTGAAAAAAATTTTAAGAAGAACATGGGAGAACTCAAAGATCCTCAAAGTAAAAGCAGCGAAGACAAAGCGGCCGAGTTTCACGCATTTATTGCAGATATCGCCCAGATGAAACGAGAAGATGCAGGACGGGGCCTTCTAGCTCGTTTGGTAGAAGTTAGTCCATCTGAACTTACTGAGGAGGACGCCAAGATTTATCGGTCGGCTAGGGAGTTAACTATAACTAATGAGGAGCTTGAAGCGCACAGAAAAAAGCTCATCGATGAAGATGGAAGTCAGAGAGAAGGAATTCCCCAAAGCAGGTTTCTATTTCTTGAATTTATTGAAAATCTCGCCATCCCTATTTTGTTAAGAAAGAGGCGAGAAGAACAAGGAAAAAGAGAAAAAGATAAAAGAAAGAAACGATGAAATTTTCCTATTCGCTCATAAAAAAACTTTTACCGCAGGCGCCGGCAAAAGCAAAATTGGCCGAGGCGCTGAATTCTCATTCGTTTGAGGTCGAGAGTTTTGACGGCGATTGTTTGGATATTAGCTTGGCGTCGAATCGCTATTCGGACGCCGCATCGCATTTGGGGATTGCCCGCGAAGGAGCGGCAGGATTGGGCTTGTCCGCCCAAGGCGGATCCGTCTCTGGCGGAAAACTCAAAAATCCCGTTAAAAAGATTATCAATCTGCCCTTGGATATGGGATTTTTGAACGTTGAGGTGAAGGAAAAAAGTTTGTGCCCTCGCTACGCCGCGAGATATTTTGAAGTAAAACGAATTAGTGCTTCGCCGGCTTGGCTCCAAAAAATTTTAAAAACCTGCGGCTTGAAACCGATCAATACTGTCGTTGATACGATGAATTACGTGATGCTCGAAGTCGGCCAGCCGCTTCACGCGTTCGATTTCGATAAAATCAAAAGCGCAAATCCTAAATCCCCGCCTACGCCGAGGCTTCGGCGGGCAGGCGAAATCCTAAATCCTAAAAAAATTATTATAAGAAAAGCGAAGAACGGAGAAAAAATCGAGACGCTCGACGGCCAGAAATTCGTTCTCGACGGCAACGACTTGGTAATTGCCGATTCTAAGAAAGCTCTCGCGATTGCGGGTATCAAAGGCGGCGCGAATTCCGGAGTGGATAAAAATACGAAAAGAATAATCGTTGAAGCGGCGAATTTCGAGCCGGTAGGAGTTTTTAAGACATCGAGAAAATTGAAATTAATCACTGACGCGAGTTTGAGATTTGACCATGGATTGAGCCCCGCGCTCGTTGATTGGGGGCTGGACAGGGCAACTGAACTTCTTGTCAAAATGGGAGCGAAACTTATTGACTCGGTTGATATTTACCCCCACACCACAACGAGGAGTTTTAGTACGGGGGGCGCGAAGCGCGGCTCCTCGTTTGGTGTGGGGGTTTATCCGAAGCCGGCCCGCTTCGCCGGAGCTTCAGCGAGGCGAGTCGGCGAAGAATTGATTGAATTCGATACAAAAAAGTACGAGCATCTTATCGGCGCTTCGGTTTCTGTTAACGCGGCGAAAAATTATTTCCGCGCGCTCGGCTTTTCAGTTGAGGCCGCCAAAACGAAAAATGAGAATTCCTTCTTGGTGAGAGTGCCGGCGTGGCGCACCGATATCGAACAGTTCGAGGACTTGGCTGAAGAAATCAGCCGGTTATCCGGTTACGGGAAACTCCAGCCGCAGTCGCCGGCCGTAGGCCTGAAGCCGGCCACAGAGGAAAATATCATTATTCTTAAAGACAGAATCCGCGAACTTCTTTTGCATTTTCATCTTGACGAAGTGTATAATTATTCTTTTGTCTCCGACGCTGACCTACGCAGACCATACGCAGACCAACGCGGAAAAAGTCAGCGCGAGTCAGCGTTCAGTCAGCGTGAGTCCGCGCTGGTGGAGCTTCAGAATCCCGTCAGCAAGGATTTTCCGTACCTGCTTTCTAATCTTGAGGGGGGATTGCTCAAAAACATCGCTTTCAATTCGCGGTTTTTCGACACGATAAGAATTTTCGAAATCGGAAACGTGTTCCAAAAAAAAGGCGGCGCAGTCGGAGAAACATTGCATCTCGGCATCGCGTTGTCCGCGAAAAAAGAGCCGTTGATTCTCGAGCTTAAAGGCATCGCGGACGAGATGCTGAAAGGTCTCGGCATCATGGATGTTTCGTTCGTCGAATCGGGAAATTCTTTGCGAGTGGAAAGCGACCATCAGGTTATTGCCAGTTTGAAACTTCTGCATCTCGAAAAGGGTCGGACTGCCTCAATCGCCGAATTCGACTTGGAAAAACTTTTGCCGTTGGTCGAAGAAGAACGGGAATTCAAACCACTTCCGAAATATCCGGCAGTTGTCCGCGATATCTCGATTCTCGTCGGAAGTGATGTGCGCATCGGCGGTATTCTGGAGGCAATCCAAAAGGCGAGTCCGGCGCTCATTGAAGACGTTGATTTGATTGACGAATATACCAAGGATGGAAATCCGCGTGAATCCGCACCAAGAAGCTTGACATTCCGAATCTTGTTTCAAGCCGAAGACCGAACGCTGACTGACGAGGAAGTTGATGAGGAGATGAAAAAAATCTCCGCAAAATTAAAAAAAGATTTCCGAGCGGAAATTAGGTAGAAAATATCCTGGAGCAGGCTGGCGCGCGGGGCGCCGAGCCTGCTCCGATTTGTCGACCATCAGTCGTCCGGGAAGATAGGACGGGAAGTCTGGGACAGCAACCTCTCGATCTTTTTATCCATTTCTTCGAGCACTCCCTCGATCTTTTTCAGCCGTTCATTTAGTTCCGTTTCGCTCATGATTGCCCTCTTTTCTGGGGGCGTCTTGTACCCCCTCTGTTCTGGCTTCAAGATACATTATGAGGTTTCGTGTGTCAATATTTTCAGGTAGAATTAAACCAAGATGAATTCAATCATTCCGAGCGAAATAAGTGAGGTTATCACAAAGCTCGAAAAAGCCGGTTTTGAGGCGTATCTGGTCGGCGGGTGCGTGCGCGATTTAGTTTTGAATCGAGAGCCGAAGGATTGGGATATTGCGACGAGCGCCAAGCCCGAAGAAATACAAAAAGTTTTTGACGACACGGTGTATGAAAATCAATTCGGTACGGTCGGCATTAAGCTTAACCGCGGAACTACGCGGACTGAAACGCAGAACAACGCGGAACAAATTCAGCGTAAGTCAGCGTTAAGTCAGCGTAAGTCCGCGCTCGACATAGTCGAGGTAACGACATTCCGGTTGGAAGGAAAATACACCGACAAACGCCATCCGGACGAAATAAAGTTCGCGAAAACCATTGAGGAAGATTTGAGCCGCCGCGATTTTACGGTTAATGCGATGGCATTGGAGGCGTCAGGAAATAATTTAGTTGACCCGTTCGGCGGCCAGGAAGATTTGAAAAACAAAATTATAAAAACCGTCGGCAATCCCGAAGAGCGGTTCAACGAGGACGCGCTTCGGTTGCTCCGCGCGGTGCGGTTCGCGGTCGAACTGAATTTTGATATCGAATTCAATACGCGGCGGGCGATTGAGAAAAGCGCGGGCCTGCTCGAGATGATTGCGAAAGAACGCATCCGCGACGAATTCGTAAAAATTCTGACGAGCGACCGAGCCGCCGACGGCATAATCCTTCTTGAAGAACTGGATTTGCTCCGGTATATAATTCCGGAATTGCGTGAAGGCATCGGCGTCGGCCAGAACAAGCATCATATCTATACCGTGTTCGAGCATAATCTGAAATCGCTTGAGTACGCGGCGAAGAAAAATTACTCGCTGGCTGTCCGGCTCGCGTCTTTGCTTCACGATGTCGGCAAGCCGAGAACAAAAGCAGGTGAAGGCCCGGACGCGACGTTTTATAATCACGAAGTCGTCGGAAAGAGGGTCGCGGCCGCGGTGCTGGAACGGCTTCGTTTCTCGAAAGAGATGATAGAAACAATCGTCCATCTTATTCGCTATCATATGTTTTATTACAATGTCGGCGAGGTGAGCGAGGCCGGCGTGCGCCGGTTTTTAAGCCGCGTTGGGCCGGAGAATGTCGACAACCTGATGAAAGTGAGGGAAGCGGACCGCATCGGCTCGGGCGTGCCGAAGGCGGTGCCGTACAAGCTTCGCCATCTCCTTTTTATGATTGAAAAAGTAAAGCATGACCCGCTCTCGCCGAAGATGCTCAGCGTGAACGGCAATGAAGTGATGGAAATTCTTGGCATCGGGCCGAGTCCGAGGGTGGGGCAGATTTTGGCGATTCTTCTTGAAGACGTTCTGGATGAACCGTCGAACAACAGCAAAGAAAATCTGGAATCGAGAATCAAGGCGTTGGGGGACGCAACGGAACAGCAACTGGCCGCGCTTTCGAAGAAAGCGAAAGAAAAGAAAAATGAGTTTGAAAGCGGGCTTGAAGAAGAAATGAAGCGGAAGTATTATGTCAGGTAGTGAAAATTCGACCTCCGATAGAATTATTGTTCAAGTTCTAAAATAAGTTGTCGGTCATGATTCGTAGTAAATCCAAAGATAAAATTTAGTTAGCAGTTCAAGTCGAATTTCTACTACCTGATATGTGAAATAATCGCATGTTCCGAGAAGAAAAGATTTTTCGGGTTCTCGCGAATTTCTGGACGCTTGTTCTCGGCGCTTTTCTGATTGTCAATTTCTTTTCGCTGAACGCGTACGATTATCTGACTCCGGCGTTCAGCATCATTTACACCGGCATTTTGAGCATTTATGTCGGCACCAAAGAATTCGACAGATGGTATTCAGTATACGAGGACAGGCATCCGGGCGAATGGTTCATCATCGGCTGGACAGCGCTGATTCTGTTCCTTTTTTCCGCGCGATTCTTCTTGGGCAGCGAATATAAAGTGCCTGCCGAAGTTATTGCCGATTACGTTATGGTGCTTTCAATATTCGCCATCACCCAGAAATCGAAGCGATTGCATAAGAGGAGGAAGTAAGGGGTTGATGAGAAACTTTTTTTGCTTTATTGTTCATACTCGCGGTACACGCGTTTCACCAACACACCAATAAAATCGGGCTGTAGTATACCGGCAGTACGCGCGCTTCGGGTGCGTGAAGACCGGGTTCGATTCCCGGCAGCCCGACCAAAGAGATATAGATTATAAACGGTTGATTTCAAGTAACCATGGCAAACAAAAAAGTTTTATTTTTGTATAACGGCGGAACAATCGGACAGATTCCCGAAACGCGCGACGGCCAGATAATTTTGGTGCCTCCGAAAGACAGCGAGGTATTCAGGGCTGCGTGCGAGTCGACAATCGAAAACCTGAAAAAGGATATGGACATCACGTTCGAGTTCGTGACGGCGAAGGACAGCAGCAATATGTCGCCGAACGATTGGGAAAAACTCGTATTCCGCATCAAGAAAGCCCAAGACGAAGAAAATTATGACGGCGTTGCCATCGCGCACGGAACCGATACGCTTGCCTATACCGCGACCGCGCTTGCGCTTTCGCTCCACGGCAAGGACCCCGGCAAAAGCGGCTTGAGGATTCCGGTTTGCATAACCGGCGCCCAGAATCCCATTTACGAGGCCGGCGGCGACGGCAGATTCAATCTAGAAAATTTGTTCAGGGTCTTGGATAAAGCCATTGATAGTGAAGTTGCCGACTTGCTAATCAATTTCTGGGATAGAATTCTCTTGGGTTGTAGGGCGTTAAAATTAAGCGAGAGAAAATTTGGAGCATTTCAGTCGCCATCGTATCCGGATGTCGGCTTCATTGATGCAAATGGTATTCATCTTGATATAAATCTCGTAAAGCAAAAAAAAGATGCGGCAGATAAAATAAACCCCGCCCCGAGATTCGGAAGAGGCGTCATAAGTTTTGAACTCTCGCCCGGAATTGACCCTAATGTAGTTTTGGGATTTATTGCAAGTGGGGGTATTTCGGCTATGATTTTTAAGTCACTGGGCGAGGGGAATGTCTGCACTGAAGGCCAGTACAATTTGCTTCCGGTCATACAGCAGGCAACGAAGGACTACATCGTTCCGATATTTATCACCACCAAATTTACGGGCGGAAGCGCCATTGCGACGCACTACGAAACCGGACTCGAGGCCATCAAAGCCGGCGGGATTCCCTGTTTTGACCATACCGATGTTGCGGTGGACGTGAAAGTGAGATGGCTTATCGGCAATGCCATTTGTTCGAGCATCGACGATTTCAAACAGGCAATGCGAACGAGTTTCGCTGGCGAGGTAACGCCGCCGAAGACATAACATCAGGAGAAAACGGGCCTGTAGTATAGTGGTAATACGCCGCATTCGCATTGCGGAGACAGGGATTCGATTTCCCTCAGGTCCACAACCCGCTATCCCCATTACGAAATTTTGGTGCGGGGCAAGGCGTAATGGTGGAGCCCCACGGCTTTACAGCCGTGGCACCGCTCCACACGCTTCGTCGGGCGGAACCCTCCGAAGCGTATCCTCCTTCGCTAAAGCTACGGAGGATACCCCCATTTCCCGCCTTCACAGGCAGAGCTTTCTCCGCTTCGCGGAGGAGGGTAAAGAGGGTAAAACAGGGGTGTGGATATCTTTTCTTGCTGTCAAGAAGAAAAGATGTACTATGAAAGAGTTGAGCAGTATGCCAGGCAGTGAAAATGCGATTAAGGCAACCCGATTTCGTTCGTCATGTTATAAGCAAACTGAACTTAGGCAAAGGTCATCACTTAATCACTCAATCGCAAGGTTGCCTTAAATAACATAACGTTGCAATCGCATTTCTACTGCCTGGTATGGAACGAAAAAAAATTTTTATCGGGGCGTTGGTCGTTCTTGCTGTTCTCGCAGGGTTGTTTTTATACTTTCGTTACCAGCGGAAACCGACAGTAAATTTAAATCGTCTTGAGGACTCCGTGACTGCTCCAGAAGGAAAAACCGTTACTGTCCCCCCTGAAGTCATACAGAAGCTTACTGCTCCTACTCAATCCGTCACCCTCCCTTCCCAAGTGATAGAAGGTCTTACTGCTCCCGACACATCACATTAAATTCAACTCTTTAAATAAAGGCCCAACAAAACTAATTACATATTTATGCAAAACTTTTTCAAACAATTAGCGGTAATCAGCATCCTTGTCTTTACGCTTGTAGGACTTAGGATATTTGCTTTCAGCGAACCCTCTGCACCCGCTCCGGGAAATAATACTCCTACTCCGCTTAATGTTGGTTCTTTGGGACAATCAAAATTGGGAGGACTCATCCTTAACACGGGCGGCGCCCTTAACGGCTTGATTGTGCAAAATGGGAACGTGGGTATTGGGACGGTGAGTCCTGGAGCGAAATTAGATGTCAACGGCCCACTAAAAATAGGAAGCGGCTATCTGCAAGTTCCTTCATCTATTGCGCCGCCGGCATCTCCCGCGGCTGGGATGATTTATCTCAACACAGCCGATGCAGCTCAGTCAAAGCTGAAGTTGTATAGAAATTCACATTGGGTCACATTGGCGGAATATGTGACAATCCCCACGCTCGTGTCTATGACCTATTGGGGGTATAGCCATTGTTATCCTGATCCCAATGGCGGAGCTTCCGGACTTCTGGTTTGTGATAGCGCGGCAACGCAGCAAAGCATGCAAGCTGCATGCCCGGCAAGTACAACCGCTACAGCATGCCAGAGAACTGATGGCGCCCTACCAACAGCAACAGGGTGGCACACTGACCCGTCGCAATGCAACTGCTTTGGTAGTCCTGGCCAATGCCATCCGAACTGGGTAGTGGTTCAATGCACGGAACCCGCCGAGTAAAACATTATTTTAAATTCAGTTTTTGTCGGTTGCCAGTAAGCGCCGGAGGCAAATAACTATCGGCGAGAGAAGCGCAAATTCCAAAAAGCCCCAAAGGGCTTTTTGAATTCTCGACGGGAAGCCGACAGGGGGTGGGGATATCTCGTGGTGTTGCCAAGGGGAAAAAAGATTTATAATACCAGTAATATTATATACACCTTAGTGAGGCACCACACAACGACACATCGCGTATTGTTGCTTACCGTCCTGTTTATTGGAGGGATTTTGTTATTTCATCCGTATCCCGCAAAAAAAGCGTTAGCAGTCCCGAATAGCGACAATGTTTCCGGATACGCCTGGTCTGAAAATATCGGCTGGATCAGTTTCAACAGCAAGAATTGTGACAGGGACGGTGACGGCAAAGCCGACGCCAAGCCGCCGGCTCCGGCAGCATGCCCTGCTTCCGGCACTGACGTGGCGGACTACGGCGTAAATATTGATTCCTCGGGAAATTTCACCAGCCCGTCATACGCCTGGTCAGAAAATATCGGCTGGGTCAGCTTTAACAGCGCGGACGTCGCTGGATGTCCGAGCACTCCCTGCGCTCCTCACCTTAATACAGCCACCGGAGTGGTAAGCGGCTGGGCTCTTGCGTGCAGCGGAACTAACGGGGGAAATTGCACCGGAGGATCGCGAAGCGACGGTTGGGATGGCTGGATTCACTTGGCTGGCAGGGCAACTGACGGGCCGCAAACCTCTTATGGTGTTTCGGTAAGCGGCGCCAACTTGGGTGGATATGCTTGGGGGTCTGATGTCGTCGGTTGGATTCATTTTTTCGGAGTGGTGCAAAGCAATCAACCCACGCTTGTCATCGCCCCGCCCTCCGCAGAAGTCCAGGTCGGCTCGTCAACCCAACTTTTGGCATTCTACGATTCTGACGGCACTGGTCCTGTAGGCGAAATAATCGTTACTGCGTCATCCACCTGGTCCTCGGATAATTCTGCCAAGGCCTCCGTGAACAATGGCGGGACCAAGGGGCTCGTATCTGGAGTATCCGCCGGCTCCGCGAACGTTACGGCAAACTATACCGATTCGCTCGGCAACGCGTTGAGCGCAGTCGCGCCGATTACCGTAATCAATCAAATTCCACCTCTCTCCGCTTCCTGCGCCGTTTCTCCCTCGTCGGCTTCGATCGGTCAGTCCGTAACATGGACGGCATTTCCTTCCGGTGGCACCGGGTCGTATACCTATGCATGGTCCGGGACAGACGGACTTTCGGGGTCAGGGCAGACCATTTCCAGAAGTTATGCGAGTGCGGGACAGAAGGCGGGGTCAGTACAGGTAACATCAGGAAGTCAGAGCGTCACGGTGTCTCAGTGCGGGGCTGGCGCAACTATCACTTCGAGCGTTCTTCCCACTTCTCCCACTTCTCCTGCTTCTCCTGCTTCTCCTGCGCCGACAGTCGCCATTTTCGCGAACAACACGAGCGGCACGATTTTCCTTTCAGCGCCCGCTAATTACATCCTTACGTGGAATACAACCAACGCTGACTCGTGTACCGCGTTCGGTTCCTGGAGCGGCACAAAGCCGACGTCCGGCTCGGAAGTATTCTCGAATGTCGGTATCGGAGCATATTCTTACGGCCTTTTCTGCGTGAACGCCGGGGGATCGGCTTCCGGCAAGGTTGGAGTGAATGTTGCTACTATCCACGAAACCGCGCCATAATGACCGACTTTTCCACAGGATATTTATACTTGAACTGGTATAATAAGGATGTAGTACAATTAAGGATGCGTAGTATATAAAGGTCGGTGGTTCTTAATTTCCGTTTTAATTTATATGGATACAGTAACGTATGCGTTGGCAGCTCAAGGATGGACAGATGTTGTTCGCGGTTCGCTTGTGCGGTTATTGAACGGGGTTGTCGGTTTTATCCCGAATTTGCTGGGCGCCCTGGTTGTTTTTCTCGTCGGCCTCTTTGTGGCGTATGTGCTTGGCGTTTGGGTGGTGGAAAAAATCTTGGATGCGCTGAAATTCGACAGCCTTCTCGATAAACTCGGCCTAACCCCTTATTTCCAAAGGGCCGGGTTGCGGCTCCGCGGAGCGAGATTCCTCGGTCAGTTGGTGTACTGGTTTGTGACGATAGCGTTCTTGCTTGCCGCGTCCGACATCTTGGGACTCTTCTACTTTTCCAACTTTTTGAAGGATGTTCTTTTTTACCTTCCGAATGTTGCGGTGGCGGTCCTCATAATGTTGGCGGCGGTGGTTCTCGCGAACTTTACGAGCCGGATAGTAATCGCATCGGTGATGGGCGCGCGTCTTCACGCGGCTCATTTTTTGGGAACGCTCGCGTGGTGGGCAATAACGGTATTCGGTTTTCTCACCGCGTTGGTTCAGCTCAATGTGGCGGCAGGTATCATCAATACGGTGATTACCGGCTTTATCGCGATGTTGGCGCTGGCGGGAGGATTGGCGTTCGGTTTGGGCGGCAAAGAATATGCGGCTCACCTGGTCAACCGTTTGAAAGAAACGACGAATTCACGCTAGATTTTCTTTCTTGGTTGCGGAATGAAAAACCGCCCATGCCGCTCAAGATGTGAGGTCTTGAAGCGAGCCTCGCCCCATCGGGGCGGGAGGGGCGGTTTTTCTATTTGCGGAAGAGTAGAACGAAGTATTAACATTTCGTACGATCGTACGGAATGTTAATATTTTTTTTCGGCGTTTTAAAAAAAATGCCGGCGCTATGACGCGTCATGGTGCCGAATCATTCCCCGCCGCTTTCCTTAAGGAAAGCGGCGGGCGGTAAGCATCTTTACCTAAAGAACAATTGATAAAATAAAGACGATATGCTAACGTATCTTTAGTGTTCTTTGAAAATTCAATATTGCTCTGCGGCAGCCAAGAGTCCCTCGAATTAATTCGGGATTGCTGGGTGCCGCAGTAAAATTCTCGAGGAGGAGAACATGACCACTAGAAGGGCGTTGCTCTACGCGCTCTGTGTCACGGTTGTGTCCGGAATCCTACTCACCACCGTGAGTGGAACTCCGACCGTGAAACAGGCTGTCACCACCATGTCGAGCATGTTCATCTCTGCCTTCTTCGTCATGAGGTTTGTCTTGCCTCTTCGTTAAGTTCTCAACCCTGCCAGTTCACATACCAAGAAAGGAGGTGACGGGCGCAGTTCTGAAATCGGTACACAAGTAGTTATTTCAGAACTGGAAAATCTAGAGTCAGGTGAGGGGATTGACAACCTTATAGCAGAGGGATTACTATAGACAACGAAATGATAAGCAGGAAATTAAGCATTCGCACAAGCGGCTGATGAGCCAGATTTTTTTGGCATACCGAGCCGCCTGTAAAAGCGGCTTTTTGATTTCTTGGCGGAGTATATCCGGCCGATTGTATATTGAAAAATTCCCTTCCGGAATTTTTATAAAAAATTCTGGCGGGAACATACCGGAAGCCCTTCACTGTGTTTTTTCGCTTTGGCCGTCCCGCCGAAGCATCGACCCAATTTCTACAGTGAGAAGGGTTCCGTGCCTCACTATCGTTCGGCACGATGTGATGCCAATACGCGAATCTTATGCCAATGATGCGAATTGCGAATAATTTTATTTGCAATTTGTAGATTGGCATATCATTGGTAGATTTGCATCATGTTTGTGACGAGCGGCAGCGAGGCACGGATAAAAGTCAGCATTGGGATGGTTGGCAAGATCTTCCTGTAAAAGGGAAGGTCATAAGGGCGAATGGTGGATGCCTTGACATCAAAAGGCGATGAAGGACGTGGCGTAGCAACGATATGCTTCGGGGAGGTGCGTAGCAACCTGCGATCCGAAGATTTCCGAATGGGGAAACCTAATTGAGCAAACCTCAATTGTTCTCCGACGTAGTTGTCGGAGTTCGCGTACCCGCTGAAGTAAAACATTTCAGTAAGCGGAGGAGCAAAGAATAAATATTATTCCCTGAGTATCGGCGAGAGAAACGGGAACAGCCCAAACCAATGTGTCTCACTGCGTTCGACACGAGTAATGAGTTTTGAGTGGCCAGTGGTGAGTGAAAACTCTTCACTAAACACTAATCACTCTTTACTCAAGTGACGAGCGAAGTGAGGCACGTTGGGGTTATAAGGGAGAGACGCTCTTAACTTATAACTCTTAATTGATGGCGCGAGAGCGCCATGAGTTATTAGTTATGAGTTGAGGTGGGATTGTTACAAATTCATTGGCTAGTCGAATCTTCTGGAAAGAAGAGCCAAAGACGGTGATAGCCCGGTAGGCGAAAGTTGATGAACAATCCAGTTTCTTTTCTTAAGTACTTCGAGGTCACAACGCTTCGGAGGAAATCGCGAGTACTATCTCGCAAGGCTAAATACTTTTGATGTTCGATAGTGAACAAGTACCGTGAGGGAAAGGTGAAAAGCAGGCCGGAAGGCCGTTGAAATAGAACCTGAAACCATTTGTCTACAAGGAACGGAAGCTCTAACAGTGCTTCGCACTGAAATTTTCAAGTATCAATTCTCAATTTTCATTGAATTTTCAATGTTTCAATTTTTCAAACAGTTTGTAAATTGATTCATTGGAATTTGATTGAAAATTGTAAATTGAAAATTGGAAATTCCAATGCGGAGCATTGGGAGCAACCGTGTGCCTATTGAAGAATGAGCCAACGACTTATTTTGTATTGCTCGTGTAACCCCACCCCTTGTTCGAGAAGATGAATAGTGATGATTATTTTGCAATTTTGCATTATTGCTGAAGTCATGATTTCTAATTCGTAAACAAGAGGTGGGGGTACGCACAGGGAAACCGAGTCTTAAAAGGGCGACATCCCATTCAAATTTTTGGATTTATTAAATTTAAAAATAAATCCAAAAATTTGAATGGGAACAGCAGTACAGTATAGACCCGAAGCCAGATGAGCTTGCCTTGACCAGGTTGAAAGCCGATGAAGATCGGCTGGAGGACCGAACCCGTGGGTTGTTCAACACCTTGGGATGAGTTGAGGTAAGGAGTGAAAAGCTAATCGAATCTGGTAATAGCTGGTTCTCTCCGAAATAGTTTTAGGACTAGCGCCCGTCTCTATTATTCTGCAGGTAGAGCTACTGGATGAGTGGTAAAGGACGAAAGTTCAGCCGCTCAATCAAACTCCGAATGGCGGGATTCAATAACGGGCAGTCAGACTCCGGGGGCTAAGCTCCGGGGTCGAAAGGGAAACAGCCCAAATCATAATCTAAGGCCCCTAAATGCGTGCTAAGTGTTAAAGGCAGTCTCGCGCCACAGACAGGTAGGAGGTTGGCTTAGAGGTAGCCATCCTTTAAAGAGTGTGTAACAACTCACTATTCGATGGCGAGGGGCGCCGAAAATGTATCGGGGCTAAGCACGCTGCCGAAGATATGGATTCCGTGCCTCACTTTTGTTCGGCACGATGTGATGCCAATACTGCGAATTTTATGCCAATTTTGCGAATTGCTAATGTAACTTATTCGCAATTTGTAGATTGGCATAGAATTTGTAGATTTGCATCATGTTCGTGGCGAGCGATAGCGAGGCACGGAGTGGTAGGAGAGCATTCCGTATTCATTGAAGCTCGATCCGCGAGGACGAGTGGAGGATACGGAAGAGAGAATGTTGGCATGAGTAACCACAATCCTAATGAGAAATTGGGACCCCGAAAATCCAAGGTTTCCGTGGCACTGGCAATCAACCACGGGTTAGGCGGCCCTAAGGCGATGGCGAAAGCCGCAGTCGATGGACAGCAGGTTAATATTCCTGCCCGCCGTACATAATCGATGGAGTGACGAGGTTTAGTAGATGGAACGCCTTATTGGTTTGGCGTCCTTGCGCGAGGATGCGTTTTTGGCAAATCCGGAACGCTGTCTTTAATGATGAATCCCAGCAAAAAGGCAATTGTCAATTTTTATTGGCGAACGTTCATCGAGCAGATCTCCGAGAAAAACTTCTAAGATTATTATGTATGGCACCGTACCGGAAACCGACACTGGTGGATAGGGCGAGTAGCCCAAGGGGAACGAGTGATTCGCCGTTAAGGAACTCGGCAAACAAGCGGCCGTAAGTTCGCGATAAGGCCTGACGCACTTCGCTATCGCTCAGTGCTTGGATGATGCCAATAATGCGAATTGTATGCCAATTGTGCGAATTGCGAATTCGCAATTTGTAGATTGGCATAAGATTTGTAGATTTGCATCATGTAAGCGACGAGCGGTAGCGAGGAGCGCCTGCAACAAAAGTATTCCTAGCGACTGTTTACCAAAAACACAGCTCCCTGCGAACTCGCAAGAGGATGTATAGGGGGTGACGCCTGACCGATGCGAGAAGGTCAAGAGTGCCGGTGTTGTGCAGCAATGTGCAATGCTGAGTGCTTCAAGCCCTCGTCAATGTCAGCAATAACTATAATTGTTCTAAGGTAGCGCAATTCCTTTCCGGGTAAGTTCCGGAGCGCACGAAAGGCGTAACGACTGGGAAACTGTCTCAACGGCGAGCTCGGTGAAAATGCGATTCCCGTGAAGACGCGGGATACCTGCAGCGGGACGAAAAGACCCCGGAAGCTTTACTGTAGTTTGGCATTGGCTTTAGGACTTTGATGCGTAGCGTAGTGGCGAGGATTTGAAGCGTCTCTTTCGGGAGGCGTGGATCCGACAATGAAACAGCCATCTTTAAAGTTTTAAAATCTAATCTCATCGGCAAAAACGATGGGCGACAGTGCTTGATGGGCAGTTTCAATGGGGCGTTGGCCTCCAAAAGAGTAACGGAGGCGTTTATTAAGGTCGGCTTAGCCCGGATGGAAACCGGGCTGGACGTGCAAAGGCAAAAGCCGGCTTCACTGCAAGACCTACAAGTCGCGCAGATGCGAAAGCAGAACTTAGTGACCCGACCATACTTTATAGAAAGGTGGGAGACATCGGCTAAAAGCTACTCCGGGGATAACAGGCTAGTATTGTCCGAGCGTCCCCAGCGACGACAATGCTCGGCACCTCGATGTCGGCTCAAATTGGGCTGAAAATCCGAGTAATCGGATTCAAGTAAATCAACTAATAACGGTGAAGTCCTATCAAGAGCGACCCAGAAATGGTAGGATAATACCGTGGGAAGTCGCTTTAGGCGACCCCGTAACGACTTGGCCATTTCTATGGCCGGATAGCAATCTTTGTGTTGCTATAATACGTTGACCCCCATTAGATGCGTGAAACGCTATCTAACGGGGTGAAGATATAGTCTACACATGTAGTAATACATGATTCATGTGCGCCCTAGCGCGGGGGTGTAGAAGCTCCCAAGCGTTTGGCTGTTCGCCAATTAAAAGGGCACGCGAGCTGGGTTCAGACCGTCGTGAGACAGGTCGGTCTCTATCTGCTGCAGGCGTTGACGTTTGAGAGGAGTTGGCCTTAGTACGAGAGGACTTGGCTGAACGAACCTCTGGTGTACCGGCTTTGCCACCAGGTGAAGCGCCGGGTAGCTATGTTCGGAAGGGATAAGCGCTGAAAGCATCTAAGCGCGAAGCCCACCTCAAGATTAGACGTCGTCCGATGCAAATCGGACATGGTTTCGTGGGAGATTACCACGCTGATAGGCTTCAGGTGTAAGGTCCGCAAGGATTTTAGCCGAGAAGTACTAATAACCAAAAAATTGCCAACCATCCCAATGCTGACTTTATTTCGGTTCCCGCTTCGTGAGGATCGCGGTTAATTTCTTCCAGCGAGAAATTCCCGCTGCCTCTCGGAAATTTTAGTGTCGCTTCGCGACACACCAAGCTAAAATTTCCTCCGAGAGCTCCTCTTGAAGCGGGAACCTCCATGTTGGAAATTACTAACAATAGGCAACGAGGCAACGCAAAAATTTATTTTTGTGATTGCCGAGTGAACCGATTGATGAAACGAAGTTTCATTAAATTTTCTTCAGCGATTTCCCGGTGATTTAGTATTATGTGCTCCACCCCTTTCCATTCCGAACAGGGAAGTGAAAGCATAACACTCCGATGATACTTAAGGTTTCGATCTTGGGGAAAGTAGGATTTGCCGGGATATCATTGCAGAAAATTCCGTCTTTAGTTAGAATAGCTGTATGTCAGAAATTCCACCATCCTCTTTTCCTGAGTGGACGCCCGAACAACGAGAACAGGCACGCCAGACATTGATTAAGGTTTTAGCAGTCGACATTGCTGTAGAACATCGAGGTCGTTTAACGAACGAACTTATACGAGAAATTAGTAAGGAAGTTGGCAATTACTTAGAGAAAATAAATAGAATCCGGATTCGAAAAGAAGAAGGCGAGAAACTTTCAGAACAAGACGAAAAAGAACTTCAGGAATTTGAGGAATCTATTCGAAATAGGGAACTTACGATGGAAATGTGGCGAATTGATGCTCGATTAGCGTATTTGTCGAAGAAAAAACAAAAGGAGGGATTGACTAATGATGAACAGACCGAAAACGAATTGTTGCAGAAACGGTTCAATAAAATACAGGATATATTATACGGTGAAGTAGGCATGGATGAAGAAGTTCAGAAATGGTTAGATGAAATAAATGATCCTTGGCGTTATTTGGATTCTGACTATAGAGAAGGAAATGAGAATTAAGTAATTTCATGACCTCTCGTCTTCTAAAACAGTTTCTCTACGGCGTTTTTTATATTGTTGTCCTGAGTGGAATAATTTGGGGAACGTATTCTTTATTTTTAAAACCAGCGCCGAGCTGTTTTAATCATGTTCAGGACCAAGGCGAAGAAGGAATTGACTGCGGAGGACCTTGCGCCAAGGTTTGCATCCCGGCGAATCTCAAGCCGGTTGAGATAAGCGGCCAGCCCCAAATTTTACGTCCGACACCCTCGGGAATAAGCGTTTTTGCAAAAATACAAAATCCCAATTCCGATTATGGCGCGAAAAGTTTTTCGTACGCATTCAGGTTTTACGACAGCCAGGACAACCTCATTCAGGAAGTGCGCGGCGAATCGTTCGTGTACGCCGCAGAAATCAAGTATCTCGCCGAGTTCAATCTCTCTTTCTCCGGTTTCAAGCAGGCGCAGCGAGCAGAGTTAATCATTGAAAATCCGGCGTGGGTTTCCGGGAGCGTGTTCAGATTGCCGCAAGCGGCGCTCCAAGGGGTTCAAACCTCAAAATCAGATACGGGGATGCTTCAGGTGAACGGCCGGTTTATCAACAACGACAGCGTGATTTTTTCGAATGTCGCCGTTGTCGCTCTTTTTTACAATCAGGTCGGCCAGCCGGTCGGCATTTCCAAAAACGAAGTCGATAATGTCTCGCCTGGAGAGAGCCAGACATTCTCGGTTATCCATCCCGCGATTCCGAATGTTGACGTTTCGCGGACGGCGGTCTTTCTGTATGCCAAACGATAGGCTACAGCGTGATGCCAATCAACGAATTGTATGCCAATGATGCTAATTGCGAATAATTACGGATTGGCGATTTGTAGATTGGCATATTATTGGTAGATTTGCATCATGTCTGTGGTGAGCGGCAGCGAGACACGATTATGAAAAGCATCATCATACCTCTCGGAATCATTCTCATTGCGAGCGAAGTTATTCTCTCGAGCATATCGCAGAATTTTTTTTATAAACAGTCCCTGTTTATCGTAGCGGGATTGGCGCTGATTTTCATTTTCAGAAATTTCGACTGGCAGAACGCGCTTGGCCATCGCTCGTTTATCTTCGGTTTGTACGCTCTGGTAATTCTGTTTCTCCTGTTGGTTCTTGTTATCGGGCCGCCGATTCGGAATGTGCGGAGCTGGTTGGTTCTGGGGCCTGTGGGTTTTCAGCCGGCAGAACTCGCGAAGCTCAGCTTGATTCTTCTCTACGCGGAATATTTCAGCCGCCGTCATTTGGCAGTAGGACGCTGGAAAATTATTCTCACCTCGTTCGCGTTTTTCATCGTGCCGGCGGTTTTAACGGCATTACAGCCCGCGTTCGGTTCGGCGTTGGTTCTTTTCGGAATCTGGTTCGGGTTTTTGCTCTCAAGCGGATTGCCTAGAGGCAGGATAGTCTTTGCGCTTGTCGCGTTTTTAATCGCCGGCTTTTTTTTGTGGAGTTGGGGACTGAAAGAGTATCAGCGCGCGAGGATAGTCCATTTTTTCTATCCCGAGAAAAATCTTTTGGGCGTTAATTACAGCGTTGCTCAGTCGAAAATCGCAATCGGCTCGGCCGGATTCTGGGGCAAAGGATATGGCCAGGGCTCGCAGACGCAACTCGGGTTTTTGACCGAACCGTCGAACGACTTCATCCTCGCCGCATTAATTGAAGAATGGGGAATCGTGGCGGGGCTCGCCGTTGTCGGAGCATTTGCAGGGCTTCTCTTCGGGATTTTGAAAATCGGTTTGCTCGCTCGCCGCAATTTTGAAAAATTCATCTGTGTCGGGACCGCCATCGTGTTCGGGACTCAATTTCTTTTGAACAGCGGTTCGGCGCTCGGCTTGGTTCCGGTTGTCGGCCTGCCTTTTCCGTTTTTGAGTTATGGCGGTTCGAGTATTCTTACGAGTTTTTTCCTTCTTGCTGTTATCGGCGCCATCAAGAAGAGTAAATTTTGAAAAGCCAATATGATGTTTTTTAACACACCGGCCAGAAAAATCGTTTCGAGCTTCGTTCTATTTTTTTTGTTCTTATCCGGCATCTGGTTTTTTTACGGACTCCGGCCGGTTTCCGGAATCAGCCGGACAAAAATTTTTGAAATACGGCAAGGAGAAGGTTTTTCGGAGATTGCGAAACGCCTCCGAGATGACGGGCTAATCCGTTCGACCGCCGTATTCGAGCTCTACGCCCTATCCACCGGCTCGGCGAGCAAATTGATGCCCGGAATTTATGATATTTCCGGCGCTTCAAGCACGCCGGAACTCGTTGCTCTTTTGAAGGAAGCTAATCGGGAAGTTAAAGTGGTAATTCCGGACGGCGCATCGGTCTACGATATTGACAAGTTGTTAAGCGAGAAAAAAATATTGCCGGGCGGCGCCCTGAAAGAATTTGCTAAAGTCCATCCAATTGAAGGAACGCTGTATCCTGACACGTATGAATTCTTCCGGTATTCAAATGTTGATGACGTTGTCGCTATATTTTTGAAAAATTTTCAATCAAAAGCCGTGCCTACTCTTAACAAAGATCCGAAACATTTCAACAACAACTTGATTTTGGCCTCTCTTGTGCAAAAAGAGGTCCCGGATTTTAAAGACGCGCGCATCGTCGCGGGGATTTTGAAAAAACGTCTTTCTGCCGGTATGGCGCTTGGCGTGGATGCGACAATCTGCTATCTCAAAAAAGAAATTCAGAACGAAGTTGACTGTTATCCGTTGAAACCCGGGGATTTTAAAATTGACTCGCCGTATAACACCTATCTTTATGCCGGATTGCCGGCGGGCCCCATCGGCAGTCCCGAGATTTCGGCAATTCAGGCAGTTCTTAATCCACTCCCGTCGCCGTATTGGTTTTACTTGAGCGACCCCAAAACCGGCAAAACAATTTTTTCAGAAACGCTTGAAGAACATTCAGCCAACCGCGCGAGGTATTTGCACTAGAGACATCGTTGACCTATTATAAAGAGCATAAAGGTCATAAATATTAATTCAAAATAAATTTATGGAAGACAAAAAAGAATGTATGGGCGGATGCAACGGCGGAATGTCAGGATGCAATTCTGGAATGTCGAAAGGTTGCGGCTCTATGGGCGGAAAGATGTGTTGCGGCTGGGGAGGAATGCACCGGTCTTTCCTGCTCCGGATAATCCTCATGATTGTCATCCTCAGCTTTGTTTTCGAAGCCGGCCTTAAACTCGGAGAATTGAAAGCAGAGCTCTATGGTTATGGAATGGGCGGCGGGCACTGGGGTCGTTCTATGATGAACGGCGACTCTTACGGCTCTGGAATGATGCAAGGGGGAGCTGTAGGTAAACAGTCCACCACCACAGCGCGGTAGAATTTCAGATATGCGGATATAAACAAAAACGGTCGCCTAAGGCGACCGTTTTTGTTTATAGATTACACCGAAACCAAATTATCCAGCCAGTCGCTTTTGTACAAATCCTTTATTTCCTCTTGGACTATCTGCATTGTTTTTTCATCCCATTTTCCGTTCTGATATCCAACCACCCTGTCTATTATCTTTTCAAGATAGTACAGCCGGATCCGGTCCGCCAAGTTGTCTTTCTTGAATAACGCGGGGTAATATTTTTTCAAAAAGCCGAACTCTTTCGTCATTTTGTAATTCTCGTAGAGCGACTCCAGCCGTTCTTCCACGGTGTACTTCGGGTCGCGGAACACTTCGACGATTTTCCAGAGTTCATAGTCCTTCGGTGCTTGGGAAACCCAGTCGAAGTCGATGATGCCGGTTATCGCGTCTCCTTCGTAAAAAATATTTTCGAGATGTATGTCGTTGTGCACCAATACCGCCGTGCCGGTTTCATCCAGAAGCGGCAAATGCGCCTTGTAAAATGCCTCAAGAAAATCCACTGCTTCTCTTTGGCTGGCTCCCAGCCGGTTTTTTGCGATCAAAGTAAAATCAGTCACTTTTCCTATCGCGTCTTTAAGATTTCGGAACTTTTTCCCCGATGCGATTCTGACCGCGTAATCGTCGAATCTAATCGAATGGAATTTTTGGAGTTCTTCCGCCAGCTGGGAAATGAAATTTTCTTTCTGTCTCATATTGAACTTCAGCCAGTCGTAGACGATATTGGTTCCCCGCAGTTTTTCCATCAATAAATACGCCTTATCGTTGATATCTCCGGAGTCGATGATTCTCGGCACTTTTGCTCCGACAGAAAGCATTCTGTCCACGATTTCTTTCTGGTGCGCGAGGATGCCCTTCCATTCTCCTTCTATTTTCACGACATAGGTATCGCCTACGGAATACGTCCTGTTCGCAATTCCGCTTCGGTAGCGTTTTATATCCGAACCAACGTCGAAGCCATTTTTTAAGAGTATCCGCTCGATTATTTTAAGGTCTTTTGAATCCATCGGTGTCATGGTTTGATAATTAACTCTAAAGCTATCTTATTTTGAAGGTAATTTGAAGCACTGGGTTCTCCGCGCGATGAATTTGACAAATCTATATAGTTTGTGGTATATAGTCAATACGCAACTTGAAAACTGAAAATATGCTACTTGCGATTGGTTACTGCTTTCAGCCTGTTTTTAAGTTAGTGATAGATTGAAAGCAGTAACCAAGACCAACGGCCCGCTGAACTCCCGCATGACGTGGGATAAGGCGACGCCATAATCCGCGATAAGCGGAGAAAGGACTCGGCCATGAAGCCGACCCTTGACCAAGCAGGGAAGTTGATCGAACTGGTTTCTCAGAGCGGCAGGACCGACGAGTGGGTGCAGGAGCATCTGATCGGCTCAGGTGCCTTCACGGATCTTCTCGCGGTGAACAACCTGCGAGATATGAATCGTGACGAGCGTCGTCACTTCTTCGGTCTCTCGCCGCTTAACCCGTCGCCCAAGCCGCCGCTTCTTGAGCCCGTCGGCACGATAGTTATCCCCGCCGACGGCGAGGAGTTCGAGCTTACGCTCACGAGCGAGGAAGCGGACCCGATCGCGATGGTGTGTCGGGACGGCTACGGTGACTGGCAGAAGTGGAAGTACAAGGGTGTCGAGATTAAGGGCACTCAGACCAAGCGTTGCAAACTCGTCCGTCTCGGATACGTTCTCAACCTCGACGACGCTCGGCAAAAGGGCCGCACGCTCGTCGATGGCCAGTGGAGGGAGGCGTTCAAGAAGAAGTTTTCCCAGAACGATGGCAAGGGCCCCATCGGTTTCGGCGGCGTTGGTTCCCAGTGGGTGAGCCCGGACGGCGTTGCCGACTTCCCGGTGTTGGACGGGGACGGTGCGGCGTGGTACTCGCGCTTCGTCTGGGCTGGTGACGGTCGCAACGGGCGCTGGCGGTGGCTCGCCGGGGTCAGCAAGTAACTGGAGTTTGGAATCTGGGGTGACTGGAAGTTTTTTGGCGCCCTTGGTCCCTTCGTTCGTCCCCCGCACGGTCATTATGACGTGCGGGGGATTCTATTTTGAATAAAGCAGATTATGCGTTAGAATTAAAAGCAGAGAGTAGATTTATAAAAGCCCGCGGTTACGGCTTCGGGCGGTCGAAATCCGAGATTCGGTGCATGCAGAATAGTAGCGGGCATGCTTTCTACTAGCGTCATCTCCGAGCTCTAAAAAATGAAAGTTACTTGGTATCCAATATTGGTGAGCTTTTATGCTTCACATGAGATACAATTCAGAGAGTATTCAACGGATGGTGGTATGGATGATATTGGGTACATTGGTTCCCAGTGGGTGAACCCGAACGGCAATGCCAACTTCCCGGTGTTGAACGAGAACGGTACGGCGTGGAACTCGAACTTCAACTGGGCTGATAACGATCACAACGAGCACTGGCGGTGGCTCGCCGAGGTCAGCAGCTCTTTCATTCCCCGCTTCGCGCGGGGTTTCCTTTTTCTATCCCTCGTATCCAGCCGCCGAGCATTTTTCCTATTTCATTCAGCGGTTCTGAAAGCGCAATATATTTCTTAGTATCCAATGTTTTCATTTCCCAATTTATTTGTAAAAAGAATTTTAAGAGATCGAGTTTTCCGCTGGCTCTTTGCAGATACGGAATTTTTCGATCTTTTCCTAAATAGCTTGCGATAAATAGGAGTTCGATCGTGTCGATAAACAGAGAGTCGATTTTTGCGCCGAGCGTGTACCGGGATTTCTTCGGGAAGTGATTTCTGAATTCATCCCAAAGTTTGTAGACCGAAATAAATCTTTGAATAATCGGTAGAACTCCGTGTGGGGGGGGGTATTCATAGAAAAATTTTTTTGAAAATTATGAAAACATTATTTACGGGCGATCTCAAGCAGATAGCCGACTTGGAAAATTTGCTTGAGGCGTGGCGGGAATTTGCGCGCGGCAAAAAGAACAAAATTGACGTTCAGGAATTCTCACTTTGTCTTATGGATAATCTCTTATCGCTTCGCGATGACCTTTTACATCATACCTATCGTCACGGCGGCTATCAAGCGTTTCGGATTTCAGACCCCAAGCCAAGAGACATTCATAAAGCGCCTGTCAGGGATCGCGTATTGCATCATGCCATTTATCGAATACTCTATCCTTTTTTCGACAAGACATTCATCGCGGATTCTTTTTCATGCCGTATAGCTAAAGGAACACATCGGGCGCTGCGGCGGTTTGCTTCTTTCGGAAAAAAGGCGAGTAAGAATAATACGAGAACATGCTGGGTGCTGAAGTGCGACATCAAAAAATTCTTTGCCTCGATTGATCAGAAAACACTTATGGATATTTTGAAGCAATATATACCGGACAGGGGACTTATCTGGTTATTAAATGAAGTGGTCGGGAGTTTTTCTTCAACCGCGCCGGGCATTGGTCTTCCGCTCGGCAATCTGACATCCCAGCTTCTTGTGAACGTTTACATGAATGAGCTTGACCAATTTATGAAGCATCGGCTCAAGGCGAACTATTATATCCGCTATGCGGATGATTTCGTCATTATGTCTTCCGATTGTAAATTGCTGCAGACAACTCTTTTGGAAGTAGAATCATTTTTACGAAATTTTTTAAAGCTCCGGCTTCATCCCGATAAAGTATTTATCAAGACATTAGCTTCCGGCGTGGATTTTTTGGGATGGGTGCATTTTCCCAACCATCGGGTATTGCGCACTGCCACGAAAAGGCGGATGATGAAGAGAATAGGAGTACATCCGACGCGAGAGACCATTAGTTCCTACGCCGGATTGTTGAGCCACGGAAATGCAAAAAGATTGCAAAGCAATATTTTGCAACGTTAAATCATCCATCAAAGCGCTTTTGCGCCGATGTCTTTTCTATAATGCATTCCGTCGAAGTATATTTTCGACACTGCTTCATATGCCAAATCAAGCGCGCCTTTGAGCGTTTCACTCCTTGCCGTTACTCCGAGTACTCTGCCTCCCGAGGTATAGTATGCCCCGTTTTCGTAGACCGTGCCTGCGTGGAATAGTTCCACCCCTTTTATTTTTTTCGCTTCTTCGAGGCCGGTGATTTTTTTGCCTTTTTCATACGCGCCCGGGTATCCGCCCGAAGCAAGAACGACACAAACCGCATATCCCGGATGCCATTCGATTTTTTGTTCGTTTAGTTTGTGCGCTATACAGCTTTCGATAATCTGGAGAAGGTCTGTTTTCAAAAGAACCATATATACTTGTGTTTCCGGGTCGCCGAAGCGGGCGTTGAATTCGAGTACTTTCGGCCCATCGTTCGTGAGCATAAGTCCGGGGTAGAGTATTCCCGCGAACGGCCGTCCGGCGTCCCGAAGGCCTTGAAGAGTCGGTTCGACGATACTTTTTGAAATCGCATTCATATCGTCCGTTGTTATCCACGGCAGGGGAGCGATGGTTCCCATTCCGCCGGTATTGGGTCCTTTGTCTCCGTCGAAAATTTGCTTGTGGTCCTGCGCCGGCGGGAACATTTGGAACGTCGCGCCGTCAGAAATTGCGTGAATCGAAATCTCCTTGCCTTGCAGAAATTCTTCGATGACAACCTCACTCCCGGATTCGCCGAATATTTTATCAACCATAATGTTTTGAAGAGCGGTTTCGGCTTCTTCTTTTGTTTTTGCGATTATAACGCCTTTTCCCAATGCAAGCCCGCTTGCTTTGACGACAAGCGGAAACTTTGCGTTTTGCAGGTATTCTTTTGCTTTCCCGTATTCTTTGAAAACCATAAAATCCGCAGTTGGGATTTTATTGGCTTTCATAAATGATTTTGCGAATGCTTTTGATGCCTCGATTTCTGCCGCGGCTTTTGTGGGACCGAAGACGGGAATTCCGGCATTTTGGAATTCGTCCGCGATTCCGAGCGCCAACGCGTCATCCGGACCCACCACGGCAAGGTCAATCTTTTTTTCGCGGGCGAATTCGAGCAGGGTTTTGAAATCTGTCGGAGCTATGGGAATGTTTTCAGCCAACTCTTGTGTTCCTCCATTCCCCGGCGCAACATAGATTTTTTTGACAAGAGGCGATTGGGACAATTTCCACGCGAGCGCATGTTCTCGTCCTCCTCCGCCGATTACTAAAATATTCATAAGAGTATTCGCGAATAATGCCAATCTCGATTAATGATATGAATTATATTAGCGTTATTTGCTTCTATTCGCATTATTAGCGATTACTCCTTATCCTTTCGGGAATAAAAGTATAGCCGCCCTTTTCGCTTCTTCAAGAATTGTTTCCTCGCCCGGCAAAACGAGCGGCGTTTCCCGTTTCAGTTCTTTGACTTGCCCTGTCGCAAAGTCATGGAGGGTTTCGATTTGAACTTCGTGTTCCACGGGCAAGACTCGTTCCTGAAGAGCCGCCACATCGTCGTCCGGAAGAATCAAAACTTGCTTTCTTTTGAGGACTGCGCCTCCGTCGAACTCGACAGCCACGCGCTGCGCCGTTGCTTCGGTCCAGAAATCATGGTTTGTTTGGCGCACAAAATAGAGCCGCGCCGCGTGCACGCGCCTTCCGTACATTCCGGTTCCGCCGAAATCGGGCCGGCCGGGGTCAAGCGGTCCAAGATGCTGATTTACCATCATTCCCCGGAATCGCTCAACAACGTTTCGCGGGGTTTTCTGCATCCATCCGTACTGTCCGATGAATTCCACGCCTCGCGCTTCGCATGTTTTGATAATCGCTTCTCCGAATGCTTTTTCGTTTTCAAAATCGCCCGGCTGAATCACGACGACATCCTCTTTTGATATTCCGGCTTTCATAACACGCTCGATTCCCGGAATTCCGTCACGGCTCGCGATTACAAGCGCCGGTTCGATTCCTTTTAGAGTGCCCGAGTTCACGGCGAGAATAATCTGTTCCGCGGTTGTTCCGTTTCCGGATATGAGAAGCGCAATTCGCATTTGAGTTTTAATTCCCGAATAACGTTCCGGCTATGGGTTCTACTACTTTTGATTGTTCGAAATCATTCACGCGCTCATGGAGGTCAATCGGATAGTCGCCGTTGAAGCACGAGAGCGAGAATACTTCTTCGGGAAGTTCGGTCGCTTTTACCATTCCTTGGAGCGAAAGATAATAAAGCGATGTCGCGCCGAGGTACTCGCGGATTTCTTCCACGGTTTTATGGAACGCGATTAATTTCGCTTGCTCCGAGATGTCGATGCCGTAAAAATCCGGATACTGTATCGGCGGGGAACAAACGAGAAAATGCACTTCTTTCGCGCCTGCTTCAAAAAGCGTTTTTACGATTTGCCTGCTGGTGGTCCCTCGGACAATCGAATCGTCAACCACTACAACGCGTTTTCCGCGGAGGACCTCGGGCAAAGGCGAAAGTTTCATTTTTACTCCCAAATCTCGCGAGTGCTGGTCGGGCTCGATGAATGTGCGGTGGATGTAGCGGTTTTTGACAAGCGCCATCTCAAAAGGAATCTGAAGCGTGTTCGCATAGCCGATGGCAGAGGGAATCGCGGTATCGGGAACCGGGACCACAATATCCGCGTCCAACGGGAATTCTTTTGCGAGACGGACGCCGAGATTCCGCCGCACTTCGTACACCGATTTTCCCAAGAGGGTGCTGTCCGGACGCGCGAAATAGACAAGTTCGAAAATATCTAATTTAGGATTTGGGGGCAGTACTTGGAACGAGCGCATTCCGCGGTCGTCCACCGCGATCATTTCTCCGGGCGCGACTTCACGCAAAAATTCCGCGCCGATGGTTTTGAACGCGCAAGACTCCGAAGCGAAAACAAATCCTCCATTTATTTTCGCCATCGAAAGCGGTCTGATGCCGCATTGGTCTCGTACCACCACAAGCGTGTCCTTTGTCGTAATGACGAGGCAATACGCGCCGGTGAAAAGGGGGAGCGCGCTCCGCACCGCTTCTTCAATGGGAACGCCGTCTTTGAAATAGTACGAAATCGCCCGCGCCATCAGTTCTGTGTCGTTCAGATTGGAAGCGTCTATATTCTTTTCTGAAAAAAAATTTTTGAGCGCCTGTACGCTCGGCAGATTGCCGTTGTGGGCGATTGCGAAGTTTTCTTCGATGATCGGTTGGGCGTGATGAGTTCCCGTTCCGAGCGATGTCGAGTAGCGGTTGTGGCCGATGGCAATATGGCCGGTGAGCGCCCGGATATTTTCTTCGGAGTAGACGCTCGCCACCAAACCCGCGCTTTTGTGGATGCGGATGGTCTCGCCGTCGGCCGTCGCGATTCCCGAGCTTTCCTGTCCCCGGTGCTGAAGGGAAAAGAGGCCGAAAAACGAAAGACGGCTTACTTCCAAGCCGCGACCGAAAACAGCGAACACCGCGCATTTTTCTCCGGGGAGTTCCATTGAAATTGAGTTACCAGAATTATATCAGAAAATCTGGAGAACCACTCACGTGGGACACTAAACATAATGGGAACTTTTACCCCTTTCTTTTTAGCTTTTTCGTAAGCATCTCCGGCATTCTTCGACGAAGCAACAACTGTTTTTTCGTCCTCCGCCAATGCTATCCACATACCCTTATATTTCTCAAAAATTTCCGTCCAGTTGATAGTCATTTGTTTATTATTATAACGTACCCTTTTTATAATATGAGAATACACTATTTATCTCAACTAGCGCAAGATGAGGGATTTTGACTTTAAACCGCAAACACCGCGCATTTTTCTCGGGGAAGTTCCATGTCTTTGTTTTTATTTTATCATAATTATTAAGGGTTTAGTACCTCGTATGGTGGTGAAGCATCAGGTATGGTGGAAATTGCATGAAGTTAAAAAATCCCCTACAATACAGTCATAATGTTTGTTTGTCTTATCAGTCTGTAGGCACAAACAAGCTAATTCCTATGAACGGACACACAAAATCAAAAATTAACGATTTGAATCTGCAAGATTGGAAAGAATACAAAGATATTTTGACTGATAGTTTGTGGCTGATTGGCGAGCGCGATAAGTCTGGTGCCCACAATAACGTTTATCACGGCAATTTTATCCCGCAAATCCCGAATCAACTGATGCGGAGATTTACCAAAAAGGGCGATGTTGTTTTGGACGCTTTTTTGGGCCACGGCACAACTCTCATTGAATCAAAAAGATTAGGACGGCATGGCATAGGGATTGAACTTTTACCGGAAGTCGCACGCTCGGCAATCCAAAATATCAATCGTGAACTTCCGAATGGCGAAAAAGTTTTTACAGAGGTTATTGTTGCGGACAGCACCACAAAAGACGCGCACGAAAAAGTTTTGGGTGTCCTCAAAAAGATAGGTCAGAAAAACGTACATTTAATTGTTTTACATCCCCCATATCACGACATAATAAAATTTAGCAATAAGAAAGAAGATTTGTGCAACGCCGCAACGGTTGAGGAATTTACGTCGAAATTCGGCGATGTAATAGAAAACCTTTCCGAATTGTTAGATCGGAATAGATACTTGGCTATTGTTATTGGCGACAAATATACAAATAGCGAATGGGTGCCTCTCGGTTTTCATCTTATGCAAGAAACATTAAAGCGCGGGAACGGTTTGAAGTTGAAAAGTATTCTCATAAAAAATATGGTAAATAATCGCGCGAAATTGAATCAAGAACATTTATGGCGTTATCGTGCGCTTGTCGGCGGTTTTTACATTTTCAAGCATGAATACATTTTAGTTTTCAAAAAAGTATAGCTATGTTAGTTAGCACAAAAGAACTGGCGAATTTAAAATTGAAAGGAGTAAAAGCCGAAGACCTAAAAGAGCTTGCGATGAGTGTTGGTGTTGAACCAAAAGGTAGTGCAGGCGACCTTATTAAAAAACTTATAGACCTTCCCCAGAATAAAATTGATTCTTTCATTAAAACAAAATATCAGTCGCAAGTTAAAGAACGGCAAAAGTTGATTTCTGATAGCGAACTTATAAAAGAGGTCCAAAAAGTAAGGAATTTTAATTGGGGTGTGGTTCAAGGGCAGTTAGACCAAAAAATTCAGGCGGAGTATGTTAGGAAGTTTTTCCGTTACCAAGATTTAATCAACGGCGTCAAGAGCAAGCTCCATGACGATGTAACTTCTTATGTTATAGCGACTTGGTATAATCACTGGACTACTGTTTTGATTGAGGATCATATCGGTTTACATCCAAGAATAGTACCGACGCTTAAAAATAACTTCGGCGTTGATATTTTCTTTGAGGGGCAACCCTTTGATTTGAAAACGACTTATCTGCCACGCGGTTATCCAATTGACGAGGCAATTAAAAATCCTCGGCAATTGGCAATTTGGATGTATGAAAACCAAGGCGCGCAACGCTTCGGAGCGGATAATCGTTTCTTTGTAATCCTTGCGGATAAAAATAATTTGGATCAAAGCTGGAAACTCAAAAGAGATTTTGATTTTGTCTTTGACAAAATTGATCAATTCTTCAACGAGGCAACAGTATCCGCCAAAGACGAAATAATTTTTACTTTCAAGAAAAAGACCTACACTACTATTTCCAAGGTTTTAATAATCACAAAATAACTATGGAAAATTGGACATTAAGTTGGTCAAAATTATATCAGAAAATTTTAAGAGTCACCTCAATGTCTTCCAATTATAAAGATCAGGTTTTTTCAGGCGTTGACGGAGAGGATATAGCGGTACCGAGAAGCTGGTGAAATTTGTTTTTGTCTGATTTCATCGAGTTAATATAAAAACTTTAGTGAGCCAAGAAAAAATAAATATTACAAAACTAATTATAATAGTTTTCACAATTGTATTATCAAGTATCTTGAAAATTCCCCTATACCAAAATCCATCAATGAATTCATTACCTGATAATGGATTAACATAAATCCTGACTAACCTATTTTGTTCTTCATAAGTTCCCACCAACTTCTGGGCTATTAGATCATCCATTATGGAGTGAAAATACTTTACCATCTCATTATGCCTTTCACGATTTTTAGGCGTTCCCGCTATTTTTGGCCATAGCCCCCAGTGTCTGAACGTAGGAAGATTGTCCGAGTAATATCTTGAAAACCAATCAACAAAAGGTTCTTTCGGTACTTTTTCATCTTTAGAAACTGTAATAGTGCCTAAACCTGTCCCTGCGGGAAACGACAACTCTTTCTTTGGAGCATTTTTTCGACAATTCTCCCGTAATCCTTTTGCTATCCGATACCTTCTATAAAAATATCTCATACGCCTAATTGTACCAAATATATCCTTATTCATGGCTTACTTGTTATGGGGCTTGGAGGTGCATGGTTTCGAAAAGAGGTTGCATAGGATTTTTCCAACTGCGTAAATTTTCTCTTTTCCCAACAGCGGAAACTTTCTTTTTGAGAGGGGCTATCGGAGGAGCAAAAAGCTTGGTCTTTTGCGAAGCAAAAGTTTTTGCTCCGAGATGCAGGCGCGCTCCGACCGCAGGAGTCGGAGCGACGCCGGTTCTCCAAAACCAAAAACCGAAGCCCTTGACAAGTTTTCGGAAGCACTATAGTATCTAAACCATAGCAATCCCAGTAAACCAAGCAATCTTGGCAGGTTTGTTTTTTGCGGTTTTTTCATGATGTAGAGGTTTTCTCGTTTTCCGTTCTGATGTTTCAATATCGGCAAGTTTTTTTGGTTCTTTGGAAAGCAAAAACTTTGAAGATAGAAACTTTCAATGCCAGGTAGTGAAAATTCGACTGGTCGCCGCAGGCGACAAAGAATAACGGCTCAATCCTAAAATTATTTAGTGAGACAATTCCAATGCAAGAATCGAGATTATAAATATAATCAAGTCGAATTTCTACTACCTGGAATGCCTAAAACTTTAACCCTCAAAAATTTTTCAAAATTCGAATCGTTCATCAATCCATTCGATTTGAACGAGATTCAGTTGAAATCCTACGACTGGTTTTTGAAAGAGGGGCTGAAGGAAATTTTGGACGAGGTCTCGCCAATCCGCGACCACACCGGAAAAGAACTCGAACTGTATTTCGAGGGCTACCGCATCGAGAAGTCGAAATTGGACGAAACAACCGCTTCCTATAAAGACGCGACCTACGAGGTGCCGTTGTATATCCGCGTGCGCCTCGAAAACAAAAAAACGGGGCAGTCGACGGCGCAGGAAATTTATTTCGGCGATCTTCCGGCGATGACCAGCCGCGGAACATTCATCATAAACGGCGTCGAGCGCGTGGTTGTTTCGCAGTTTATCCGTTCTCCGGGTGTTTATTTCAGCGCATCCCCATACCGGGACCGCCAGCTTTTTGGCGCGAAGATAATTCCCAACAGGGGCGCGTGGCTTGAATTCGAGACCGATCTCGATGGTTTTATAGGAGTGAAAATTGACCGCAACCGAAAAGTCGCGGTTACCGATCTTTTGCGGGTGTTTGGCGCGAGCGAAGAAAGAATCCGCTCGGCATTTCAGGATATCGACAAAGGAGCAATCCGCCATATCGACGCAACGCTCAAAAAAGACACCGCGAAAGACGTTTCCGAATCGTATCTCGAAATTTACCGGCGGCTCCGTCCGGGCGATCCCGCGACGCCGGCAACCGCGAAAAATTTGATCGATTCGATTTTTCATAAATTCGAACGGTACGACCTTTCGCCTGTCGGGAGATTTAAAGTAAATCAGCGGCTCGGTATGCCCGCTATTGCAAGCAAAGCATTGCAGGCGGGAGAGAAAAAACCCCGACGCCCGGAGGGGTCGGGACTCCGACCCGCTTCGCCGGAGCTCCAGCGAGGCGAGCCAGAAGCGTCGGAGGAAAAGGACAGCCACCTTCTTGACTTGGAGGATTTGATTATGATTGTGCGGGAAATAATTCGTTTGAATAATACTCCCGGAGCAAAACCCGACGACATCGACCATCTTGGCAACAGAAGGATGAAATCGGTCGGCGAGCTCCTGCAGGGAAGATTGCGCGTCGGATTGGCGCGGCTCCGCCGGATTGTGCAGGACAGGATGTCAACGATTGAACGCGACAATCTGATGCCGGCCCAGCTGATTAACTTCCGTCCCATCGGCGCCGTGGTCAAAGAATTTTTCGCTTCTTCCCAACTTTCCCAGTTTATGGACCAGGTGAATCCGCTCGCCGAACTCGAGCACAAGCGGAGGTTGTCCGCGCTCGGCCCGGGCGGCCTCCGGAGAGAACACGCCGGTTTCGAGGTACGCGACGTCCACCATTCTCATTACGGAAGAATCTGTCCGATTCTTACGCCCGAAGGCACGAACATCGGCCTCATCAACTATCTCGCGGGTTTTGCAAGAACGAACAAATTCGGTTTTTTGGAGACCCCCTATTTCAAAGCAAAGCACGGAAAACTGACGAATGACCTGGTTTGGCTCGACGCTCTTGAAGAAGAGAAATATAAAATCGTCCACGCGGCGACCCCGCAAGATGTGAACGGCCGGCTCCTCGGGCCCGTTGTCGAAGCGCGGTTTGGCGGAGAGGTGGGGACCTGTTCGGTCGAAGAGGTTGATTTTATCGAGGTTGCTCCTCACCAGTTTGTGAGCGTTGCCGCGTCCTTGATACCGTTCCTTCAGCACACCGACGCGAGCCGCGCGCTGATGGGTTCGAATATGCAGCGTCAGGCCGTGCCTTCAATCAGGCCGCAGGCGCCGTACATTATGACCGGCCAGGAAGAAAAAGCTGCCCTTGATTCGGGATACGTGCTCCGGGCCGAAGCGGAAGGGAAAGTCGTGAAGGCGGACGCGAGCGCTGTCGCGGTTCAATACGCCAAGGGAACAAAGAATTACGAGCTCAAAAAATTCAAGCGCTCCAACCAGTACACGTGCATTTCCCAAAGACCGCTGGTTTCGGTCGGACAAAAAGTGGAAAAGGGAGAAGTGCTAGTTGACGGCCCTTCGACGGAAAACGGATTTCTTGCGCTGGGGCAGAATCTTACGGCGGCGTTTATGTCCTGGGAAGGCGCTAACTTTGAAGACGCCATCATCATTTCCGAACGCGTTGCACGCGACGATTTTTTCACGTCAATCCATCTCGAGGATTTTTATACCGATGTCCGCGACACGAAACTCGGGCCCGAGATGACGACGCCCGACCTGCCGAACGTATCCGAGGAAAAACTGAAAAATCTTGACGAAGAGGGGATTGTCCGCATCGGCGCCGAAGTCAAAGCGGGGGATATTCTTGTCGGAAAAATTTCGCCCAAAGGCGAAACCGAGCTGACAGCGGAGGAACGTTTGCTGCGGGCGATATTCGGAGAAAAAGCGCGGGACGTCAAAGATACTTCTTTGACTCTGCCGCACGGAAAGCGCGGCCGCGTCATCGGGGTTAAAGTATTTTCGCGGGAGCAGGGAGACAAATTGGAAGTGGGCGTTATCAAGCGGATTCAGGTGGAAGTCGCTCACCTTCGTAAGGCGCAGGCCGGCGACAAGCTTGCCGGCAGGCACGGAAATAAAGGAGTTATCTCGCAGGTCCGGCCTGTTGAAGATATGCCGTATCTTGAAGACGGCACGCCTGTCGATATTATTTTAAATCCGTTGGGCGTGGTTTCAAGAATGAATTTGGGACAGGTTTTGGAAGCCCATCTCGGTTGGGCCGCCTCGAAACTCGGGTATCACGCCGTAACGCCGGGCCTTGATTCGGCAACTGAAGAAGAAATTCGGAACGAACTCAAAAAAGCCGGCTTGCCGGAAGACGGGAAAGTAAAATTGTACGATGGCAGAACAGGCGACCCTTTCGACCAAAGAGTGACAGTGGGAATGATGTATATGATGAAACTGAATCATCTTGTCGAAGACAAGGTGCATATGCGTTCGACCGGTCCGTACTCGCTCATTACCCAGCAGCCGCTCGGAGGCAAAGCGCAGTTCGGGGGCCAGCGGTTCGGTGAAATGGAGGTGTGGGCGCTTGAAGGATACGGGGCGCGGCATACGCTTCAGGAGATGCTCACGATTAAATCCGACGACGTGCTCGGCAGGTCAGCCGCGTACGAATCGATTATCCGGAATGAAACCATCAAAGAGCCGAACATTCCCGCCACGTTTAACGTGCTCGTGAACGAGCTGAAGGCGCTTTCCATGAATATCGAGCCGCTCTACGACTCTCCTTCCGACCGCCGCGACGATTTCAAGGCGTTGAAAATTACTGTAGCGTCTCCGGAAGATATTCTCGCGTGGTCTCACGGCGAAGTTATCAAACCGGAAACGATTAATTACCGGACCCAGCGGCCTGAAAAGGACGGGCTTTTTTCCGAGCGGATTTTCGGGCCGGTGAAGGACTATGAATGTTATTGCGGCAAATACCGCCGGATTCGGTATAAGGGCGTGGTGTGCGACCGGTGCGGCGTTGAAGTAACGCGCGCTTCGGTCAGACGCGAACGGATGGGGCATATTACGCTTGCCGCGCCCGTTGCCCACATCTGGTTTTTGAGAGCCATTCCTTCGCGGTTGAGCATGCTTCTTGATGTTTCTTCGACCAAGCTCGAGCGCGTGCTTTATTATGTCGATTATATCGTGACCGAAGTGAATCAGGAGAACCGGAAAGCGGCGCTCGCGGAACTCGAAGGGGAGTTGAAACAAAAGGTGAAGCAACTGAAGAAAAACGACAAGAAAATGGCGAGCGAACTGACCGCTGCCGCTGGGAGGACGAAAACAACCATCGAAAATCTCAGGCTCGGACAGGTGCTTACCGAGCAAGAATATCTGAACTTGAGCAAGCGCTTCGGCGGTATATTTGCGGCCGGCATCGGCGCCGAAGCAATCCGAAAAATTCTCGAGAAGATGGATTTGAAGAGCGAAGTCCAAAAAATGGAAAAAGCGCTCCAGGCGGCGAAAGACCCGATAACCGAAATTAAACTGTTGCGGCGGCTGAAAACTATCCGCACGATGTTCAAAAACGGCATCCGGCCGGAGTGGCTGATTTTGACCGCGCTGCCGGTCTTGCCGCCGGACCTTCGGCCTATGGTGGCGCTCGACGGCGGCAGATACGCCACGTCGGACCTGAACGATTTGTATCGCCGGGTGATAAACCGGAATAATCGTTTGAAGAAACTTCTTGAGATAAAGGCGCCGGGAGTGATTATTAAAAATGAAAAACGGATGCTCCAGGAGGCAGTCGACGCGCTCATTGATAATTCGGCGAGGTTCGGCACGCAGCAGCTTTCCGCCCAGCGGCGGCCGCTCCGTTCGCTCGCGGATATGCTGAAGGGCAAACAGGGAAGATTCCGGCAGAATCTTCTCGGCAAGCGCGTTGATTATTCCGGCAGGTCGGTTATTGTCGTCGGGCCGAAGTTGAAAATAGACGAATGCGGCCTGCCGAAAAAAATGGCGCTCGAACTCTTCCGGCCGTTTGTAATTCGGGAAATCATCAAGCGAGGCATGGCGCATACCATCAGAAACGCGAATCGCTTGATCGAACAGACCGGCGACGAAATCTACGCGATTTTGGAAGAACTCACCAAGGAGCGCCGGGTGCTTTTGAACCGCGCGCCGACGCTTCACCGGCTCGGCATCCAGTCGTTCAAGCCGATTCTTATCGAGGGACTCGCGATTCAAATTCCGCCGCTTGTGTGCGTGGCGTTTAACGCCGATTTTGACGGAGACCAGATGGCCGTCCACTTGCCGCTTTCGGAAGAAGCCCAGCGCGAGGCGGAAGAACTGATGCCGGCGAGGAAAAATATTTTAAAACCCGCGACAGGGGATTTGGTTGCCGCGCCGACAAACGACATCGTGCTCGGCATCTATTATCTGACATGGCTTGATGCTAACGGAAAAGGCAAAGGCAAGAAATTTTCTGATATTGAGGAAGCGTCGATCGCCTATGAACAAGGAGTTATTTCTCTTCAGGCGCCGGTTCGGATTGGCGCGAGAGAAACAACGCTCGGCAGAATGCTTTTCAACCAGCTTTTGGACAACGCGCCCGAGCAATTTTTCGTGGAAGAAACGCTTACCAAGAAAAAACTTGCGAAATATATCGAAGCGACTATTGATCACTATGGTTTAGAAGAGACCACAGTGCTTCTCGATAAAATAAAAAATTTGGGTTTTGAGATGGCATCGAAGTCCGGCATCACCTGGGCGATGGCCGACTTGGCGGTGCCCAAAGAGAAAAAAGAAATTTTGAAAAAAGCAGAACACGAAGTCGAGATCATCAGAGAGCAGTACCGCCAGGGGTTGCTTACCGATACCGAACGCAAGTCGCGGGTGATTACTGTCTGGGAAAATACAAAAACAGAGATTACCAAGTTCATTGCCTCGGCGTTTTCGCCCGGTAATCCTATCTATCAAATCATCGATTCCGGTTCGCGGGGTTCGTGGGCGCAGCCGATTCAGATGATGGGAATGAAGGGGCTGGTGCAAAATCCCCGCGGCGAAACGCTTGAGTTGCCGATCAAGTCGTCGTTTAAAGAGGGCTTCAACGTGCTCGAGTATTTCATTTCCACTCGCGGCGCGAGAAAAGGAATGACCGACACCGCGTTAAAAACCGCACAAGCAGGATATCTTACGAGGCGTCTGGTTGACGTTGCTCAGGAATTGTCGATTAAGGAAGACGACTGCCGCACCACGGAAAGCATCGAAGTATTTTTGAAAGACGCGAAAGAAATCGGCCAGTCGGCCGAGACGCTTCTTTTCTCGAGGACTGTTGCCGAGGACATTAAAATCGGGAATAAAATCATCATGCGGGCCGGCGAAATAATCTATAAAAATATGGTCGCGCTGATTCAGGAATCGAAAGTAGAGACGGTAAAACTCCGTTCGCCGGTCACCTGCAAGACCCTCTACGGAATTTGCCGCAAGTGTTACGGCCTTGATTTAAGCAAAAACCAGGCAATAGGAACCGGCGAGGCAATCGGGGTCATAGCCGCGCAGTCAATCGGCGAGCCGGGAACCCAGTTGACGCTCCGGACATTCCACGTCGGCGGAGTCGCCGGCCTCGACATCACGCACGGTTTGCCGCGCGTCGAAGAGCTTTTTGAGGCGCGCTCGCCGAAAGGCAAGGCCGCGCTTGCTTCGGCTGACGGCAGAATCGAAAAAATCGAACAAAAAGGAGCGTTGAAAATCATCACCCTGAAGCCAAAAGAAAAGAAAGCGATAAAAGCCGTAAAAAATAAGAAAGTCAAGACCACAATCGAGTACTCGGTGCCGCGCTCCGCGCTCATCTTCGTTGAAACGGGAGATGAAGTGAAAGCGGGCCAACAGCTTTCAGAGGGGCATGCGGACCTCCGCGAGTTGATGGAATACAGGGAAAGCAAGGGAGTGGTGCGGTACATTTTGAACGAAGTCCAAAAAATTTATTCCGCCGAAGGCGCTTCCATCAACAACAAGCACATCGAAATAATCATTCGTCAGATGTTCTCGCGCGTGAAAATTAAAGACGCCGGCGATGCCCCGGATTCGGTGATGGGCGAGATTATCGACAAGTCAAAATTTCTCGAACTCAATCGCGAACTCAAGCGGCAAAATAAGCAACCGGCGCGAGCAACTCAATTGTTGCTCGGGGTTACCCGGGTCGCACTCTCGACCGACAGCTTCCTCTCATCCGCTTCGTTCCAGGATACGTCGCGCGTCCTTGTGCAGGCGTCTCTTGAAGGCCGGGTAGATTCACTCCGCGGATTGAAAGAAAATGTAATCATCGGAAGATTGGTTCCTTTGGGCGAAGAACACAATAAAAAAAGAGCGGATAATTTCAAAAAAGGAGCGGGAGTGGTTCTTCATTCCGCAGACACCGAAGAGTGAGCGGAATTATTTGACTCATTCGACTACGCTCCCGTTCGAGGGCCTGAGCGGCCCCTCAGGGCCAGTCGAAGGCAGAGTCAATCTTGAGCAGGGTCAAACGGATTGACGCTTCAAAAAAAATCACTTAGGATTCGGATACTTATATGCCAGGTAGTAGAACTGCGACCCGATATAACTTATCACAATTTCAATGATTTACCCTGCAAAAAGGTCTTTATTTCAGCAAGAAACCTGTAACTAATCAGGGGCAGGCCGAAGTCGCAGTTTCACTACCTGGTATGGAAGAATCTAACGATAAAAAATCTTACGAAATAGCGTTTCTCGTCAGGAACGAAGAAGATGCTCAGCAAGTCATCAAGCTGTTGAAATCCGCAGGCGCGGAAATCGAGTCCGAGGGCGCGATTTCCAAATTAAACCTTGCCTATCCGATAAAAAAAGAGCATTCGGCTCATTTCGGATATTTTCACTTTTCGCTCGAAACCGAAAAAGTAAAACAACTGGAGGACAGCATAAGGATGAATCCTCTTATTCTCCGCTCCTTGATTGTCACCCCGCCGTTTGTTAAAAATAAGACACGGTCATTTTTGCCGCCAAGGCGCCGACCCGTGTCGTTCCCGCAAGCAACCGAACGGAAGACGCCGTCGTTGAGCAATGAAGCGCTCGAAAAACAGCTGAAAGAGATACTGCAGTAAGATGATGCCAATATGCAAATGTAATGCCAATCTACCAATTGCGAATGCGATTATTCGCAATTCGCATCATTGGCATAAGATTCGTAGATTTGCATAATAAAAATTACCATGAATTTAAACAAAGTATTCCTTATCGGCAATCTCACCGCTGACCCGGAGCTTCGGACGACGCCTGGAGGCCAGTCGGTTATGGAGGTGCGGGTAGCCAGCAACCGTACCTGGACCGACAAGACCGGCAAGCGGCAGGAGCAGGCGGAATTCCACAGCGTTATCATCTGGGGTCGTCAAGCGGAAATCGTGAAGCAGTTTTTAACGAAAGGCAGTTCGATATTTATCGAGGGGCGCCTGCAGACGCGCAATTGGGACGACAAACAGGGAGTAAAGCATTGGAAGACGGAAGTAATATGCGAGCGCATGCAGCTTGGGCCGCGGTCTGTGCGTTCGGGCGAGAGTTTCCCGCCGCAGGCAGGACAGTCAAAACCGTCCATGCCGCAGGCAGGTGGAACTCCGCAGCAAGAAGAAATTCCTGTAATCGACATCGGAGATAATGAAGATATCAGGGCCGAGGATATACCATTCTGATATAAAATTTCCAATTTTCAAGTACCAATTTACAATAAATTTTCAATGAAACAATGCAACAATTCGGAAAAGCTAAAATCGCGTTTGAAAATTGGGTCATTGTAAATTCAATGGAAATTGAGAATTAATAATTAAAAATTTTACCGCAATGAACCAGCAATGTTTTTTTTGTTCGCAGAATATGAAAGAGATCGACTATAAAGAAGCCGAGCTCTTGAAAAAATTTGTTTCGGGCCAGGGGAAAATAATCGACCCGAGGCATACCGGCGTGTGCGCGAAACACCAGCGGATTTTGAGCCAGGCGATCAAGCGCGCGAGGTTTATGGGCTTGCTGGCATATGTAAAGAAGTAATAATAATTTTCAATTTTCAAATACCAATTTTCAATCAATTTATAATGTTCCAATTTTTCAAACAGACGCAATTGATTCATTGAAGAATTGAAAATTCAGTGTAAATTGTAAATTGAAAATTTTATGGTATGGATGATTTGAATCTTTCCCTTTTTAATCTTATTTTCGGATTGAGCCGGAAGAATTTTCTTCTCGATAGCTTAGGAGTATTTTTTGCGGTATATCTTCCTTATCTTTTGATTCTGGGATTTTTCTGGATTTTGTTCCGGCAGACGGGATGGCGCAAGCGCATCTTTTTTTTCGCTGAAGCGGCAATCGCCGTTATTTTAAGCCGCGGTTTGATTACCGAAATTATCCGCTTCTTCTATTATTCGCCGCGGCCATTCGAGTTTTTACATTTCCAGCCGCTGATTCCCGAGAGCGGCAGTTCGTTTCCTTCGGGTCACGCGGCATTCTACTTCGCGCTCGCGACCGTGCTTTTTTTCTACCATCGCCGCTGGGGGATCTGGTATTTTATTCTTTCTTTTTTAAACGGCGTTGCGAGGATTTTCGCCGGGGTTCACTGGCCGCTTGATGTTGTTGCCGGAGCTATCCTAGGGATTGTATGCGGTTTACTCGTGCATTGGCTTCTTCGCAGTTATTCTAAAAATATCGAGACGGGGCAGTTGTCCCAAGCATAGAAAATTACTTTTCTCTCGTCACGTCGTAGCCAATCCGGATAATTTCTCTCTCGGGTTTAATTTTCCGAATCGTCATACTTTTTATTTTGTCCCCGAGTACCTGCCCGCTTACGGGCGGTATCGATGGGTTTTGTAATTGTTCGGCGGAGCCGAGGCCTCTCAAAACGAACCCGCCCTGATGCCGCATCGCTTGCGGTGCGGTCGGGTTTATTTCTGATAGATTGCTGACATGAGTGCCGCCGCAGGGGACGCCGAATTCGCCGAAACGGACCACGCGGCCGGGTTTTCCTTCGGGAATATAATCCGGCACGAACCGGCATAGTTTCGCCATTTCTTTTTTGTCCGCAAAAACAATTTTTACGTTGCAGCCATCGGATATAATCCGGTTCGCGCGTTCTTCGATTGCAATAGCAAGAGCAGTTTTTCCGCCCGAGGCGAATCCGTCTATGGCGGACAGTTTTTCACTTTCAACTGGATCAAGCGTTCCCTGATATTCAACATATGGCCCGTCGGGGAAGTGATATCCTTTGCCCGGAATCCAGTCCGGCTTGATTGTTGCAAGAGCCATATCTACAAGGTGTCCTGCCGAGTGAAGCCGGCTGTTGAGTTCGCGCCGGTCTTTTTCGACTTTGCACGCAACCGTGTCGCCTTGCTTGAACGCTCCCTTTTCGAAACTGCCGATGTGTCTCACCGCGCCGTCCACGAATCTCGTTTCTTCGACGATGAATTTTCCGGAATTTGATTCGATAATTCCTTTGTCATACGGCTGGCCGCCGCCCTGCGGATAAAAACAGGTCTGGTCGAGAATTAAAATATCTCTGCCGTTTTCATTTTCAACGGCAATGACTTTCGCTTCGCATTCGAGCAGTGTGAAATTTTCAAGATAAAGAAGTTTGGTAATAGACATCGTTAACTTAAAATTTCTCGAACTGTCGCATCGGCAAAAATTTTCATTGTGTCGTATATCTTGAGCTTTGGATGTTGGGGGATTAACAATTGTAAGTCCGTACAAGCTAAAATAACATGATTTACGCCCTTATTCTCAAAATCATTTATGACTTTAATTAATTCTTCTCTGTCTTTATTATCGTGTCTATTGGAAATCAAATTATGAATCATTTTGCCTATTTTAGCTTGTTGGAAATCGTCCGGAGTGACCTGTTTAATGCCGTTAGCCATAAATGAACTTTCGTACAACTTTTTATTAAGCGTAATTGCCGTGGAAATAACTCCGACTTCGGAAATATTTTCTTTTTTCAAAACTTCGTAGTTTCCCTCGATTATGCTCAGTACTGGAATTTTTACTGAGTTTCTAATCTCGTTTATAAAAGCGTGCAGAGAATTACACGGCATAACTAAAAAATCCGCACCCGCCTTTTCCAATCTTTTAGCAGCATCTGTAAGAAGAGGAATACATCGTTCTTCTCCTTTTCCGTGGGCTACCGCAGATTCTTCGATTTCGTAGGAGATTGGAACGCTGTAAATCAAAACTAGCGGCCTATTCGTTTTGTCCTTTTCTTGGCATGAAAAAATTAACTCCAAGTAAAATTCCGAAGTTGTTTCCGGTCCCAATCCGCCGATTATGCCTACGGTTTTCATGGTTAAAATTTAAAGTTTAATCTTTGGAACTTAGGTCAATGCGTTCTGCTGAATCAAGTAATTTCTTTGGTAGTGTTTTGCTCGCACTCAAGACCTCGATACCGATCAATATGTCCTTATTGTCGAAGTCTAAATTAATCATTCCTTTAACTTCTATCGAATCGCACGGATGTGTCCAAGATACTCCTTCATGTTTGATCTCTTGAAGATAAATATATGCCGCGTCAGCTTCTTTATCGTAGGTTATTTTCATGATTTTTGTTTTGCCATTTTAGTGGGCATGGTGGGACTCGAACCCACATGGGATAAACCCACACGATTTTGAGTCGTGCGCGCCCCGCACAAATGGTGGGCGAGGAGGGAGTCGAACCCTCACATCCTTGCGGATAATGGATTTTGAGTCCATCGCGTCTGCCATTTCGCCACCCGCCCACCATTTGTGCGGGATAAATCTGCCAATTCTCCGCCTACGCTTTTGCTTTGGCGGACAAGCACCACCTGGGCATAATCCTATTAAACCTGACTTCGTTGCGAAAATCAAGAAAATTTATCAAAAAAATGGTATCCCCGCCGTTGGCGGGATGCTCCTCATTATCTATGAATTTTTTGCGTTGCGCCTTAAAAATTCATATCATATAATGAGGGCAATGGCACGAGTTATCGCAATTTGCAATGCTAAGGGCGGAGTAGGGAAGACCACGACCGCCGTGAATCTGTCGGCCTACTTGGCGACGAGCGGGCGGCGTGTGTTGCTCGTTGACTTTGACCCGCAGGCGAACGCGAGTTCCGCGCTTGGCAGCGACCACTTGAGAACGGAAACCAGCATTTATCACGGACTTTTGAATGAAGTTCCTTCGGAAAAACTTATCAAACAAACAACGCTTTTTAATCTCCACCTCATTCCCGCGGCCCCGCACTTGGCCGGGATTCTCGTCGAGTTCGTCAATCTGCCGGAGCGCGAGCATTTTTTGCGGAAATTTCTGCACGGCCTGCGGCATCAATACGATTACATCATTATTGACCTGCCGCCGAGCTTGAGCTTGCTCACCATCAACGGTTTGATTGCCGCCGACGAAGTACTCATTCCTGTCCAGGCGGAGTATTATAGTTTGGAGGGCATTGGCCAGCTTCTTGAAATAATCGGACTCATACAAAAAAATTTGCGGCATCATTTGCGGGTGAATGGCGCGCTCCTCACGATGTACGACAAACGCGAGCATTTGAGCCGCGAAGTCGGAAAAAATCTGCGGACCCATTTTCCGCACAATGTCTTTGAAACGGAAATTCCGCGGAGCGTGGCGCTTGCCGAAGCCCCGAGTTTTTCAAAACCAATTCTTCTCTATAGGCCTGATTCGCCGGGCGCCATTGCGTACCGGCATCTCGCTGAAGAAATTATTTCCCAGGAGAAAAATCTCGGGATCGAACACGAGGCCGTCTCGAGCAAAAACTTCGGCGATTTCAACGTAATATGATGCCAATCTACAAATCGTATGCCAATATCGCGAATTGCTAATAATATATAGGCCTTATTCGCAATTGGTAGATTGGCATTAAATTAGCGTAATTGGCATCATAAAATCATGCTTGGCAAAGGATTAGAATCGTTAATACCGCCGGAACATTCGAACGCGGGAAGCCCGGTTCCGAGTATTGCAATTCCGCAAGAACAGAAAATAACGGAAGAAAAACAATCTTTTGGCGGAGGGATGGGTACTTCTCCGGTTCAGCATGTAAAAAAAGTTTTCCGAAAACCGGCAGAAGGAGATGCGATATTTCACATTGAAGTTGAAAAAGTAAAACCCAATCCGCACCAGCCGCGGAGGCATTTTAACGAGGAGGGAATTCGGGAACTCGCCGCTTCCATCAGGGAATTCGGTTTTTTGCAGCCGATTGTGGTCACTAAAATCGAAAAAGAAACGCCGACCGGTTCTGACGTCGAGTATCAGTTGATTGCCGGCGAGCGGCGATTGCTTGCGGCAAAAACACTCGGTTTGGAACATATACCGGCGATTATTAGGAACGTGGATTTGGAGCGCGAACGGCTCGAACTCGCGATTATTGAGAACATCCAGCGTGAAGACCTGAACCCGCTTGAGCGAGCCCGGGCGTTCAGTAAGTTGCAAGACGAATTTCGATTGACCCAGCGGGAAATTGCGTCAAAACTCGGCAAAAGCCGCGAAGTCGTGGCGAATACGGTCCGGCTTCTCGACTTGCCCGCGAGCATCCAGGAAGCGCTCGAAAAAGGAAGTATCAGCGAAAGCCACGGCCGGCTGCTTCTCTCTGTCGAAGAGCCGGCAACACAGGAAAAGCTCTTCCGCGAACTTTTGGTGAATAGTTTGACGACGCGCGATTTGAAAAACCGCGTGCGGCAATTGAAATCGATACCGGAAGAAGAGTCCCTACGGGCGGAAATTCCTCCGGAACTCAAAATGCTTCAGGAAAAGTTGAGCGCCGAACTCGGAGCGCCTGTTGAGATCGAACAAAAAGGGGAACGCGGCAGGATTACCATCACGTTTTATTCGCCGGAAGAGTTGCAGAACATTGTCAGTAAGTTCGGCGGAGCAGAAGAAGTTTAAATCCCGACCGCACCGCAAACGGTTTGGCGCGCTGGGTTAAACAATTCGATAGCCGATTTCTTTTATCTCTTTTATTTTTTTAAGTTTGAGGACAATTTTCTCGATTTTGTGTTTGTCGGTCGTGGCGCACTCGATTTTGTGAGTGGAGAATTGGCTGCCGGGCTGGTTGGTGGCATGCAAACTCAGTATCTTCATATGAGAGTGGGCAATAACTCCCGAAATGTCTTTAATGAGTCCAATTCGATTTTGGGCAACCACGCGGAGTTCGATTTTCGAAGGCGCGCGCCTTTGCAAAAACATTTTTTGTTTTTCGCGGAGCGCCACTTTGATGTGGTCCCGCGCCATTGAGGTCTTGACGAATTTCAGCCAGTCCTCCGACGGCTTTTTATTTTTTTGCGTGATGACTTCCACCATTTCTCCGGAGTGAAGTTCGTGGTTTAACGGAACGATTTTCCCGTCAACTTTCGCGCCGATGGCAGTGCTGCCGACTTCAGTATGGATATGATAGCCGAAATCAATCGGCGTTGCGCCAGCCGGCAAATCAATGACATCGCCTTTGGGAGTGATGGCGAATATCCTGTCTTTGAAAAAATCTATTTTCATTGATTCAAGAAATTCTTTCGGATTCGCATCGCTATTCCAGTATTTTTCCTGCCAGTCGCGGAGTTGTCTTATCCATGCGAGACCATCGGCCAGTTTTTTGTTCCATGTTTTTTTTCCGGATTCGGCGGCCGTTGTTCCTTCTTTATAAAGCCAGTGCGCCGCAATGCCGAATTCGTTCTCTTCGTGCATATCTTTGGTGCGGAGCTGGATTTCGACGTATTTCCCTTCGGGACCGATGATGGTGGTGTGCAAGCTCCGATAGTTGTTTGCTTTCGGCATGGCGATGTAGTCCTTTATCCGCCCCGGCATAGGAAGCCATTGCTGGTGTATGACTCCCAAGGCGGCGTAACATTCGGGAATGGTTTCGAATATCAGCCGGAGCGCCACCAAATCGTAAATTTTTTCAACATCCATATCGTGGTGATGAAGTTTTTTGTACAAGCTGTAGTATCGTTTCGCGCGGAAGTCAATCGCAAGCGGTTTGAGTCCGGCGTTTTTAAGTATTTCTTCGAGAGTCGGTTTTATCGATTCGAGATATTTTCTCCGGGTTTGATATGCGTCAGCCACGTTTTGTTTCAGCCATCGGTATTCTGTCGGATGAATGTAGGGGAACGCGAGGTCTTGGAGCTCGCCGCTGAATTCCCACATGCCGAGCCGATAGGCGATGGCGGCGTAGACCTCGTTTGTCTCGAGCGCGATGCGTTTTTGTTTCGCCGGCGGCAGGGCCCAGAGCGTTTTCATATTGTGCAAGCGGTCGGCAAGCTTGATGAATACCACGCGGAGGTCCTGGCTGATTGCGAGTATCATTTTTCGGAGATTCTCGACTTTTCCCTCGGCGCCGCGGTATTTGATGCGGCTTAATTTTGTAACGCCCTCAACAAGAAATGTAATTTCATCTCCGAACGCGTTTTTCAGATTTTCTTCCGTCACCGCAGTATCTTCGACTATGTCGTGGAGAAGGCCGGCCGCGATTGTCGCTTCATCGGTGCGCCAGCGCCGGAGTGTTTCGGCCGTTGCGAGGACGTGATTGAAGTACGGCTCTCCGCTTTTTCTCATCTGGCCTGCGTGCGCAATCTCCGAAAAGCGATACGCCCGGCCTATGAGCGATTGGGGATTTTTTTGCGCGATTTCTTTGATGGTCATTTGCCTTTTTTTGTTTTGACTGCGCTCGGGGGTCTTAAGGCATGAGGAGAAGTTTTGTATTTTTCAAACAGTTCATTTAGTTCTTTTTCGCTCTCCGGTTTTTTGTTGATGAGAAATGTGCAGTCGGGATAGCGGCTGCAGCCAAAAAAAATGTTTTTTCTGCCTCTTGCTCTTTTCTCCACCAGCTCTCCGGGTTTTTCTTTCCGTTCTTCGGAAGCGAGACACACCGGACACAAGAAACCGATCTTGGTGAAAATTTTCTTGATGCCTTTGCATTTCGGATAATCCCCGCAGCCGAGGAAAAAACCGAAACGGCCGCGTTTCACCTCCATCGGTTTACCGCACAGAGGACAATGTTCGCCTTTTGTTTTCTCTTTGAGTTCCTCGATTTTTGCGGCTTCTTCGGGCAGAGGCAGGGTGACCTTGACGCCGGGTTCGGGACACGCGAGAAATTTTCCAAACCTGCCGAACTTCATAAGCATTTTTTCGCCGCAGTGCGGGCACGGCGTGTCCGATAGTTCGGTGTATTTTTGTACTTCTGCTTCTTTTTCGGTCAGATTCTTTTTGAACGGTTCGTAGAATTCTTTCATAACCATGGTCCATTCGATTTTTCCTTCCGCTATTTCATCGAGTTCTTCTTCAATGTGCGAGGTGAAGTTGATATCAATGATTGCGGGGAAGTGCTCGACCAGAATGTCATTCACAATCATTCCGGTCTCGGTCGGATGGTATCGCTTCTCGATTTTTTCCACGTACCCGCGGTCCTGGATTGTGGAGAGTATCGGCGCGTAGGTTGACGGCCTGCCGATGCCCGCCGCCTCAAGCGTTTTCACCAATGTCGCGTCGCTGTATCGCGGAGGCGGTTCCGTAAAATGCTGAAGCGGAACGACGCGGTTTGCTCTGACGGTTTCGCCTTCGCGAAGCTCCGGCAAAGAATTCTCGTTTTCTTTTTCGTTCGTTTCATCTCTGCTCTCGGCGTACACTTTCAAGAAGCCGTCGAACTTCGTTACTTGGCCGTTCGCGCGGAACACGTATTTTTTATCCGAGGTCTCGATGTCAACGCTCGTTTGCTCGAAAAGCCCTTCTTTCATCTGCGAAGCCATGGTTCGTTTCCAGATAAGCTCATACAACCGTTGGTGCTTTTTTTCCGGAAAGGAAATTTCATTTTGGGTTTTTGAAAGATCGGTCGGCCGTATTGCTTCATGGGCTTCCTGCGCGCCTTTGCTTTTTGTGAGAAAGCGCCTCGGTTCGGCGAGTCCGTAGGCGTTTCCGAATCGCCGGACAATTTCCTCTTTTGCCTGCCGCACTGCCTGCTCCGCCAAATACACGCTGTCGGTTCTCATATAGGTAATATATCCGTTTTCATAAAGATTTTGGGCGAGCATCATGGTTTGTTTCGCGGAAAAGCCGAGCTTGCGGGAGGCCTCTTGCTGAAGGGTTGAGGTGGTGAACGGCGGGGCCGGCGAGCGCGTGACCGTCTTCGAAGAAATTTCTTTTATTGCGTATCGCGCGTCTTTGAGGACATCTGTGATTTCCCGGGCGGCCGGTTCGGTCGCAATCGCCATTTTTTCAAGAATTTTTCCGTCGATGCTTTGCAGCCGCGCCGGAAAAACCGATGAGCCCTTGAGTTTTGAAAATTCTCCTTCGATAGTCCAGTATTCTTCTTTTTTAAAATTTTGGATTTCCCGTTCGCGCTCTACAACTAAGCGGACCGCGACGCTTTGCACTCTGCCGGCCGAGAGTCCCCAGCGGACTTTCCGCCACAGAAAAGGAGAAAGCTCGTACCCCACGAGCCGGTCGAGCACTCTTCGCGCCTGCTGGGCGTCAACCAGATTCATATCAATCGCTCGGGGATGTTCGAGCGCTTCTTTGATTGCCTCTCTCGTGATTTCGTGGAATACGATTCTTTGGACAATAGAGTTTAGGGTTTGGGGTTTAGGGTTTGGGGTTTGTTTTGATTTTCGGATTTCGGATTTCGGATTTCCGAGGTCCAATGCCTCGGTCAGATGCCACGCAATCGCTTCGCCTTCGCGGTCTTCATCGCTCGCAAGTATGATTTCAGATGCCTGACCTGCGATTTTTTTAAGCGCGGCGACGCGTTCTTTCGCTTTCGGCAATATCACATACGTAGGGGTGAATCCGCGAGCCGTATCAATGCCGAGTTTGCTCTTAGGCAAGTCGCGGACGTGGCCGTAGGATGACTCGACTTGGTAGCCGTCTCCCAAAAATCGAGAGATGGTTTTCGCCTTAGTCGGGGATTCTACTATTACCAGTTTCATGTTCAGAGATTAACCGTGTAGCCTTGGCCGTTTTCTTTCACCAGATTTTTAATCAGAAGAAGCGTAAGAGTTCCCGTCACGATTCGAGATTCAAGATCAGCCATTTCGATTATTTTGTCAACTTCAAGCGGTTCAGCCGAATTTTCAATGATTCCAAAAATAACTTTTTCTTCGGCTGTCTCGAAATCGGGCAACGAGTTTTTTTCTTCCGTTTTTTCTTTCAAATTCAGGTCTTCTAAAATTTCCGACGATTGGGTTACCAGTACTGCGCCGCTTCTTATCAATTGATGGGAGCCGTAGAAATTTTTATGGTTCGCCGGGCCGGGGACCACGAAAACCTCGCGGTTTTGTTCAAGCGCAAAACGGGCGGTGGCGAGCGCTCCCGATGCTTTCGGCGCCTCGATGACAACGATGCCGAGCGAAAGCCCGCTTATGAGCCGGTTCCGTTCAATGAAATGGTGGGGGAGCGACGGCATGCCGAGCGGATATTCCGAGATGAGCGCGCCGCCGGACGCAACGATATTTTTTCCAAGTTTTTCGTTCGACGCCGGATAAATAGAGTCAAGGCCGTTTCCCAGAACGGCGATGGTCGTGCCGTTTGCTTCGAGGCAGCCCTTGTGGCTCGCCGCGTCAATGCCGAACGCCAATCCGCTTACAATCACAACGCCGACTCGCGAAAGTTCAACGGCAAATGTTCGGGCGAGTTCAATCCCGTCCCCGGTTGCTTTTCTTGTGCCGACAATAGCGACGGCAGGTTTTTTAGATTCCGGCAGATTGCCGAGAACGTAAATTCCGAACGGCGGCCAGGGGATTTCCCGAAGGAGGTGGGGGAACGCGGGTTCATCGGCGAGAATCAGGCGAACGCCGGCTTTCTCCAATTTTTTCCATTCTTCCTCAGGATTCGAACTGTTGCTTGCGCGGGGAAGTTCCGCCCATACGTTTTCCCAGGTTTCAAAACGGTCTTTTAATTTTTTAAGCGCACGATAGTTGTTTCTGGTATCCGTAAGCGCCGCGTTATAATAGATGCCTTCTTTTTCCACGTCAGCGTTCATTTTTCTTATTATGGCGTGAGACACTAATAAGTCAATCCGTTCGATTTGAATATTGCTTGAATATTGCGGCTGATTTTGTATACTAATGCTAATGGTTGAGAATTTCGGCCGAACGATTATAACGGGGGCGATATCCATTGTCGCGAGCATCGTGGTGTTGGGTTCGTTGTTGTATTTCCTGTCCGGCAGAGTAGGGGGAGAAGCGGTTAAGATTGTTTCAGATCGGGGCATCATTCATAAGAATTCCCAGCTTATCGAAGGTCTCGCAAGCATTAAAGCGAACGCGCCAGAGATTGGAAAATACGCGCAGGCGCTCGGTGTTCTTCTTCCGGCGGAAGACGAACTGGTTAATTTTTCTACTTGGCTGGATGGTCTTTCGCGTGCTCGCCAGGTAAGCGAGAGTTTTTCTTTTCAGGGGAAGGTAGTCGAATCGAGTCAAAGCGAGGCGGGTTACGCCGGTTTTTCTCTCGACGCGAGCGGTGCCTACGACAATTTGGTTAATTTTTTGAAAGACGTCGAATCCAAGGCGCCCCGCTATCTTGTCGCTTTCGACAGCTTTGACCTTAAGCGCGGAACCGGCGGTTACCGGGCTTTGATTCGCGGGAGAATATTTTTCCGTTGAAATATTGCTTCTCTAAAATGAAAAGCTTCCACTGTTGAGTATAAATAGTAAAATGAAAATGAAAGAATTATTAAAAATGCATCAGGAATGGCTGTTGACGGGGATTGCGCTCTTCCTTATCGGAATTTTAGCAGTTTTCTTTGTGTGGGGTATAACCGGTCTTGCGGCTGATTTAGGGAAAGCCGTTGTTCCCGGCACCGATAAAAGTTCTGGCCTAAACTTTGACTTGGAGGGGGCTAAGCAATTAAACTTGAAAGGGTTGGTGCAGTAAATCAGAGCGCCCTTAGCTCAATGGTAGAGCGTTTGCATGACACGCAAAAGGTCGGAGGTTCAATCCCTCCAGGGCGCACGGGCATGTAGTTCAATGGTAGAACGCCATACTGATAATATGGAGGTCGAAGGTTCGATTCCTTCCATGCCCACCAATATCAAACTTTCCGATTTTTGCCCGACCGATTCGGCCGCGCGAAGCGCGGAAATGTATGGAAACACTGCC
>Ga0209515_10000606_pt1 | contig 63470 bp, 61 predicted proteins | sample Subgroupgradi54m_FD_187454 | JGI IMG/M metagenome (GOLD analysis project Ga0209515, IMG submission 187454) | Subsurface groundwater microbial communities from S. Glens Falls, New York, USA - GMW60B uncontaminated upgradient, 5.4 m (SPAdes)... ...
TGTCGCCCCCCCGGCCCGACGCCGGCGCGAGCCGGGGCGGGCACATGGGGCGTGGTGTTAGGGTGCCACGGGCTTTGCCCGTGGGGCTCCACAAGCCGTGCCTGGGTCTAACCGGTTGACCGATTTTGCTCATTCACGCTTTTCGGTACGCCATCCATACCGAAACAGGTCAACGAGCGAGCGGCGGAACGATCGATTGAGGAGGTATCCGCAGGTGATCACCACGTAGCCGATCCCCAGGAGCGTACGAATCTGCGGCGTCGGGAACACGAACTGGAGCGCGAAGAGTGCGAGGAGCAGGAGGGCTTCCCACAGGCCGAACTGCAGGTTGGCCAAGACGACCAGGGCGAGGAGCGACTGCGCGGCGGTGAGGAAGATCTCCTCCACCTGGCGGCCATCCAGCGCCATGGGCTGGAGATGGCCCCCGGAGATCGCGTAGACCAGCGGAAGCATCCCCACGAGCAGCGTCCACTGGTTGACTTTTGAAGAGATGAGGGTCCCGAGACCCGCCGTGGGGTTCTTCCGCAGCGCAAAGATGACCGCGACGATAACCTCCGGCGCTTCCGAGGCGAGTGGTGCCACCCACTGGATGAGGAGGAACTCGTCGATCCCAAGGCGGCGGGCGTTGTGCAGGAGGCCGTTCGCGAATGGCGCCGCCGAGATGAAGATCGCGTACGCGGGGATGAGGAAGAGGAGGGCCGTCACCGCCCGGCGCCAAGCGCGGGGGAGCGTGGCCAGCCGCTCCGGCGGACCGGCGAGGCCGGGTTCTTCCACCGACCCTCGCGTCGCGGCCCGGATGTAGAGGACGAAGAGCCCGATCAAGAAGACCGTATCAAGGATGGACAGGGTGCGCTTCAGCGGAATGACGAAGGCGTAGCAGGTCGCGGCGAAGAGCGTCAGGAGTTCCAACCGCTGCGCCGGCTTGACCGTGATGGCCCGGGTCCGTGAGGTCATCCAATAGGCGAAGAGGACCGCCGACCACCCCATCCCGATGAGCAGCCGGTTGGCCCCGGTCATGTTGGCGGCGGCGAACGCGGTGTAGGCGGGATCTTTCGCGGCTGTCCAGGCCAGGTACATGTCCACCGCGTATTCAGGGAGGACCGCGATCAGGGCAAGGAAGGCGATGGCCAGCGCCTGGGAGATTTCAAGCTGCGCCAGCTCGGCGGCCCAGGAGAGCAGGACGGCCGAACCGAAGATCGCCGCCCCGGGGAGGATCGTCTCCCACACCGGACCGAGCCGGCCATGGGCCCCGGCAGAGAGGAACGCCCACTGGAGGGCCAATGTCAGGGCGGTGAAGAGGAGGAGATAGTCTCTGACGAGCGCGCGCGGGAAAGACCGCTGCGTCATAGGAAGGATGATCCCAGAGATGCTCAATTGATTACCGTGATGACGGCTTCTTAAAAATGCCCGTGCTCGCCATCACTGGAATCGTCTTTTGAAATCACCCTCCTTCGCCGGAAGCCCCGCCCTTGGGTTCGCCTCTGCGAAGCCGGAGCTTCGCGACGGCGCAGCAGGGCGGAGAGGAAGGCGAAGGAGGGTGTTGCTGCGAAGCCGTGCCGACAAGGCAACGGCGAAGCAGAACATGGCTTCGGAGCGGTGTCGCCCCACGGGCGTTCCGGAAGGTGCCACGGGCTTGCCCGTGGGGCTCCACTGGAATCCCGGTCTAACTGACGACGTCGCCCACAACCGGCTCGACTTTCACGCCCTTCTTTTCCAGGAAGAGGACGGCATTTTTCAAGCCTTCCTCCGAGCCTTCCAATTCGAGCGTCACCTCGCCCACGCTCTCGGTGACCCGGGCGCGGCGGATATTGGGAATGACATCATACTCTTTCGCCATCATGTAGATGACGGGCTCCTTGATGAGATGCTGCGGAAAGATCAACGTCACCTGCTTCTTGGCCATGTGCCCTCCTGTTGACCGATCAGAGGTCAGACGACAGAAGTCAGAGGTCAGAACGGTCTGACTTCTGATGTCTGATGTCTTCCGCCACCCTGCGTAGCGGACCCGCCACGTTCTGTGGCGGGGACTTCTGCACCGTTGCAGACCCCTTGCTCCTCAGCGAGTTGGGTGATGGACGGCGCATCGCCACAGACCGCGCACGTCGGATTGCGGCGCACCGCGACCTCGCGGAATCGGCTGTGTTGTCCCTCAAAGACGAGCAACCGATTGACGAGCGGATCCCCGATCCCGAGGATGACCTTGAGCGCCTCGTGCGCCATGAGGCTCCCGACCACCCCGGCCGCCGCACCGATCACCCCGGCCTCCTGGCAGCTCGGGATCGCGCCGGGCCGGGGCGGCTCAGGGAACACGCAGCGGAAGCAGGCACTCCGCCTCGGGAAGATTGCCATCAGCTGTCCGTCGAGATGAACGACCCCGCCGTAGACCAGCGGCTTCCCCAGTAGAACGCACGCATCGTTGACGAGGTATCGGGTCGAAACGTTATCAGAGCCGTCGAGCACAAGATCGTAGGGCTGCAGAACCGCCAGCGCGTTGGACGCCGTGAGCCGAGCCTGGATCGCGGTGATCGCGACCTCGGGGTTCAGCGCGAGCAGCCGCGCCTTTGCCGAGAGACTCTTCGGCCGCCCCACGTCATCGGCGGCGTACAGGACCTGCCGATGCAGGTTGCTGAGCGCCACGGATTCCTCGTCGATGATCCCAAGGGTTCCCACCCCGGCCGCCGCCAGGTACAGCGCGGCGGGAGACCCCAACCCGCCCGCGCCCACGATGAGGACCGAGCTGTGCAGAAGCCGCTCCTGGCCCTTGACGCCGATTTCCGGCAGGATCAACTGCCGGCTGTATCTCGCGACCTGTTCCTTCGAAAGTCCCATTTTGGCTCAAGGCTCAAGGCTCAAGGCTCAAGGCGCCGTTCTTCCCTTGAGCCTTCAGCCTAGAGCCTTCAGCGGTTTTCAGCCGCCGGCGATCGCCGGGATGATCGACACCTCGTCGCCGTCTTTGATCGCGGTCTGGTCGCCCTGGAGGAACCGGATGTCTTCCTCGTTCACGAACACATTCACGAAGCGGCGCAGCTTGCCGCTCTGATCACACAGGCGTTCCTTGATCCCCGGGTAGCGCTGCTCCAGGTTGTTCAGGAGCTCCGTAACCGTCTTTCCTTCGCACGGCACCTCTCCTTGCCCGTTGGTCAGCCGCTGGAGCGGCGTGGGGATCCGAACAGTCACTGGCATCTGGTCCTCCTACTTGATGGGTGATGAGGGGAGATGCAGGGGTATGATGGGAGATTGGGAAGGCCTTGACCCCTTATCACCCTTCATAACCCTTCATCACCCTTCGCCTTTACCGCGTCGAGATGCCCTAGAGCTGGCTTGCAAGGGCGGTTTCAAACGAGGCCAGCGTCGGCTTGATGCGCGCCGCCTGGCCGAGCCGGCCTGTGAGCGGCTCCTGAGTCTTCAGCCCGTTCCCCGTAATGCAGACGACAATGGATTCGTCGCGCGGGATGACGCCTTGCTCGATGAGCTTCTTCGTCGCCGCGAGGGTCACGCCGCCCGCCGTCTCGGTAAAGACGCCCTCGGTCTGGGCCAAGAGCTTCATCGCGTCGATGATCTCTTCGTCGCTCGCCGACTCGGCCCACCCGCCGGACTCGAGCACCGCGCGGGTCGCGTAGTAGCCGTCGGCAGGGTTGCCGATGGCGAGCGACTTCGCAATCGTGTTGGGCTTCACCGGCTTGACGATGTCCGAGCGCGCCTTGATCGTGTTGACGATCGGCGCGCACCCCGTCGCCTGCGCGGCGTAGAGCTTCGTGCGTGCCTCACGCAGGAGCCCGAGCAGCGTGAATTCCTTGAACGCCTTGCCGATCTTCGTGATCAGCGAGCCGCCCGCGGCCGGGATCACGATGTGCTGCGGCGCTCTCCAGCCGAGCTGCTCGGCGATCTCATAGCCATAGGTCTTGGACCCCTCGGCATAGTAGGGCCGGATGTTGATGTTCACAAACGCCCAGGGGTATTTCGCGCCGATCTCGGCGCAGAGCCGGTTCACCTCATCGTACGTCCCCTCGACCGCCACCAGGGTCGGCTGGTAGATGAGCGAGGCGACGATCTTGCCAGCCTCCAAGTCGGCCGGGATAAAGATGTACCGTTTCAGGCCGGCGCGCGCCCCATGGGCGGCCACCGCATTCGCCAGGTTGCCGGTCGAGGCGCAGGCAACCGTGTCAAACCCCAGCTCCTTTGCCCGGGTCAAGGCGACAGACACAACTCGATCCTTGAACGAGAGCGTGGGGTGGGACACGGAGTCATCTTTGATGTAGAGCTCGCGCACCTCCAGCGCTTCGGCGAGCCGTTCGGCGCGGAAGAAAGGGGTGAACCCTGAGGAGAGGCCTGCCGTCGGCTCGCCCTCGATGGGCAACAGCTCCCGGTAGCGCCACAGCGACGGCGGACGGGCGGCGAACGATTCTTTGGTCAAGACGCGGCGGATCGCGTCGTAGTCGTAATCGACCTCGACGCTCCCGAAGCAGTACTCGCAGACGAAGATGACCTCTTTGGGGTAGAGCCGCCCGCACTCGCGGCACTTCAACCCGATCACATAGCTCATGTGACGACAACCACCGATGAGATTGTGGATTGGGGATTTTGGATTGCGGATTGACGGTACTTCAATCCGAAATCCACAATTCGCAATCCGAAATGCTGCTGTGCTCTGCTCACGAAAGGAGGGACCGCTTCCTCACCAGCAAGCGCACCCCGTTGTTCGCCGGCTCGCTGACGAGGATCTCATGGCCCTCGGCCCGCAGCCCGAATGGGATCGTCCGCAGCGGCTCGCCCTCGTCGAGGTAGAGCTCGAGGATTTCGTTCTCCGCCATTCCCTGCAACCGCTCAACTGCCTTGGTATAGCCAGCCGGCCCCTCCTGTCCCCTCGTGTCCAGCGACTGGTCCACCCGCAACCCATGACTCGGCAGCGTCATCGTTCGCTATCCCTCGAAGTATGGTTGGATGCTGAAGTACCGCTCCCCGGTGTCCGGGAACATGACCGCAACCGTCTTGCCGGATCCGAGTTCCTTGGCCACCTTGAGCGCCGCCCAACAGGCCGCGCCTGCTGAAATGCCGACGAACAGCCCCTCTTCTTTGGCCAGCCGTTTGGACAGCTCGTACGCCTGCTCATCCGAAACCTGGATGACGGCGTCAATCACCGCGCGGTTGAGGACCTGCGGGATGAACCCGGCCCCGATCCCCTGGATCATGTGCGGCCCAGGCGCCCCGCCGGAGAGCACGGCGGAGCCCTTCGGCTCGACCGCGACAATTTTGACCTGCGGGAGCTTCTTTTTCAAGACCTCTCCCACACCGGTGATGGTACCGCCGGTGCCCACGCCGGCGACAAACGCATCAAGCTCCCCCTCGGTCGCACGCAGGATCTCCTGGGCGGTCGTGCGCCGGTGGATCTCCGGATTGGCCGGGTTCGTGAACTGCTGGGGCACGAACGCGCCGGGCGTCTCTTTCGCGATCGCCTCAGCCCGCTTCACCGCCCCGATCATCCCCTCGCTGGCTGGGGTGAGGATGACCTCGGCCCCGTAGCTCTTCAAAATCTGGATGCGCTCCGCGCTCATCGTCTCCGGCATCGTCAGGATGACCGTGTACCCCTTGACCGCGCAGATCATGGCCAGGCCAATCCCGGTGTTGCCGCTTGTGGGCTCAACGACCGTGGAGCCCGGCTTGAGCAGGCCGCGCGATTCGGCGTCCTCGATCATCGCCAGGCAGATGCGGTCCTTGACACTGCCGCCGGGGTTGAAGGATTCAAGCTTCGCCAGGATCGTCGCCATCCGCGGCTCCACGACCCGCCGGAGCCGCACCATCGGGGTGTTGCCGATGAGCTCCAGGATGCTGTCAGCCATCTTATGCTTCACGCTGTTCATCCCCCCACCTCTTGCACCCAGCAGAGGCCTCTGGTCTCTGCCGGGTGCGCGTCCTCACGGGCCGGTGGGCTCGGGGACGCGCACCCGCGCCGTCCTGGAGCTGTTCCCTCCGTCCCTCTTCCGTGCGCCGTTCGAGGACGGCGCTGGGTGCAAGAGGTGGGGGGATCATCGTCATCGGCCTCAGCCGCGCCGCTCAATCCGCAACACCCCAGCACCCGCCTCGCGCACGGGATAGCCGCGATCCTGAGCCCAGGCGAGGAGATCCCGCCGCACGTCCTCAGCGTTGTAGAGGACTTCTGCCGCTGCGACTTCCTTGAGCCGCTCCATGGCCTGCGCGACTACCGCGAGCGCCTGGGCGCAGAGCATCTCCCGAACGTCAACGCTGACGGCTGGGGTCGCGCTCATTATACCCATCCCCATCAACCGCTGCCACCCCGCCGCACCCCAACCGAAGCGTCGTCAATCACCACCGCCTCCGGGACGATGGTCATCCCGTCAATGCGATAGCTTTTGAAGTCCGGGGTGTTGCGGTCCTTCAACGACACCAACACGTAGGAGAGGTCCGGAGAGATCGCCAGGCTCACGTCCACGGACGAAGGGTACGCCTCGGTCGCGGTGTGCGAGTGGTAGATGCCGAGCAGCCGCTGGCTGCGGTCGCGCATCGTCCGCTCAAGCGCCAACTGCTCTTTGGGATCCATCGCATAGCCGATCGCGCTATCTTCGACATTCGTCATCGGATAGACGGCAACAACGTCTCCGGCCTGCCCCGGTTGCGGCATTCGATGGCCGGCGAGTATGCCGCACGCCTCCTTTGGGGATTGGCGTTGGCAATGCGCGGTGACCTGCTGATGCAACGCCCGGGACACTCGCAGCATCTGCGCGTCAATCCGCAAGACCCCAGCGCACCCACACGCCGTATTGAAGCTTCTTAAACAGCCAATCAATCCCGATACCAATCAGGGCGATGAGCATCATGAGGGCCAGCAACACCTTCATGTCCGGCGTCTTCACCACCTGATTCAGCAACCCGCCGAGCCCGTTGACTGAGGTGAACAATTCCCCGGCCATCAGCGCCCGCCATCCAAACGCCCAGGCGAGCCGCAAGCCGTCCACGATCTTTGGAATCGCCGCCGGGACGACCACGAACCAGAAATAGTTCGCGCCTTTCGCTCCCAGCGTCCTCGAGGCTCGCACGATGAGCGGCGGCACTTCGCGGATGCCGGTATCGGTACTCACGATGACGATGCCCGCCGCCCCCAGGACGATCGTGAAGATGACGGCCCGCTCGGTCATCCCGAACCACAGAATCGACAGCGGCACCCAGGCCGCACCCGGAATGGCGTGGATCGCCACCGCGAAACTCCCCAGCATATGGTCCACCAGAGGAATCCGTCCGAGCAGCAATCCACCCCCCACGCCGATCACGACGACTAAGAGGTAGCCGATGACCATGCGCCGCAAGCTGCCAAGCAGCGCCGTCCGAAACGCCGCCTCCCGCAGGTCGGCGATGAGCACGCCGAACACCTCACGAGGCGATGGCCACGGAGCGATGCGCGAGAGCCCCCACCATAATCCATACAGCACCAGAAGAGCGCCGAGGGTCTGTCTGGCTTTCAAGAACGTGAATCGGCGATGTGTCGTTTCCATTAAATGTGCATGCCTCGGGTGTGGTTCGGCGGCACGGCGTGCTGCGCCTCGGGAAAGTGCACCTGTTCGCCTAACTCCTCGCGCAGCACCTGCTCGACCTCCTCACCCAAGATCCCGAGAATCGCATGTTGGTGGGCGAGCAGCGCCTGGTCTTCGGCATGGCGCGGCCTCGGCACGGTCACCGTCTGAACGTCGCGGATGCGGCCGGGCCGTGAGGAAATCACATACACGCGGTCGGCCAGCCCCGTCGCCTCGCGGACGTTGTGCGTCACAAAGAGAATGGTCGGCCTGGCCAGCTCCCAGATTTCCAGCAACTCGTTCTGGAGCACCGCGCGTGTTTGCGCGTCCAACGCCGCGAACGGCTCATCCAAGAGCAGGATCTCCGGCTGCAACGCGAGCGCCCGCGCAATCGCGACGCGTTGTTTCATCCCACCGGACAATTGATGTGGATAGGCGTTGGCGAACTTCGACAGATGCACGAGCTTGACGTACTCCATCGCTCGCGCGCGACGGATGGTCTTCGGCAAGCCGGCCATGCGCAGCCCGAACTCGACATTGCCGAGCACGCTCAACCATGGGAACAGCGCAGCGTCTTGAAAGACGACGGTCCGACTGGGATCGGGACGCCGCACCGGCTGGCCCCCAACCAACACGTCCCCGTCGTTAGGCGTTTCGAGCCCGGCGACCAGATTGATGATCGTGCTCTTGCCGCACCCTGAGGGGCCCAGCAGACACACAAACTCCCCGTCCTCCACGGTCAGGTTGATGTCCTCAAGCACGGCGAGCGTGCCGCCATTGTGCCTGAACGATTTTGAAACGTGCCGAAGCTCGACGCGCATGATGCTCTTACGTCGCCGCGGAGTGTCTCATGGCTTCGATGAGGACGGCGGCCACCTCTGGGCGCGACACCTCCGGCGGAGGCGGCGTGCCGGCTTGCAGCAACTCGCGCACCTTCGTGCCGCTGAGGCTCACGTGCTTCTCCGGCGGATGCGGGCAGGTTTTGCTCGAGACCATGCTCCGGCACACCGTGCAGTAGGACGCGTTCTCGAAGCGCAATGGGGTAATGCCGATCTCCTCCGGCGCGAAGTCGTCGAAGATCCGCTGCGCGTCATAGGTGCCGTAGAACTTCCCGACGCCGGCATGGTCGCGTCCGACGATGAAGTGCGTACAGCCGTAGTTCTTCCGGATGAGCGCATGGAAGATCGCCTCGCGCGGTCCCGCGTACCGCATGGACGCGGGATTGACCGCGAGGATGACCCGGTCCTTCGGGTAGTAGTGCTCGAGCAGCGCCTCGTAGCTCCTCATGCGGACCTCGGCCGGCACGTCATCGCCCTTCGTCTCGCCGACGATGGGATGGAGGAGCATCCCGTCGCAGATTTCGAGGGCGCACTTTTGGATGTACTCATGGGCGCGGTGAATGGGATTGCGGGTTTGAAACGCGACCACCCGTTTCCAGCCACGCTCGGCGAACAGCCGTCGCGTGTCGTTCGGATCCAGCCGATACGGCACAAACGTCGCCGGCTTCGGGCGATTCACCACACTGATCCTGCCCCCGAGATGCACCTCCCCGATTGTCTCCAGCCGCTTGACGCCGGGGTGCGTGTTGTCGGTGGTCTTGAACACGTGCTGCGCTTCCCGTGTTTTATCCGGCGTGTAGGCTTCTTGCAGATGCAAAATCGCCACCACGGTTTCGTTAGCGGTCAGCGCGACATCGCCCTTCAACCCGTGCGCCTGCTGCTTGGTCACCGGCAGCGTGACCGGAATCGTCCACACCAGGCCGTTGGCGAGCCGGCGATTGGTCACCACACTATCGTAATCTCTCTTGATCATGAACCCTTCAAGTGGGCTGAACCCTCCGATCGCGATCATCTCAACATCTGAGAGCGCCCAGGCGTCGAGCTCCACCCTCGGCAGGCTACGGGCCTTGGCGAGGAGTGTCTCGCGCTCGTTGCCTTCGACCATGCGATTTACTAACGTGCCGCCGTGCGGGCTAATCATTTTCAATGAGCACGCGACCCCACACCCAGGCGGTGTGGAGTTCGCGTTACGCTCCTGTTGCACGTCATGACGGCGTTCGCCTCAATCCGAAACCTGCTACAGCCCTGGGTGTGTGGGTCGCTGTGCGAATTGAACCCCTCACCCAGCGTTAGAACCGAACTGGCTCGATGGTTGCGAACCCGCACACCCAGTCCACTCGGCACGCCAGAGGCGGATATACCGCTGGGTGAGGGGTCAAATTCAGCCACGGACTTATGTTCACTGCGTTCCATAAGTCCGGGCTTCATTTGACATGGAGGCCACACTCCTTCTGCTCCGGCTGCTCCCACCACCAGCGGCCGGCCCGGAAATCCTCGCCCGGCTTGATCGCCCGCGTGCAGGGGGCGCAGCCAATCGAGGGATAGCCCTGGTCGTGCAGGACGTTGTAGGGCACCTGGTGCTGCTTGACGTATGCCATCACCTGTTCCCAGGTCCAGTCGGCCAGCGGATTGATCTTCGCGATCCCGCCGTGATCCGTATCGAGGTCCACCTTCTTGACGCCGGTGCGCGTGACGACCTGATCGCGCCGCAGCCCGGTGATCCATGCGTCGAGGCTGGCCAGCGCGCGGTTGAGCGGCTCCACCTTGCGGATCCCGCAGCAGAGCTTGCGATTCTCGATGGCGTGGTAGAAGAGATTGAGCCCCTTCTCCCGCACCATCCGCTCGACCGCATCGGCCTTCGGGAACATAACCTCGATGGTCACGTGGTACTTTTCGCGGATCTTGTCCATCACGTCGTACGTTTCTTGGTTGAGCCGGCCGGTATCCAGCGTGAAGATGCGGGCGTTGGGGTTCACCTGCACCATCATGTGGATGAGGGCCACATCTTCCGCCCCGAAGCTGGAAGCCAGCGCCACGCGATCCCCAAAGCGTGTCAGCGCCCACCGGACGACCTCCTGGGCCGACTTGGATTCCAACTCACCCCGCTCAATCGCCTGCTTCACTGCGACCTCCATCGATCCTCCTGTTATTATGTGACCATCCGCGGGTATCTGCGGAGGGATCTGCGGCCATCTGCGTTGGACAAGGATGCCATATATGACAAACCCTGTCAATATATAAATGCAAAATACTCATATTATATGACTAAATAAGTCATATTACTGCGCACACAAAAACCCGCGTCACGTGTTCTTCTTCCCCAACCTCCCAAGCCGTTCCTTGATGGTCTTCTCAAACCCGAGCTCGGTGGGTTCGTAGTAGATTTTCGATCCAGGCACGTACTCCTGTTCCACGTGGTGGCCTGGGTAGTCGTGCGCGTACTTGTAGCCGACCCCGCGCCCAAGCTGCTTGGCACCCTTGTAGGACGCGTCCTTCAGGTGGGTCGGCACCTCCAGCGTCCGCCCTTCCTCCACGTCCTTCATCGCCTGCTCGATGCCCAGGTAGGCCGCGTTGGACTTCGGGGCGCAGGCGATGTAGACCGCCGCCTGGGCGAGCGGGATGCGGCACTCGGGCAGCCCGACGAACTCGGAGGCCTGCATCGCCGCCGTCGCGACGACGAGCGCCTGCGGGTCGGCGTTGCCCACGTCCTCCGCGGCGCAGATGACGATGCGCCGGGCGATGAACCGCGGGTCCTCGCCGGCGTAGAGCATCTTCGCCAGCCAGTAGAGCGTCGCGTGCGGGTCGGAGCCGCGCATGGACTTGATGAAGGCCGAGATCGTATCGTAGTGCGCGTCGTCCTGCCGGTCATAGACAACCGCCTTCTTCTGAATGGACTCCTCGACGGCCGGCAGCGTGAGGTGGATGGCGCCGTCGTCCCCCTTCGGGGTCGTGAGTGCTGCGACCTCGAGGGCGTTGAGCGCCCGGCGGGCGTCGCCGTCGCACACCTTTGCGAGATGCTCGAGCGCCGGCTCGTCAGAGCGGATCGTCAGCTTCCCGAGGCCGCGCTCGCGATCGGCGAGCGCGCGCTCGAGCAGCGTGCGGACGTCCGCCGTCGAGAGCGGCTTCAGCTCGCACACGAGCGAGCGCGAGAGGAGCGCTGAGACGATCGCAAAAAACGGGTTGAAGGTGGTGGCGCCAATCAGGATGGGGTTGCCCTGCTCAACATCCGGCATGAGGACGTCCTGCTGGGCCTTGTTGAACCGGTGGATCTCGTCGATGAAGAGGATGGTCCGGCGGCTATCGGCCCGTGCGCGCTCCTTCGCCCGGACAATCACCTCGCGCAGCTCGCTCACTCCGGCGGAGGTCGCGTTGAGGGTCTCGAAGTGGGCGCGGGTGGCGTTGGCGATGACGTGCGCGAGCGCTGTCTTGCCGCACCCCGGCGGCCCGTAGAGGATGAGCGAGGTGACCCGGTCGGCCTCGATGGCCCGGCGCAGCAGCTTCCCCGGCCCGACGACGTGCGCCTGGCCGACGAACTCGTCCAGCGTGCGGGGGCGCATCCGGACCGCCAGCGGCTGGGGGACACTGACCATGTTTGGCTGAGCCGCATCGAACAGATCCGTTGGCATGTGGGGATTGCTGGAGCGAAGGCGTTACGAATGGGAGAAAGAAAACGCCCCGTGGCTGCCGTGGGCTCCGTCCACGCTGAACCCATCCTCAACAGGTGGGTAACCTCTCCGGAGGGGATTCGCGTCCCTGGCGAACCTGGGCCTGCCTGCCCCAACGGAAGCCGGTTTCCCGGTCACGTGGTGTTGGCTCACGTCGACTGGAACCTCACGCACAGCACAGGGCTGTCCTTAGGCTAGCACGCCGGCGAAAAAAGTCAAGACACAGAAGCACAGAGTATTGTTTTCATCCGACTCCTACACCACAGAGGGCACAGAAGTCACATAGAAACCTCGACGGACCTCTCTGTGTCTCTGTGGAATTCTGTGTTTCGGTGGTGTCAGCTGGAAATTAAGGCACTACCGCGCCGGTCCGTACGGAATGGATCCTCTTTGAGCTGATCTGGCTGCCAGAATCAGCCGTAGCGAATCACAGCACGTTCGGAGACGGACGCCGTCGCCAACCCCATAACTCAAGCGGGTCTCGAAGGACTCTTCGAGCGAGGAGCCGACGGAAAAAGTCCGCAAGCCTGGTGAGCTGCTCTCCAAGTAACCCGCTGGGGCCAGTCAGCGTCGATCGTGCTTTGGCAAAGACCCGTCCTGGGAGTACCATGCTGTGGAGACCCGCAAACTGCAGTCGCCGCTGGAGCTGGTAGGCGGTTTCGTTATGGAGCAGCCGCTGGTACCATCGTTCTTCCTGGAAGATGAGCTTGTTTGCGAAGAACATCGCCTTGGGGAATTCGTGGGCGATGGTCGTGCAGAGTTTTTCGGCTTCCTCCAGCACGTCAAGCCCGACGCTCATCCGGGAGTCTGCGGGAAGGCCGAGGCCTCTGGCCAGTTGGACGTAGCGCTGCAAATTCTGCGCCGTGCGTTCGCGGATTCGCTCGACCTCTTCAAAGCCTTTCATCGCCGCGGCATCAATCACCCCGATGGACGCAAAGACAACGTTCTTATAGTGTCCCGGGAAGAGCTGCTGGATGGTGAGCAGCCCGTGGATGCCCAGACCGTCATATCGCCCGACCAACAGCACGGCCGTCGGAAGGCTGCGCCGGAGGAGCGCCGGCTTCTCCGGGGCTTGCGGGACAGCCTCCTGGATGGTTTCCTCAAGCCGCTTCAGACTGTCTTTGACCTGTTCATAGTGCCGCTTGATCCAAAAACAGAGGGCGATGAGCAGCGAGGTGATGACCAGTGTCATCCAAGCCCCTTGCTGAAACTTTTCCATGACGACCACGGTCAAAATTGAGGAACAGAGCACAAGCCCGATGAGATGGATCGGCAGCGACTGCTTCCATTCGGGCAGATGCTTACGCTTCCGAATCCAGAAGCGCGACATCCCCAGCTCGGTCAACGAGAAGGTGAGGAACACGTTGATGGAGTACATCGTGACGAGGGCTGTGATATCGCCGCGGGTGTAGAAGAGGGTCGCCAGGGCAGCCCCGCCGATGAGCAGGACGCCGTTCTGCGCGGTCAACCGGTCGGAGAGCTGGGCGAAGCTATGCGGCAGCCACGAGTCCTGCGCCATGTTGGACATGACCCGCGGCCCGTCGATGAAGCCCGCCTGGGCCGCGACGAAAAGGAGTCCGGCCTCAGCCGCCAGCGTCAGCACGACGAAGACGTGGCCCAAGGGCAGCCCGAAGGGTCTCCACGCCCCGGCAAAGCGCTCCAGCAGAACCGCGTTCATCGTCTTCCCAGGCTCAGGGCTCGCATGGAAGAGGAGGTAGCACAGCATGATCCCGCCGGCCGTGGCGGCCAGCGAGATCGCCATGAGGAGCATCGTTCGCTTCCCGGTCTCGACTTTTGGTTCTCGCATGATCTGAAGCCCGTTGGAGACCGCTTCGATTCCGGTATAGGTGCCGCCGCCCATGGCGTAGGCCCGCATGAAGAGGCTCAAGAGCCCCGCCAGCCCGAGCGTGGCCAAGCCGGAGTGAAAGCCGGCGCGGACCTCGTGCGCCACCTGCGGGACGGCGAAGAGGTGCGAGCCGATCCCGCCGAAGATGAGAATGGCGTGGGTGCAGATGAACAGCGCGAACACGGGGGCCAGCACCGCGACGGATTCTTTCACCCCCCGCAGGTTGAGGAGCACCATGAAGCCGATGACCACGGCTTCAGCAATGAGCTTCCACTGGGCAGCCTGAGGCGGGAGCACGCTGAAGACCTGATCCGCCCCGCCGGCAATGGACACCGAGATGGTCAGGATATAGTCCACGAGGAGGGCGGAGCCGGAAATGACGCCAAATTCTGGCCCGAGGAGCCGGCTCGCCACGATGTAGCCGCCGCCTCCGTAGGGGAAGTGTTCAATAATGCGGCTGTAGGCATACGAGATGATGAAGACCGTCAGGGCGATGGCGAGCGTGAAGGGGACGGCCAGGTAGGTGTGGGTCCCCAACGCCCGGAAGGCTTCATCTGGCCCATAGGCGGAGGAGGACAGCCCATCCGCCCCCAAGCCCACCCAGGCGAGCAGCGCCACCAGGGAAATCTTGTGATAGGTGCCTGGGTCAAAAATGTTGCGCGGCGCACCCAAGAGCAGCCGCTTCAGACGTTTCACCATCGATTCCTCTTCCTCCTGCAGTCTCATGGCCCGGCTCGTGAACCCTGTCTTGTCCATCGGACACGACGAGGCAACAGACTGGGGTGGAGTCGTGCAAGGTGGGGCGCGTACGGGGCAAGAAAAAATCGCCGTCTACCACGGCGATTGCACGTTGAGCTCGTTAACCCCGTACGAGTTGTCTCGTATGGAGGCCTATCATACGACGCAAGTGAGAGGTTGTCAAGAGCTGACGCGGATTCTCGCGGATCATCCGCAGCCATCCGCGCAGGAATCCGCGGACAACCACCTTGTTAGCGGAGCTGGGCGTTGAATCGGCTCGCCAGCGTCTCGCCGATGCGGTGGTGGAGCGCATCCACCTCGGCCGAGGTGAGGGTCCGGGAGGGATCGCGATACTCGATGGAGAAGGTGAGGCTGTGCTTGCCGTTGGGGATCTGCGGGCCGACGTAGCGGTCAATCAACTCGATGTGGCTGGCCAAGGCGCCTCCGGCGTCAGCCATCGCCTGGTACACGGAGGCAAACGGCGTCTGGTCGTCAAGGACCACGGAGAGGTCCCGCTTGACCGGCGGGAACGCCGGCGGGGTCCTGACCGCCGCGCGTGTGCGCGCAGACCTCAGGAGCGCTTCCACGGAGAGCTCGGCGAACCACACGTCGTGCTCGAGATCCCATGCCTGCGCGATCACACGAGCGGTCTGCCCGGCCTCGCCGATCTGGCGACCGTCGAGCTGCACCACGGTGCTCTGGCTCGGCTCGGCCCATCGGTGTGGGCGGTTGACGAACTGCACGGACCCGTGCCTGCCTCGGCCCACCAGCACGTCGATGATCCCCTTGAGCCGGAAGAAGTCGCAGGACTCCTTCGTGCGCCAGTCCCGCGTCCACAGCCCTGAGATGGCGATGCCGACCCGGAGCGATTCGACGTGGTCGGCGGGGGATGTGACGCTGCCCAGCTCAAAGATGTGTACCCCGGAAGCGCCCTGCGTGAGGTTCCGACGGACCGCCTGCAGGAGGCCCGCCAGCAGCGACGGGCGAAGGTAGGCGTGATCCTGGCTCAGGGGGTTGGCGAGGCTGACGGCCTGCTGAGCCGTATACCCGCAGCGCAAAAGGTCGGCCTCCGAGATGAGCGACCACGTGATGGCCTCGGCGAGCCCCAGACTGGCGCAGAGACCCCGCAACGACTGCAATCGCCAGAACCGCTCCGTGTGTTCGGAGCGGCCGCTCACAAGGGTGTCGATTGGCAGGGTCGATGGCACACGGTCGTAGCCTGCGATCCGGGCCAGCTCCTCATAGAGGTCCACGTCGTGCGCGAGGTCCCGTCGGAAGGAGGGCACGCTGACCTGCACGACCTCTCCAGTCCCGCGCGAGGCCACATGACAGGAGAGGCGTGCCAGCGTGGTGCGGATCGTCGCCGGGGGGAGGCGCATCCCCAACCAGCGGGCGGCTCGACCAGCATCGAGGGTGACGACCGTCCGCTTCGACGGTCGCTCGCCCGCATCGCCCACCCGACAGGGCTCCCCCCCTGCCAGCTCGTTAATGAGTGCCGCGGCGCGCACTGATGCCGTCTCGACCCCGACCGGATCCACCCCTCGCTCAAAGCGATAGGACGATTCACTCGTCAGGCCCAAGGTCCGTGCGGTGCGGCGCACGGACACCGGGTCGAAGAGCGCGCTCTCGAGCAGAACGCGCTTCGTCGCAGGCATCACTTCGCTCCCCATTCCCCCCATCACCCCGGCCACGGCCACCGGCTGCTTGGCATCCGCGATGACGAGCATTTCAGCGGATAAGGTGCGCCGAAGGCCGTCCAGCGTCGTGATGGGCTCCTGGGCCTTGGCTCGGCGCACGAGAATCGTGCCGCCGGAGAGGCGATCGAAATCAAACGCATGGAGCGGCTGGCCGTATTCGAGGAGGACGTAGTTCGTAATATCCACGACGGTGTTGATGGGCCGGATCCCGCAGGCCGTGAGCCGTCGCTGCATCCAGTCCGGCGAGGGGCCAATGCGCACCCCCTCGATGAGCCGCCCGATGTACCGCGAGCACCCGGCGCGGTCTTCAATCCGAATCTTTAAGTTCGCTCTGGGCTGTGGGCTCTGGGCTGAGGGTCCTCGGTTTTTGCCCCGAGCCCCGAGCCCTGAACCCGGAGCCGGCGGTAGTTTCAACCGTTGCCCGGTGAGCGCCGCGACTTCGCGCGCGATACCGATAATCGAGAGGCAGTCGGCCCGGTTGGGCGTGATCTCGAGGTCCAGGACCGGCTGCCCATCTACCCGCTCGATCCCCACCACCTCGAGCCCGGCCATCGTCAGCCGCACCGCCAGCGCCTCCAGCGAGAGCCGCACCGCCACGTACTCCTTCAACCACTCGACTGGGACTTTCATCATGAAACTCGCTCAAGGTTCCCCGGCCTGCGGCCTCAGCGAGCCGGGGAGCCTTGAGCTATGTTAGAACTGCTCCAAAAATCGCAGGTCGTTCTCGAAGAAGAGCCGGATGTCGCTGATCCCGTGCGTGAGCATCGCGATGCGCTCCACGCCCAGCCCGAAGGCGAACCCCTGCACCGCGCGCGGATCGTAGCCGACCGCCCGGAAGACGTTCGGGTGCACCATCCCGCAGCCCATGATCTCAAGCCACCCTTTCTGGCCGCAGGTCGAACAGCCCTTGCCGCTGCACGACACACAGGCGATGTCCACCTCGGCCGACGGCTCAGTGAACGGGAAGTAGTGCGGGCGAAACCGCGTGAGCGTCTCTGCGCCGAAGAGCGTCTTCAGGAAATGATCCAGCACCCCCTTGAGGTCGGAGAACGACGTCTGGTCATCCACCATCAGCCCCTCCACCTGGTGGAACATGAAGCTGTGGCTGGGATCGAGCGGATCCGGGCGGTACACCTTCCCCGGTACGACGATGCGCAAGGGGGGCTTGCGGCGCTCCATGACGCGCACCTGCACCGGTGAAGTGTGGCTGCGCAGGAGCAGCCGGCCTTTCTCCGGCTCAGGAGACGGGAGATCGACGAAGAAGGTGTCAAAGGATTCGCGAGAGGGATGGTCGCGCGGGATGTTGAGCGCGTCAAAGTTGTAGTACTCGAATTCCATCTCCGGCCCTTCGACGATCTCAAACCCCATGGGCACGAAGACGGACAGGATCGACTGGATGGTCTGGGTCACCGGGTGGAGGCGACCGTGCGGGAGGGCGCTGCCTGGCAGCGTCACATCGAGTGCGTCGGCGGCCGGCGTAGCCGAGAGCGTCTGTCGCCTCGCGGCCAATTGGGATTCCACCGAACGCTTGAGCTGGTTCGCCCGCTTGCCGACGTCCGCCCGCTCCTCCGCTGGCAACTGCGGGATCGACTTCATGATCTCCGCGAGGCGACTCTTGCGCCCCAGGAATGTGACGCGGAGGCGCTCGAGCGCCTCCGGGGAGCCGGCCTGCCCGATAGAGGAGGTGGCCTCTGAGAGCAACTGCTCAAGCTCTTGCACGTGACTCATCCCGTCGGGGCTACGCGGTTGGTTCGGCGACGTGACCGGTCGGAGCGATTAGTTCGCCGTGGCCTGAGCCACGAGCTGGTCGAACGCCTGCTGATCGTTGAGGGCGAGCTCGGCGAGTTGCTTGCGGTTCAGCGCCACGTTGGCCTTCCGGAAGGCGGATATGAGCCGGCTATAGGTCAAGCCGCGCGCGCGGGCCGCCGCATTCAACCGGATGACCCAGAGGCTGCGGAATTCCCGCTTCTTGACCTTGCGGTCGCGCGTGCGGTAGGCCTTGGCCCGCATGACCGTCTCTTTGACCTTGAGCAGGTGCAGCCGCCGCGCCCCGCGGTATCCCTTCGCTTGCTTCAGCAGCCGCTTCCGCCGTCGGCGGGACGCCACGGCCCATTTCACCTTTGCCATCGTGAGCTCCTTCAATGAGGACGCAAGTTATGGAGCCCGCCAGGGCGACATAACTTGCCTGTCCGAATTGAACCCAGCACTAATTGTACGAGTGCTTCCGAATTGGCCGACCGGGATGCTCCGGCAGAAGCTTCCGTCATGCTGATGCGGATACGCTCGCACAATTAGTGCTGGGTAACATTCGGCCACAAACTTACGTTTCCGCCAAAGTGATGGGCGGACCCGCCAAGATGTGTGGCGGGCACTCCGTTCCGTAAGTTTGGGCCTCATGTGAGTTACGCGTAGGGGATGAGGGAGCGAACGGCGCGCTCCTGGGTCCGCGAGACGCACTGCGGGCGTCGCAACTGCCGCTTGATCTTCGCCCGTTTGCCCCCCAGCAGGTGCCGCCGGCCTGGACGGAATCCGAACAGCTTCCCTGTCCCCGTCACTTTCAACCGTTTCTTGACCCCCTTGACCGTCTTCAGCTTCGGCATGTCACGTGGCCCCTTCCTGTCCCGACGATGCGCGGGACGCCCGGATCTCTTGACTGGATGGCTGCGCTGCAGGTCCGCTCGCCGCGGTTGCTTTCGTCGCCGAACCGGCGGCCTCCGCGAGTTTTTTCTGACGGGCCGCCTGCTGTTCCAACCGCTTGATTTTCTCTCGGTCTGCCCCGAAGACCATCGTCATGAACCGCCCGTCCAGCTGCGGGGTCCGCTCCACTTTGCTGACGGGCTTCAGGTCCTCGATGAGCCGATCCAGGATGCGTCGGCCCAGCTCCGTATGCGCGAGCTCACGGCCCCGGTAGACCATGGTAACCTTCGCCTGGTCGCCGCGCATCAGGAAGCGCTTGAGCATGTCCAGCTTGACCTGATAATCGTGTGCTTCGATGTGGGGTTTGAACTTGACCTCTTTGAGCTTGGCGATGTGGTGCTTCTTCTTCGCTTCACGCTCGCGCCGCTGCTCCTCGTAGCGGAACCTGTTGAAGTTCATGATCCGGCAGACCGGCGGGTTGGTCTGCGGGGCGACTTCCACCAGATCGAGCTCGCGCTCACGCGCAAGACGCAACGCGTCGCTCGGTGCCATCACCCCAAGCTGCGCCCCTTCCTCCCCGATGACGCGTACCTGACTGACGCGGATCCGCTCGTTCACCCGTAGCTGTCTCAGTCCTGCCTCCTCCTGTGTGGAGCCATTACGTCACCGAACGGCTCACGCTCTCTTGACTCACCCGATCCATGAACCCCTGCAGGGCCATGGTCCCCAGGTCCCCGTCGCGCCGATGCCGCACCGCCACGGCGCCGGCCTGGGTCTCCCGCTCTCCGACGACAGCCATGTACGGAACTTTCTGCAGCTGGGCGTCACGGATTTTGGCCTGCATCTTCTCGTTCCGCTCATCGAGCTGGGCCCGGAGGCCGCGTTGTCGCAAGCGATCCGCGACCGAGCGCGCGTAGTCCAGGAACCGCTCGCCGATCGGGATCACGACCACCTGCACCGGCGAGAGCCACACCGGCAGCGCGCCGGCATAGTGCTCGATGAGTATCCCGAGGAACCGCTCGAAGCTCCCCAAGAGCGCCCGGTGGATCATGATCGTCCGATGGGGGTTCTCGTCGGAGCCGGCGTACGTGAGGTCAAACCGCTCGGGGAGCGCGAAGTCGCACTGAATCGTCCCGCACTGCCAGCTCCGTCCGAGCGCGTCCTTGATCTTGATGTCGATCTTCGGGCCGTAGAACGCCCCCTCTCCCTCATGCACCGCGAACGCGAGCCCGCGCGACGTGAGCGCCTCGCGCAGCGCCGCCTCCGCCTGCTCCCAGGAGGCCGGGTCGCCGATGAACTGCTCCGGACGCGTGGAGAGTTCGATCTCGTACTCGCTGAACCCGAACGTCCGTATCATATCAAACTCGAAATCCAGGATCTGCTCAATCTCGTGGACGAGCTGATCCTCGCGCAGGAAGATGTGCGCGTCGTCCTGCGTGAAGCCGCGCACGCGCAGGAGCCCGTGCAGGACCCCGGATTTCTCGTTGCGGTAGACCGTCCCCATCTCGAAGAACCGGATGGGCAGCTCGCGGTAGCTGCGCAGCTTCGACTGGTAGATCAGGATGTGGCCCGGACAGTTCATGGGCTTGATGCCGAACTCCTGTTCCTCCGCCTTGAAGAGGAACATGTAGTCTTTGTAGTACTCGAGGTGTCCTGAGCGCGCCCAGATGTCGGTCCGGAAGATGTGCGGGGTTGCCACAAGCTCGTAGCCGCGCTCAAGGTGACGCCGCTTGACCTCATCCTCAATCAAGGAGCGCACGAGGGCGCCTTTCGGATGGTAGAAGACGACGCCCGGCCCAGCGAGCTCCTCGAAGCTGAAGAGCTCGAGCTCCGTGCCCAGCCGCCGATGATCTCGACGCTTGGCCTCCTCGAGCCGGCTCAGGTGCGCCTCGAGCTCCTGCGTCGTTGGGTACGCAGTACCGTAGATGCGCTGAAGCTGCGGCTGGTGCTCGTTGCCGCGCCAATAGGCCCCGGCCACGCTCAGGAGCTTGACCGCCTTCACCACTCCGGTGGATGGCACGTGCGGCCCTTCGCACAGGTCGACGAACTCCCCGTCCTTGTAGAGCGACACCTTCGCGTCAGGAATCGTCCCAATGATCTCGAGCTTGTACCGTTCCCCCTGCCGCTTGAACAACTCCACCGCTTCCGCTTTGCTCATCAACGAGCGCTCGAACGGGTGGTTCTCCTTAACGATCTTCGCCATCTCGGCTTCAATCTTCGGCAGATCCTCATCCGTCAGCTTCACGGAGAGATCAAGATCGTAGTAGAACCCCTCCTCGATCGGCGGCCCGATGGCCAGCTTCGTCCCAGGATACAGGCGCCGGACGGCCTGTGCCATCACGTGGGCCGCGCTGTGCCGCAGCGCGTACAGCGGATCCTTCTGCTTGAGCTCTTCAGACTTCCCTGCGTGTCCCATGTATTTCAATTCCTTGGCCCTTCGCCAGGCCTTTCTGTCAGCGGCCAGGCTCAGGGTCGAACCTCCGCGCGCCCACGCGCGCGGAGGTCGGTGGGCGGTACAGGATTTGAACCTGTGACCTCATGGATGTCGACCATGCGCTCTAACCAGCTGAGCTAACCGCCCTTAAAATTGCCAGCGGATGCGCCCACAGTCGCCGCACGCCAATAAGCGGTTGTGGCCGTACAACGCCACGATGCCAGGAAGGATGCCGCAAATGAACAGCACGACAATGAGCCACACTGGAATGATCCGGCGCGCTTCGGCGCGGCTCCCACATGCGCATATGACCGTCATGCGATTCTTCCTCCGCCGCACATCTCAATGTCGTGCCGGGGGTGGGAGGCCGTCGCCTGCGGCTCCGGCACTCCCTTCGGCGACCCCACACCCAGGCGCTGGGTGTGGGGTGCCCGCCTCGGTCGTGGAGCCCCACGGGCAGAGCCCGTGGCACCCTCACGCCACGCCCCATGTGGGGCGATGCTTCGACTTCGCTCAGCATCGTGGTGAGCGAACGAAGTGAGTCGAACCACGACATCCCGCCCACGCACTGGCTGAAGCCGCGCGGGCCCACGGCCGAAGGCCGTGGCCCGCTGGCGGGTCGAACCCACCTCAACCTCACGCATCATGCTGGTGGGCGAGGTGGGACTCGAACCCACATGTCCATCTCTGGACAGGAGATTTTAAGTCTCCCGCGATCTGCCAATTGCGCCACTCGCCCAAAAATTGAATACGATTCTCAATCGCTTAATCACTCTTCACTTACTCACTATAATTGGAGGCGCGGATCGGAATCGAACCGATGTATAGAGGTTTTGCAGACCTCCGCCTTACCATTTGGCTACCGCGCCATGACATTGGTGCTGGGTTGCAGACCGCCGCCTTGGACCACTTGGCTACGTCGCCGTAAGATTTCTTGATCCATCTGCAGCGTGGCGTGCGTGCGGGGTTGCAGACCCTCGCCTTACCACTTGGCTACGCCGCCGTACATTGGGCTCGCTCAGGATGGTGAGTGAGCGAAGCGAGTCGAACCACAGACCCTCGCCTTACCACTTTCCGCCACAAACCGTGGCGGACCCGCCATGCTTTGTGGCGGAGGCTACGTCGCCATCGCCTCAATGGCGTCGAAGAGCTGCCGCGCCACGGCCGACTTCGACGTCGTCCCTAAATCCTTCACGGCGCCGTCGCGCGAGAGCAGCCACGCGCGGACTGACCGCCGCCCAAACGGGGATCCGGTCCGGCTCGCCTGCTGAGCGAGGAGGAGGTCGAGCTGTTTCTCGCGCAGCTTCCGTTTCGCCCGCGCCACGACGCGATCCGTCTCCAGCGCGAAGCCAACAACCACCTGATGCGGACGGCGGGGGAGGCGGCCGATGATATCCGGCGTCGCTTCGAACGCAAGCCGCAGCCGCGCGCGGCGGCGCACTTTGCTGCTCACGACTCGGACGGGACGGAAGTCGGACACCGCAGCCGCCATGATGATGGCATCGGCGCCCCGTGCCTCTCGATGGAGTGCGCATGCCATTTCTGCAGCCCGCTCGACGGGAATGACCCGTGCGCCCTTTGGCATCGCTTCAGCGACGGGACCGCTCACCACGGTCACGCGATGCCCTCGGGCGAGCGCTGCCGAAGCGAGCTGCATGCCCATGTAGCCGGTCGAGTAGTTCGAGAGAAATCGAACCGGATCGATCGGCTCTCGGGTCGGCCCGGCGCTGATGAGAACACGGAGCGCTCGTCGCACGGAAACCGAAGCCTCAACGGCACCCTATCGTTTCCTGCGCGCTTTCCGGCCAGCAGTTTTGGGTTTGGCTTTCGCCTTGTGTCTGGCCGGCGCTGGAGCCGTGGCGGTCGGAGGCGCGCCGACGATGGGGACCAGTTGTCGGACCGCCCGGACGATCTCGTCGGTCTCCGCGAGATGCCCAATGGCCTCATAGCCGCAGGCAAGCTTGCCCACATCGGGGCCGACGAAGCGCACCCCCAGCCGCTTGAGCGTGGTTACGTTGCGTTGGACCGTCGGGTGCTGCCACATGTGCACGTTCATCGCTGGGGCGAACAGCAGCTTGCCCCTCGTCGCCAAGAGGACGCAGGAGAGGAGGTCATCGGCCAGTCCGTTCGCGAACTTGCCGATGATGTTCGCGGTGGCCGGCGCCACGAGGACCAACCGCGCGTGGTCGGCGAGCGTCGTATGGATGATCTGCGTGGCGTGGAGGTCAAACGGATCCGTGTAGACCTTCCGCTCCGAGAGCGCCTGGAGCGTCAGCGGCGCGATGAATTGGAGCGCCCGCTGGGTCAGCACACAGGTCACCGCATACCCCGCGTCTCGCAGCTGCCGGATGAGGTCGCCCGCCTTGTAGGCCCCGATGGAGCCGGTCACGCCCAGCACGATCTCCGGTGCATTGGTCATTTAGGTCGCCCTCTTCTTTTCTTTCGCTTTCGCTCCACGACCCTTCTTCCCTGAACCCGCCTCAGGCTTATCCGTCTTGTACAGCACCTTCCCCTCCAGGATCTCCTCCAGCGCGACAGAGGTCACCTTTCGTTGCGGCGTCTCAACCAACGGCGGTGAGCCCTCCGCAATCTCTTTGGCCCGTTTGGCTGCCAAGATCACCAGCCTGTAGACGCTGCCGCACCGTTTCAGCAGCTCCTCAATTGGCACCTGCGCCATCGATGGTTACCCCCTCCGTTGTGTCGCCTGGTTGCGGCCCGTGGTGATAATGTGTTTCACGTCTGCGACGGCTTGCTCCAACCGGTCATTCACGACGCTGTAGTCGTACCACCGGGCGCAAGCGATCTCGCGTCGCGCCGCCGCGAGCCGTTGTCGAACGGCCGCCGCCGTCTCGGTGCGCCGCCGCAACAACCGGCGCCGAAGACGATCCATCGACGGCGGCAGCAGGAAGATCAGCGCTGCCCGGCGGCCCAGCGCCCGGCGGACTTGCCGGGCGCCCTGCACGTCAATGCTCAAGATGACGTCCCGGCCTTTCGCGAGGGCTTGCAGGATCGGCGGCTTCGGCGTGCCGTAGTAGGCGCTGTGGACCTTGGCCCACTCCAGCAGGTGCCCGGCGCGCCGCAACCGCTGGAATGCGGCCAGCGACACGAAGTGGTAGTGGGTCCCCTGCCGTTCGCCTCGCCGCCTCGACCGCGTCGTCACCGACACGGAACGTACGAGCCGCGGCATCGTGTGCAGCAGTTGCTCCACCATCGTGGTCTTCCCGCCGCCCGAAGGGCTCGAGACTACAAACGCGCACCCCGGCCTGCGGGCTGCGGCGCGTCGAGCGATCATCCACCCTTCAACTCGCTCAACCGTTGCGCCACGGTCTCCGGCTGGAGGCTCGAGAGCACGACGTGGTCGGAGTCGGTGACGATGACGGTCCGCGTCCGACGGCCATTCGTCGCGTCAATGAGCTTCTGGTGGCGACCGGCCGCCTCGCGCAACCGTTTGATGGGCGAGGCCTCGGCCGCCACCACGGCGATGATCCGCTCGGCCGCCACCGCGTTATCAAACCCGACGTTCAGGAGCATCACACCCGTCCCGCCATTTTGGAGTTGCGATTTTGGATTCCCTGTACGCACAATCGAAAATCAAAAATCGCAACTCCAAAATCGGCTTACTCGAGGTTCTGTACCTGCTCGCGAATTTTTTCGATGCAGCTTTTAATATCCACGACGCGCTGGACAGCCTCCGGGTCGTTCACCTTCGCCCCCATCGTGTTGGTTTCCCGAATGAGCTCCTGCGCGATGAAATCGAGCCGCTTGCCCACGAGCTGGTGGCCGGCGAGCGTCTGGCGCATGTAGGCCAGGTGGCTCTCGAGCCGCACGAGCTCCTCATGGATATCGGCGTCTTTCACCAACGCCGCCGCCTGTTCGAGCTGCGCGGCTGACCCTGCCGCGGCCGCACCGAGCAGGTCTCGCAGCCGTTCGCGCAACCGGTGCTGCTGCTGTTTCAGCGCCTGGGGGAGCCGCCGTTTGATGGCGCGGACGTGCCGCTCAATTGACGCGAGCTGCCCGCGCAGATCGGCGACGAGCTTCGCGCCCTCGCGCTGACGCGACCGCACGAGTTCCTGCGCGGCGGCTTGGGCGGTCCGCCGAATCGGCTCCCACAGCTGCTCCGTTGGGATGCGCTCTTCGGACACCGTCAGCGCCTGGGGCAGGCTCAAGAGATGGTCGAGGGTGACTTGTCCCTTCAACCCAAAGCGGGCCCTGAGCCCCACGAGCGCTTCGTGGTAGCGTTGGAGCAGCCGCTCGTCAAACACCACCTTCCGTTGGTCCCAGGCGGTGAGCTGGGCGGTCATGAACGTCTCAATGCGCCCTCTCCTGACGTGGGTTCGAATCAGTTCCGAGAGACGCCCCTGCAGCGCGGTGAGGGTGGTGGGGAGGTGGAGATCGAGTTCCAGGTACCGATGATTGGTGCTCCGCAGCTCAATGGTGATGGTTCCAAGCTCCGTTCGTTTGGTCGCCCGGCCGTAGCCAGTCATGCTGTGAATCGCACCCCGCCGTTGTCCCGTGCTCATTTGGACCGCTTCGCCCCTGCGGCTCGCTGCGCGCCTGCCTGCGCCGCACTCGGCGCTGCAGGCAGGCCAGCAGCTCCACGGGAGACGGGCCGCAAGAGCTCGTGCGGCTTGAACCAGAGGGCGATCTCCCGCTCCGCCTCGCTGCGGTCCGAGGAGGCGTGCACCACGTTTTCCATGAGCCCGCTGGTCATCATGCGCCCCAGCGAGCCCCTGATAGACGTCGGCTCGGCTTTCTCAGGATGCGTCGCTCCGGTCACCTGTCGGACGCCCTCGATCGCGTTCTCCCCCCAGAACACAAACGCCAACACGTAGTTGGTGCCGTGCAACCTGCCCTGGAGGTAGTCTACGATCTCCCGAAAGAATGGTTTCTCCCGCAGGTGGTGGTAGTGCGATTCGGCGAGCTCCTGGCTCACGCGCACCGCTTTCACACCAATCACGTCCAGGCGGAGCGGGTCGAACCGGGACAGCACCGCACCGGTGAGCCCGCGCTGAATGGCATCCGGCTTGATGATGACGAGCGTCGCCTCCTCCGCCATGACGAGCTATCTCCCCAGCCAACGATACCGACGCCAAAACCCAGACGCCAACGACGCCGAATCCCAAACCGATACCGGTTTGAGCATCGACTGTGTCATGCCCTGTCCCTGTATCATGACGACGATACTCCAAGCAAGCTCAGGATCCGCGTCAGGTCCTCCTGCGAAAAATACTCGATGAGAATCCGGCCGCCCTTTTTCCTGGTGAAGAGGCTCACTTTCGTCCCCAGCGCCCGACGCAGCTCATCTTCCAGCCCTTTGAGTTGCAGATCGACCTGCCGGAGCCGCCGTTTTTTCCCTGGACTCGAAGTCTGCACGAGCGCCTCCGTCTGCCGCACCGACAGCCCGTCGTCCACCGTCTGCTTGTACAGCGCAAGCTGCCTGCCTCGGTCCTCGACGCCCAGCAGCGCCTTCGCATGCCCCATCGTGATGGCCCCGTTGCTCAACCCCTTCCGAATCTCCTCGGGGAGCGCGAGGAGCCGGAGTAGGTTCGCGATCGTCGCACGATCCCTCCCCACCGAGGCCGCGATGTCTTCCTGCGTGTAGCCAAACTCTTTCATCAGGCGGGCGTAGCCGGTCGCTTCCTCCAAGGGGTTGAGATCTTCGCGCTGGACGTTTTCGACGATCGAAAACTCCAGCGCCTCGCGGTCGGAGAGCGTCTTGATGATCGCGGGCACTTCTTGGATGCCCAGCGCCTGCGAGGCTCGCAGCCGGCGCTCGCCTGCCACGAGTTCATAGGTGCCGTGCGCGATCGGCCGGACGACGATCGGCTCAATGACGCCGGAGCGCTTGATGGATGCTTTCAATTCCTCAAGGCCGGCCTCGCTGATGGTGGTCCTCGGCTGAAACCGTCCCGGCCGGATCTGGTTGGTGCGCAACATCACGAAACTGCCACCGCCCTGTGGAGCCGAATTAATGAGATCCGCCAGTCCTCGACCCAACCGTTTTGTCGTCATCCCCCCACCTGTCTTCGGCCCGAAGGGCCGATTAGCGTCTGTCATAAATGCGGTTGATCCAGGCGGCCCTATGTCCCCTTCCACTTGCCGCCTGGATAGACAGGTGGGGGGATCATCGCTGCTCCACGGTTTCCTTTGCTATAACCTCTTGTGTAAGAAGATGATATGCCAATGCTCCTGTCGAATGAGGATCATACAAGCAGATCGGCTTTCCGAAGCTCGGTGACTCGGCAAGCCTGATGTTGCGTGGGATAGCCGTATCGAAGACCAGATCCTTGAAGAAGTGTTTGACTTCCTCGGCCACTTCTCTTGTCAGGTTGGCCCGAAAATCCGTCATGGTCAGCACGATGCCGCCGACCCGTAGCGACGGGTTGAGGTGTTGTTTAATAAGGTTCACCGCGTGCACGAGCGCGTTGAGTCCTTCGAGCGCCAGGTACTCGCATTGGACCGGAATGAGCGTGCTGTCCGCAGCCGCAAGCGCGTTCACTGTCAACAGCCCGAGCGACGGCGGACAATCGAACAGGATAAACTCGTAGAGGCTTCTCAGCGGCTCACACACACGCTTTAAGACGGTTTCTCTTCCGTCGAGGGTGGTCAGATACGGCTCGGCTCCGGCAAGATCAAGGCTTGACGGAATGATGTCGAGGAGCTCGATCTGGGTCTTCTGGATCGCCTCTCTCGCAGGAAGCGCGTTGACCAGCACGTCATAGGTGTCCTTCTCAAGCCCCTTTCGCTCAATCCCGCAAGCCGTCGTGGCGTTTCCTTGTGGATCAAGATCAACGAGCAGGGTCCGTTTTCCAGACAGCGCAAGGTAGGATCCCACATTGACCGCTGTGGTGGACTTGCCAACACCGCCTTTCTGATTACAGATCGCTATCGCTCGTGCCATCCTTTGGACACAGATTCCCGCTAATTGGTATGCCGATTACCGCAGATTGAATTCAGACTACCGCAGATCAGCAGTCGTCGGCTTCATGATCTGCGGAAATCCGCATCTGTTCCACGTGGAACATCCACTGGTATTCTATCCTACAGCCTTATTGTGTTCGGAACAATCAAAAAAGCAAGAGTAAATTTGCTCCTACTCCACGGGTTTCCCACACCTGTGAATAACCTGTGGAGCCCCACCTCAAACTCCTACGGTCCGCCTCCCCGGCCCGCCGATTGCTCTGGCCGTGGCGGGCTCGCGATTGCCTGGGCTGGCACGCCTCCATGTGGGGCGATGCTTCGACTTCGCTCAGCATCGTGGTGAGCGAACGAAGTGAGTCGAACCACGACATCCCGCCCACGCGAACGACGATCCCAACACGGCGGGATGGATGCTACTTCACAAGTCGGTAGAATGCCAAAGAGAGCAGGCTGTTTGTGAGCCAGTAGAGGACCAGTCCAGCAGGAAAGTTGTAAAACATCAGGCAAAACAGCAGGGGCATCAGCGGTCCGGACATCATCTTCGTGGCAGGGTTGTCCGTTCCTGGACTGGCCATGTTTTTCTGCGAGGCGCTTGTCTGGATATACATCGCCGCCGCCATGATGATCGGGAGCAGGTTGAAATCCCTTCCGATGAGCGGGAGCGAGAACGGCAGCTGCGCCAATCGGTCAGGAAGCGACAGGTCCTTCGCCCACAAAAACGGCCGGCCCCTCAGTTCGATAAAGTGCGACATGGCCTGAAAGAGCGCGATGAAAATGGGCATCTGTAGCGCCATCGGAAGGCACCCGCTCAGCGGACTGACTTTGTGCTCCCGATACAATGCGAAGATTTCCTGGTTGGCCTTCATCTGGTCGTCTTTGTGCTGGGCGAGGATCTTGTCAACCTTTGGCTTGAGCTTCTGCATATTCTTCATGGACCGCATGCTCATCAGCGTCAGCGGAGACATGGAAAGCGTGACCAGTACGGAAAATAACACCACTGCTACCCCATAATTCTTCGTGATCCCGGCAATCCAGTTGAGAAACAGGAGCAGGATCAGTCCGACCTGTCCGAGGAGGCCAATGGGAAACGCCTCTTCAAGCCCGGCCTTTTTCAAATAGAAATAGTCTCGAGGCCCAACATAGAGGGTCGCGGAGTATCGTTGCGACCCGTCTCCTGATCGTATCAACCTTGTTTCAGAGGCCACAGCGATAGTTCCGTTATGGGAGGGAATCAGTCGACTACTCACTACTCCTTCTGGCCTCATCGATTGACAGAAGTACCGCTCTGTCAGGGAGACAAGCGATGTTCCACGTGGAACAATTTGTTCGCCTTTAAATGGGCCGACGTACCTTTTATAAACCGGAGTTCCGCCTGATCCTTTGCTTAACATGAACGCCTCTAATAAGTTATAGCGGTTTTGAAGTTTGTCTCCTCTCAACCACCAGCTAATAAATGTGACGTTTATCTCCTTAATATATTGCTCTTCAGAATATTTATATAACTCTATGTTTACAAGCATGTTATTACTGTTAACTGTGTATAATATATGGTAATTATTTCGTTTATCATCTGCGGTTTCTAGCATCACGCTGGAAGGGGTTTCCTTTACAACGCGAAAACTGAGTGGTCGATCGCCGATTTGAACCACGAAAAGCGGTTCGTTCCCGCCAAATTGTAGTGGGTTCGTCCCGGAGCCCTCGGCGAATTTTTTCAGCGTCGCTCTGCGGACCGCCGCACTGGTTCGGCCAATCTCCAACCTCAGGTCCTCGGATTCAATGGGCGCTACGTCTTCATGCTCAAACTGCTCGAACCGCTGTTCTGATTTTTTCTGCCCTCCGGCCCGCAACGATCCCGCGACGGGCTGCTGCCAAGCTGCGGGGCCAGCTCTCCTGACTTGTGGGCCGGACCATTTCATTACGACGCTGGAGTACCAGCTCAGGAAAATGGCCGAGAATATGGCCGCCAATAGGATTCGCTTTTCCATCGTTATCTCACCGGGTCAGCGCCCCAGCCTCCGAAGGGGTGGCATCTGAGCAACCGCAACGCTGCTCGAGCGCCTCCGTGCCATACGCCGTGCCGCCTGATCGCCTCGATGGCGTACTCTGAGCAGGAAGGGAAAAACCTACATGAATGCAACATGAGGTGCGACAGTGTATTGCGATAAAACATAAGCACGGAGATGAGTGCGGACTCTAGGAAAGCGTGCCGATTCGCTTGCATAAAGCGCGCAGCTCTTCTTCCAGGTGAGAGGTCTTGGCGGGAAGCGTTGTGGGGTGGATGACGATCACCACATCAAGCCCGCCTCGCAAGGCGAGGGGTCGTGCATAGAGGATGGTTCGGAGTTGCCGTTTCAGCCGGTTTCGCTCCGCGGCGCCTTTGAGTCCGCGCCGCGTGCGCAATCCCACGCGCGTCTGCTCCTGACCGTTCGCCCGTGCGCCAACGGACAGCGTCACCCCGTGTGCCCATCGTCCTCGTCGGTAGACGACGTTGAACGCGCCGGTCAGCTTGAGCCTCGTCGGGGTGGACGGAATGTGGCGGAGAATCCGTGAGGGGTGTCTCAGGCCGGGATGAGCTGCCAGCGTCCCTTCCGTCGACGACGACTGAGCGTTCTGCGTCCTCCTCGCGAACTCATCCGCTGGAGGAACCCGTGTGTCCGTTTACGTTTGAGGTTTGACTTGTTGCGGAGATGCTTTTTCACGATTCAGCCCGTGCGGCCGTCTCTCGCCGCTGCCTGGCGATTCCTTAACGGATCCGGCGCGTGTCGATTTCCGCCGCCCGCGAAAGCGCGTGAAGCTCCACATTATACGGGGCCTCCCTGGAGAAAATCAAGGAGGAAATCTCGGATGCGGATTGTGGAGCCCCACGGGCAGAGCCCGTGGCCCGATGGCGGGGTCGCGGGCATCCGCGTCTTGGAGAAAGCGCTTGAGCCGGTTGAGTGAAGTTGTTATAATTGCGCTGTCTGGTCGTTGAATCCTCAGGCATACCACGAGACCGACCTGTGTAAAACGTGTGGAAACTGTGCAAAACCCTCCGTTTGATTGGGCCGAAACCAGACAGCTCTTAAAATCCCGGCTTGGGACCGAGGTGGTGAGTCGGTGGCTGGACCCGCTGGCGGTCGCCTCGGTCGCCGAGGACGCGGTGGTCCTGGAAGCCCCCAACCCGTTTTTCAGGGACTGGGTGGCGGCGCACTACCTGGAAGCGATCAAGCCGCATGCCGGCGGACGCGCGATTAGGGTCGTTGCCCACGCCGCGGTGTCCGTCTCAGACGCCCTTCAACAGGACCTTTCAACGAGAGCGGCGAGGCCGGACGGGCAGCGCTCGATGGCGCAGCCGGCGCCCCCTCCTGTCCTCGATGAAGAGCGCGGGGTGAATCAGCGGTTTACGTTCGACCGGTTTGTCGTTGGCCCGAGTAACCGGTTTGCCCACGCCGCATCGCTCGCCGTCGCCGAGTCCCCCGCAAAGGCGTACAACCCCCTCTTCATCTATGGGGGGGTGGGGCTGGGGAAGACCCACCTCATGCAGGCGATCGGTCAGGCGATCCTGCAGCGGTGGAGCGCTCGCCGCGTCGTGTACATCTCCAGCGAGCGGTTCACCAACGAGCTGATCGCGTCGATCCAGACCAAGACGACGGCGAGGTTCCGCGCCCGCTACCGAACGGTGGACGTCCTCCTGGTGGACGACATCCACTTCATCGCCCAAAAGGAGGCGACGCAGGAGGAGTTCTTCCACACCTTCAACACGCTCTACGACGCGCACAAGCAGATCGTCATCTCGAGCGACCGCTCGCCGAAAGACATCGCGGGACTGGAGGAGCGCCTGGTCTCTCGGTTTGAGTGGGGGCTGATTACGGATATTCAGCCGCCGGACCTTGAAACGCGCGTCGCGATCCTTCGCAAGAAGGCTGAGGAGGCTGGGATTGGTGTTCCGAACGCCGTGGTGGATTTCATCGCGCAGCAAATCACCTCGAACATCCGCGAGCTTGAGGGCGCGCTGATCCGTGTTGTAGCCTACTGCAACCTCTTCAACGAGCCGCAGACGGCAGAGGTGGCCCGGGAGGTGCTCAAGGATATGGTCCAGGAGGTCAGCTCGCGGATCACGCTGGAGGAAATCCAGCGCCGCGTTGCGGGGTACTTTCGGATTGAGGTGGGCGAACTCTGCGGGGCAAGACGGCAGCGTTCCGTGCTGTACCCGCGCCAGGTCGCAATGTTTCTCTGCCGGCGGCTCACGGAGGCGTCACTACCAGAAATTGGGCGGGCGTTTGGAGGGAGGGATCACACCACGGTCATGCACGCAGTGGAAAAGGTTGAACGGGAGACCACACAGGACATCCACAAGAAACAGGTCCTGGACCACCTCCGCCAACTGATCCTTACAGCCTCTCACCAAACGAGCTAGGCGGCAGATGTCCACATTCTACACAGACCCTAGTACTACAACGGAATCTTATACGGAAAAAGAAGTTGTAGTAGTAACACTCCGCGTTCAACAAGAATTGCTGTGTAGCCGTCCTTGAGATAAGAGGAGCCCCATGAGAATTACAATCCCCCAACCCCAACTCCTAAAGACCCTTCAAATCGTCGAGCGCGCGGTCAATGACCGAAGCACACTCCCCATCCTCGCAAACGTCTTATTTGAAACAAGTGAACACGAGCTCACGCTAACCGCGACAGACCTCGATGTGGGGATTCAATGCCGCTTTCCTCTAACGTCTCCTATTGAGCGCGGCGCGGTGACCCTCCCAGCGCGAAAGCTCACGACAATTATCAGAGAGCTCCCGGAAGAACTTGTGGTGCTTGAGGCGAAGAAAAATCACACCGCAACCCTCCTGTGCGGCTCAAGCAACTTTAGAATCCCTGGGCTTCCAGCGGAGGACTTCCCGGTCCTCCCACCCGCGCAACACGAAGAACAGGTGACGCTTCCTCAGGCAGCCCTGAAGGCGCTAGTTACCAAGACCGCACACGCCATGTCCATGGAGGAGACGCGGTTTATCCTGAATGGCGCACTCCTCACGACACAGAAGGGCGACCTGGTGATTGTTGCAACGGATGGCCGCCGCCTTGCCGTCGCGCGAAGCCCAGTGGGGAGCTCAAGCAAGCAGCCGCTCCACGCGGTCATCCCGGCGAAGACGGTCCGCGAGCTGGGGCGGCTGCTGGAGGACGACGCAGAAGATGTCGTCATCGCGCCGCTCAAGGACAACCAGCTCACATTTCGCTTCGGGCCGGTGACCATCGTCACGCGGTTGATTGAGGGGCAGTTCCCCCAATATGAGAAGGTCATCCCGCCGCCCTCGAGGACGAGCGTTTCGGCCAACCGGCAGAGGCTGATGGACGCCATCCGGCGCACCAGCCTCATGACGACCGCCGCCTCTCAAGCGGTCGTCTTCGAGCTCAGCGCGAACCACCTGGTGGTATCGAAGGAGTCGGCGGACCTCGGCAGCGCGCGGGAAGAGGTCGACGTGACGTACGCCGGCGAGCCAATCACGGTGGCGTTCAACCCGGAGTTCTGGCTCGACGTCCTGAAGGTCGTGGAGGGGGACGACGTCGTCATCGAGGTGGCCGGGCCTGATAAGCCAGCGGTCATTCGTCAGCCGGAGTTCACGTACCTCGTCCTGCCGATGAAGCTCGCTTAAGGTGGGGGCATGGCTGGACCGGACGCTCAGCGAATCGGAGCCGTCATCCCGAACCTTCTCCGGCGAGTCGAGCAGCAACACCAGACATTGTTTGCCGTTCAAGCGCGGTGGGACAGGCTTGTGGGGAAGCGGCTGGCAGCGCACACCAAACCAGTGAGCCTCCGGCACGGACGGCTCGTGGTGGTGGTTGACCACCCGGGGGACGGGTTTGCGCTGAGTTACCAGCGGTCGCAGCTGCTCGAGCGGTTGCAGACCGCGACAAACGGGAAGGTCCAGGAAATCGTCATCCGCCCCGGGACCGTCAACCGTGAAACGCGTAACGTGTCCGCCACCAAGCGTGGCCGATTCGCCGATCAGCATGGCGGAAAACGCGTAACGTGAAAACCAGCAGGCCGCGCGTCTGTTGCGCCTGACGCGTTCAACGCGACACGAGAGGTCGGATGCCGTACGTGATTGATCGGCAGCGTGCGTTGCTGACGGAGGACATTGTTGCCGTCGTCGCGTCGCGGCAGCGACGGATCCGAAGCAGGGTGGTCCTGAAAGACAACAGCCTCTACCAGACCCTCACAAGACCGGCCACCGTCATTCGGAGCGTGAACGCGAAGTCGCCGGCCGTCGTGCAGATTGGCGCGCGGGGGCGCAGGAGGCCGAGGGGACGAGGCGGGGAGGAGCGGGGGCGTCCAGACGCATGAGGCGAGCGAAACCTAAGAAGTTGACAGCGGCAAAAGAGCCGACGAAGAAAACCGGATCGCCGGCGCAAGGGGCCACCTATGACGCCAGTAGCATCCAGGTTCTGGAGGGGCTCGAGGCGGTGCGGCGGCGGCCCGCGATGTACATCGGGGACAGCAGTACCCGGGGGCTCCATCACCTCGTCGAGGAGGTCGTGGACAACTCCATCGACGAGGCGATGGCCGGCTACTGCACGAAGATCGACGTCGTTATCCATCAGGACAACTCCGTCACCGTCGTCGACAACGGGCGCGGGATTCCGGTGGATCTGCATAAGACCGAGAAGAAATCGGCGCTCGAGGTCGTCCTCACCAAGCTCCACGCGGGCGGGAAGTTCGACTCACGCACCTACAAGGTCGCCGGCGGACTCCACGGCGTCGGGGTTTCGGTCGTCAACGGGCTCTCGGAGTGGCTCGAGGCCGAGGTGCGGCGCGACGGGAAGGTCTACCGCCAGCGCTACGCGCGCGGCAAGCCCGCCTCCGGGGTGACCGTCGTCGGGAAAGCGACCGGGGCTGGCACGCGGATCACGTATAAGCCGGACCGAGAGATCTTCAAGGCCGGCATCACCCACAGCTACGAGACGCTCGCCAACCGGCTGCGGGAGCTTGCCTTCCTCAACAAGGGCCTCACGATCTCGTTGAAGGACGAGCGCAGCGGGAAGGAGGCGGCGTTCAAGTTCGACGGCGGAATCAAGGAGTTCGTCGAGCACCTCAATAAGTCGAAGACACCGCTCCACCCCGTCATCGCCTTCGAGGACCAACGCGAGAACGTCACGGTGGAGATCGCGCTCCAGTACAACGACGGCTTCTCGGAGAACCTCTTCTCCTTCGCGAACACGATCAACACCGTCGACGGTGGCACGCACCTCTCCGGGTTCAAATCGGCGCTCACCCGGACGGTCAACCAGTACTGTAAGGCGAAGAACCTCTTCAAGGGCGACAACCTGACGATCGAGGGTGAGGACGCGCGAGCGGGACTGGCCGCCGTGGTCAGCGTCAAAATCCCGCAGCCGCAGTTCGAGGGGCAGACGAAGGCGAAGCTCGGAACCCCGGAAGCCGAGGGGATCGTCGCCTCAGTCTGCAACGAGCGGCTCGCGACCTTTTTCGAGGAGCACCCATCGGTCGCGAACAAAATCGCGGGGAAGTGCCTCATCGAGGCCCGGGCGCGCGAGCGCGCGCGGCATGAGCGGGAGCTGGTTCGGCGGAAGGGGCTCCTGGAGTCGAGCGCGCTTCCGGGCAAGCTGGCGGACTGCTCAGAGCGCGACGCGGCGCTGTGCGAGATCTACATTGTGGAAGGCGACAGCGCCGGCGGCTCGGCCAAGATGGGGCGGGATCGGCGATTCCAGGCCATCTTGCCGCTGAAGGGGAAAATTCTCAATGTGGAAAAGGCCCGTCTGGAGAAGGTCCTGACGAACGAGGAGATCCGCACCGTCATCACGGCGCTGGGCTGCGGGATCGGCAGCGAGTTCGACCTGGCGAAGCTGCGGTACCACAAGGTGGTCCTCATGGCCGATGCGGACGTCGACGGGAATCACATCCGCACGCTCCTCTTGACGTTCTTCTATCGGCAGATGCCGAAGCTCATCGAGGCCGGGCACATCTACATCGCGCAGCCGCCGCTCTACAAGATCAAGCGGGGCAAGCGGGAAGAGTACATCGAGACGGACGAGCAGCTCTCGACCCTCTTGCTCGAGTTGGGGTCAGAGGGGGAAACGCTGATCCACGCGAAGAGCAAGCGGGCGTTCAAGGAGAAGCCGCTGCTCGAGATCCTGCGGATCCTCGCCGAGGTGGAGCAGCTCGGCAAGGGGGTGAGCCGCTACCGCATTGATCTGCCGACGTACTTCAGGCAGCGCAGCGCGAAGAAGGGCTTCCCGCTCTACTTCGTTCGGATGGAAGGCGAGCCGCACTTCCTGTATGACGACGCCGAGCTCGCCAAGTTCGCCCAAAAGCACGAGCTCAATCTGGAAGAATTGGAGAAGGCCTCCGCCAACGCGAAGGCGCAGTTTGCCGAGCTCTACGAGGCCTCGGAGCTTGAGGCGCTGGGGAAGAAGCTGGAGAAGCTGGACCTCTCGCTCGAGGAGTACTATCCGAGCGACTCCAGGCCGGCGTTCAAGCTGGTCGGGGAGAAGACCCAGCGGGTCTTCGGGGGTCTGCGCGAGGTGTTGTTGGCCATCGAAGAGCAGGGACGCCAAGGGCTCTCCATCCAACGCTACAAGGGGCTTGGGGAGATGAACCCACAGCAGCTCTGGGAGACGACCATGGATCCGGCGAAGCGCACCGTCCTGAAGGTGGTGCTGGAGGACGCGGTGGAGGCCGAGCGGATCTTCACGACGCTGATGGGTGAAGCCGTGGAGCCCAGAAAACAATTCATTGAAGAACACGCGCTTGAAGTCAAGAACTTGGATATCTAGCGGAAACAGTTTCCGCCACAGAGCGTGGCGGGCATTGAAGAACGCGTACTCGAAGTGAAGGGCCTGGACATCTGACGATGTACACGCTTGGAGAGAAGATCGTCCCTCGGGAGATCGAGGAGGAGATCAAGGACTCCTACATCTCCTACGCGATGAGCGTCATCGTCGGGCGCGCGCTCCCCGACGTGCGCGACGGCCTCAAGCCGGTCCACCGGCGCATCCTCTATGCCATGCAGGGACTGAACCTTGTCCCGGGCAGGCCCTATAAGAAAAGCGCGTCGGTGGTGGGCGAAGTCCTGGCGAAATACCATCCTCACGGCGACACGGCGGTCTACGATACGTTGGTGCGGATGGTGCAAGATTTTTCGCTGCGGTATCCGCTCATTGATGGACAAGGAAATTTCGGGAGTGTCGACGGCGATGCCGCGGCCGCGTATCGCTACACCGAGGTTAGGCTCCAGTCAATCGCCATGGAAATGCTCGCGGATATCGAAAAGGACACTGTTGACCTGGCGCCCAACTTCGACGGCTCGCTGACCGAGCCGCGGGTGCTGCCCTCCAGGCTGCCGAACCTCCTCGTGAACGGCTCAAGCGGCATCGCCGTCGGGATGGCGACGAACATCCCGCCGCACAACCTCAGCGAGGTCGTGGACGCGGTGCGCGCGCTGATCGACGACCCGCAGCTCGAGCTCCCCGCGCTCATGCGGCTCATCAAGGGGCCGGACTTCCCGACGGGCGCCATCATCTGCGGGCGCGACGGCATCAAAGACGCGTATGAGACGGGCCGGGGCTCGCTGCGGGTCCGCGCGAAAGTCCAATCGGAGCAGATCAAGGGGAACCGGGTCGCGCTGGTGATCACGGAGCTGCCCTATCAGGTCAACAAGGCCAACCTCCTCGAGTCGATCGCCAAGCTCGTGCAGGAGAAGACGATCGAGGGGATCTCCGATCTGCGCGACGAGTCGGACAAGGACGGGATGCGCGTCGTGATCGAGTTGAAGCGCGACGCCAACGACCAGGTCGTCCTGAATCAGCTCTACAAGCACACGCAGATGGAGACGACCTTCGGCGTCATCCTGCTCGCGCTCGTCGATGGGCGGCCGCGCGTCCTCGGGCTGAAGGCGCTGCTGCAGGCGTTCGTCGACCACCGCAAGGAGATCGTCACCCGGCGCACGAAGTTCGAGCTCGCGCGGGCGCAGGAGCGCGCGCACATCCTCGAGGGGCTGAAGAAGGCGCTGGCCCACCTCGATGCCGTCATCAAGACGATCAAGCAGTCGAAGAGCCCCCAGGAGGCGAGGGCATCACTCGTCAAGAAGTTCGACCTGTCCGAGAAGCAATCACAGGCGATCCTCGAGATGCAGCTCCAACGGCTCACCGCCTTGGAGCGCGACAAGATCGACGCCGAGTACGCCGAGCTCATCAAGAAGATCTCGTACTACGAGATGCTGTTAACAAGCGAGCGCAAAATCCTCGAGCTGATCAAGGGGGAGCTGGAAGAGCTCACGAAGCGCTTCGGGGATGACCGGCGGACCGAGATCCTCGGCGAGGTGAAAGACTTCAAGATCGAGGACCTCATCGCGGAAGAGGATGTCGTCCTCACGATCAGCCACGCGGGCTACATCAAGCGGCTGCCCGTCTCGGCCTACCGCAAGCAGCGGCGCGGCGGCGTGGGGGTCACCGCGATGGAGACGAAGGAGGAGGACTTCGTCGAGCACCTCTTTGTCGCCTCCACCCACGAGGCGCTGCTCTTCTTCACGAATCAGGGGCGGTGCTACTGGCTGAAGGTCCACGAGGTGCCGCAGGCGAGCCGCTACGCGAAGGGCACGGCGATCGTGAACCTGCTCTCCCTCCAGAAGGATGAACGGCTCTCGACCTTTGTGGCGGTGAAGGAGTTCGCTCCGGAGGCGTTCCTCCTCATGGCGACCAAACAGGGCACGGTCAAGAAGACGAAGCTCGACGCCTACGCGAATCAGCGCAAGGCGGGCATCATCGCGATCACGCTCGAGAAGGGGGACGAGCTGATCGAGGCGAAGATCACCGACGGCGAGCGAGAGGTCCTGCTCGTGACGAAGCAGGGCAAGGCGATCCGCTTTCCGGAGTCCCAGGCGCGAGAAGTCGGCCGCTCGGCCCGCGGGGTGCGCGGGATTCGTCTCTCCAAGGGCGATGACGTCGTCTCGATGGTCATCGTGCGGGACAAAGCCGCCATCCTGACGGTGACGGAGCTTGGCTTCGGCAAGCGAAGCGACATCGGGGAATACCGCGTCCAGAGCCGCGGCGGCAAGGGGGTCATCAACATCAGGGTGACGGAGAAAAACGGCAAGGTCGTTGGCGCGAAGACGGTGATGGACCAGGACGAGCTCATGCTCATCTCGCATGAGGGCATGATGGTCCGCTGTCCGGTGAAGGACGTGCGCGAGACCGGCCGCGCCGCGCAGGGGGTGCGGCTCATCAGCATCAAGGGCAAGGACCGCGTCGCCTCAGTGGCCTGCGTGGTTCCCAAAGAAAAGGAGGAGGCTCCCGAGCCGCCTGAGCGCGCCGCGGAACCCAAGGCGCAGCCGGTCGAGGCCGCTCCGTCGCCGGCTCAGGAGGAGCCCGTCGAGCCCGAGCCGGAACCGACGAAGGGACGAGCGAAGAAAGCCGCCGCGCCCACACCGCAGCCAACAGCCAAGGTCAAGGCGAAAGCGAAACCGGCCCCGAAAGCTCGGAAGAAAGCGAAAGCCAAGAGATAGCGTGGCGGATAGCGTATAGGAAGCCTGGGACGGGCTCTCCTGATTCTATACGCTGAACGCTATACGCTGCACGCTGAGAGCGCGTCCCCATCGTCTAGTGGCAGGACAACAGCCTTTCGAGCTGACAACGCGGGTTCGATTCCCGCTGGGGACAGTTCTCCGCGAGGACGTTCGATCCCCCCTGGGGGCATTTATTTATAAACCATGCAATGAAACGCATAAAAAATTGTTTTTCTGGGCTATAGGGATTGCCGCCATAATAGAAATTGTGAACCGGCTTGGGCTACATCCTGGAGAAACAAACACCGAACGAAATAGCCAAAAAACAAATCAAAGCGCTAGCGGAAACCAAAGCGCAACCAGCCATAACCAGTCTGGAGGAATAACCGCAAATCAAGTTGCTGTATACCAGGCAACGAAACCGCCAAGAAGCTTGACAGAAGAAGACAAGCAGATTCTGATAGAACAAAGCATTCGATGTCACACCAAAAAAGTTCGAATTGAGACAATTTTTAATGATGGCGAAGCGGCAGATTTTGCTAACCAAATAAAAACATTTCTTTCTGGGCAGGGGTATGAAATAGATACTGGTGGGAGTGGGGTTTGGACCGTAGCATGGACTAATCCCCCTAGGGGCAAGGACATTTATTGCCAGGACGGAGTACAGATAAGAATAGTTATAGGAAGCCGCAATTAGCAAATCGTCGGAATTGTCTGGCGAATTCTGGTTCACGCGAGCAAAGCTTGTTACACCGCGTGGACTCACCGACGGGGCCGTGAAGATTGCTCGCGGCCGCATCGCCGCGATCCGGCGCACAGCGCCTCGGTCTCAAAACACCATTTCCCTGCGCGGCGTGTTTCTGGCGCCGGGGTTCATTGACCTGCACGTGTGGGGCGAGCCGCAGGAGCTGTCGCGGGATTTGGCGCGGCAGGGGACGACCGCGTTCCTGCGCGCGCTGGGGCCTGCGCCGCGCGAAGAGCTCATCGGCGAACTGGAACGAGCCCACGCGGTTCGTAGCCTGCCCGGCGCGCAGTGCCTGGGCGTCCATCTTGAAGGGCCGTTCCTGAACCCCAAACGCGCGGGCGCCCTGCCGAGACGCTGGATGTGCCGGCCGACGACCCCAACACTGGACGCGATCGGACGGATCGGCGGCATTCGACTCATGACGATCGCCCCGGAGCTGCCCGGCGCGCTCGACGCGATTCGGTGGTGCCGTCGGCGTCGGATCGTGGCGTCGCTGGGTCACAGTGATGCGGATGGAGAGGCCGCTTCGCGCGCCGTGGACGCAGGAGCGAGCGCGGTGACGCACGTCTTCAACGGGATGCGGCCGCTTCACCACCGCGCCCCATCGCTCCTCGGCGTGGCGCTGACCGATCCGCGCCTCATAACGATGGTGATCCTCGACGGTGTCCACGTGAGTCCTGAGGCGTTCCGACTGCTCGCGCGCGCGAAGGGCCCAGAACGGATTGCGCTGGTGACGGACTCGATCCGGCATCAGGGTTGGAGCGTTGCGCGGCGCGGCGGGACGTATTACCTCCGCGGCGGGACACTCGCCGGAAGCGATCTGTCGATGATCCGCGCCGTCCGCAACGCCGTCGAACTGGGCGGTGTCGGGCTCGTCGAAGCCGTGCGGATGGCCTCTGAAGTGCCGGCGCGCGTGCTGGACGATCGCTCACGCGGGTTGCTGCGGGTCGGGGCGCGCGCCGATCTTGTGGCGTTTGACCGTGCATTTCGTGTTCGGCTCACCGTCGTCGGTGGCCAGGTCGTCTATCGTCGATAAAATGCATCTTGGACTGTTACGGTTCACGGTTCACGGTTCCCCGGCCCGCCGGTCACGAGAGCCGGGGCGGGCACGGTTCACTGCGCGAGCGTAGCGAGCGCACCATGTGCGGCATCGTCGGGTACATCGGCAAAGCCAACGCGGTTGAGCGAGGGCTCGAGGCGCTGAAGCGCCTCGAGTACCGTGGGTATGATTCGGCAGGCCTGGCGGTGCTCAACAGCAACGGGCTGAAGGTGCTCAAGCGCGTCGGCAAAATCGCCGCGCTTGAGCGGGCCATTCGGCAACATCCGTTGGAGGGACATCTCTCCATCTCTCACTCGAGATGGGCGACCCATGGAGAGCCGACGGAGACCAACGCCCATCCGCACACGGACTGCACGGGGAAGCTCGCGATCGTCCACAACGGCATCATCGAAAACTACGCCGAGCTGAAGGAACGGCTGCTGGCGCAAGGACACACCTTCCGCTCCAAGACGGACACCGAGGTCATCGCCCACCTCATCGAGGAGCACGCCAAGCGCCACCCCCTCGACCACGCCTTTCGCCTCGCCCTGAAGGGGCTCAAAGGGGCCTACGCGGTCTGTCTCATCTCGGCGGATGCGCCGGATCGGCTCTTCGGCGCGCGCAACAGCAGCCCGCTCATCGTCGGGGTGGGCAAGGGCGAGGCGTTCTTCGCGAGCGACGTCCCGGCCATCCTGGGCCGGACGCGGCGTGTGGTGTACCTCAGGGATGACGAAGCGGTAGAGCTCACCGCTGCGGGACCTCGCCTGATGACGTTGGATGGCAAGCCCATCCGGCGCTCCGCGACCACGGTGCGGTGGAGCCTTGCCGCGGCGCGCAAGGGCGGGTTTCCGCACTTCATGCTCAAGGAGATCCACGAGCAGCCCGCGGCGATCGAGCAGACGCTCTACAACCGGCTCGATGCCAAGCGGGGGCGAATCGCGTTTGACCGCCGCACAAAGGCCTTCTTGAATGCGCTCGGTCCTGATGAGCCGCTCGTCATCATCGCCTGCGGGACCGCCTACCACGCCGGGCTCGTGGGGGAGTACATGCTCGAAGAGTTCGCGCGGCTTCCCGTCGACGTGGACCTCGCGAGCGAATTCCGCTACCGCGGGCCGATGCTCGACCGCCGCACGACCGTCATTGCGATCACGCAGTCCGGCGAGACGGCGGACACGCTCGCCGGGGTGCGCCTTGCGAAGGAGCGCGGGGCCAAGGTGCTCGCCATCTGCAACGTCATGGGCTCCTCCATCGCGCGCGAGGCGGACGCGGTGCTCTACACGCACGCGGGACCGGAGATCGCGGTCGCCTCGACCAAGGCGTATACCGCGCAGCTCACCGCGCTGGCCCTGCTGACGCTCTACCTTGCCAAGCGGCGCGGGCAGCTTCCGGAGGCGCGGTGGCGGAAGCTCATCGAGGGGCTGGCGGCGCTTCCCGGGGCGGTGAAGCGGACGCTGGCGACGGAGGCCGCGGTCAAGGCGATCGCGGCGAAGTACGCCAGCCGGCGCAACTTCTACTTCCTCGGGCGGCGCTACCACTACCCCAGTGCGCTCGAGGGGGCGCTGAAACTGAAAGAGATCTGCCCGCTGATCCACGCCGAGGGCTATGCGGCCGGCGAGATGAAGCACGGACCAATTTCCCTCATTCGCAAGGGCTGGCCGGTCGTCTTCCTCGCGACCGACTCGCCGGTCTACGAGAAGGTCCTCTCCAACATCGAAGAGGTGCGCGCCCGCAAAGGCGAGTGCCTCATCATCGCCTCGGAAGGGGATGCGGGCATCACGCGCTACGCCGAGAGCCTCATGAGGGTGCCGAGGACCGAGGAGCTCTTCTCGCCGATTGTCGCGGCGATCCCGTTGCAGCTGTTTGCGTACTACGTGGCGGATGCGAACGGGTGCGATATTGATCAACCCCCCAACTTGGCAAAAAGTGTTACGGTGGAATAATCATGCGCCATCGATCCCTCGGCTCGCTCCGCTCGCTCGGGATTCCGTCCCGCGGTACCCCATGAGGGCTGTATTCGCGGGGCTCCACCAACCGCCGAATCTCGCCAAAAGCGTTACGGTGGAATGACCGTAGATGCCCGGCACGTTGTCCATCGTGAGCTCGCCCATCGGCAACCTGCAGGACATTACGCTCAGGGCGCTGGAGATCTTGCGGGCGGCTGATCTGATCGCCTGCGAGGACACGCGCCAGACCGCCAAGTTGCTCGCCGCCCATGAGATTCAGAAGCCGATGGCGAGCCTCCACGAGCATAACGAGCGGCAGCGCACACCGACGCTCATTGAGCGACTGAAGGCCGGCGACTCGGTGGCGCTCGTCTGCGACGGCGGCACGCCCCTCATCAGCGATCCGGGTTGGTGGCTCGTCCACCAGGCGATCGCGGAGGGGCTCCCGGTGAGCTGGATCCCGGGCCCAACGGCGCTCATCGGGGGCCTCGTGCTCTCCGGGTTGCCGATGGAACGGTTTGTCTTCGAGGGGTTTTTACCAGTGAAGCCAGGCGCACGGCGCAAGCGGCTTGAGGCGCTAAGAGAGGAAACGCGGACCGTCGTGCTCTACGAGTCACCGCACCGGCTCCTGAAGACGCTGCGAGAGATCCGGGACGTGTTGGGCGACATCGCGATTTCCTGCGCCCGGGAACTCACCAAGATGTTTGAAGAGGTCCGTCGAGGACGGACGAGCGAGTTGATTGCGCACATTGAGCGACACCCCCCGCGTGGGGAACATGTCCTTGTCTTCTGCCCGAAGACGAGGTGAGGATACTGAGGTGTCTGACACCTCGCTGATACGCCATGGCGATTCAGAATAAGCAGAATAAGATTGCCACAAAAATTGGCAATCTTGAATATGGGAGGTAGACGATGGACACACAATGGAGAGGGTGGCTCGTGGTGGGGCTGCTCTGGACGACGACGCTCTACGCGCTCGCCGAGGAGATCAGCCTGACGACCTACTATCCCTCCCCGAAGGGGGCCTACCAGACCCTGAGCTCCACGAGCAGCTCCCACTTCGCAACCTACGAGGGCGGCGTGGGGATCGGGGCGATCTCGGCGGCCGGCGGCACCTGCCCCGCCGGCACCGACTGGTACGACGAGAACAACAACGCCCTCAAGGACGCCGGGGAGTGCAAGCCCACCGCGCTCTACGCGACTTTGGGTGGGACGAGGGTCGGGATCGGCACGACGAATCCTGGCAGCTACAAGCTGGACGTGGTGGGGGGCGACATTCACACCACCGGTTGCTTCCGCGATGCCGGGGGCAGCTGTATCTCCGACGCTATCCTCAAACGGAACGTCCAGCCCCTGACGGTCCCGCTGGAGAAGTTTCTCCAGCTGCAGCCCGTGACCTACGAGTGGGACCGGGAGAAAGCCCAGGCCGCCAACCTCCCAGCCCCCGCGGGAACGGAGTACGGCCTGCTGGCGCAGGAGGTCGAGCGGGTGTTCCCGGAACTCGTCAGCGTGGATGGGCAGGGCTACAAACGGGTGCAGTACGGGATCGCGCTCCAGATGCTGACGATCCAGGCCCTCAAAGAGCAGCAGGCGCAGATCCAAGAGCAGCAGGCCCACATCAAGCAGCTTCAAGCTGACAGCGAGGCCCTGAAGGCGCCCCTCGTGGCCCTGGAGCGCCGCTGAGCACATGACCAGATGAATAGGATCCACCCCAGCGCGATCATCGGCAAGCGCGTGCAGCTCGGTGATGGCAACGACATCGGCCCGGGCTGCGTCATCGAGGACGGGGCGGTCCTCGGCTCGCGCAACCGGTTGTGGATGAGCGTCTACGTCGGGCCGGGCACGACGATCGGGGATGAGAACCAGATCCACATGGGCGCGGTGGTGGGCCACCAGCCACAGGACCTGACCTATGCCGGCGCGCCGACCGCTACGCGGATCGGCGACCGCAACACGATCCGCGAGTACGTCACCATCCACCGCGGCACGACGGAGGGCTCCGCCACGGTGATCGGGGATGACAACTTCTTCATGGCGAACGCCCACGTCGCGCACGACTGCCGCGTGGGCTCGAAGACCGTCTTCGCCAACCTGGCGACCCTGGCCGGACACTGCGTCATCGAGGATGAGGCGGTGCTTGCCGGGATGGTCGTCGTCCACCAGTTCGTCCGCATCGGGCGGCTCGCGATGGTGAGCGGTCTCTCCGCGGTGACCAAGGACGTGCCGCCCTTCATGCTCTGCGCGGGCCGGCGGGCCGTCATCCACGGGCTCAACGTCGTCGGTCTACGCCGTGCCGGGATTCCCCCCTCGGTTCGGGATGAGCTGAAGCAGGCCTACAAACTCCTGTACCGCGAAGGACGCTCCGTCTCGAGCGCGCTCGAGACGATGGAGGGACTGGCGGCCTCGGCGGAGCTGGCGGCCCTGGTCCAGTTTGTGAAGAGCTCCAAGCGCGGGATCTGCGCCGGGCTCTCGTCCGCTTCACCGAGTCGAGCGGAAACCGTTGAACCTGGCGAAGGGGCATCGGCAGCAGAATCACTGCTGCCCAAGAAGCGTGCGCAGGCTCGAGTGTCATAGGAGATATCGGCAGACATTCGTCTATCTAAATAGGGGTTGACAGATCGTCGATTGTGTCATACAATAAATATACCTGTTATATCCTTTAATGGCCCGTCCTGAGAGGCGGGAAAGGGAGATGGCGCAAACCGACTGTTCAGAGAAGCCCCAGCCAAGCGGCGGGGCCTTTTTGTTGCCTGGTGCGACCCGCCGGGGAGCGCAGTAATGGACCGCTCCCCAGCTTCCTCGAATCGCGAGAAGGCCAAGGTGATGGACGCCGAGGCGATCCGCCGCGCGCTCGTGCGCATCGCCCACGAGATCCTCGAGCACCACAAGGGGGTTGAGGGGGTGGCGCTGGTGGGCATCCGCACGCGGGGAGCCATCCTCGCCCAGCGCCTCGCCAAGGCGATTGAGGCCATCGACCGCCATCCGATCCCGGTGGGGATCCTCGACATCACCCTCTATCGCGACGATCTCTCCCGGATCGCTCCGAACCCCATCGTCCATTCGACGGAGATCCCCTTTGACGTGACCGACCTGCACCTCGTGCTCGTGGATGACGTGCTGTTCACCGGCCGCACCATCCGCGCGGCGCTCAACGCGCTGAACGACCTCGGCCGCCCGAAGACGATTGAGCTTGCGGTGCTGGTGGATCGCGGCCACCGGGAGCTGCCCATCCGGGCCGATTACGTCGGCAAGAACATTCCCACTAGCCTGCACGAGCACGTCGAGGTTCGGTTGAACGAGCTCGATGAGGCGGAGGAGGTCGTCATTGAGACGATGAGTGCTGTGGAGAAGAACGGGTAATGGCTGCGATCGCGGCGACAGACCGCGCTACCCAAACGGCGCGGTGGACGAAGAAGGACCTCTTGGGCCTGCGCGAGCTGACGGCGGAGGAAATCCGCTTGATCCTCCAGACGGCGGAGTCGTTCCGGGAGATTTCGCTGCGCCCCATCAAGAAGGTGCCGGCGCTGCGCGGGAAAACCGTCGTCAACCTGTTCTTTGAGCCCAGCACGAGGACTCGAATCTCGTTCGAGCTGGCCGCCAAGCGGCTCTCGGCGGATATCGTCAATATTTCCCCGCAAGGCTCGAGCCTCTCCAAGGGGGAGACGGTGCTGGATACCGTCCGCAATCTCGAGGCGCTGAAAGTGGACATCCTCGTGATCCGCCACGCGGCCGCGGGCGTGCCGCACCTCGTGGCCCGACGGGCCAACGCCTCGGTCATCAACGCCGGGGATGGCGCGCACGAGCATCCCACGCAGGCGCTGTTGGATTGCTTCACGATTCAGGAGAAGAAGGGCCGCGTGGAGGGGCTGAACGTGTCCATCATCGGCGATATCGCGCACTCGCGCGTGGCGCGCTCCAACATCTGGGGGCTGACCAAGCTCGGCGCCCGTGTGACCGTGTGCGGTCCGCCGACGCTGATGCCGCCGCAGATCGAGCAGCTCGGCTCAGCCGATGGCGGGGCAGGCGTGACGGTGACGCACGAGCTCGCATCGGCCATCCGCGGGGCGGACGTCCTCATGCTCTTGCGGATTCAGCACGAGCGACAGGAGGCGATGCTCGTGCCCAGCCTGCGCGAGTACCGACTGCGCTACGGCATTACGCGCGAGCGGCTCACGCTCGCCAAACCCGACGTCCTCATCATGCATCCCGGTCCGGTGAACCGCGGGGTGGAGCTCGACTCGAGCGTCGCCGACGGGCCGTACTCGGTCATCCTGGACCAGGTCACGAACGGGCTCGCGGTGCGGATGGCGGTCTTGTACTTGGTCTCCGGCGCTCCGAAAGTCGAGGAGGAAGAGGGGTAGCGCATGGCCACACTGTTAATCCGGGGAGGGCGCGTCATCGACCCCGCCAGCCGGCGCGACGGGCGGTTCGACGTGCTGGTGGATCACGGGAAGATCGCGGACATCCAGCCAGCCATTTCGGCCAACGGAGCGAAGACGATCGACGCCACCGGCAAGCTGGTGGTCCCCGGATTCGTTGATTTGCACACGCACCTGCGCCAGCCGGGTCGCGAGGACAAGGAGACCATTGAGAGCGGGTGTACCGCCGCCGTGAGGGGAGGGTTCACGACGATCTGCGCGATGCCCAACACGAGCCCGGCGGTGGACCACCGCGGCGTCGTGGACCTCATCCACCAGGAGGCGCAACGGGTGGGTCTGGCATCGGTGCAGGTGGTCGGCGCCATCACCAAGGGTCGCGAGGGACGGGAGCTTACCGACTTCGGCGAGCTGTTTGAGGCCGGCTGCGTCGCGCTCTCGGACGACGGCAACCCCGTGGCCGACGGCTTCCTCATGCGCCGCGCGCTCGAGTACGCGAGGCTCTTCGACCGCCCGCTTATCCAGCACGCCGAAGATCCTGCGCTGGCTGCCGGCGGGGTCATGCACGAGGGGCTGATCTCGACCACCCTGGGGCTGCACGGCATCCCGAGCGAAGCCGAATCGGTGATGGTGGCGCGCGATCTCGCGCTCGCGGAACTGACCGGCGGCTGGGTCCACTTCGCGCACCTCTCCTGCGCGCAATCTGTGGGGCTCATCCGGCAGGCGAAGCGGCGGGGGCTGCGCGTCACCTGCGAAGTGACGCCGCACCACCTCGCGCTGACGCACGAAGCGATCGGTGAGTTTGACACGCGCGCCAAGGTGAACCCGCCGCTGCGGACGGAAGCAGACCGCGAGGCACTCATCGAGGGATTGCGCGATGGGACGATTGACTGCATCGCCACCGACCACGCCCCGCACACCGATTGGGAAAAGGAGGCCGACTTCGACTCGGCGCCGTTTGGCATAAGCGGCCTCGAGACGGCACTGGGCGTTTGCGTGGAGACGCTGGTGACGCCCGGAGCGTTGACGTGGAGCCAGCTCATCGAGAAGCTCTCGGTCAATCCCGCGAAGATCGCCGGGCTCGAGGGCGGCACCCTCAGCCTCGGGACGCTAGCCGCGATCACCCTGGTGGATCCTGAGGCCCGCTGGACGGTGGATCCGATGGCGTTTGCGTCAAAAGGGAAATGCTCGCCATTTGCCGGTCAAGGATTGACCGGCAGAGTGGCGGCTGTGATTCTGGGCGATCGCGTTGTGTCTGGTGGAGAAGGAGCCAGTAAAAACAGCGGAGGATAGCATGCGTGGATGGATGAGATTGACGGGATGGGTGCTGGTCGGCTGGCTGGTCGTGGCTGGGGCGGGGAGGACATTCGCCAAGGAGACGGCGGCTCCGAACGTGGCCTCTCAGGAACTTCACGCAACCAGCGTGGTGCTCACCGATAAGGCCACCGGAAAGAACTACAGCCTGAGCGTCAGCGAGGGGCGGCTCGTGCTGATCGATCTTGCCAAGCGGCAGGCGTTCGTGATGATGGAGCTTCCGGACGCCAAACCAGCAAAGAACTGAGCGAGACGGATGCGTGAGACCCGGGCCCTCCTGGTCTTAGAGGACGGGAGCGTCTTCCACGGCCGCTCGGTTGGCTCACCCGGAGAAGCGTTCGGGGAAGCGGTTTTCAACACCTCGATGACCGGCTACCAGGAGGTCCTTACCGACCCCTCGTATAAGGGTCAGGTGGTGTGCATGACGTACCCGCACATCGGCAACTACGGGGTCAACGAGGAGGATATGGAGTCGCGCCGTCCCTGGGTCGAGGGGTTTGTGGTCCGTGAGCTCTCGCCCATCGCGAGTAACTTTCGCGCCACCGAGCCGCTCGCGGCGTACCTGGCGCGCCACCGCATCGTCGCGGTCGACGGCGTGGATACGCGGGCCCTGACGCTGACGCTCCGCCGGCAGGGGTCGTTGAAGTGCGGCATCTCCACGACGGAGCAGGATCCTGCGCAGCTGCTGCATCGCGTGCGCGAGTCCACGGATATTGTCGGCGTCGACCTCGTGAAAGAGGTCACCTGTGACAGGCCCTACGAGTGGCCGCCTTCCGGCAGTTCCGAGTTCCGAGTTCCGAGTTCCGAGTTGACTCGCAACTCGCAACTCGCAACTCGAAACTATCAGCTGGTGGTGATGGACTACGGGGTGAAGTACAACATCCTCCGGCAACTGGCCGCACTCGGCTGCCGGGTCACGGTGATGCCGGCGGCGACCACGGCAAGCGAGGTGTTGGCCGAGCAGCCGGACGGGGTTGTGCTCTCCAATGGGCCGGGCGATCCGGCCGCGGTCACCTACGCGATTGAGACGATCCGTGGGTTGATGGGACACGTGCCGATGCTGGGGATCTGCCTGGGCCATCAGCTCTTGGGCTTGGCGTACGGAGGCGAGACGTTTAAGTTGAAGTTCGGCCACCACGGCGGCAATCATCCGGTGCAGGATCGCGAGACAGGCAAGGTGGAGATTACCACGCAGAACCACAACTTTGCGGTCCGGATCGAATCCATCCCGGGCGGACAGGTCGAGATGACCCACAAGAATCTCAACGACGGAACCGTGGAGGGGATGCGCCACAAGGAGCTGCCGATTCTCAGCCTCCAGTACCACCCGGAAGCCGCCCCCGGCCCCCACGACGCGCGGTATTTCTTCCGTCGGTTCCTGGACCTCGTCGAGGGGGTGCATGCGTGAGCCCGCATTCCTGGTCACCGATGAGTGCGCGCGGCTGGCGAGGTGGCTGCGCCTGTGCGGCTACGACACGGCGCTGATGAATGCACGGCCCCTCAGCGCGCTTTACCGTCGGGCCTATGCCGAGCGCCGGATCGTCGTAACCCGCAACCGCCGGGTGCCGACCAGCTCACTCGTCCATGTCGTGCATGTGCAGAGCATGCAGCTTGCGGATCAGCTCCAGCAGCTCGTGCGGGAGCTGGGACTGGCGATCGACGCGGATCAGGCGCTGAGCCGGTGTGACCGGTGCAACGTCGAGGTGGAACTGATTGAGAAGGCGCTGGTGAAAGATCGGGTGCCGCCCTACGTCTTCGAGACCCAGCGGGCGTTTCGTTGCTGCCCATCCTGCCAGCGGATCTACTGGATGGCGACGCATTGCCAGCGCATCACGCGAACACTGGAAGCGCTGAAGGGGACCCATGCCTAGATTCGTGGCGGACTTCCACATCCACTCGCGGTACAGTCGGGCCTGCTCCAAAGACCTCACCGTGGATGAGCTGGCGAAGTGGGCGAAGATTAAGGGGATCGGGGTCCTGGGGACCGGTGACTTCACCCACCCGCTGTGGCTCCAGGAGCTCAAGGACTCCCTCCGGCAGACCGGCAGCGGCTTGTTTGAGCGCCAGGGCGTCCACTTCATCCTCACCGCCGAGGTGAACACGCTGTTCTATAAAGGCGGGAAGGCGCATCAGATCCACCACGTGCTGATCGCGCCGAGCATCGAGTCGGTGGAGCGCATCAACGCAGCACTCGAGCCCTTCGGCAGCCTCAGTCTCGATGGGCGTCCGATGCTGCGGATGGAGGCCTGGCGGCTCGTGGAGCTTGTGCTGGGGATCGAGCCGCGCTGCCTCGTGGTGCCGGCGCATGCCTGGACGCCGTGGTTCGCGCTCTTCGGGTCCACGTCGGGATTTGACTCGGTGGAGGAGTGCTTCGAGCATCAGGCGAAGAACATCTTCGCGCTCGAGACCGGCCTCTCATCGGATCCCGCGATGAACTGGCGAGTGAAGTCGCTCGACCGCTACGCGCTCATCTCGAATTCGGATGCGCACTCGGCCCGCCGCATTGGGCGGGAGGCCAACGTCTTCGACGGCCCGCAGGACTACGATGCGATCATCACGGCGCTGAAGACGAAAGACCGCAGCCGATTCCTTTCCACCATCGAGTTCTTCCCGGAGGAGGGCAAGTACCACTTCGACGGCCACCGCCTGTGCAAGGTCCGCTGGTCGCCGGCGGAGACCAAGCGGCACAACTTCCGCTGTTCCGCCTGCGGGAAGCGGGTGACTGTCGGTGTGATGCACCGTGTCGAGGCGCTGGCCGATCGTCCCGAGGGGGTCGTGCCTGATGGGGCGATCCCGTTCAAACGGGTGGTGCCGCTCGAGGAGATCATCGCGGACGCCCTGGAGGTTGGTGTCGGCACCCAGGCGGTGGAGCGCGAATACCAGAACTGCATCTATCACTGCGGGACCGAGTTCAACGCCCTGCTGAGCGCCCACGAGGAGGAGCTGCGCAAGGCCACGTCAGCGACAATCGCCGGAGGGATCCTCCGCATGCGCCAAGGCCAGGTGATCATCGAGCCCGGCTACGACGGGGAGTACGGCAAGGTCAAGGTGTTTGGGGGCGCTGCGGACAGCGTGCAGCCGAGCGAGCAGCAGTTGACCCTCTTCTAGCCGATCATTGTTGACTCTATAGAGTTATGATGTTATAATTCCATCTGGAGGTGATGACGATGAAACGGGCACAGGTTTATTTCGACGATGACAAATACGAGGCCCTAAGAGTCAAGGCCTTTCAACAACGTACCTCGATTTCTTCGATCCTGCGAGACCTCGTGCAAGTCTACATTATCGGCAAGCCGAAGAGAGCGCGTTCCAAGGGAGGGTTGGATGCCATTATCGGCATGGTGCGCGACCCGAAGCGGGACGTCGCGCGGCGACACGATGACTATCTCTGGGGTGACGCGTCATGAGTTCCAAGGTATTCGTGGACACCAGCGCTTTCTATGCGCTCGTGTCTGAGACGGATCAGGAGCACGCCACAGCCCGGTCGATTCGCGACGCGTTAAAAAACGAACCAGCCAGCTTGTTGACGACGAATTACGTCTTCTTGGAAACGGTCAGCCTGCTCCAGCGGCGGCATGGGATGGACGCCGCCAAGCGTTTCGGGGATTTTGTCGTCGAAGAAGTGGACGTGGTTTGGATCACGGAGTCCCAGCATCGGGGAGCCTGGGACTATTGGAAGCAGCGCGGGATGCGGGGATTGAGTCTCGTCGATTGTTCGTGCGTTGTCGTGATGCGCGAGCTGGGCGTTCGGCGCGTGTTCGGATTCGATGAGCAGTTCCGGACGGCAGGGTTCACCCTGCTCGATTCGACGCCTCCTCCTGATCGCGTCGCGGAGCGGCGCGGCGTCTATCGGGCCGGCCGCCCCCGGCGATAATGGAGCCCCACGGGCAGTCCCTCGACTCGCGTGGCTCGCTCGGGATCCCGAGCCACGTCGAGGGAAGCCCGTGGCACCACTCTCTTCGCCCGTGGGGCGGAATCCCGAGCGAGTCCACCCCGCCTGGGCGGGGTGGTGCGAGTTGAGGGATCGCGCAACGCGTACGAGTGGCCATGTGTGGCGCTGGCGCAAGATGGCACTGGAGTTGCTGAAGAAGTTGGAAGGGTATGAATAAGTGATGCGGCCCCTAAATTCGGAAAAGACTTATCAGTTAGCTGAGAAGCCGGTGCCCATAATATCCTGGGAAGAATACGTTGCGAAATCGGGCGTTGAGTATCGGGATTTGCTGCAACATCATTCGGCTGAAGAGAAGGTCTTTCAGGAGTTCTTCGAGCGAAATCCTGCCTACGTGCCCGGTGGGTGTGATCTTAATGACGGCTCAGGCCATTGGCCATATCCTTTGGCACTCATCACGAAGCCAGCACTTCAAGGTAGTTTTGAGCGCATCCCCGACTTCATGTGGCTAGCATCCTACAGCGCAACATTTCATCCTATCTTGATTGAGATTGAGGCACCGGCCAAACTGTGCTTCCGCACGGATAATGGCTACACGCAGGACATTCAACATGCGCTAGAGCAGTTGCGGCACTGGCGCATGTGGATGGAGGAATCTGACCATCACAGCATGTTTGTCAGGCGCTTTCGTCTCATCACCGGTGGTCTAACTGGTATCTACCTGGCCGAGAACCGTTTTGTGCCAAAGTACCTGTTGATCTATGGCCGACGTAAAGAAATCAAGAGTGATTCGAAAAAAAGAAAGTTGCGGGAGCAGCTAACAGACAGCGGGATCCAAATTAGGAGCTATGACGGATTGACTCCGTCCTATAAGTGTAAGGACTGTTTTACCGTGCGACTGACCGAACAAGGCTACGAGGCGGTCGAGATCATGCCGACTCTGCAAATCTCGCCGAGTACGGCTGAACAGTACGCCATGGTCGCTGGTAAAGAACAAGCGATTGTGAGGAATCGATACTTATCCGAGGAGCGAAAACGTTTTCTGGTTGATCGTTTTAAATATTGGGACGAGTGGGTTCAAAATACACCTAGGGAACAAAGGAAAATTTTCGATTGCTCCTACCACGAGTAGTCTTCAGCTAGGCGGTATTTGGTAATCAGAGCAAGGTGACAGACATCGAGGGGCAGGCATTCTTGAGATGAAGAAGCGTCTTGCGATTGTTACGTACTGTTGGCAGATGAACGAACGGGATGCGGCATGCCGAAGCGGACAGATATTAAAAAAATCTTGATCATCGGGTCGGGGCCGATCGTGATCTCCCAGGCCTGCGAGTTCGACTATTCGGGCACGCAGGCCTGCAAGGCGCTCAAGGAGGAGGGCTTCTCCGTCGTCCTCGTCAACTCCAACCCGGCGACCATCATGACCGACCCGGAGATGGCGGACCGGACGTACATCGAGCCGATCACGGCGGAGATCCTCGAGAAGATCATCGAGGCGGAGCGGCCGGACGCGCTGCTCCCGACGCTAGGCGGCCAGACCGCGCTCAACGTCACGGTCCAGCTCGCCGAGCGCGGGGCGTTGGAGCGCTATCACGTCGAGCTCATCGGGGCGAAGCTCGACGCGATCAAGCGCGCCGAGGACCGCGAGCTCTTCAAGCAGACGATGGAATCCGTCGGGCTGGAGGTGCCCCGCGCGGCGTACGCGCGGACCCTCGAGGAGGCCCGGGCGGGCGTGGAGACGATCGGCTTTCCGTGCGTGATCCGCCCCAGCTTCACCCTTGGGGGGACCGGCGGCGGGGTGGCGTACAACCCTGAAGAGTTTGAGCGCATCGCCCGGCTGGGTCTTGAGCTCTCCATGATCCACGAGGTGTCCGTCGAGGAGTCGGTGATCGGCTGGAAGGAGTTCGAGCTGGAGGTGATGCGCGACCGGGCGGACAACGTCGTCATCGTCTGCTCGATTGAAAACGTCGACCCCATGGGCGTGCACACGGGCGATTCGATCACCGTGGCGCCCGCCCAGACGCTGACCGACCGCGAGTACCAGGAGATGCGCGACGCCGCCATCACGGTGATCCGCGCGATCGGCGTCGAGACCGGCGGCTCGAACATCCAGTTCGCCGTCCATCCGGACTCGGGACGGCTGCTCGTCATCGAGATGAACCCACGCGTGTCGCGCTCCTCTGCGCTGGCCTCGAAGGCGACGGGGTTTCCCATCGCGAAGATCGCCGCGAAGTTGGCGGTCGGCTACACGCTCGATGAGCTGCCGAACGACATCACAAAACAGACCCCGGCGTGCTTCGAACCGACCATGGACTACATCGTGGTGAAGATCCCACGCTTTGCCTTCGAGAAGTTCCCCGGCGCCGACCCGACGCTGACCATCCAGATGAAATCCGTCGGGGAGACCATGGCCATCGGCCGCACCTTCACGGAAGCGCTCCAGAAGGGGCTGCGGGGCCTTGAGATCCGGAAGGACGGATGGGAGACGAGCGGAACGGTGTCCCCGGATGCGCTGCGCCAGAAGCTCGCCATCCCCACCGCGGAGCGCATCTTCTACCTGAAAGAAGCGTTCGCCGCGGGGTTCTCCCTCGATGAGCTCTTTCACCTGACGAAGATCGACCGGTGGTTCCTGCGGCAGCTCTACACCCTGGTGCTTGAGGAAGAACGGCTCACAGCGGCCGGCGACGAGATGCGCGCGTGCCAACACGCTCCAGTCGGGAGCGCCGTGCAGACGAGCGGTACGGAAATCCTGCGGCGCGCGAAGCAGCATGGGTTCAGCGATCGGCAACTCGCCAAGCTGTGGGGGATTGATGAGGGGACGATCCGGGAGTGGCGATCGACGTGGCAGGTCCAGCCGTCCTACTACCTCGTCGATACCTGCGCCGCGGAGTTTGAAGCGGAAACCCCGTATTACTACTCGACGTATGAAACTCCACCGTTAGCTCAAAGCTCAAGGCTCAAGGCTCAAGGGGAACGCGATAGCCTTCAGCCTTCAGCCTTCAGCCTTGAGCGCGCTTCGAAGAAGCGGAAGGTCATGATCCTCGGCGGGGGACCGAATCGGATCGGCCAGGGGATCGAGTTCGACTATTGCTGCGTGCACGCGGCCTTCGCGCTGCGCGAACTGGGCATCGAGGTCATCATGGTCAACTCGAACCCCGAAACCGTCTCCACCGACTACGACACCTCCGACACACTCTACTTTGAGCCGGTCACGCTGGAGGATGTGCTGAACATTGTCCACCGGGAGCAGCCGGACGGGGTCATCGTGCAGTTCGGCGGCCAGACCCCGCTCAACCTCACCGCGGGTCTTGCGAAGGCGGGTGTGCCGATCTGGGGGACGGCCCCGGAAACGATCGACGTGGCGGAGGATCGCGAGAAGTTTAAACGCCTACTCGATGAGCTGGGGCTGCGGCAGGCCCCGAGCGGCACCGCGATGACGCTGGAGGAGGCGCGCTTGACCGCGCACGCCGTCGGCTACCCGTGCCTGGTGCGGCCCTCGTACGTCCTCGGGGGCCGGGCGATGGAGATCGTCTACGACGACGAGCAACTCCAACGCTTCGCCCAGCGCGCGTTCGAGGCCTCGCCGGAATTCCCGGTGCTCATCGACAAGTTCCTGGAGGATGCGATCGAGGTGGATGCCGACCTTGTCGGCGACGGCGAGACGTCCGTCATCGGGGGCATCCTGGAGCACATCGAGGAGGCGGGCATTCACTCCGGGGACAGCGCGATGGTCCTGCCGCCCCACACGCTCAGCGACGAGACGCTGGGCGAAATCCGGGCCGCGACCTACAAGTTGGCCAGCGCCTTGCGGGTGATCGGCCTCATGAACGTCCAGTTCGCCGTGAAGGACGACGCGGTGTATATCCTGGAAGTTAACCCGCGAGCCTCCCGGACGGTGCCTTTTATCTCGAAAGCGATCGGGGTCCCGTTGGCGAAGTTGGCGACCCGTGCGATGGCCGGCATCAGCCTGCGCGACCAGGGGTTCATCGAAGAGGTCATCCCGCCGTTCCTCGCGGTCAAGGAGTCTGTCTTCCCGTTTTCCCGGTTCGCCGGCGTCGACATCATCCTCGGCCCGGAGATGCGCTCCACGGGAGAGGTCATGGGGATCGACGAGGATTTCGGCCGGGCGTTCATCAAGTCGCAGATCGCCGCCGGGCAACTCCTGCCGCGTTCCGGGACCGTGTTCGTCAGCGTCAAGAATCGCGATAAGCGCTCGGTCACGTTGGTCGCCCAGCGGCTCGAGGAGATGGGGTTTCGACTGGTGGCGACGCAGGGGACCGCCAAGGCGCTGCAGCGCTACGGCCTGCACGCGCAGCCGGTCAAAAAGATCCACGAGGGCCGCCCCAACGTCCTGGACCTCATCAAGAGCGGCGAGATCCAGCTGGTCATCAACACGCCGTCCGGCCGTCTGCCGCGGGCCGATGAGATCCACATCCGCTCCTCCGCGTCGGCCCTGGGGATCCCCTGCATTACGACGATTGCCGGCGCGCAGGCCTCGGTCAGCGGGATCGCGGCGTTGCTGAAGCACCAGTTGACGGTCAAACCGATTCAGCACTACCACGAGCTCCTCCGGCGATGAAGAGAATAGAGCGCCGACGGGCGGTGCGCCTCCCGTTGACGTTCATGGTCCGGTACCAATACCCAGGGTCGCAGCGAGCCGTGTGGTCATCCGCCCCCTTGCGCAATTTCAGCAGGTTGGGCGTGCGCTTCATCTCTGAGTATCCGTTCCAGGTGGGAGCGACGGTGGCCCTGCAGCTCATCCTCCCCACGTCGGAGCAACCGGTGTGGGTGGAGGCGCGCGTTGCCTGGACGCAACCATCGCGCTTGGGCATGACCGAGATCGGCGTGGCCTTTCAACTCGCGGATGCGCAAACCAGAGAGGCGATCGTCTCGGCGGCGGTCTTCTTCAGCAAGGAAGGTCAGCGTTGAAGGACGAAGCGTGACGATGATGGCTCCCACGTCCACACGCGCGCTCTGCGCGCTGGCGCCCCCGCTAAATCCCCTGGCATGACTTGAGCGCCATGTCTGATTGGCGAGTGACCATCGGCTCATTAACGCTCAACAACCCGGTGCTGGTGGCTGCCGGCACGTTCGGCTACGGGACAGAGTTTGCCCGGACGGTTCAGCTGGAGCGGCTCGGCGCGCTCATCACCAAGACGTTGACCCTCCAGCCTCGCGAGGGGAATCCGCCCCCGCGCCTCGTCGAGACGCCCTCAGGGATGCTCAACGCGGTCGGCTTGCAGAACGTCGGCCTGGATGCCTTCCTCCACGACAAGCTTCCGTCGCTTCGGGCCTACCGGGTTCCCATTATTGTGAGCATCCTGGGCGAATCAGGAGAGGACGTGGCGGTGATGGTCCGGCGGCTCGACCGCGCGGACGGCGTCGCGGCGATGGAGCTCAACCTCTCCTGTCCCAACCTGCAAGACCGCTCAGGGCTCAAGGCTCAGGAATCGGCTCAAGGCTCAAGGCTCAAGGCTCAAGGCAGTTCCCTTCAGCCTTCAGCTTTCAGCCTTCAGCCGAAAATGGTGGCGCAGGACCCCGAGGCCACCGCGGCCATCGTCCAAGCAGCGAGGCGAGAGACGGCGAAACCGCTGGTCGCCAAGCTGAGCCCGGATGTCACGGACCTGGTGCCGATTGCGCACGCGGCCGTTCAGGCAGGTGCTGATGGGTTGTCTCTCGGCAATACGTTTGTGGGGATGAGCCTTGATCCCGTGACGCGCCGATCTCGTCTGGGAATGCTCACGGGTGGCTTGAGCGGCCCGGCAATTCGTCCGCTCGCCGTGTACCGCGTGTGGTATACTGCGCAATCTATTAGTGTCCCGATCATCGGTCTGGGTGGAATCGTCCGGGCTGAGGATGCGCTTGAGTTTTTCCTGGCCGGCGCGAGCGCCGTGGCGGTCGGCACGGCCAACTTTGCCGATCCGCGCGCGCCGTTGCGCGTGTTGCACGGGCTCGAGCGGTATCTCCGGAAGCACCGCATCGGGTCTTTAGCGGAGTTGCGCGGCACCATCAACCGAACTGCGCTGAAGGCTGAAGGCTGAAGGCTGAAGGCTCCAGGGGCGACCGGGATACGATGCGATACGGCCAGAGAGAAGCAGATCGCAGCCCCCGCCTTCAGCCTAGAGCCTTGAGCCTTGAGCGTCTTAGGGTTGCGGATCGGCTGATCGTGGCGCTGGATTTCACCGCGCTGGCGCCGGCACTCGCGATCGCGCAGCGGCTTCGCGGTCTCGTGCGGACCGTTAAAGTCGGCAGCACGCTCTTTACCGCCTGCGGTCCGGTAGCGATTCAGCGCCTCCGAGCACTTGGCTTCGACGTGATGCTCGACCTGAAGTTTTTTGACATTCCCTCGACGGTAGAGTTGAGCTGTCGAGCGGCGGTGCGCCACCGCGTGTCGATGCTGACGGTCCATGCGGCGGGGGAGCCCGCCATGCTGGAGGCGGCGGTGAGAAGCGTTCGCGAGGAGGCCCGTCGCGTGCGCACGAAACGGCCTCACGTGCTCGGCGTCACGGTGCTCACCAGCACGGGACCGAGCCGCCACGCCGCGTTGAAGCACCGGGTCGTGGGTCTGGCGCGCAAGGCTCTTCAGGCAGGCTGCGACGGGGTGGTGGCGTCGGCGCAGGAGGCCGAGGCCCTCCGCAGGCGCTTTGGGACGCGGCCGCGGATCGTGTGCCCTGGGATCCGTCCCTCGAGTGCGGCGAGCCGTGATCAGCGCCGGGTCTGCGCGCCCGGCGAGGCGCTCTCGAGCGGGGCCGATGCGCTGGTCATTGGGAGGCCCATCACCGCGGCGCGCGATCCCCGAGCGGCTGCCCAGCGCATTCTCGAGGAGATGGAGGCGGTGGCATGTTGACGAAAGAGCAGCTCCTGGGGATGTTTCGGAAGAGCAACGCGCTGATGCGCGGACACTTTGAGCTGTCGTCCGGGCTGCACAGCGGGCACTATTTTCAGTGCGCCCAGGTTCTCCAGTACACGGCGCAGGCGACGGCGATTTGCCGGGAACTAGCCAGGCGGTTCCGTGTCTCGCGCCCGACGGTGGTGATCGGGCCGGCGGCCGGCGGGATCATTGTCGCGTTCGAAACGGCCAGGGCCCTGGGGGCCCGGGCGATGTACTCGGAGCGGGTGGACGCGGAGATGCAGCTGCGCCGCGGGTTTACCGTGACGAAGAAAGACCGGGTCTTGATCGTCGAAGACGCCATCACCACGGGGGAGTCGGCGCGCAAGGTGGCCGCGCTCGTCGATGAATTCCGGGCGAAGGTGGTCGGCATTGGAACGATCGTCGACCGGTCCGGAGGGAAAGTGCGGTTTCCCAGCCGCAAGTTCGTCCGCCTCCTCTCCTTGGCGTTTGAGACGTTTCCGCCGCATGACTGTCCGCTCTGCAGCGAGCAGATTCCCGTGAGCCGCCCCGGCCGTATCCCCAGGAAGACCGTGTTCTGATGGCCCCAGTTCAGATGATGGCCTTCGGCGTGTTGGCCGCTGTGGTGCTCATCGGGGCGCTGTGGGTCGTCATCCTGAAAAACCTGTTTCGGGCAGCGCTCAGCCTTGGCCTCGTGCTCCTCGGGGTGGCCGGCCTCTTCATCCTGCTGGAGGCGGAATTCCTTGCCTTCGTCCAGATCTTGATCTACGTCGGCGCCATCCTCACGCTGGTCGTCTTCGCCATCATGTTGACCGCCAGGCTTCAGACCGCTCCCGAGGCGTCGGCAAGCCGGCAGATCGTTCCAGCGGCGGTCGCGTCGCTTGGGCTCTTCGTGGTGCTGGCGGCGGCCACGCTCCCCCTGACGTGGCCGTCCGCTCCGTCGGCCGAGGCGATCCCGCCGGCCGCGCTGGGGCGACAGCTCATCGGCCCGCTCGCGCTTCCGTTTGAAGTCATCTCGCTCGTCTTTGTCGCGGCGATCGTCGGGGCCATCGCCGTGGCATCCCCCAGAAGGCCGCAGGATTCGTCCCACTGAGCATGGTGCGATTCTTCTTGCTGCTCAGCCACGCGCTGTTTGCGCTCGGTCTCTACGGGATCTTGACCCGGCGCAACGCGATCGGCCTGTTGCTCTCCGTCGAGCTCATCCTCAACGCCGCGGTGCTGAACTTCGTCCTGTTCGGCCGCGTGTTCGGCCATGTGCAGGCCCAGGCGTTCGCGCTCTTCATCATCGCCCTGGCGGCCTGCGAGGCGGTGGTGGGGTTGGCCATCGTGCTCAGCCTCTCGCGCAACGCGAAGACGGTGTTCGCCGACCGCGTCGATCTGCTAAAAGGCTAGGGCTTGTTCCAAAACTGTCTGAGACGCCACAGACGCCACAGACGCCACAGACGCCACAGATGGCACAGAAACGCGGATCGCCGCGGATGAACAACCCGGATGACCGCGGATGCGGGCAACATCCGCGGGAATCTGCGTGTCAATCCGTGGTAATCCGCGTCTTCTAATGGACCACGCCGCGATCCTCGATCCGCTCATCCGGAACATCCCGGTTCCCGCGTTGGCAGCCATTCCGGCCTATCCCATCGGGATGTGCGTGTTCCTCACCCTGTTCGGGCGCCGCTTTGGGCGGCTGAGCGGCGCTCTGGCGGCGACCGCGCTCGGATGCTCCTGCTGGGTCGCCCTCAACCTCATCCCCCCCGTCTTCCAAGGGTATCGTCTCGTCGTAAGCTGGCCCTGGCTCTCACGGACCAACCCCGCCTGGACCATCGGCCTTGCCGTGGATGGATTGAGCGGGCTCATGCTCTGCGTCGTGACCGTCATCGGGACGCTGATCGCCATCTACTCGATCGGCTACATGCGCGACGATCCACGCTTTTCCCGGTTCTTCGCCTACTTCTCCCTCTTCTGCGCCTCGATGTTGGGTCTTGTGATGGCGGATCACTTCGTCCTGCTCTATGTCTGCTGGGAGCTCGTCGGGCTGTGCTCCTACCTGCTCATCAGCTTCTGGTTCGAGAAGCCCGCCGCGGCCGCCGCGGGACGCAAGGCCTTCATCACGACGCGCATCGGCGACACGGGATTGTTCCTGGGCATTCTGTTGCTGGCCTGGACGACGGGCGGGGAGCTCCACTTTGACCAGCTCGCGTCGGTCCGGGCTCAGCTCCCCCACGGGCTCCTGAGCCTCATCAGCGCGCTCGTCTTCCTCGGGGCGGTGGGGAAGTCCGCGCAGATCCCGCTCCACGTGTGGCTGCCGGACGCCATGGAAGGCCCGACGCCGGTTTCGGCGCTCATCCACGCGGCGACGATGGTGGCCGCCGGCGTCTATCTCGTCGCGCGGACCCTGCCGCTCTTCACGCCGGAGAGCTTGCAGCTCGTGCTGGTCATCGGGTTGCTGACGCATCTTTTCGCCGGGACGATCGCCTTGGCGATGACCGACATCAAACGGATCCTGGCCTACTCGACGCTGAGCCAGCTCGGGCTCATGATGACGGCGCTGGGTCTCGGGGCCGCGTCGCTTGCGATGTTTCATCTGGCCACGCACGCGTTCTTCAAAGCGCTGCTCTTCCTCGCGGCGGGCAGCGTCATCCATGCCACGCACCAGCAGGAGCTCGGCCATCTAGGCGGGTTGAGCCGGGCGATGCCGTGGACCGCGGCGGTCTTCTTCGTGGCCGCCCTCTCGATGAGCGGCACTTTCCCGCTCAGCGGATTCTGGAGCAAGGACGCGATCCTGTTGCAGGCGCAGCAGACGCGGCCATGGGTGATGTGGCTGCTCCTGCTGGGGGCGGCGATGACTGCGAGTTACATCTTCCGATTGTACCTGCGATGTTTTGAAGGAGCCGCTCCGCAAGGGGCGGACCACCATGCCCATGAGTCCCCCTGGGTCATGGTCGCGCCCATGGTGGCGCTCGCGATCGGCGCATCCTGCGCGGGCCTGCTCGGCTCCCCGTGGCTCCACCGGCCGTTCTTCGCGCTCCTGGGAGAGGGGCTCTCCCATGAGGGGATCGACGTTCCACTCCTCGTGTCGTCCACGCTGCTGGCCGGGGTCGGGATCTGGCTGGCCTGGACGGTGGGGGTCAAGCGGCGCAACCTCCTCCCGTCCGGATTGCGGCCCTTGGGGAGCCGGCTCTATCAGCTGGCGGCTCACAAGTACTACGTCGATGAGCTGTATGAACGGTGCATCATCCAGCCGTTCTTCGCAGCGACGCGCGGGCTCTCCCGCTTTGACCAACAGGTCGTCGACGGGGCGGTCAACGGGGCGGGGCGTGCCGGCTGGCAGGTGGGGCAGTGGAAGGAGCGGTTTGACCGCCTCGTGGTCGATCGGATCGTCAACGGGGTCGCCCAGACGATCCGTGGGGCGGGGACAGCCCTCCGATGGATTCAGACCGGGATCATTCAACAGTACCTCTTGGTCGTCGTCGTTGCGGTCGTGGTGCTCTCGGCGATCTTGCGCCGCTGATTAATTGGTAA
>Ga0209515_10000607_pt1 | contig 63446 bp, 62 predicted proteins | sample Subgroupgradi54m_FD_187454 | JGI IMG/M metagenome (GOLD analysis project Ga0209515, IMG submission 187454) | Subsurface groundwater microbial communities from S. Glens Falls, New York, USA - GMW60B uncontaminated upgradient, 5.4 m (SPAdes)... ...
ACCCACCAAACCCCCACGGCGGCTTTCCACCCTTGTCCCGACTTCCTCTCTCAAAACCGGACATTTCTAATTCCCGTATACCCGGACATTTCTATTTCCTGTTTACAATCCACACGCAAGGGATTGACAAATAGAAAAATCTGTGATTAAATGCGATCACACAGGTGAGGTTCCTCACAGGAACTTGCTTCCGTTGTCACGGAACGGTCCTCCACCCGCAGCAATGCGGGGGAGGACTTTTCTGTTTTATCCTGGGCCGGACCTTGGGCCTGTGGAAGTAAATGGAAACTTCATCTGTGTTGACAACGGAAGTTACGGGTTCAAATCCCGTCGGGTCCACATTACCCGGGACCAACCACTGCCTCGTCGCAAGACGGGGTGGTTTGGTTTCATCATTGTCTTTGTGTTGGAAACTTGTCACACTACACGCAATTGCTGTGTTGATTGTGTTAGAAACTACAAGAAACACGGGAAATTATCATGAGCCTTATGAAATTTGAACAGCCAGGGTCCACACCACCGATTCTACAAGAGCGCGTCGTGAAGTTGCCTGAGAAAAAAACCGCCAAAGACACGTCGAAGGAACAGTTACCCAAGGAACGCAAACGTCTCGCTCAGGAGATAAAATTGGCGCGTGAAACATTTTTCAAGTCAACAACCGAACGAGTCGGTAATAGAGACAGGATTCATCTGCTTAGGGCGCATTTGGAAATAGCGAAACGATCTTTTGATTCGGCAACGGTGAAATGGGATGAAAGCTAAAAGAAATTCGCGCAATTGTCCGCAGAGCGCGCGCAAGAGACGAGTACGTTTGCCGGCAGGATCAAGGGCTTACTTGCTCAGATTGGTTTGGAGTCTCAAGAACGCAAGAGTCAGAGCGAAGAGTTAAAAGAGGTTATGGTAGACGTAGAAGAAGATGGGCGTATACAAAAAATAGCGAAACAAGAAATCGAGACGCTGGAAAGTCTCCTTGCGTGTGACGATTTGCGACAATCGATAAAAACCAAACTCAAAGAACACTACGTGCAGACCGAAAACGTATCTCAGGAACGGTACGCGCAGCAGCAAAAAACCGTCCAGAATTCCATGGTGCGGAATGATGTCTTCATTTTGCATACCCTGACGTCAAATGAACAACTTCGACACAATGAGAACTCGCCCATCAGCGCAAGGGCGACGCTGGAAGACGATTTGGACATCGCGTTATCAATAGAGCCGTCCCTCTCGACCTCGTCGGTGAGTCCGGGGAAGAGAAAAGAACTTTTTCAAGAAAACTACGGTGGGTTAGGGGTGATTATCGGAGGGGGAGAAATCCGAGCGGCAAGCCGCGGCGACGCCGGATCCGTCATCACGGATAAAGGGGAACGAATAAGCTCCAATTCCTTTTTATCCGGGCAATCTGCCGTCGATCAGATTGATGGTGTACTGAACGATAAAGAGGGTGCTTATAATGAAGTGATCGTGGATAACCCAAAAGTCTTTGGGCTCTTTAAGTCCGTAAAAGTAGAAAAAGATGGTTCTTTCGTTGATGCATGGCCGAATGATTTTAGAAAACACATGGAGCTGGCACGTAAAAAAGGTCTACCCCCGTTTATTTTGACGCCCGACAGAAGAATGTTTGAATTCGTGTCGATCAGCGACTCGGGAAAAATAGAAACGGGCAAAGAAATTCGACCGGAAGATGTCGCAAAAGGAAATGCAGGACTTTCGAAAGAAGACAAAAAGAAGATCGGCGAAGAAGTCATTGCGAAATCCTTGTTCAAAAAGGCAACGCATCTTGAATCCGCCAAAGCCAAGATAGCTAGTTTAGTAGATGAAGCCCACGAATAGGAGGGTAATTCGGTTTGCGTCTTCCCTTGATTTTGCTACACTAAATCGGCTTTAGACGTGGAAGGTGAAACATGTATCGTAGAATGTTCTTGGTTTCTTTTTTCGTATGATTTCGGTTCGCATCGATAAACTATCCTCCTATGTTGGCCAAGAAGTGGAGCTCAAAGGTTGGGCTTACAATTTCCGTTCCAGCGGCAAGATTTTCTTTTTACAGCTACGCGATGGATCGGGTCGCGTTCAGGTCGTGTACTCGGCCGCCAATTTGTCGCCGGAGCAATGGGACGTGCTGAATGCGATCCGCATCGAGTCTTCGGTCATCGTGACGGGAAAAGTGAAGGAAGGCCGTCAGCCGGGAAGCATGGAACTCGAAGGTCTTTCATTCAAGGCGATTCAGATGGCGCCGGACGATTATCCGATCGGCAAAAAGGAACATGGGCCGGACTTCTTGCTTGACATGCGCCATCTTTGGCTTCGTTCGGAACGTCAGTGGGCCGTGCAGCGCGTGCGCAATACTATCATCAATGCCACGTTTGCTTATCTCAATGAAAACGGCTTTGTGAAATTCGACACGCCGATTTTGACGCCGAACGCGTGCGAAGGGACAACGGAGCTTTTCGCGATGGATTATTTCGACGTCGGCAAAGCGTTTTTGTCGCAGTCCGGCCAGCTGTATTTGGAAGCTGGTATCATGAGCTTGGGCCGATGCTTTGATTTTGGTCCGGTATTCCGCGCGGAAAAGTCCAAGACGCGGCGGCATCTTACGGAATTTTGGATGATGGACGCCGAAGCCGCGTTCGCGGAGCATGAAGATAACTTGAAAACGCAGGAAGGGCTTATTTGTCGCATCGTCAAAGACGTTTTGGCGAAGAATCAATATGAGTTGAAGGTCCTCGAACGCGATGCGGCGGTATTGGAAAAGGTCCAAGCCCCGTTCGTCCGCATGACCCATGCCGAAGCCGTCGCAAAATTGCGCGCGGTCGGCAGCGATATCGGCGACATGGACGATTTGGGCGCGGATGATGAAACGATTCTCACCAAGCAATACGACCGCCCTATTTTCGTCGAAAAATATCCGGCCATCGTAAAGGCATTTTACATGAAGCGCGATACAGCCGACCCGTCTCGGGTCTTAAACGCTGATTTGCTCGCGCCCGAAGGATATGGAGAAATCAGCGGCGGCAGTCAGCGCGAAGACAATTACGATGAACTCCTGGCCCGCATTCAAGAACACAAACTGCCCATCGAGGCCTTTCAATGGTATCTCGATCTGCGCAAATACGGTTCCGTCCCGCATAGCGGTTTCGGCTATGGTCTGGAACGCATCGTCACCTGGATCTGCGCCCTGCCGCACGTGCGCGAAAGCATCCCGTTCCCGCGCCTTATCAATCGTCTGAAGCCGTAGTACACTCTTTCCATATGAAGAGGAAAAAACAGACAACAAAACAGCTGGATTTTCACGGGCAACCATTTCCAGTGATTGTGCAAAAAGACGCTAAAAAAGGCTATTGGGTTTCGTGCCCCGTCATTTCTGGGTGCTATTCACAAGGGGAAACAATTGACGAAGCGCTTAAAAATATCCGTGAAGCAATTGAGTTGTGTCTAGACATGTCTGACGCTCTACACCAAAAGGCGGCTGTGCAAAGCGCAAGTCTTCATTTCGTTGCCGTTTAATATGGGGCGACTTGGAGGGTATTCGGGGAAAGAGGCGATTCGGCGTTTCCAAAAAATCGGGTATGTCGTCGTACGACAGAAAGGGAGTCATGTCCGCATGGTGTGTCCCTCACGTCCGATGCATCCGATTACCATTCCTCTTGCGCGTGAATTAAAGATAGGTTTACTCTGTCAGCTTATAAGCGATGCCGGACTGAGCGTCGACGATTTCCTGTCTCTTGTATGAAAAACCGCGTCCTCATCTCCGCCCTCCCGTCCAAGTTGGGCAAAAAGGTCGTCATCGCCGGTTGGCTGCATCGCCTGCGCGATTTGAAGAATTTTGGTTTTGCCATCATCCGCGATCGCAGCGGTTTGGTTCAAGCTGTCTTGAATCCGGCGCAAATGGAACAGCTCCGCGGTTTGCAAGTCGAAACGGTTTTGCGCGTGGAAGGTATGGTCGTTGAGAAAAAGAGCAAAGCTCCAACCCCCCCTCACCCCCCCTCGGGCAGGGGGGGAATTCCTCGCGAGGTCGAAGTGCAGGTCGCATTGTTGGAAATTCTTTCACCCGTTGTCGACGTGCCGCCGGTGGAAATAAACAAGGCCGACATCGAAGCGAATCTCGACACGCTTTTGGACAATCGCGTCGTAACGCTTCGCCACCCAAAGCAACGCGCGATCTTCCGCGTCCAGGCTGCTCTCGTGCGCGGGTATCGGGAGTACATGCACAAACAAGGCTTTACCGAAATATTTTTCCCCGTCCTTTCGGGAGCGGCTTCGGAAGGCGGGGCGGAATTCTTCACGCTCGATTATTACGGCAAAGAGGCCACGCTCACGCAATCGGCCCAACTGTATAAGCAAATCACCATGGGCGTATACGAAGGCGTGTACGGCCTTTCCTATTCTTTCCGCGCGGAAAAATTCGGCACGTCGCGGCATACGACGGAATTCAATCAATTGGAATTTGAACTCGGTTTCGTCGACGGGATGGACGAATTGATGGATTATGAAGAGGCGGCAATTCGGCACATGTTTGCCACCGTCGAGCGGGAATGTGCGGACGATGTGCAATTGATGGGCGTGACGCTTCCGCCGCTTGGCAAAAAATTTCCGCGCATCACCTTGAAAGAGGCATTGCGTTTGTACAAAGACGAGGGCGGCGTGAACGAGACCAATGAACCGGACCTTTCGCCAGCGGCGGAGAAATGGCTTTCCACCGTTTGGGCGCCGAAGAGACATGGTTCCGGTTTTGTCTTCGTCACGGATTGGCCGACGTCTAAGCGCCCATTCTACGTGAACGTAGATCCAAAAGATTCAAAAAATACCTTGAGTTTCGATTTGATCGGCTTTGGCAGCGAAATCACGTCCGGCGGTTTGCGCATTCATCGCTATGATGAGCAGGTGAAGCGTCTGAAAGAGAAAGGGATGAACCCGAATGATTTTTCGGATTATCTTATGATGCATAAATATGGTATCCCTCCCGAGGGCGGCTTTGCCATCGGTTTGCAACGCCTGACCCAGAATATCTTGAGCCTTCCCAATATCAAAGAAGCGACGATTTTCCCGCGTGACGTGCAGAGATTGCGGCCTTGACATTTGGGCGATTTCCATGTATATTCGCCCGTTGTTCTTTTCATTTGAAAACGGCGTTTTTCCCCTGTCGTTCCGAGCAAAAGTAAGAATCTCTCGACAAGGCAAGACCGCCGTTTTCAACCAAAGGAAAATTTGTGAGGCGAATGGTCGCCTGCACGAATGTACCGACGGCAGAACAAAGGACGGGGTAGCCACATGGCCAACCTGTTTGATCTGAAGGGCGGGCGTCTGCTCGCCTTCATTGGCAAGCTCGCGAAGGTGTTCACCGCAGAGCTCGCCGATGCGATTCTCGGCGACAAGAACGCCGACGGCCAAGACAATTTCGAACTTCTCGAGGCCGCCGTCACGGCCATTCAGGCCAAGCTCGATGAGCGCGAGAACAAAAACCCCTTCCAGCTGACGGTCGAGGAGCAGATCACCGCGCTCCGCAACGCCATCAAGGAGGAAGGCTGGCTGATCACCGAGGAGCAGGTCGCCAACCTCGTCGCGGCGGCTCCCGCCTGGCCGAAGGGGCGCGACAGCTACCGCAGCCTCCGCATCCGCTTCGGCGAGGGAGACGCGGGTGTCGAGAAGACCTTCGAGGCCCACGCCGCACGGTTCAAGCGCGTCCACGCCAAGAACTGGCGCTGGGATTTGCTCCTGTCCGGCAAGAAGCCGTACACGGCCCCGGGCAAGAAGGCGGAAGATGTCGAGCGCCTGCGCCTGTTCGTCGGGAACGCCAGCCACAAGCCCACGATCGAGTGGTGCGTGATCGATCTCGAGGCCAACCGCCAGCGCAAGAACATCTCGGCCGTCCGCAAGTCGAACTCGCTCGCCGACGAAGGCGTCGTCCTCGGCTGGCTCTTCCCCAAGCGGGTCGAGGCCATCAACTACGGGGACTGGTGCGCGTGGTTCCTCGGCGGGTACGAGCTGAACGTCCCCGGGCACGACGGCAAGTCGTGGCAGGGCGTGCCGTGGGTGGGCCGCGACCTGGACGGTGGCACGTCGCTCCTCGGCGCCAGCTGGCGTAGCAGCGGCAGCTCCGAATGCTCGGTGCCCGTCTCCCGCGTGTCCCAGGAGTGCCAGAGCTAGGAACTTGGAAGCTTTGCGCTTGGGAGTCTTGGTCTCTTTGGCCTTGGCTCTCCGGGCGTTTTTCTTTTCAGAAAATGTTTTAGAATCCCATGCAAATTCGTCTTGCGAAGCCCCGCAAACGCCAGTAGAATGGCCCCACCTATGCCCTTCGAAGTTGCCCAGGAAGAATTTTCCGGCCCCTTGCATGTGCTCCTTGAACTTATCGAAGGAGAAAAATTGCCAATCACCGACGTGGCGCTTGCCCGGATTGCCGAAGCATACGTGGCATATGTAAACGAACATGATGTGCCGATGGACGAGTTGGCGGATTTTTTGATTGTGGCGACGAAATTGCTTCTGCTCAAGTCTCAGGCTATTTTGCCGGCGACGGAATCGGAGGAAGAAGAGGAATCGACGCTTGCGGAACAATTGCGCTTGTATAAAATATTCGTGGATGCGTCCATGGGCATCGAACAGCGCTACACCGGCTCCATCCATGTGTTCGCGCGGGAAAAACCCTTGGCATTGCAACAGGTCGCTTTCGCTCCTCCCATCGGCGTAAGGGGGGAGACGCTTCACACATGCTTCCTTCAACTGTTGAAACGCCTAGAACCGTTCTTTGCCTTGACGCAACAATCCTTGGAACGCGCGGTATCGGTGCAGGAACGCATGGAAGAAATACGTCAGGCCATTTTGGAAAGGTCGCGCCTCACCTTTTCCGACATCATGCGAGGAGCGAAGTCCAAGGTTGAAGTGGTCGTGAGTTTCCTGGCTCTTTTGGAACTGGTGAAACGGCGCCTCATTCATATTGTCCAGTCGGACGTGTTTCAGGATATAATCATTCGGAAATTGGACTAGTATGATCACGACGACTGTCGAATCCCTGCTGTTCGCCTCGGCCAAGCCGGTTTCTCTTGCGGCGCTCAAAAAGGCTTTGAATCTTGACGACGCGACGCTTGGGGAAGCCGTGGACGACATACGCCGACGCTTCAATGTCGATGGTTCCGGCATTCATCTATTGACCCATGAGGGCCAGGTGCAATTCGTCACCAATCCGCTTGCGGCAGAAGCCGTCGCCGCTTTTTTGAAACAAGAAACGGCCGGCGAGCTCACGCGTCCTTCGCTTGAGGCGCTTACCATCATCGCCTATCGCGGTCCCATCACCAAGCCCGAGCTCGAACAAATACGCGGAGTGAACTGCTCGCTTATTTTGCGCAACTTGGCCATGCGGGGACTTGTGGAAGAGCGCGACGATGCGGCGCGCCTGCAAACGGTGTATGCGGTCTCGACGGATTTTTTGCGCCATCTCGGTCTTCATGCCATCGAGGAGCTGCCGGAATACGCGCAGTTGCACGGCCATGAGCGCATTACCCAGCTTGTGCAAGAATTAGCGGCGCAGAATCCCGTATGATTTTCCGTCTCTTTGTCCAAACCATTCTTGCCATGGGGCTTTTGCAGGTGTATCCGCACGATGCGGGCATGATCGAGCGTCGGGCTCTCTTGCCAAGCGCGGAGGATCGTCGCGCGATAGGCGCTGGTTTGTATGAAGCACTTTCCCTTATCAATCGTCCTTTGCCCACGGCGCCCGACGTGAAGCGCGGCCCGATCAAGCTTGATAAAACAAGCATGGGCGTGGTGACATCCGCGGTTTCCGCCATCGTGATCGATCGTCGCACGGGCAATGTTCTGTTTGAAAAAAATAGCGACGTTTCCCGTTCCATTGGAAGCATAAGCAAACTGATGGCGGCCATGGTCTTTCTCCAAGGCAAACCAAACCTTGCGGCCCCCGCAGCCATCGAGGCGGATGATGTGAGACAAGGAGGCATGCAGCATTTGGCGATTGGCGATCAGGTAAGCATGCGGGATTTATTGAAGGCGGCGCTTATCGGTTCCGATAATACGGCCATTGCGGCCCTTGTGCGATTGTCCGGACTATCGACAAGCGATTTCGTTGCGCGCATGAATGAAACATCGGCCGATATGGGCCTCAATGCCACGACCTTCGTTGATCCGGCCGGTTTATCTGCCGATAATCGTTCCGTGGCGCCCGATTTGGCGAAAATGGTCGATGAAGCCATGAAGCAGGAAGAAATACGTTCCATTACGGAATTGGCGGAGGCTGATATCACGGGCGCTTCCGGTCGCACTTACAAAGTGGAAAGCACGAATGAATTGCTCAAAAGCTTTTTGAATCAACCTCCTTATCGCATCATCGGAGGGAAAACGGGTTTTTTGCCCGAAGCGGGTTATTGCTTTGGATCCGTTTTCTCGGATGCGGGAGAACATCAAATTATCGTCGTGGTGCTCGGCTCGGATTCAAAGCAAGGCCGTTTCCAGGATGCGAAAGCCCTTGCCGCTTGGGCCTACAAGGTTTTCGCGTGGCCCGATGGAAAAGCCACCTAATCTTTTTTTCATGCAAACCATTCTCCAATTGATACGCCATTTGCCGCCGGGATTGGCTACGGCCTTGCTTGCGGTTGTGCCGTTCACGGAAGTACGCGCGGCCGTGCCTATCGGGATGCAGTTTTTCCACTTGGCGCCTGCACAAGCCGTGTTCTTTGCCTGTTTGGGCAGTCTCATACCCATGCCTTTTGTCTTCTGGCTCCTACCGCCATTCTTGCAATTTATTGAACAGCATTTCCCGGCCCTTCATCGCTTTCTCGAACATCATGTGCGTCAATTGGAGCATAAGCATCGCGCCTCGTATGACCGTTTTGGCGCCCTCGCCATTTTTCTCTTCATCGCTCTCCCCATTCCTGGTTCCGGCGTCTGGAGCGCATCCATTCTCGCGGTTGTTTTTGGCATTCGACGACCGCTCGCGGCCTTTGCCATCATCTGCGGCATCACGACGGCATCCCTGCTTGTCCTCGCGGTCACGCTTGGCATTGTTCACTTCGTCTGACATGCGCATTGCCATCGACGCAACAACTATTTGCGACGCCGCCGGTGGGGTTGGCGCGGGGATCGAGCACTATACATGGTCGGTGATCTTTGCGCTTCTCCGTCGATTTCCCGCGCATACGTTTTCTCTGTTCGTGCCGCGCGTTTTTTCTGCGACGCGAAAAGCGGAACTTGCGCAAGGATGTCGCTCTGTCCGTTTTTATCCCGTAGATATTTTTTCCCTGCCGTTTTTCACGCGGCATGTGTTGTTTCCGTTTGTGCTCGCTTGTACGCGCCCGCATGTTCTCTTCGTGCCGACGCCTCATCTTCCCATTCTGTGGCGCGGCCCTTCGGTGATTACCGTGCATGACATGGCGATTTTTGATCATGCCGAATGGTTTCCAAAGAAAGATGCGGCCAGTATTTCCACGCGCCGCCTCGTCCCCTCCTCCATCCGAAGAGCGTCCCGCATCATCGCCATTTCCGCCTCTACGGCGCAGGCGGTGAGGCGACTTTTTCCGGAGACCGGCGAGCGTGTGGGAATCATTCATTCCGGTGTCCGCATTCCACCGAGCATTGAGCCCCTCGAACGGTTTCGTGTGACGACGGAATGCGTTCTTTGCTTGGGTACGATAGAACCGCGTAAGAATCTTGTGAATGCTATTTATGCTTTTCACCGATTTCTTTCGGATCATCCCGATCGCGCGCGCGGACTGCGATTGATATTGGCGGGGAAGTGGGGGTGGAAAACGGAAACGGTAAAAGCCGCCATGGGTGCAGTAAATATGGCTTGGAAGACCCTGGTGCCGGACGGGGTCGTACAGGCCACCGGTCCCGTGTTTGAACAAGAAAAATGGGCATTGCTTCGACATGCCTCGGTGCTGTTATTTCCGTCGCTTGACGAAGGATTCGGCTTACCTGCTTTGGAAGCCATGGCCATGGGCACGCCGGTCATTTGCTCGAATCGAGGTGGTTTGCCGGAAGTCGTGGGTGATGTTGGTTTCCTCTGTTCGCCAGACGACGTAGAAACCATGGCGCTTCTGCTTGCCCAAGTATTGCTCATGCCAGACGCGCTTAATGCTTTGCGAGAGGAAGGTTGGCGCCGCGCGTCGACGTTTACCTGGGAGAAAACGGCGGAGGGAGTGATGAGGGTCATCGAAGATGCGCTGAACAAAGACCAGTCCGCTTAGATTAAGATAATCACTTCCGTGTTCAGCTCTAGGAGCTCGTAAAAAGCGTGTTTCAAATATCCAGAGATCCAAAAAATCGCCAGCGCAAGGCCGACGATTTTTGTTAGCGCAACTTGGTTTGGAGATAAGCGATGAAAACGATTTGGGCGAGGATGGCGTAATAGAGTGGGACCTCCCCGCGGCGCTTCACGAAGAAATCGTGGAAGAAAAAATGAACTTTATAAAACCAGCGGAGCAAGGGCGTTTTCGTGACTTCGTATAGGCCGACCAGGAAATCCGGCAGGACGCCGCCGACAATGCCCCAGGTAAAATTCTGCATGCTTGCGATATCGCGGGTATTGGCGAGCAAGAGGACAAAGCACAGCGCCACGACGGCGTCGATCGCGACATAGGCTACGGCGAGTTTTTGATTCTTTTTGTGAATGCGGAAATTGTCGGAAAGGCCGGTATCCCCATGCGGGACCATATCGATGAGAAGGTGGGCGATGAAGGCCAGGACAAACCCGAGTATTGGGTTTCCCGTTGCTTTGCCTATCACAGCCCCCATCGTTGCATGTGTGGTAAGGGTCATAAGCTGAAAGCAAGCCTAGCATAATTAGGCCTATTTAACAAGCTTTTTTTGTGAAAAAATGGCTGAGATTATTGATATTTCAAGAATGGACAAGGTGGAGTTCCCCTGTTATTATCGTGGCCATGCCGGGATGGCGGAACTGGTATACGCGCAGGACTCAAAATCCTGTGTCCGCAAGGGCATGAGGGTTCGATTCCCTCTCCCGGCACCAGAAAGGAAAAGTCAAAGAGTTTTGGTTCGCCTCGCTTCTGCAAAACATCGGTTCGAACCATGTTTTAATTTGGGGGGAAGAAAATTTTTTAATCCTTATGAATACGGAAATCAAAATAGTTATTTCCGGAAGTTTCAGAAAATATCTCAACGACATCGGTATAGCAATAGCGAATTTTGAAAAAGCGAATACAAAAGTTCTTGCACCACTTACCCAAAAATCTGTAAATAGCGACGATAATTTTGTCTTTCTTGCTACTGACGATCCAGAAAAATCTGCCGATATTCTGGAAAAAGAGTTTATGGCAAACATAGAGAAAGCAAATTTTTTGTATCTCGCCAATGTCGGTGGATATGTTGGACAAAATGCGGCCACGGAAATGGGCGTTGCACTTAAGAGTGGCGTTCCCATTGTTGTTGCTGAAGAAATAAAAAATTTTTCCGACGAGATACCAGGAAAAGCGCAAGAACTTTTAATGAAATCTGTATTTCGGAAACTTCCGATTAGTGAAATCAGCTCGGAGAAAATCACGGAGTTAAATCTTACAAATTTTACCCCAGCTGATTTGTCTACCGATAAAACAACATTATTGCGGTCCCTCGTCGAGAAACTGCTAGAAAGCTTAAAATCTGTTAAAATATCAGTATGAGCAATCTTAACCTCAAACAAAATCCGACACTCCGCGATTTTCAGAATTATGTTGCAGATTTGGTAAAAGAGCGCGGCTTCGACAAAGAAACTGTGCCGGAGATGTTTATGCTTTTTCTTGAGGAGTGTGGCGAGATGGCGAAAGCCGCGCGCAAAACTCAAAAGATGAAAACTGATAAAAATTCCGAGCAATTTCATTTTGACCACGAAGTTGCTGATGTATTTATCTACCTTCTGGATATTTGCAATCATTTCGACGTGGATTTGGAAAAAGCATTCCGAGACAAGGAAGAAATTAACAAGAAACGAATTTGGGAGTAGTATTTTCATGGTTTTAATGCCGCCAAAAACTTGAAATTGTCATCGGTGCGGCGGAGCCGCACCAAGAACCTTTACAGGCGATCTATCGGTTCAGGACTCGTGTACTCGCTCACCGTGCGTCTATGTACGGCTTACTGCGTCCACTTCGCCCTTCACGAATATCGCATCCTTGCTTAAAATAGAAAATTTGGTTAAGCTTCCGACACCAATACGGCTGGGTAGCTCAGTTGGTTAGAGCGAGGGACTCATAAGCCCTAGGTCGGCGGTTCGATTCCGCCCCCAGCTACCAGCATATTGATAAAATCGGGATCTTTCATCGTGCGCCTCTGTTCCTTCCGTCGAAGGACCGTTGAGGTACATTTCCGTCGAGTGCTCGTCGCGCAATGAAATCTCATCGATTTTATGAAATATGTCTAGGTCCACAAAACGCGCTTGATTACCACCCATTGTTTCGGCAATATCTCATTGACGGCACGACGGGTGGTAATCCCACCGCATAAAATATCGACGCGGGGTAGAGCAGCCAGGCAGCTCGCCGGGCTCATAACCCGGAGGTCGCCGGTTCAAATCCGGCCCCCGCAACCAAAAATACCCGTCACCATGTGGCGGGTATTTTTGTCTTGAGCAAAGTCCAAGGACCCCATGGCTTGCGCCGACAAGACGTGGGTATTATTATGCGCCAGATATGCCAACTCCGCGCGAAAAACAGTATCGGCCAAATGTCGCCGTTATGATCACGGACGGTCAGGGCCACGTGCTTTTGTGTGAACGCGTTGACACGACCTATCAACATATTCAAACCGTGCAAGGCGGCGTGGACGCGGGAGAGACGCCGCGACAAGCAGCCGAGCGAGAATTGAAAGAGGAATTGGGCCTCGCACAAGGCCAGTTTGAGATCATTGCTGAAGCACCAAGCACATATCGGTATGAATGGCCTGAAGCATATCAACGCTCGATAAAAAACAAAGATCAGTATGTCGGGCAAGAGCAGACATTTTTTCTCGCGCTCATTCCTTTTGATGCCGTCTTTCATTTAGACAAACACAATCGCGAATTTTCCAGGGTTTGGTGGGGGACGCCGGAAGCGCTTCTTTCCCAGTCATGGGACATTAAACAGCCGGGCAATAAGGCGGCCCTGCGATACTTTGGCTTGATCTGATATACTAAGAAAAAGCCCTCTTCTCCCTGTATGGCCCATATCGTTTCTATCGTGAATCAAAAAGGAGGGGTGGGGAAGACCACGACCGCCGTGAATCTCGCCGCTTTTCTCGCGGATGCGGGGAAATTCGTTTTACTTGTCGATCTGGATCCGCAGGCCAATGCCACGTCGGGCATTGGCGTTGATCGCACCGCGCTTTCCGGCGGCGTCTATGAATTGATGGCAGGCACGCATCGATTCGGAGACCTTGTTCAGGAAACGGCGCATCAAGGATTGAAAATTTTGGCGGCAACGGAGGCATTGGCGGGAGCGGCAGTGGAACTGGTTACCGCAGAAGAGCGCGAACATTTTTTGCGCAAAGCTCTGCTAGAAATCCGCAACGATTTTGATTACATCATCATTGACAATCCGCCTTCCCTTGGTCTTATTACCTTGAACGGTCTTGTCGCGGCGGATTCGGTTCTTATTCCCGTGCAGGCGGAATATTTCGCCCTGGAAGGCGTAGGCCAACTCATGCGCACCATCAACATGGTAAAAGAAGGACTGAAGCCGGAACTGGAAGTTATGGGGGCGATCATCACCATGTTTGACGCGCGCACCAAACTTTCAAATGAAGTGCTTCAGGAATTATACCGTTACTTTCCGGACAAAATATTCCGTTCGGTCATTCCCCGCAGCATTCGATTGGCAGAAGCACCGAGTTTTGGAAAAACGATCGCGCATTACGATCCCGAGTCGAAGGCCGCAAAGGCCTATGAGCGTCTGGCGCGTGAATTCATCATGCGCGACGAAGGGAGAATCTAATATGAACAAACTTGCATTGGGAAGAGGGCTCGGTTCGCTCATCCCCTCAAAATCAACGATCGGTATTGAACGCGTCATGCCGCCGGAAGCGGGCCGCGTCGTCCTGGATATCCCCCTTGCGAAAATTCGGGCGAACCCACGCCAACCCCGCAAGGATTTTGGCGCAGGTGATTTGGAAGACCTCATCCAATCCATCAAAGAGCACGGCCTCATTCAACCGCTTATTGTTACCAAACAGGGGGATTTTTTTGAGCTGATCGCCGGAGAGCGCCGTTTGCGCGCGGCTCGGGCCCTTGGTTTTTCCACGGTTCCTGCCATTGTGCGTGAAGCAAATGAGCAGCAAAAACTTGAATTGGCTATTATTGAAAATATTCAGCGCGCGGATTTGAACCCGTATGAAGAAGCTTTGGCCTATCGCGCCCTCATCGATGAATTTTCCTTGACGCAGGAAATGGTTGCCACACGCATCGGGAAAAGTCGATCCGCCGTGGCGAATATCTTGCGCCTGCTGGATTTACCGGATGAAATGCTTCGAGCATTGCGAGAAGGAAAGATTACCAAAAGCCATGCGCGCACCTTGCTCGGAGAAGTCGATCAAGCCAAGCGCCGTCAATTATTTTTGCACATGCTGGAAGGCGGCATCACGGTGCGCGAAGCGGAAGAAACCGTTTACGCCCCTCGAGCGCGCCTATCCAAGGACCCAAATCTTGCCGCGCATGAAAAACGTTTGCGCGAAGCGCTTGGAACCAAGGTGAACATTCATCGTACGGGCAATCGCGGCCGCATCGTCATTGAATTTTATTCGGACGAGGAGTTGCTGAACCTTTTGCATCAGTTGACACAGGAGAAATAAATCGCTTTTTACGATCCTTGTTCCGCGGGCGTTTGGTCTTTCTTCCGCGTTCCCGGCCGTATGACGTTCTTGAACCACTGCTTGAGCGAGCTGCGCGTGGCGTCTTTTATTTTCATGCGCGCATGATGGGTTTTTACGGACTTGAGCCAATCCGCATTCGGGCCCTTGCGATTTTTATCCGTGACGATTTCCACGATATCCCCCGACCGCAACGCGGCATTCAATGTTCCCGCTTGTTCATTGATGCGCGTTCCCACACACGTATTTCCCACTTCGGTGTGAATGGCATAGGCGAAGTCGACGGGCGTCGCTCCTTCGGGCAAATCAATCACGTCGCCTTTTGGCGTGAACACGAAAATGCGATCCTTGAACGCGTCGATTTTCATGATCTCGAGTTGTTCGAGGAAATCTTTTTTCCCGGCCAATTCTTTTTGAATCTCGGCCAACTCCTCCATCCAACGCAGATTTTTAATGGGTTTTGAACCGACCTCTTTGTATCGCCAGTGCGCCGCCACGCCGTATTCCGCCAAATCATTCATTTCCCGCGTGCGAATTTGAAACTCAACGATTTGTCCATCGTCGCCAAAGACCGTTGTGTGAAGGGATTGGTACCCGTTTGGTTTTGGTTGGGCAATATAATCTTTGATGCGACCCGAAAGCGGCTTCCACAACTGATGGAGAATGCCAAGGACGGCATAGCATTCTTCCACGTCCTGCACGACAATGCGCACCGCGATATAGTCGTACACTTTGGAAAAATCATTATTATGTTTTTGTAATTTTTTGTACAAACTGTACAGGCGTTTCACGCGCCCGCTTACTTCGGCGTTCGGCATGCCGGCATCCCGGGTCATTTTTTCCACGGTATCAATCACCGTGCTCACATAGGCGCCTTGCATTTGAATTTTCGTCTCCATCACCGCATGAATATGTTCATATTCTTTTGGCTGAAGATATGCGAACGCTAAATCCTCCAGTTCACCTTTCATTTCCGCCATGCCAAGGCGGTTGGCGATGGGCGCATACATTTCCAGCACCTCTTTGGAAATGCGTTGTTGTTTGTGCTTGGGTTGCGCGTACAGCGTCTGCATATTGTGCAGACGGTCGGCGAATTTGATGAAGACGACGCGCACGTCGGCGGCCATCGCAAGAAACATCTTGCGCAGATTTTCCACGTAGCGGTCCTCGCCCTGATAGCGGATTTTCCGAAGTTTGGTCACGGCATCGATGAGGCTCGCGATATCTTGCCCGAACTGGACTTGAATATCTTCAAGCGTAATGCCCGTGTCTTCCACAATATCGTGAAGCAGTCCGGCCGCTACCACATGGAGATTCATGCCCATTTCGGCCAAGGTATAGGCAACGGCAAGCGGATGGACGATGTATTCATGACCCGTGAGGCGCTTTGTGTCTTTGTGCGCGCCGTTTGCCAATGCGAATGCGCGGCGGATGAGATCAAGATCCGGATGTTGATAGTTTTTCTTGATGAGCGCAACAAGCTCATCGTAGGTACGGACAGTTTCGGGCATACGGAGTGAGGGCGCGGAGAAATTTAGCGTAGTACGCGTGGAATTTGTTGTAAAGCGGATCGGAGAAAAACAAAGAGCCTGTCCAATAAACAAGCTCCCTGTTTACCCCTCCGATTCTTTTTTCCTCTTTCCCCAATTGCGTTTGGGGGCATGGCGTTTTTTTTCAAGCATTTCGGAAGCGAGCGCATCGGTTATATCTTCCACGGCGCGTTTCTTGCCGAGTGAGACATTGGTTGTGCCATCGGTAATGTATGCCCCAAAGCGGCCGGTTTTAATCAGCATCTTGCCGCCGGAAACCGGATCCGTTCCGAGTTCCTTGAGCGGCAAGGCTTGCGCTTTTTTGCGAGCGATGGCTTCCACGAGGGCCGTGCGCGCTTCGGCTTCCGAGATCGTGTACGGAGACAAGGGCGGCGCAAGGGAAACGGTCGCTTTGCCTGCGCGCAGATACGAGCCGAAGCGGCCTTTGTCCGCGACGATTTCTTCGCCGGTCTCCATCGTGCCGGCGACGCGGGGCAGGGACAGGAGGACCATAGCTTGTGCAAGCGTGACCGTATCCGGATGCATGTCCTTGGCGAGCGATGCGCGTTTTGGTTTAATCACGGGAATGGCGGGCGAGGGTGTTTCGTCCTTCTTCCGGCGTCTTTTCTTTTCCTTCGGCGGTGTTTCGCCCAGTTGAACGAATGGGCCGAAGCGGCCGCTTAAGACGATGACGCGCAAGCCGCTTTTCGCGTCCACACCCAAGTCGCGGTTCACCGCAAAATCTTCGCGCTTCAACTTTTTCTCGTTTGTTTCCACCGCCCGATGGAAGTCGCCGTAGAATTCCTGCAGCATGGGAACCCAGGCGCCCGTATCCGCGACATCGTCTAAATCTTTTTCCATTTTTGCGGTGAAAGCGTAATCGACGATGTTCGGGAAGTGTTCCGTGAGGAGATCGGTTACCGTGAAGGCGACATCGGTAGGAAAAAGTTTTTTATTGTCGTCGCGTTCGACATAGCCGCGGGTTTCCACGGTGGAAATGGTCGGCGCATACGTGGAGGGGCGACCGATGCCAAGTTCCTCCAGACGTTTCACGATGGTGGCGTCCGAATAACGCGCCGGCGGCTCCGTGAAATGTTGCGCGGCATTCAGCGATTCTGTTTTTGTGGTGTCACCGACCACAAGCGCAGGCAATAATTTATCCTGTGCCGCGCGGTAGACTTTCATGAAGCCTTCCGTCTTGACGGTATGTCCGCTGGCGCGGAATGTATGCGCGCGCGCCCCCAGATCGATCGTGGTACGTTCGAGCATCGCCGAAGGCATTTGAGAGGCGACGGTGCGGCGCCAAACGAGGTCATAGATTTTGATCAGTTTCGGCTCCAGAATACTTTGCAAGGCCTCGGGCGTCGCGCGAACATCCGTTGGGCGAATGGCTTCATGCGCTTCTTGCGCGCCTTTGGATTTTGTCTTGAAGCGACGAGGGCCGGCGGCAAAGGAAGCGCCAAAAGTTTCTTTGATAGAGGTCTGGGTTTCCGCGAGAAACGGTTCGGCTAAATTCAGGGAATCCGTACGCATGTAGGTGATGCGGCCAGTTTCATAAAGCTTTTGCGCGAGCATCATGGTTTGCTTGGAGCTATAGCCGAGTCGCGTATTAGCCTCGATCTGCAAGGTGGACGTGGTGAAGGGTGTGGGCGGAGCCTTGGTGAGATCTTTTTTCTCAATGGATTTCACGACAAAGGCCGCATCCTTCACGGCCGCCTCGATACGTTTGGCATCCGCTTCGGTTTTGATTTCAAGTTTGTCCAACTTGTGATCGCCGATCGCAAACAGTTTGGCGTCAAACATCTCGCCATTCTTTGACAGCCGTGCTTCCACCGTCCAGTATTCCTCTATCTTAAACGCCTGACGCTCGCGTTCGCGCTCCACCATGAGGCGCACGGCAACCGATTGCACGCGTCCGGCGGAAAGGCCGCGGCGGATTTTTTGCCACAAGAGCGGCGAAAGTTCATAGCCAACCAGACGATCCAAAATGCGGCGCGCCTGCTGGGCATGCACCATGTTCATGTGCAAGGTGCGCGGATGCTGCAAAGCCGCTTCAATGGCCGGCCGGGTAATTTCGTGGAAGGTGATGCGTTTGGCCGTTTCCGTATCCATCTTCAACACCTCTGCGATATGCCACGCGATCGCCTCTCCTTCGCGGTCTTCGTCGGTTGCAAGAATAATTTCATCTGCCGTGCTTGCGGCCGCCACCAATTCCTGAACTTTGTCTTTTTTGTCGTCGGGAATTTGATAGGTCGGCTTGAATTTGTGCTCGGTATCGACACCGATTTTACTTTTGGGCAAATCGCGAATATGCCCGAACGAGGACAGAACGTGGAAGTCCTTGCCCAGAAATTTTGCGATGGTTTTTGCTTTCGTCGGCGATTCGACGATGATGAGATGAGAAGGCATGGTTCTGATCATGGAGGAAAAACTCCGCATTCGTCAAGTTTTTAGACGCGGACATAATGCAAGCCGCCAAGATTTTTGGCATGCCCGTCGAGCTCCAGACGGCTAAGAGTCGACGAGACAAACGGGGAAGGCAAACCGGTTGCATCCACCAAGTCATCGATGTGCTGGGCGGACAAGGACAGAGCTTGATAGAGTTTGGCTTCATCTGGATTGGAGAAAGAGGGCGGAGGGGGGAGAGAGGAGGGGGCGGAGGGCGGGGCCAAGGAAAGAGCTTCGAGAATGTCTTGGGCGGATGTTGCGCACAAGGCGCCGTTTTTAATAAGGCTATGGGGACCGGAAGAAAGGGGAGAGGATATGGGGCCGGGGACAGCGAAGACGTCGCGCCCTCCTTCGAGGGCTTGTTTGGCCGTGATAAGCGAGCCGGATTTTTCCGTGGCTTCTATCACGAGAGTGGCGCGGCATAATCCGGCGATGATGCGATTGCGCACGGGAAAATGAACGGGGAGGGATGGCGTGCCGGGCGGGTATTCGGAAATCACCGCGCCTCCCGCGGCGGCGATTTGAGAAGCAAGTGCTCGATGCTGGGATGGATACAAATTGTCGTCGTCGAGGCCGGAACCGAGCACGGCCAAGGTATAGGCGCCCTGTTCAAGCGCGAGCCGATGCGCGGCCGCATCTATTCCATATGCAAGACCGCTCACAATGCCCACACCGGCAGAAGCCACGGGACCAACCAAGGTGCGCAAGGCATGATAGCCATACGCAGTGGCTTTGCGGGAACCGACGACGGCAAGCAATGGTTTTTCTGATGGTGGAAGCTTTCCCAAAACAAAGAGCAAGGCGGGAGGATCATGAATGGTTAACAAGGCCTGCGGGTATTCCGCATCGGCGCGCGTGATGGCGCTCAATCCGTATTTTTTCAGCAAAGCACATTCACCTTCAGGGCTTATCGTTTCGCGCGCTTGGACGAACGCATCTGCGTGATGCGGCTCGATGCCGGCAGCGACGAGCGCGGCGGCCGACGCTAAAAACGCCTCGCGCATGTCCGGGAAACCGGCGGCGAGACGCGCGAGGCGCAGGGGGCCGAATTTTGGGAAACGCAGAAAGGCAAGCCAATAGGCCAGATCGGGGCGCATATGCGGGGAACCAGGGCCGAACTGAATTTTAAGATGCGACTCTATGCTTCAGCCACCGTTCCACCTCGTCCGCGGCTTTCTTTACGAGGGCAGGCAACAGGTCCGCCTCTTCGGCCGTCCATGCGCCGAGCACCCAATCTTCCAGGAGAATCGTTGGATGTTCTGGCCGGCCGATGCCCAAGCGCATGCGCGGGACTTCCGTTCCAGGCGGCAAAGCCTCGAGCACGGATTTCATGCCATTGTGCCCGCCCGAAGAACCGAAGGAGCGAAAACGGACTTCGCCAAAGGGTAAATCCGCATCGTCGTAGATGACGACGATGCCGTTCGCCATCGTGTTCGTGTTCCCGAGCACATTGCGGACGGATTCGCCGCTCAAGTTCATGAATGTCTGAGGCTTTACCAGCAAAACTTTCTTTCCGTCGCGCACGGTTTCGGCGATTTCCGATTTCAAGGAAGCTTTCGAACGAAAAGACGCGTCAAATCGTCGTGCCAGTTCATCTAAAACAAGAAACCCGGCATTATGCCGCGTGCGTTCATATTCTTTCCCGGGGTTTCCAAGACCGAAAATGGCGATCATACGCATTCATGGTAAAGGAAAAGAGATGAAAATCCAAACGATGTTTATTTATGGTTTAGAAATGAAGGCATTGCCTTTGAGATAAAACCGCAACAATCGTCTGGCCCAGACACCGGCATAGGCGATGCCGATGCGCGGACGGGAGATGATGGGGAATGTTGCCACCGCCGTGGTTCGCGCGCAGGATCGCTTGTCGGGGGGACAGATGAAAATCTCTTCGCCCGACAAATCAACAGAATCATGTTTGCGGGAAATGTCCATGGCTTTGCACAGCAAGCCAGGTCCATGCGTTTTCCCATCGCAATGCGCCACAGGTTCCAGCGCGCGGATAAGCACGGCGGCGCCTTCTCCGCGTCCTGTCACGATATTGAAGCAATGGTGCACGCCGTAAATAAGGTAGACATAGGCATGGCCCGGCGGACCGAACATCGTCGCACTGCGCTTGGTCTTGCCCCGCGCGCTGTGACAGGCGCGATCATGCGGCCCGAGATAGGCTTCGGTTTCCACAATGCGGCCGATCCGATCAATTCCTTGCGCGCGCCGGACTAAAAGTTTTCCGAGCAAATCTTTCGCGACGGAAACGGCATCGCGTGCGTAAAATGAGCGGGGCAGAGGTTGAAGGCTCGGCATACGCGCTTGGTTTATGCAGACACGATGCCGCGGACGCCCAGACGAATGGAAGTGCCGGAAAGGTTGAAGCGGCCGCGGAGACGATGTTCAAGGAAGCGCAAATAACTTGGATGCAGGACATCCAGGCGCTTGGCTTTGATGACGACTTGAAATGAAGGGGGAGCGATATCGACTTGCTCAATGCCGAGGATTTTCGGTGGCTTTGGCCCTTTTCCTTTGGACGGCTTGTGGGCGCGCACGGCGGCCAATTGAAAAGCCTCCAACTCATCATCGGGAATACGAGTGAAGCGATGTTCCTGAATGGTATCGACCAAGTCAAACACCCGTTCCACGCGCTGGCCCGTGAGGGCCGAAGAAAAAAGAATGGGAGCCCAGCTGATAAAAGGCAGGGAAGCGGCAATATGTTTTTCAAAATCATTGATCATGCTCGGCGTTTTGTTCGGCACCAAGTCCCATTTGTTTGCGACAACGATCACGCCGACATGCGCTTCTTTGAGCAAACCGGCAAGCACGCGTTCCTGCGCGCCAATGGGTTCTGTGGCGTCAACCACAAACAAGGCGACATCCGTTTTGCGTAAAATTTTGCGCGTGCGCTCAACGCCTGCTTCTTCAAGCCCGCCCGCATCCTTCACCTTGGATTTTTTGCGAATGCCGGCCGTGTCAACGAACACATAGGAACGGTCACCCACGTTCACGCGGACGTCAATCGGTTCGCGCGTGGTGTGGGCAATGGGACTTGCGATGAAGCGTTCTTCGTGCAGAATCGCGTTCAGCAAAGAAGACTTGCCGACATTCGGTTTGCCAATGACCGCGATGCGTACGGCCTGAACCACGCTGATCTCGGCGGGCGGACGACCGAGCTTCTGCAGGAGATCATATGTTTCGTCGAGAAGATCACCGACACCTGTTCCGCGAACGGCAGAAACAGGAATCGGCACGGACAAGCCTGGGAAGCGCCATTGCTGTTCGTGTACCGACGTGATGGCTCCCATATTTTCCGCCTTGTTTCCGACAACAAGAATCGGTTTTTTTGAGGCAACAAGTTTTTTTGCCAGATCGCGTTCCTGCGGCAACATGCCGGTGTTGAGATCCACGACGAAATAAATAATGTCGGCCATTTTGATGGCGATTTCAGCCTGCTTGATCACATTGCGTTCGATGTCATCGTTCGGGTCCGCATCCAGGCCGCCGGTATCAACGATACGAATAATGCGACCGCGCCAAAGGCAGTCGCCTTCTTTACGGTCGCGCGTCGTGCCGGCCACCTCGGAGACCAGGGCGGAGTGACTTTCCGTCAGGCGATTGAACAAAGTAGATTTGCCGACATTAGTGCGGCCGATAAGGGCGACGGAGGGAACGGGGGAGAGGGGGGTGGGCATAAACGTGGAGCGTAGAACGTGAACCAGGGATCGGGTAGCCGCTCCACGTTCTACATTCCGTGTTTTACTTCTTCACGAGATTGGCCGAATTTTGCCCCAAGATGACCAAAAAGTCAATATCCGCGTGACTGGGTTTTGCTTCATAATCTTGCGGAGACAAAGATACTTCTTTCGGCACGATATTTCCCGTGGCGAGCCATCCGCCGGCGGACAAGGTCACGTCGGCATTCAAGTAATCTTGGAGATTCTTGAGCTGTTCGGGAGCACGGCCATTGGTGAGGTCGTAAATGACGGTATGGTCATATCCGCGCGCTTCCGCATTTCCCACCTTCACGATTTTGTATCCTTGGCTGTCGAGCAATTGGGAAAATCGCATCGCAAGCCCGGTGATTTTCGTCCCATTTTGTATTTCAAGCTTGACCGGAACAGATGGCGGGGGAGGCGGAGGGGCTATCGCGGTGACGCTTGGCGCGATCGTCGTGGCGTCGAACATGTGTTCCGCGGTATCACGCAGTTGTTGCCAGTCATCGTTTTTCGGGAGAAGCACATAGGCGCCATTCAAGGAGGTTGCGTACAAGGGCGAATCCGGCGATGCGTCCAACACACGATTGACGATTTTTGCGCTGTCAAAATTTCTTAAAATATTTGCAAGCCGCAAAAGTTCCACGGTTTCCAGATTCGTGGAAATATTTTTGTGGAAGGTTTCTTGAAGCTGATTCAGTTTTGCCGGATTAAGAAGGGTGGAAGCAGAAAGGAATTTATCTTTCACGGCGAGCAGCACTTTTTGCTGGCGCCTGCTGCGGGCGAAATCGGATGCCTCGCCATTGCTGCCATGGCGCGAGCGAACATATTTGAGAGCCAAGTCCCCATCCATATGCGTCCAACCCTCTTTGAAGGAAAGCATGGTAAAACGGCATGTATAAACGGCTTGAGAAATTATTTCACCGGTAAGGGAATCCACGTTTTCCGTTTGGCCGCAATTGGTTATTTCCCTGCCGGAAATGGGATAGCTATTGTCGCTGAAGGCGCGATCGACGAAGAGGTCGATGCCACCCAGGGTATCGATGAATTGGGCGAACCCGTCAAAATCTACACGAATATAATAATCAGCGTTTTGACCAAAAACATTTTTTATCACTTGTGCCGTGAGCGCGGGGCCTGATCCCGGGCGTTCTGCTTCGCCAAGCGCATTGGCCGCATTGATTTTTCGTTCGCCATATCCGGGAATGGAAACGGTAAAATCCCGCGGAATGGAGAGAATGCCCACGTGCTTTGTGGAAGGCTTGTAGCTGGCGAGCATGATGGTATCCGTGAGTTGTGGCCCATCATGTCCTTCGCCACCTATGCCGAGAAGTAGGATATTGACGCGGTCTCGATCTTCCCCTTTGAGCGTGCGATCACCCGCATGCAAGAAATGGCTGATGCTGGTGATGAGGGAGAAAGAGGGAAGACCTATGCTTGTTTCCCCGCTGAGGGTGACCCGATATGACAGAACGCTCAACGTGGTTGCGGCGAATACAAAAACGACAAGGGCCGCCCGGCCGAAAAAAACCGCCGGTTTTTTCGGCATAGCCGGGGCATCATACGTATTACGCAACAAATCGACTTTCGGTTTCTCCATAGAATGTGTCTAGCGTAACGGATTTTCCTTGTGATTTCAAGACAAAAAATTCCCCACGTCATCCAGCTCTTGCATGCAGGACAGGCGGGAGGATTTTTGGTGGGCGCACCTGGGATCGAACCAGGGACCTTACGAATGTGAATCGTACGCTCTAACCAGCTGAGCTATGCGCCCTTGATGGTGCATCTGTATCTTTCGCGTATGCTCTAACCTCCGTCTCATGCCAAAAGCAGATGAGCCTCTGGCTCAAGAAGCGGGAAACGTTCATATGGTCGAGAAAAGCGAAATGACTATAACATGAGGAATGGTCGTGCTCAAGCCATGTACAAGCCATTGACAAACTCCTTGAAAAAGCCTAGATTAACCGTCCGCCAGCCTTCCCTCGGCGGATGAGGAGTATGCCGTGATCCGTGTCATTCGCGTCATGATCGCCCTCCCCTTTTTTCTTGCGGTCACCTTCGCCCAGGCGACACCCACGACGGAACAACAGGCGTGGTTCCATGACCTCTCGCCCGAGGAAGCCGGTGCCGTTCGGCAGTCCTACGAAGATCGCCAGCGCATGGAGCGCTGGGACACGGTCACCAAAATCGGGATCACCGACTTCGTGCGGACACAGGACATCCGTCTGCTCAATCCCACGGAGATCATCACCTGGAACGAGCCTGTCAAGGTCGGTACCAAGGTGAAGATCTGGTGGGTGGTCGAGATGCCGCGCAAGGCCGTGACACCATTCGATATTCGTGTTGAGTGGTATCATGGAGACAATCGCATCAAGGAGCAGGCGTATGCGGTGGATAGACCCTCTCCGGCCTATAGGCTGTTCGATCTCGCAACCGTGAAACGCCTCGGTGAGTGGACGGTTCGTATCGTCTACGACGGACGCGCGCTTGCATCCAATTCCTTTCGCGTCGCAGAGTAACGCGTGTGCGCTTATCGGTTCATTCCTCGCGGAATGGGCCGGTTTTTTTAGGCATAGGCCTTGATATGCCCGTCTCTTCATGATACTCTAGGCTCATTCGTGCGTGTATTGTTTCTTGAATAAGACAGGTATATGGCCGATGACAATACAAATAAACAAACCATGTGGCATCGGCGATTCGGTCCCCTCGGAGGAGCGATCGCCGTATTCTGTCTTGAAGTATTGCAAATCGTCATTATCTCGGCCGCCATCGTTCTCCCCATCCGCTATTTCCTTGTCCAGCCTTTCAATGTGCGGGGTGCGTCCATGGAGCCGAATTTCTCCGACAATGAATATCTCATCATCGATGAACTTTCCTATCGATTTCGCGAGCCGCGCCGCGGGGAAGTCATCGTCTTCCGTTATCCGCTTGATCCGAGCCAGTATTTTATCAAGCGCGTTCTGGGTTTGCCGGGAGAAACCATCGAAGTGACAGACGGAAAAATAATTTTGTACAACAAGGAATATCCAAGCGGGTCCACGCTCCACGAACCCTATCTCGACGCGCTTGCGACGCAAGGAAAAAGGAAAGCCACGCTTACAAGCGACGAGTACATGGTGTTTGGAGATAATCGGGACCACAGTCTTGATTCCCGCAGTTTCGGTCCCATTAAAAAAACGGATATCGTCGGTCGGGCCTGGATGCGCGGGCTGCCTTTGTCGCGCGTTTCCATTTTTTCCGCTCCGGATTATCATCTCTAGCGTTTTTCCCTATGATTACCAAAAAAGAATTTAAAGCAAAAAGGAAAGAGGCCAAAGCCGAAGAAGCGGCAGAAGCGGCCAAGCATGTAAAAGAAGCGGCGGCGGAAGCGGCCCCCGTTAAAAAAGGGAAACCGGCTCCGGAATTGTTGCGCGGATTCCGCGATATTTTGCCGGAGGAGCAATCGCGATGGCAGCGCGTGCGCGACACCGTGCGGTCTATGGCCGAAGCGTATAGTTTCGATCGCATCGATACGCCAATTCTTGAGCGCAGTGATTTGTTTGTGCGCACCGTCGGCAAGCAGACGGACATCGTGGAAAAGGAAATGTACACATTTTTGGATTTGTCCGAGGAGCATGTCGCTCTGCGTCCGGAGGCGACCGCATCGGTTGCGCGCGCCTATATCAATCACGGCATGATGAATCTGCCCCAACCGGTAAAACTTTGGTATGAAGGCCCCATGTTCCGCCATGAGCGTCCGCAGGCCGGACGCTATCGCCAATTTCATCAGGTGGGATTTGAAGTGATCGGGTCGCATGAAGCGATTATGGACGCCCAGCTCATCATGATTGTTTCGCAGATCATGAAAGACATGGGCATTCCGACAACGGTGCAAATCAATTCCATCGGGACGCCGGCCACGCGCCAGGCCTATCTCACGGAACTGGTCAGTTATTTCCGTCCGCATCGCAGTAAGCTGTCGGAAGACGATAAGCGCCGCTTACAGAAAAATCCCCTGCGGATTTTGGATAGCAAGGACGCGGCCGTGCAGGAATTGCTTCCGGGCGCGCCGCAAATCGTGGATTGGCTTGACGATGAATCCAAGAATCACTTTATGAAAGTGCTGGAGTTTTTGGATGAGGTGGGGGTAACCTATGTGCTCAATTCGAGTTTGGTGCGAGGTCTTGATTATTACACCCATACCGTTTTTGAAATCTGGGAAGCGGGGGATGTGGGCGAGCGCGCGCAAAATGCGCTTGCGGCCGGCGGCCGTTATGATGGCTTATTGGAAGCCTTGAGCGGCCGGCCCGCACCCGCTTGCGGGTTCGGCATTGGCATGGAACGCGTGGTGCGGGCTTTGGCGGAGCGCAATCTTCCCGGCACATCGCGTCCAAAGCCCCAGGTTTTTTTCACGCAATTGGGCGATGCCGCGCGGCGCGTTGGTCTCAAATTGTTTGAACAATTCCGCCAAGGCGGAATTCCGGTTGCGGAAGCATTCGGTAAGAATGCGCTGAAGAGCCAGCTTGAAATAGCGAATAAACTTGGCGTTCCCTATACCCTTATCCTTGGCCAGAAAGAAGTGCTGGATGGCACCGTGATTATTCGTGACATGGAATCCGGCGCCCAAGAAATCGCGGATCGGGAAAAGATCGTGTCCATCATGAAGAAAAAGTTGTCGGGCACGGCGGAATAGCTTGGAGAAGAGAAAACCGGTCGGGCGATATTCGATCGGTTTTCTTGTCCGCCGGCGCTTGACTTTCAGTCATTTTTGTGGCACCTTTCTGTCTCGATTTGCCCCAGCGAAAAGCGGCTATTTCAGGCCATTTCTCGCTGCGGCAAAAGGCCATTTCCGGCCAAAAGCCAGCCCATGGTGGGCAAGCGGCATAACCCAGACGCGGCGCTTGCGTCGCGGACTTAAGGAGCTGACTATGTCGGAAGACATGCTCGGCGGCATCACTCTGGCCAGCGTGGCCGGACTGATCAACGATCTGTTCAGCAAGCTGACTGGCCCCGACGGCCACCTGTGGCTCTCGGCCTTCAAGCGGTTCCTCCGCAAGGAGAACCCGTGGCCGAAGCTCCCAACGTGGCGCACCGTCAAGCTCGGCACCCACAAGTCGGTCGAGGCGCTCACCAAGGCCATCGAAACAGGCGGTTCCCAGCTCAGCAACTGGGCGCGCGACATCAGCAATAAGGTGACGCTCGCCAAGGCGGTCTCGGAGGTCGAACTAGTCACGGTGACCGTCGCGGAACTCGGCTTCCCGAAGGGAGCCACCCGCAAGGACATCTATGACCGCGCGATCAGCCTCGGTCTCTCGCTGTGCCCCGCGGAAGTCGGCATGCAGCTTCGGCTACGGTACGAGGATCAGCCGAAGGGCGAGTGGCTGCTCGTGGCCATGGAACCCATCGCGGATTCCGGCGTCGGTCTCTGCGTGTTCTACATCGGGCACGATGGCGACGGCCGTTGGCTCAACACCGACAGCGGCCATCCCGGCTATGTCTGGCACGCCGGCCGCCGCTGGGTGTTCCTCCGCTAGCCAAATAGAGAACTCTGGGCTTTGGCTCTTTGGTCATTCAGACCTCTGACCCTTTGCCCCTTGAACTTCGCCCCTGTCCGTCCAACCCAGTTTCTTGGGAAGGACGGCGGGGGTTTTTCTCGGCTTGTGCGCGGAAATACGCACGCCTTTGGCCTGAAAGAGAATGGCAGGTTGACACATTCCGAGACTTTCCCCATACTTCCCGCATTCCCTGATTTACTTCCCCTATGTCCATTGTTGAAACAAAACGTCGCAAAGGCGAAAGCTTTGACAGTCTTCTGCGCCGGTTCACCCGCCGCGTGCAGGTGAGCGGCAAGCTTATCGAATCCCGCAAGTTCCGTTTTCATGCAAAGGCGCCAAACAAAACAGCAAGAACCGCCAGCGCCCTGCGTCGCATTACGGCCCGTGAGGAGCGCGAATACCTTATGAAAGTGGGCAAACTGGTCGAGGAAAAGCGCGGCCCGCGCCGCCATTAAAGAAAAAGACCCGTAAGGGTCTTTTTGCTTCCCTCGACTTTTCATCCCTATATCCGTACTATTCTTCTATCCATAACGCTTTTCTTATGTCCTTCCTCGACACCGTCACCGAAGACTTAAAGGCCGCCATGAAAGCCAAAGACGAAGCAACATTGTCTACCGTGCGCATGTTGAAATCCGCGCTCAAGAACAAGCAAATCGATCTCATGCGCGAGCTGACAGAGGAAGATGCCTTTGCCGTGGTGAAAACTCAAATCAAGCAGTTAAAGGATGCCGCGGAAACATTTGCTGCGGGCGGACGACCGGATCTGGCGGCATCTTCCGCTAAAGAAATTGCCGTGCTGGCAAAATATTTACCCGCGCAATTAGACGACGCCATGCTCCAAGCGTCCGTGAAGCATGCGCTTGCGGCTGCAGGCATTTCCTCAAAAGCCGATGCCGGGAAGGCAATGGGTATTGCCATGAAAGCGACGGCGGGGAAAGCCGATGCGGGGCGCGTGAAGGCCGTAGTGGAATCCTTATTGGCGGTTTTTGTCTTGGGGTTGGTCTTCCACGCGGCTCTTCCGGCGCAAGCATTAGCCGCCGATGCCTATAACCCTCTTCCTTATATTGCCTATGCCCTGCGTGCCGCCCGCGTTTTTATGTTATTGGCGGGGCTTGTCGCGGTGAATACCCTTATCACGGGGAGTTTCGGGTACATGGTGGCAAGCGGGCGAGACGAGAATCTCCATCATGCGCATAAACAAATGATCAGCGGGATATTGGGAACCATCATCATCGCGGGTTTGTTTATTGCATTCACGGTTGCCCTGCAGGATTTGCCCGCGAGATCTCTGTAAATGAAATTCTTCGTCTTTCGCGAAAAGCGAAGCGAGGAAGAGAAGAAAGAGGATTGTGATATACTGGTGCTACTATGCGTCCACACGCCCGCTTCGTGATCGGTTTGTTCGCCATCGCTTTCGGGTGTTTTGTTTTTGTCAGCGTGCCGCATGCCTTCGCCCAAATCCAGTCGCAAGCGCTTCAAGATTTTGCGGCATCGTCCAAACTACCTTCCACCCCGTTTCCCATCATAATCGCCCAGATCATTCGCGCCGTGCTCGGCGTGATGGGCATTTTGCTTACCATTCTCGTCATCTACGCGGGATTTTTGTACATGAAGGCGGGAGGAGATCCCAAAAAAACTGATCAGGCGAAAAGCTATCTCAAAAATGCCATCATCGGTCTTGTCATCGCCCTTTCCGCTTTTACCATCACGCAATTCATTCTCTCTCGCTTGCAAGCCGCCGTCGGATTCGGCGGCATCACTTCCTCTTCCACTCTCGATCGGTACAAAGAACCGCTTGCCGGCGCTTTGAACGGAAAAGTCATTCAGGACCATTATCCCTTTCGCGATGCCTTGGATGTTCCGCGCAATGCTAAAATCATGATTACGTTTATTGATCCGATTGATCCGGCCTCGATCATCCAAGGATATACCGGAGATTCAAAAAGCACAGGACTCAACAGGAATCATGTCTTGATTTTTCAAACGGCCCTTACGGCGAACACGGCTCTTGCATCGGATAAAGTTCAGGTCAGCATGAGCGATGATCGACGCACCTTCGTTTTCAAACCGGCCGCGCTTCTCGGCAATGATTTGAAAGATACGAATTACACGGTGCAGTTGAAGCCCGGCATCACATCGAATGGCAAAAATATTTTTGGAAATGCTCCTGGGTATTCTTGGACATTCCAAGTTTCCACCAAGATGGATCTCACGCCGCCAAAAATCGTTTCCGTTGTTCCGGTGGACGGAACAGAACAAGATCGCAATGTCACTGTGGAACTCATCTTCAGCGAAGCGATGGATCCGACCACCGTCAGCGGGACATTTGCGACAAATCGTGCGCAGGCAACTTTTTCTCACATACAGGTTTCTTCCCAAGCCATTGGGAAAGCGAGCGATCCGCTTACACGATTGAACGGCGCATTCGAAATCAGCAATGGATATCGCACGGTTGATTTCACCACGGATGAGCCCTGCGCAAAGGACGCTTGCGGCAATGTGGTGTATTGCTTGCCGCCCACGGCCAGCATCCATGTGCTTGCGCGCGCCGCCACCCTGGATACGACCGCCATTCCCCAATCATTGGTCATCAATGGAGGCTTGGATGGATTGGCCGACGCCGCGGGTAATTCATTCGACGGCAATGGCGACGGGAAAGCCGAGGGAAAAGGGAAAGATGATTATGCGTGGGCATTTACGACCAGCCGTGTGCTCGACGAGCGTACTCCTAAAGTGGCCCATGTGACCCCTGCTATTCGCGAATCATTGCTTGGCCCGGATGCGTCTGTGGGCTTTATGTTCACGATGCCGATGAAAGCGTCCACTCTTACCAATGCAAATGTGCAGGTGTGGCCGGATCCATTTTACGCGATGTGGTTTTCGACCAATGTGGCGCAGGTGAACGCAAAAGGCGATCCGATTGTCAGCGAGGAAAAAGCGGATGCGAGCCGCGTGGAAGTGGTGCACCCGGCTTTTATTCGCACCGAACAAGGCGGTCACGATTATTATCCCGTGGTAACCAATGACGTGCGCGGCATCAATCAGTTCTGCTTCTTTCCCGCTATCGGGCCAAGCTATACGCCGGGAACCGGTAATACCGAAGAATCATGCGCCGCAAGCGCCGCCGCCCCGTACTGCTGTAATGGAGCTCCGCAGGATATGCCTTGCGTCGCGCCAAAATCAAAAACGGATTTGCCTGACACCTCTTCCTAAATTGCATGAAACGTTTTCGCGCGACACGCATCTTCTCCTTTCTCTTCGCCTTCATTCTTGGCGGGGGGTTGTTCTTTGTCCTCCCTGCATTTGCGCAATCCGCCCCACCGGATACGGCGGGCGCCCTTTCTTCCTTTGGGGGAGTGGCGGGGTTTGCCACGCATGCCACCTTGCCGGTTCTCATCGCGCAATTTATTCGCGCCTTCATTTCCTTTTTAGGCATCATCGCCGTCATCTTCGTGGTGTACGGCGGGTTTGTGTATATGACGGCAGGAGGCGATCCAAAACGTCTTGAGACAGCCAAGCGTTTATTGCGCAATGCCATCATCGGTCTTGTGATCGCTCTCTCGTCTTTTGTCATCGCGCAATTTGTGATTGGCCAATTGGAAAAAGCCGCAGGGGCTCCGTCGGACATTACGGGCGCTTCGGACGCGGGCGGCTGTCCGGGTTGCGTGGACGGCCATATCAATACGCGCCGCCATTTTGCGCTTCAGGGTTGGAATCAAGCGTGCGATGGCTTGGTGCGCAATGCGCAAATTCAATTTTCTTTTACGCAGGCCGTTTCCAGCGCCTCATTGAACAAGGCGCAGAATCCGGCCATTGAAGTGAAGAGTTCGGCGGGGGAAAGCGTGGCTGGTATCTTTTCCGCGCGCGGGGCGACGGTTACGTTTACGCCCATGGCCCTGTGTCCGGGAGCAAATCCCGGTTCCGGCAGTGAGCATTGTTTTGGCGCAAACACCGATTACACCATTTCTTTTAACACAAGCGTTTTGAAAAGCGCCACGGGAGCCGCCTTTGAATGCGGCGGCGGTTTTTCTTCCTGCGTGCTTCGTTTCCACACTGGTGCGCAGATTGATGTTACGCGTCCAACGGTGGACATGGTGGTGCCGGACATCGGCGGCTTTTCCGCTTCCGCCGGAAGTGTTGTTCCTCTTCAGGCCCGCGTGCGCGACGACGTGGGAGGTTCGCTCGCCTTGTTTTTCGCCGATGATAGTTCCAAGCCGGTGTTTGCCGCTTCCGTCGCGCAGAGCACGGGAAAGAAAATCGCGCCCGACAATCTTTTTTCAACAAACGCGAGCGCTTGGGACACCGCAGGCTATGCGCCAAAATCGTATGGCGTATGGGCTGAAGCCTCGGATTGCGCCGGACATCAGGCGTCTTCCGCGAAAACCAAGGTGACCCTCTTGTCCGCGCAATGCTCGAACAACATCAAGGACGCGGGGGAAGGGGATCCGTGGGATTGCGGTCCCGTTTGCGAGGTTGCCTGCGCGGGCGGCGCTTGTTCCGCCGCGGCGCCGTGCGCGGTCGGCCTCACGTGCAAAGACAATCTCTGTATCAGCACGCCGCGCATAGATCGCGTGACGCCCGGCGACGGAGCCATTGGCAATTTCATTACCATTTCCGGCGACGGATTTGGCACCGGGACCGGATCCATTATTTTTCTTGGCGATCCCAACAATGGTTCAGACGATGTGATGGGGACATTTCCTGCGGCTTGTACCGACACATGGACCAATCGCCAAGTCATTGTGCAAATTCCCTTGCTTGCCAAGGATGGCCCGCTTGAACTGCGGGCGGCGGATTATGAGCCGAAGAAAACCAAGGCGGATCGCACCAATGATGCATTCGGAATCCGCATTTCGGATTTTGTGGTGAATGCCACGGTTCGCCCGGGTCTATGTTCCCTCGCTCCGGCTTCTGCCGACGGGCCCGCAAGCGTCAAACTTTCCGGGGCGAATTTCGGCTCCTCCCAAGGGATGTCCGCCGTGTATTTTGGCGCATTCACTCCCGCTTCCTACGGAGCTTGGTCGCCGACATCCATTCAAGTCACGTCTCCCCGACTCGATCCGCATGCATACGATGTCCAGGTTTTCACGGGCGCAAATGTCTGTCAGGGGACAAAGAACGTATGCGCGGCCGACGCGGATTGCGGCACAGGCGCTTGCGTTTCCAATCGCGAGGGGTCAAACCCCGTTTCATTCATGTCCAAGCCTTTGTCGGAAAGTGTGCTCCCCCGCATCGTATCCATTGATACGGGATGGAAGGCCTGCGACAAAGCCGGGAATAAAAACAGCCAGCATTGCGTCATTGATGCCGATTGCGGCGGCGGCGTTTGCGTGAGCGTGCCGACCTGGGGACCGGTGGGTCAATATGTCACCATTACGGGAACGAATTTCGGCGCATCCGGCGTGGTGCGTTTCCGCGACGAAGCAACGGGCAAGGTGGCGCTTGCCGATATTCAGTTTCCCCCCTCTTGCGGCAATGCCATTTGGAATGACACCACGGCCGTGGTGAAAATTCCCGCGCGGTTTCAAGACGATACGCCCATTGGCGTGATGAAGCTTTCGCTCTTGGTCGATCGCGGCGGCATTGTCTCTCCCAAAACCGATATGCAAGTCGTGGCGGGGCGGCCGGGCCCGGGCATGTGCCGCATCGATCCAACGGGCGGCCCGATCAGCACCCTGGTCAAAATCTATGGGGAACATTTTTCTTTGGGCACGGAAAAAACCGTGTTTACGCCGCAAGTGGATGCCCCAGAATCTCATGTGATAAACGGAGAAGAAGCGTCCGCCCGCGTTCCCACGGGGGCAAAAACCGGTCCTATCCGGTATGAACGTACGGCTCCCGACCGCTTCGTTTCCAATGCGGTCAATTTCTCCGTCGGCAGTTGTCGCGACAAGACACTTACCTGCAAAGCGGGGGAACAATGCTGTGCGGATGGCACCTGCGGCAATCCAAGTTGCGGGTTTGAACCAAAGCCCGCGCATTATGCGTATCTGTTTTCTACCGGTCCCATTCCCACAAGGCCGCATGTCATTGTGGCCTGTAAGCCCGAGCAAAAAATGGTTTCGCCGTCCCCATGGGAAGGATGGAGCGCCCCTTCGTCGATATGCCCGTCTGCGCCCGTCGTCGCTCAATTTGATCGGGCCATGGATGAGACATCCTTTGTGAAGGCAAATGTACGCGTGCAATCCTGCACGGGAAAAGACATCCATCAACCATGCGTCACGCTCGGCGCCCCCTTGGACGGGACCATCATTTCTTCCACCGCCCTGTCATTTCAGTGGCAGCCCACCCTTGCTTTTGAGGCGGATCATTCCTACCAAGTAACCCTGTTGGCCTCCGGATTGAAATCCGTCAGTCAAAAAAATCCGGATGGCATTGAAATTGGATTGACCCCACTCGAAAACGATTTCGAGTGGCGCTTCCGCACCGCGAAAGACCGTTCCTCTTGTCGCGTGGGTTCGCTCATGCTTTTGCCGGACCCCTTCACGGCGACCGAGCAGGGACAAGTCATCGATTACCTCGCTTCGCCGCTTTCCGCGGGGGATCCCTGCGTCGTCTTGGCTTGCGATGCGTCTTATCAAATGACTTGGTCGGTGGATCATGCCGAAGTCATCTTGAACGGGCCGAAAGACCCGACGCTCCAATGCGATAATCATGCCAAAGCCGATCTTCAAATTCCAGATGCAGACCATTCGGCAAAAATTTCGGCGGAGCTTAGGAGTGAAATCGGCACGCCAAAAAGCGACGCGAAACTCATCGTTGAATTTGCGAAACCAAAAGTGGTGGAGCAATGGCCCGGTTGCGGAACGCAAAATCATCCGGGACTGGCTTGCGTGAATGCGCAAATCGGCGCCAAGTTCAATGTGGCCATGCAATCAGGCGATTTCAACACGTCCACGGTGAAGATGTATGCTTGTGAAAATGAATTGTGTCGCCCCCAAACCCGCCTGCCGATGATGCTTGCAAGCGTTTCCTATCCGTGTTTTGGCGCCAGTGCCTGCGATGCGCCGCGCCTCACTGCCGTTCCCGCACAGGCTCTTCAACCGGACACCTTTTATCAAATGGTCTTGAGCGGCTCCTTGCGTGCCGCCCACGGAGGCGCCGAGCTTTCGGGGTCTTACAATGGAGGGGATTATTCCTGGACTTTCCGCACGCAAAAAACCAGCCAGCCCTGCGGCATCGATCATGTCTTGGTGGAGCCTGCCGATGCGCTGATGACATATATTGGCGAACGGCAGGCATTTACCGCGGTGCCCGTGGGATCTGCCGACGCTTGCGCGCCCATGGGCCAGCGTTTGGATGCGACTAGTTTTCATGACTGGAAAACGTGGACGGTAACCGATACGCCTCTTGGCAAGGACGAACCCGTCCATGTTGCCGACGTCTTGCCGGTTGGAAGCGGCATTTCCGGCGCCATTGCCATTTTTCCGCAAAGCCGCCTGCCTGCCTTCTGCACATCGGCATGCCTGCAAGCCGGCTCATCCGTTCTCGCAAGCCAGGCCATTTGCGGCGACGGGAAATTAGATGGCAATAGCGAAGATTGCGAAGGAAGCGCGCATTGTTCCGTGCATTGTTTGCGCACGCCGGTTGATGCCTGTGCGCTCACATGCGGCAATACGGCCGCCGCGTGTACCGCGGCCACGGCGGGAAATGACTGCGCCAATGTTTGCGGCGCATCCGGTCACTGTTCTTTGAGCGGGGAAGCGTGCACGACCGCATCGCCATGCCGGACGCTTTCATGCGGCGTTCCTTCCACCGCCACGAATTGTTGCGGCAATGGGAAAAAAGAAGGAGAGGAAGAATGCGATGACGGTTCCGGAAGTTCCGTCTGCTCTTCCCAGTGTTTGAATGCCGGATCAACGACGTTTTGCGGAAATGGAAAAATCGAGCGCGAAGCCGGCGAAGAATGCGATGACGGCAATCGCGTCAATGGCGACGGATGTTCCTCTCTGTGCTTGCATGAAGGGTCCGTGCCGCAATCACAGGTCTTTTCCGTCTGCGGAAATGGCCGCCAAGAACCAGGCGAAGCATGCGATGCGGGTGTGCACAATGGGGAATCCGACAGCGGCTGTACGGCCAATTGTTTGAATCAAGGCACGCCCACATGCGTGTCTACGGGCGCGGGGATTTTTGCCAAAACCCCCTGCTGTGGAAATAATGTGAAGGAAACGGGAGAGGCATGTGATGACGGCAATACGAATAATGGCGACGGATGCTCTTCCCATTGCGTAAAAGAAGGCGCGTCCTTTGCCTATGATCCCCCTTCTTTTTGCGGCGACGGTTTGATAGGAACGGGAGAAGCATGCGATGTTCTCCCGCAAGCGGCAGGCGGGGAAGTCGGGCCATTTGGTGTCTCGCGCATTTCCGTTACGGCCCCCCAGGAAGTGAATCCAGCGACCAAGTTAGCCACCGCAACCATTGCCGCGAGCGTAGGAGGGAAAACGGGCACGGCATCGCTTGCGCTTTCCTGCGCCTGTACGACCGACGCTTCCTGCGGCGGAAAGGGATGCGGTGTGGCCAATTGCTGTGCGGATCATCCGACCCTCGGCGCGGATATTGCTCCATCGCCTTCGGGCAGTACAAATGTGTGTCGCAATGCGGCGCTCTGGCTCACGTTTTCCAAAACGATGGACGCCGCTTCTTTGGGAAATGGAAATGTGGCTTTGGAATTGCTTTCCATAAGCGACAAAGCTCCGACTGCCGATCAATGCACATCTGCCGGCGGCTCCTTCACGGGCTCTCATTGTTTTATCAAGCTCAATTTCAGCAGCGCGGAGAAAAAAGTTTTTGTTCAATACCAAACCTTATTGGCATCAAAAGGGAAATATCGTCTTATCGTAATGGGGGATGTCCATCCGGAAGATGAAGTGAAAACCGGCGTCTTGAGCGCCGATCAAGTGACCCTTGCCATGGCACCGTCCAGCGGCACAAGCGGATTGGCTCCCAATCAGGGCGTGGCCACGCAATTTACGGTGGGTGACACGATTTGCACAATGGATCAAGTGCGCGTGCGCGATTTGGGTAAGATGGGCATCGCGCCGCCGGAACTTCCAAGCGAGGGATTATTTACCAAAGCGGGCGAAGCGAATGAAACGCATCTATTGGAAGCGGGAGCCTTTGCGCGGAACGGCACCCAACCCATTGTTTCGGTGGTCGGAACATATGAATGGACATGGAGTTGGGGAGAGACGATACCCGCCACGGAGACGGGAAAAAACATCGTCAATGTCATTGGGACAAATTCACAGACTGCGCGCGTGGCGGCCGTCGGAAATAATGGGGAAGAAACTGTCATCGCCGGAGCGGAAGTGACGGTTTCATCGGATCCGCAACTTCCCAAGGTGGGCACGACGCTAAACGGGGATATAAGACTTGCGGCCCTGCTCTGTCAAAGGCCTTCGGATCATGCCGCGCCGTATAAACAAGATGATGCAAATTTCTCTTTCTACTATTGCCGCGACTTCGGCGATCCAAAATCCATTGCCGATGATTTGCCGGAACTTTCCGTCGCCCTCGTTCCAAATCAAGGATTAGGATTTTACCGGGAAACATTGTTCAAGCTCGAGGGCACGCCCGATGCCTTGGGCATTCGTGTCAAAGAAAACCCGGGGTATTTGCCGCCCGAGAAATGGTATGCCGCTCAAGGCTTCAAGGGGTCCCCGACTTCCACAAAGATCGATGGGTACGAAGCCGTGCAAGACGGCACGACATGGTATGTGTTTGCGCCAAATGCCGTCGCGGGAGGCATCTTGTATCCGAATATCTACATCATTTCTTATAATCCGGATGCCCGCCCTTCGTCGAAAGAGGCCTTTACGCGCATCATCAATTCTTGGACATTCAATGCCGCCCAAGGAAATGTGACGGATAACAATCTTTGTCGGAAAACGGATCAGACATTTGTGCGCGGCATCTCCGGCACCTATGTTTCCTGTTCTTGGGATGGCGATTGCGTGGACCGTTGTACAGACAAAAAATGCACGATCACCGGCAGTGTATGCGCCAAGGATACGGATTGTTCTTTATTCACCGGCCTGTTCTGTGATGCGCAAAAGGCCAAGCTACGTCGTGATACAAGAAGATTGGCCGATATTGTGCGCCTGCAAAAATCCGTGGACGACTTTGGCGCTTTGGCGCGTCACTGTTCGATTGCAAAAACCCAACCTTGTCTTTCCGAGGCCCAGTGCGCTATCGGCGAGTCCTGTCTGTCCAATGTCCCGGCACTTTCCGCCGGCTCATTCATTCGCACCCTATCGACAAGCGCGTGGCCTTCCTGGGCTGCGGTCCTTGGCAATGCGGTGGGCGCGGCTTTGCCCCAAGACCCCTTGAATGCCTTCTTGCATTGTCCCGCCACTCATTGTTCCGTGAGCACCGCAATGTCTTGCGCAAAAAACGCCGATTGTCCCGCAAGCGAACAATGCATCCCCGACGCCGGCTATGGCGCGGATACGTGTTTCAACGGCGCGGAAACAAAATTCCTTTGTCCGGCGGGATCGCATGTGTACGGATTCCAAAGCGTCGGCGGCGAAAGCTATACCTTGTATGCCCAGCTTGAATACGCCGATGGCATTTGGCATGCCCCGATAGAGACGAAGCCGCATACAACTATTGTTGTGGAAAATGCCAAAGCAGGCAGCAGCAAGGGCTTTATTTCCGGTTCTTCATTTTGCGGCGGCGCGGTCACGGGAACTTCGGTTGTGTGCGGCGATGGGGTCATCGGGACCTTGCCAAGCGGAGAAAGAGAAGCATGCGAGTTGGGCCAAGTTCGCGTGGATACATGCGCAAATGGTTTTCGCAATATCCCCTGCGTGAATGTCAATGGCGCATGCACATATCAAGCAAGCGCGGCCACCGTTTGCACGCCTTTTCGTTGTGGAAACGGCGTGAAGGAAACGGGGGAGGAATGTGATGACGGCGCAAAAAACGGCACTTATGGCAGTCACTGTAAAACCGATTGTCACATAGGCAAGGGTCCTTCCGACGGCACATTCTTTTGCGGCGACGGATACGTGTCAGGAGGAGAACAATGCGATTGCGGGACAAACGCTTTGTCGAGCCTGCCGGCAGACAGCTGGGCGAAAGCGAATTGTACCGAGGTGAATGGCGAATACGTTTCGGATACGTCAAAATCCTGCACCATTGATTGCAAACGTCCGGGACCGTCTTGCGGCGACGGAATTGTACAAACAAATGAAGAGTGCGAACTCGGGCAAACGAGAACGACCATAGGATATTGTTCGAGAGAGACGACCAAAGCGTGTAAAACAAATACGGATTGTGGCGCAGGCGATGCCTGTACGTCTTGTTCTTCTTCTCGGGTATGTGAAAAAGGCGATGCGAATAAGATAGGCAAACGCTGTTCGCAGTCCGCGGATTGCGGCCCAGACGGCATCTGTAGCGCGCAGACCTATCCGCTTGGCGTGATGAAATCATGCATCGGCTCTGGGCTTGCGGGAGCATGTCATTTTGAGGCGAGTTGGAGCACATGTCAGGCATTGACCCTGCCTAGATGCGGCGACGGAAAAACGGAAGGAACGGAAGCATGCGATGATGGCAGTGCCAATGGCGACAATAAGCGGTGTACGAGCGAATGCCGTTTGAACGTATGCGGCGACGGAAAAGTATTTACGGGCATTGAAGCCTGCGATCGCGGAGATGCGACACACGGGGATCAAAACGGCAAAGAATGTTCGGCGACCTATGGGAGTACGTGCAGTTACTGCACGAACAAGTGCGAATACCAAACAAAATCGGGAGCTTTCTGCGGCGATGGCATCGTGAACGGCACCGAGCAATGTGATGGAAACCACGACAATGTCCACGTGCTGTTCTCCTGCATCAAACAAGAAGCGGGCGCATGGAAGCGCAGGGGCTCTTGTCCGGAAAACGGAGCGGATACCGATTGTGCGAGCGGGGAGCAATGTAAAAAAACCGGCATTTGCAATGGGGGCGCAATCAATGGAGCCGTATGCATTTCCGATGCGGAATGCGGAGGGGGCGGCGCATGCATATTCCCAACCTGCGCCGCCGATTGTGGCAGCAGTTGTCCCTATGTGTATCAAAAAGTTCCCGTCAAGGTACAGCCCAAAGGGGCAAATCAAACGCCAAAAGATGCCGTGACTTTATTCAGCTCCGATTCGGGCCATCAGCCCGATGGCGGATTGCTTCTGGTTCCCGCCTGCACAGCCGGAGCCCAATTAACGGCGGACATTGACGATTCAAGTTTGGTGCGACCGGCAGTGGACATTGTCTTTGTGACGGATCTTTCCGGAAGCATGGGTTTATATGTTGGTAGTTCCGATCCGGCGCCTCTCAATGAACAGCGCCTTACCTATGTGAAGCAATCGCTCTCTTCCGCTATCGGCGACTTATTTGCGGGCGCACATTCGGTCAAGTTGCGCATCGGGCTCGTCTCTTTTAAAGATTCACATGTTCTCATCGATACCCCTCCCACAAATAGCAATCCTCCGCAATGTCTGGAAAACATGTGCGATGCGAATGCCCAGCAATTTCTTGTGGACACGGTGAACAGTTATACTGTAAGAGGCGATACTCCTACCTTGCTTGGCATGACAAAAGGCATTGAAATTTTAAAGGCCACATCGCCTCCGAATACGCAGAAAATTCTTGTTCTGCTTACGGATGGTGCACCAAATGGAGGAACAAATGAAGTTGAAGCGGTGCATACACTGATCACGCAAAATTCAGGCATCAAGTTCTTTTCCGCGGCCATCGCGTCGGATGTGCAATTGCGCGGCCAAACGGCGCATATGTCCAGCGACACATGCGGAAATCTTTGGACAGACCCTCAGGATTGTAAACCCACGGACAGGGTTGCATACGCCTATGCGGCGCAGGATGCGGCAGGCATCTCCCTCATGTATCGCGCGATCACCAACACGGTGCTTGGCACAACGATTTCTTATGCCACGCTTTTGAATGGAGCACCGGTATTTTCTTCGGGTTCAGTGCGCGCCGGCAAACAAGTGTCATTACCTTTCCCCGGCGGTTTCACCTGCCTGTCCCAACCGTTCACCGTTCCATTCGCGACGACCTTTGCCGGAAATGACCGCGATGGCAATCCGGGCACCATCAATTTCAGCAATTTCAATTTCACGTATTGTCCCGTAAGATAATCGAAGAAACCATTTGATCCTATGGAGGATTATGACGGAGCCCTTCAACCCAAACGCCTTCCGTGGAAACTCATTATTCCCATCGGCATTGCTCTTTTGATTGTCATGGGCGCGCTCCTCGCATGGTTTATGCGCGCAAGATCGGCGAGCACCCTGCTTATTGCCAAGCGCGCGGAAGACATCGGTCGGGAAGTCCTGCAAGCGGATGCGGCATGCGCCAGAGCAGCGGATCCACGTACGTGCACATCAACCCTTGTGGCAAGCGCGGCTCGCGTTCTTGCCGCTCCAGAAGCATGTCGGCATTTGAAGGAATCCGTGGCGATAGATAATTGCTTATGGGGAGTAGCCGCCACCACTTCAGACATACAGCTTTGTACACAGATACAAGACGCTTGGTGGGCCGATGCCTGCCATGACGGCATTATTCGTGCCCAGGCTTTTGCGGCAGGAAAAGCAGACGCCTGTCAACCGATAAAAAACTCCGCAAAGCAGAAAACGTGCAGGGAAGCGTTGGATCCCACCACGGCCGCCAATTGTAAGGCGCGAGGAGGATCGGTGGAAACATGCGCGGATTTGGCAATGCTTGAACAGGCAAAGCAGGCGGAGGATCGTTCCGTATGCGATTCCATAAAAGACAAATCGCGACGCGGTCAATGTCTGGAACTTATCTCTGATGATACGGATCGTGACGGACTGACGACGCAAGAAGAAAAAAAATTTGGCACGGATCCTCATAATCCCGATACGGACGGCGACGGGCTGACGGACGGCGATGAAGTGCATGTGTATCGCACCAATCCGCTGAAGGCCGATACGGATGGGGATGGCTTCAAAGATGGGGAAGAAGTGAGAAAAGGGTATAATCCAAATGGTCCCGGTAAGCCAAAGTAGCTTGGAGGTTTTCCATTACCCAGCCTAAAAACATCCAATCTGTTATACTAGTTCATATGTTCGACACGGTTCCTGGAAATGAGCTCGAAGACATGTTTGCCAATACCGAGGGGACTTCGGTGATGCCGCCTCAAATGCCAACCGTGTCTTCTGCTCCTCCTCTTGCACCGCCCCATCCTTCTTCCATTGCTGCGCCCATTGCCACGGCCAGCTTCGGAGGAGGAAAAACCTTGCTTGTGGGCATCGTGGTTTTATTGGTCATCGGGGCGGCCGGAACTTTGTCGTATTTTATTCTCTCCTCCCGCGTTTCTCCTGTTCCCGTGGAAAAGCCCGTCGCACTTTTGCCCGCGCCAACCACTCCTCCCGCCCCAGCGCCGAGCCTTGTTCCGTCTCCCACCCCCCTTGCCGCCGTGGAGCCGGATACGGACGGCGACGGGCTTTCCGATGTGCAGGAAGCGGAAATTGGAACCGATGCGAAAAATCCGGACACGGATGCTGATGGATTGACGGACGGGGAAGAAGTGAAAATTTACCACACTAATCCTCTCAAGAAAGATACGGACGGCGACGGGTATCCCGATGGAATGGAAGTAAAAAACGGATTTAATCCGAATGGACCGGGCCGTCTTTTCCAAGTACCCACGCAAAAGTAATCGCCGATTTTATGGCGAATTCCCCGACAATTCCTCCGCCTCTTTTGCCGCCCTCGGCCCTTGCGCGGCCAAGCGGTGAAATCGACACGACCATACCCAGTCATGAACCGGCCATTTTCATCATGCCGGAACAGTATCGCGGCGGCATGTCTGGCACCGTCATGCGTACACCAAAAACAGAAATGCCAAACCCGCCATCATCGCTCCCGCCAAAACCAATGGCGCCTCCTCCTGCGCCAGCCCCTAAACCCGTCATCGCCGCGCCATTGCACGGGAAACCGCATGGCAAAATCGCCCTTCTTATTGGCATCGGAATCATTCTTTTTTTCGGCATTGGAATTTTAGAATTTTTCCGCGCGTCCACGGCGTCCAAAGAAATCGCGACGCCCTCGGTGCCGTCTGCTCCCGAACCTCAACCGTCTTCCCCTCCCATTTCGCCCACGGGGGAAACACCATCTCCCCTGCCGCAACCTTCCCCATTTCCAGAAGGCTCTCGGCCGGGCATTGATTCGGATAGCGACGGTCTTACCGATATTGAAGAGCAGCTTATCTATGTTACGGATCCGCATTTGCCGGACACGGACAATGATGGGTTTTTAGATGGGAATGAAGTGTTTCATCTGTATAATCCAAATGCCATCGCTCCCGCGACCCTTATTGCCGCCGGCCTTGTCAAAGTCTATGAGACATCGGCCGCGCCAAGCGCAAAGCCGCTTCCCTATGCCCTATTCTATCCGACCGTGTGGTCGGTGAACGCGCAGGATGCCGAGCCATTCAATGCGGTGTTTGCCGCAACCACGGGGGAAAGCATCACCTTGTCGCTCCAAGCAAAAACGTCGGCCACACAAACGCTTGACGATTGGTACAAGGCGCAAGGACTTCCGCCCGCCCGCGCAAGTAAGACAAAAGGAGGATTGAACGACCGTATTTCTGATAATCAGCTCACGGTGTATGTGGATGCCAAAGCCCAGGTTCTCGTTTTGAATTACAGTACCGGCATCAAAGGGGCTATCGATTATTTGCAGACCTTCAAGATGATGCTGAATAGCTTGAAGATCAAGTGAGACCTCTGAAAAGAGGTCTCACGTAAATTCTTGCGATGACAAGGACCACTCTCTGTGCCAATTTTCATTGAACTGAATCAGTCGCTCTTGAAAGGCGGGCAAAGACTTCCGCAGAGGGAAGTCGTGCGAACCACTCGGGCTGTCGCGAGAGCCCTGCGCTTGCGCCATGCCGTTTCTGTGTCCGCGGCCTTTGTCTCGGCAAAAGAAATGCGTCGATTGAATGCGGCGTATCGCGGGAAGGATTGCGTGACGGACGTGTTGTCGTTTGGGGTGGAACGTGGAACGTGGAACGTGGAACGTGGAATGTCGGAGGGGATTTTTCTCGGGGAAATACTTATTTCATATGCCCAGGCGCGACGGCAGGCGGCCGAGCTGCGGCATTCAACGCGCGCGGAAACGCTTTTTCTCCTGGTTCACGGATTGCTGCATCTGTTTGGCTTTGACCATGAGCGGCCTTCCGATGCGAAACCTATGTTCGCCCTGCAGACGCGCATTCTTGCATCCCTTGCCATCGACCCGCGCCTATGATCAGTTTCTCCCGTCTCATACGCAGTTTTTGCCACGCTTTTCGCGGCATCATATTAACCTTTCGCGCGGAGCAGAGTTTTCGTCTCCAAAGTATTGCGGGAGCGATGGTGCTTGTCATCGCATGGGCATTTCATATTTCCATGCTTGAATGGGTGATCTTAGTCATTTTGGTTGGCGCGGTGCTTTGTTTGGAGCTCATGAATAGCGTTTTTGAGCGTTTACTGGATACGTTCAAGCCCCGCATTCACCCGGTCGTTCGTGATATCAAGGACATTATGGCCGCCTTGGTGCTGGTGGCTTGTTGCGTTTCCGCCGTCGTGGCAGGCTTCATGTTCTTTCCGCGTTTGCTTCGTTTGCTTTCCCCATTTTTGCCCGCTTGATCCGGTGTGAGGTATACTAGGATGAACCTTCGCGATTTTTAATTATGTCTGAGGAAATATACGCAGGACTTGACATCGGTTCCTACGCCGTACGCATCGCGGTCGGCAAGGCCGTTCCCGGACCCGATGGAAAGGAACAGGTCCACATCATCGGGGCTGTTGAAGTTCCCTCCGGCGGCGTCGCCAAAGGAACGGTGACGGATATTGAAGAAGCCATCTCTTCGGTTTCCAAGGCTTTGGAAAAGGCCGAACGTCTCACGGGATTGCCGGTGAATGCGGCATGGGTTGGCATTTCCGGTATTCACATTTTGGCTCAGGAAAGCCGTGGCGTTATTGGCGTTGCGCGCCCAGACGGGGAAATTCGAGAAGAAGATGTGGAACGCGCCATTGAGGCCGCGCGTACGGTTGCCACGCCGACCAATCACGAAATCATCCATGTCATTCCAAAAAGTTTTATCGTCGACGGTCAACGCGGCGTCAAGGACCCGGTTGGTATGCACGGCACACGTTTGGAAGTGGACACGCTTATTATCCAAGGTCTTACCGGGCAAATCCGCAATCTCACCAAGTGCATTTATCGCACCGGCCTTGACATCGAGGATTTAGTTTTTTCCATCTTGGCCACGGCGGAAGCGGTTGTCACTTCTCGCCAGAAAGATCTGGGCGTCTGCGTCGTCAATCTCGGGTCCACCACCACCTGTCTTGCGGTTTTTGAAGAAGGCGACATTCTCCATACGGCTGTTCTTCCCGTTGGGAGCGATCATGTAACGCGCGATTTGGCCGTTGGCTTGCGCACGTCCATCGATATCGCCGAGCAAGTAAAGCTTATGCATGCGACCTGTTTGCCCGAGAGCGTTGGGAAAAAAGAACAAATCGATTTAACCGAATTCGGCTTGGAAAGCGCGGAAAAAGTAAACCGTTCTTTTGTCGCAGAGATCACCGAGGCGCGCATGCAGGAAATTTTTGAAAAGATCGACCATGAATTGCAAAAAATAGAACGTTCCGGCATGTTACCCGCCGGCATTGTTTTAACCGGCGGTGGATCAAAAATGGCTGGATGCATTGCATTGGCAAAAGAGACTTTACGTTTACCCGTTTCGATCGGGACATCCATAGGAATGAACTCGGTCATTGATCGCGCCCATGACCCCGCGCTTTCGACCGCCATTGGTTTGGTTTTATGGGGTAGGAATATTCGCGGGGCCGGGCGAGGGAAAGGCATGGCTGGCATCTTGTCCAAGCTCAAAGGATTGCGACATATTGCGGAAGGGATGAAGAAAATAATCAAAGCGCTTAAGCCGTAAGGAAAACAAAAAAGGCCTGTAAATTACACAGGCCCTTTTTCTTTTTTAGGAGCAATAGGCTTGACATTTTAACTTGACAATGGACCTTGCGCGCGATTACAGTTATTGAAGAAAATTTGTGCTGAACAAAGCCAGTTTAGAACACATAATTTGCTCAGCTTGGAGACATCTATGGGTCAAGTCAAACCAAATATCGAGACATTCGCCAAGATTAAAGTCTGCGGCCTTGGCGGCGGCGGCGGTTCGGCGATTAATCGCATGATCAAGGACAATATCAAAGGCGTGGATTTTATCGCGATTAACACCGATATTCAGGCGCTTAGCCAAAACCTTGCCCCTATCAAAATTCCCATCGGCAAAACGGTTACACGCGGTCTTGGGGCGGGCATGAATCCGGATATCGGTTGCCGCGCCGCCGAAGAAAACCAAAATGAAATTCGTACGGCGCTCACCGGAGCCGACATGGTTTTCCTTACCTGCGGATTGGGAGGGGGCACCGGCACGGGCTCCATTCCGGAAGTTGCCAAGGTCGCCAAGGAACTTGGGGCTCTTACCGTAGCCGTCGTAACCAAACCGTTTTCCTTTGAAGGGGCCCAGCGGCGTCGCATCGCGGAAGAGGGTTTTGAAAAATTAAGCCAGTACGTGGATTCCATCATTACCATCCCGAATGATCGTGTCTTGCAAATCATTGATAAAAAAACGTCTCTCGTTGACGCCTTTCGCATCGTGGACGATGTCTTGCGACAGGGGGTTGCGGGCATTGCGGAAATCATTACCGTCCCTGCGCTTATCAATGTGGATTTTGCCGATGTACGGGCCATTATGGCCAATTCCGGCTCGGCCCTCATGGGCATTGGAAGAGCAAGCGGGGAAAATCGCGCGGTGGACGCCGCCAAACAGGCCATCGCCTCTCCGCTTCTGGAGCTTTCCATCGATGGCGCCAAAGGTATTCTGTTTACTATCACCGGCGGAGAAAGTCTTGGCATGCACGAAGTCGCCGAGGCCGCTAAGATTATTACGGGTTCGGCCGATGAAGACGCCAAGGTCATTTTTGGCGCCAACATTGATCCGGAATTGAAAGACGACATCCGCATCACGGTGGTGGCCACGGGTTTTGACAGCCGTGATCGCCGTACCGCCGCTCCCGGCATTGTCGAGTTGCAGGCGCAAGGAACATGGACGCCCCCTTCGCCGTATCTGCGTCCACGGGAAGAAGAGCGTCCCGTTTTGCGGAAGATTCCGTATCAACCACCCGTCGCGCCTCCTCGCGCTCATCCGCCGACAGAACCAAAAATGCCATCGCCTCCTCTTCGTCCGCGCCTGGAACCGCGTCCGCCCGAACGGCGAACCGGTGAGCAAGAGCCTCACGGAGAGCCGGCACCCGCATCACCAAAACCGACCGTCATGCGCCCATCCGTCTCTCAACCGCAACCGACCGAAGAAGATGAAATTGAAATTCCCGCTTTCATCCGTAAAAAAATGATGTAGTCAAAACAGACCGCCGAAAAGGCGGTCTGTTTTGTTGCGAGCAAAAAGAGATCAAACCTGGTATACTCTCCCTGTACGCTTATGTCGACATGGCGATATCGTTCTTGGCACATCGTTCTTTGCCTCCTTGTCATCGGCGCGGTGAGTGTCATTCGCTCGTTCATGATATCGGTTCATCCGCAGTTGAGGGTTGACGATGAACGGCAAGAAAAAAATAATCTTAGGCGCTTTGGCCGCGTTTTGCATCCTTGGCTTGGCATTGCCTATGAAATGGCCGACGGAAAAACATCGCATGGAGCTTTGGTTGCGACGCAGGACGATGCCATTGTTCCCGACAGTCCTGCCGCCAAGGCAGGAGTGAGGCCGGGAGATATCATCGTGGCCGTTGATGAAAGAACCATAGATGGCGTGTGGACTCTCGCGCGGGCGATTTCTCTGTATCTGCCGGGCGACACCGTCACCCTTCATGTTTTGCGCCGGGGAAAGCCGCTTCTGCTCGAAGCCACCGTGCGTGAGCCCCCTCCATCCCTTTGAATATGCCTTTAGAAAAGCGCACAAAAATTGTTTGCACCATCGGTCCGGCAAGTCGCGAAGTCCCCGTCATCGCTTCGCTTATCCGTGCCGGCATGAACGCGGCGCGCTTGAACTTTTCGCATGGCACGCACAAGGACCACGCAGAATTGTTAGGTCATGTGCGTCAAGCGGCAAAGGAAACGGGAGAACCCGTGGCGGTTATCGCCGATTTGCAAGGTCCAAAAATCCGCTTGGGAGCATTGCCCGAATCCGGCGTCGAATTGAAAACGGGAAGCACCGTCGTTTTTACGACGAAATCCGGCGCGTTCCGCAATGGCGCGATTCCGGTCACCTATAAAAACCTGCACAAAGACGTGAAAGTCGGACATCGCATTCTCATCGAAGACGGCCTGTATGAAGTGAAAGTCACCGCGGTAAAGAGAAAGGAAATCCACACCAAGGTAGTGAATGGCGGACGGGTGATGTCCCACAAGGGCATGAATTTTCCCGACTCGACCCTGCGCGTTTCCTCGATCACGGAAAAGGACAAAGCTGATGCCATTTTTGCGACCAAACACGGCGTGGAATGGCTGGCGCTTTCTTTCGTGACTGGCCCCGATGATGTGAAACGTTTGCGCCGCATCGTGGCGCCGCACGTAAAAGGGGGTCAAATGCCCCCGCGCATGATCGTGAAAATTGAAAAGCATGAGGCCATTGATCGGTTTGAAGAAATTTTGGCCGTGACGGATGGCGTCATGGTTGCTCGCGGTGATTTGGGTGTGGAAATTCCGGCGGAAGTAGTGCCGGAGCGCCAAAAAGCCATCATTGAATTATGCCGTTTGGCGGGCAAGCCGGTTATTGTCGCCACCCAAATGCTGGATTCCATGATACGCAATCCCCGGCCCACGCGCGCGGAAGTTTCAGATGTGGCCAATGCCGTATTTGATCACACGGATGCGATGATGCTTTCGGGTGAATCGGCGACAGGGAAGTATCCTCTGCAAACGGTTTCCATGATGGCGCGCATTGCCGTTGAAGCCGAACAGTCACCGTATGACGATATTCCGCTTGTGCGCGAACGTCCTCAAGCCCTTGAAGTGAGTGTTGCGCATGCCTTGAAAACGTTGGCGATGGAAAAACATTTGGACGGCATTCTGGCATTTGTCGCTTTTGCCCCGTGGGCCGAGCGGATACATATGTCGCATCCGGAGGTCCCATTATTTCTCGCCGTGCCCGATGAGCGTTTGGCTCGTCAAAACAATATGCGTTGGGGAGTGAAACCTTTTGTGTTCAAGCAAACACAGCCAAAAATGGCCTTGCGCCATGCGCTTGCCTTTCTCAAAAAAAGAGGATGGGTACAATCCGGCATGCGGCTTGCCGTGGTGCTTGGCGCCGAACACGGGCGGGGATTTGATTTGATCGAGGCGGAATAAACAAGACCCCGATTCCGTCTCACTCGCCACCTAGCCCTCGGGCATAGTTCCTATGGGCGAGCCAAAATACCAGAAACGCGTCGAATTTTTTAGAGAAGAAAAACTCCTAAAATTTGTTCGGCAAATTTTAGGAGTTTTTCTGGCGGACCGGAAGGGATTCGAACCCTCGATCTTCTCCGTGACAGGGAGACGTGTTAACCGGGCTACACCACCGGTCCGCGTTGATTTGATGGGCAGACAGTAGCATGGGCGATGGGTACTGGCAAGATACCGTGCCTTTGGGGTCAGATCTTGAAACGTGAATTTTCACGTTTCAAGATCTGACCCCTTACGTACGTACCTACGTACAAAACACAGACGCCCCGAAGGGCGTCTGTTATTACTTGATGATCTGTTTCAACGCCGCTTCGAACACGGCGGGGTGGTCTTTCGCGAGAAAGGAAAATACTTTGCGATCCAAGATAATGCCAGCATCTTTGAGTGCCGCGATGAAACGACTGTAGGAGAAACCATACGGACGTACGGCGGCATTGATGCGAATGGTCCACAGACGACGCATCTCGCGTTTCTTGCGACGGCGGTCAATGTAGGCGTTTTTGCCGGCCTTCAGCATGGCCGTGCGGGCAAGCTTGATCTTGGACTTGCGGCCCCACATCATGCCCTTGGTTTTCTTCAGCAGGTTGCGGCGACGCTTCACGTGTTGAACGCCGCGTTTTACGCGTGGCATAGGAGGGGAAGGTCTGAAGAGTCTGAAAGTAATTAAGCTTGAATCATCGCGGCCAGCGCTTTCTTATGAGCGCTGGAAACCACTTGGTCGCGGCGCTTGTTGCGAGTCGTCTTGCCCGAGTCGCGGCCATTGAAATGGTTTTGCCCTCCATGGCGCTTGATGACCTTGCCGGTTTTGGAAATGCGGACGCGCTTGGAAAGCGCTTTGTGAGTTTTGAGTTTCATAGGGGAAGGGCTTTGAAGGCTGGGACGAAGCGCCGGTCAGTGCTTCAAATCCCTCAAGGACATCAAAACTTTTTTATGCTCCGATTATGCCGGGAAGTGTAGAGGAAAGGGTGGGGGACGTCAAGAATGGCGTAGAAGGCGTAGAAACGACTTGATTAAAAACGCGTCGATTCTACGGCTCCTATTCCCGCGCCAAAATCACCGTCATACGGCCATTTTGATAGGCTAGAGGTTGCTCGATACGTAGCGGGTAATCCGCTTTCAAAAGCGCGATCAAACGGTTGATGACTTCTTCCGCTCCATGACGGAAAGCCTTTTCACGCCCACGCAATGGTAAATCCACTTTCACCTTATCACCGCGTTCAAAGAATTTCTTGGCCTGCAGATGGCGGGTTTCCAAATCATGATCGCCGATGCGCAGGGAAAGGCGAATGCCCTTGATTTCGACTTCGGCGGATTGCGCTTTCTGCTTGCGCGCTTCTTTTTCTTTCTGATATTTGAATTGGCCGAAGTTCAACAGTTTACATACGGGCGGATTTGCCTTCGGATTCACTTCAACCAAATCGAGGCCGCGCTCCTGCGCCAGAGCGACGGCTTTTTCCTTGTCGAGAACGCCAAGCATCTCGCCTTTTTCGTCGATCACGCGCACCTGCGGAACATGGATGCGATCATTGGCATTGAACTGCGGGATATCGATTTTTGGTTTTTGATTGCGGCGGCGATGAATGCGCATAAGGTAAGGGGAGATGGCTTTGAGGGCTTTAGGATATGCGCAAGAGTGTAGCAGGGAATGGGGAAAAATCAAGTCTTTCTGTAACAAAAAAGCCCCGCGAAGAACTCACGGGGCGGCGGGCCGGGGCCAGCGCCAGAGCATGACGGCGGTAATGCTCGCGTTCAGCACCAGGAAGACGATCGGCTGCAGCGCTGCCTCGACCGTCCAGGCGGGGATGATGGCGACGGTCAACACGCACGACGCGACGCCCATACACCAGGCGAAGCGCGATTCCCGTGTCGGGTCTTTCCAGATGGATTCGAAGGTTGAACCCGAGGCGATGACGTTCACGACGGAACTCGTGACGATGCCCGCGGCCGGTGCGCTCCAAAGGAAGCCGCAGCCGAGCAGACCAAGTCCCAGGCAGACACGATCCACGCGGGTCCATTCCTTCGTCCCACGCGTCCATGCGAGGGCGATGACGATCCATGAACCAACAGAAGCGACGACGATTTGGCTGTTCAGCGTCCCGGACAAAAACATGCCGGTGCCGGTGACTGTGTCCACCATGGCCCAGATGAGCCACGAAACGACTGCTGGCTTTGTCGTTCCCCGGAAGATGGAACGGATGTAGATGGCGTAGACGACCATGAACAGTAAACCGCCTGTGATGGAAAGAACGTCCCGCATCGACATGGAGATCTCCTTGGTCCGTTGGACGCGCGGACATTGCCCGTTTTTTCCGGTTTTGTCAATCGTGTTACCCGTTCCCCTTCCGCCGCCCCGTGCTATATTAATGCCGCTATGGGAAAAACGCTTTCCTTAAACAAACGCGCGGGTTTTGACTATGAATTCCTCGATACCTTCGAGGCGGGTTTGGTTTTGGCGGGAGCGGAAGTGAAATCGGTACGACTTGGACATATGCAACTTGTGGGATCATTTCTGCACATACGTGGGAGCGAGCTGTGGCTGAAAAATGCATACATCGCTCCGTATGAACCCGCCGGAGAAAAGCAGTCGCTTCCCAACCGAGATAGAAAGGTGCTTGTACGGCGTCAGGAAATCAATCGTCTGATAGGAAAAACCCAGCAGGAAGGATTGACTTTGGTTCCCATTTCGGTGTATCTTCAGCGGAACCTCGTGAAGTTGAAGTTTGCTCTCGCGCGCGGAAAAAAGAAATATGAAAAGCGCGAGCAGATCAAGCGGCGCGAGGCGGCTCGTGAAGACCGGGAGTATGTCTCATGAGAGAAGGCTTCAAAACGGATAGATTTTCGGGGCTGTTATTTGGACTCGACGGCGACTTGGACCACGCAGAGCAAGCCGAGGGCGTATCCTTCCTCGTTAAACCGGATACAGAGAACTCAATTGCCAACGTCTTCTCGAAGGTGAAGAGCGCGATCGCTTCGGCGACCCGCGTTTCCAGCCTTTCCATGGCCATCGCGTAAAAGCGATTTGGTCCCTTCGGGGACAGCCCATCCGTCCCCAGATGTCCGATACGGGAATACGGGTGTCATATGCATCGGGCTTGGTTCCGTGGCCGCATGTCCTACGGAATAACCTTGGCGGCATGCATCCGAGACGCGGGTTTCGTTCCGCTTTCACCGCGGCCGGAAATTTAAGCGAGACTGAGCTTGGAGAACTGTTTGGAAAGAGGCGTCGGACGGGGGTTCAATTCCCCCCAGCTCCACCATTTCAGATTTACCGAAGAAGTTGCCTCGGCGCTTCGCGCCTCGGCATTGGTTTTCACCAAGAAATCCCAAGGGTTTTTGAAATCCACCGCCAGCATTCCCGCCGCGAGGCGGCGGTTCGAGCCGATGGAAACAAGAAAATCTCTCATCCGTGAGGGATTTTCTTGTTTAGAGAGATTTTCGGCTTGGCTGGCCTCAATAATCCAGTTTCTGCATGAGTTCGAGCCAATGATTACCTTTTCGCTCAAAATCCAATGATTTCTCCTCAAATATTTTCTTTTCCGCCATTAAAACATTCTTTTTCTCTTGCTAAACGCGCTGAAATATCGGAAATATCATTTTTGAAATTTTGAATGAAAAAATCCGGCGGCTAAGAAATTAAATCTTGCCCTTGCCCCTCCCTCCCATTGCGCGGGCAAGTTAGCGGAACTCCCAGTATTGTCATTTCTCAAATTTTCTAGTATCATAATAGCAAGTAAGTGGTGCTGATACTGTAATTCTACTACTGCGATACTATATGTCAACTATATCAAAAAATTTGAGAAAAAAGAGGGAAGATAAAGGGCTTTCGCAAGAAAAACTAGCCCGCCTCTCTGATGTGGCAAATAATACGATTGTTAAGATTGAGGCGGGCAAAAATCAGAATCCAACGCTTGATACTCTGAAGAAAATTGCGAAAGCCCTCAACATTAGTATTGATGAACTAACAAAATAATTTATGGCTATTTTCAATATACAAAACCAAAAACTGTTACCGATTAGAGAAAAAGCGATTGACTTGGAAAAGGATATTCAAAAACTTACCGAGGAAAACTTGGAAACAGTTTTTGGTCTTCGTTTCGTAAGCACGGAATTTTCTCTCCAAAATTTCCGTATAGATACTTTGGCTTTTGATAAAGAAGCTAACGCTTTTGTGATTGTTGAGTATAAGCGCGATAGAAGTTTTAGTGTCGTTGATCAGGGCTATGCCTATCTCGCTCTTATGTTAAACAACAAAGCCGATTTCATTCTTGAATACAACGAGAAGACAAAAGAAAATCTAAAAAGAGATGATATTGATTGGTCGCAATCAAGAGTTTTGTTTTTGGCTCAATCTTTCACCACTTATCAGCAAAACGCGATAAATTTTCGGGATTTGCCGATTGAACTTTGGGAAGTAAAAATCTTTGATAATTCCACTATTCTTTACAATCAACTACTTTCTCCGGAAGCAAAAGAATCTATAAAAACAATTACCAAAAACAAAACCGTTGAGGGCGTAACGAAAGAGGTTAAGGTTTATACTCTTGAAGACCACGTTGAAAAAGTAAATCCCGAAGTGAAAGCGGTTTTTGAGGAACTGCAAGAAAAACTTCTTTCACTTGGGGCTGATGTGAAAGAGGTGCCTAAAAAGCAATATGTTGCCTATAAAGCGGGAACTAATTTTGTTGACTTAATTTTCTATCAGAAAGAAATCCGCATAACCTTAAATTTGCGAAGCGGAGAATTGAATGACCCGAAAAGTATCGCTACGGATTTTACAAAACCACCAAAAGGACATTGGGGTAATGGCGATTATGAAATCATCGTACGGAAAACTGATGAGATACCTTATGCCATGAGTTTGATTGAGCAATCTTATAAAAAATCTAAACAGTAATGGGACGGATAGAAATTGTAGACAAGTTAAATGTCTTTTTGGACAAGCACTCTCCGTTTACGGAAGAGTGCCATGTTTTATATTCGCTTGTTGAGATAAGGAAAGTGCTTGACCGAGAAAATAATCGCAAATATCCAATACTCCGTTTTTATTGTAACTGGTCAGTTCATACCGACAAAGACTCAACGAAAGAAATGGAAGCGGTAATGAATGATATTTACAAAGATATTGAAAAACAAATTGCTAATCCTGCTCTTGTTGGCATGGGAGGAAAAACGAAAGTCATCGGTTTTATGTACATGGAAGATTTACAAGCGGAAATGCTAAAATTTTTACAGGAATATCAGTTGCCAATTTCTCTCACAGAAAAAAGTAATTGGCTAGAATTTGTAAAATTGCTTGTAAAAATTTTAGCCGACCAACCAATAAATACTCCCAGTGCCAACATTAAGCAATTTGCTTTTCTCCCTGCCGCTGACGGTTGTGTTCGTGGTAGAATTGATTTTGTTAAGAATATCGGTCAATACAGCTATTACCAATTCGGAAATGCTTATTGATAGCCGCCGGATTTTTTTCGCCGAAATGCCAGAAGCGAGGGCGCGGCGGAAGGGGGGTGTGGGGGGAATTCCGCCGCGCCCGAGCGTTCCGCCGGAGCGAAGCGGAGGTGGTCAATCAGGGTTCTCCGCAAAGTGAGTTCTGACTTTTTCAAACAAACACCACCAAACGAAACTTGTTCGGAATTAATATGAGGTGCATTAGAGCTAAAAAGAAAATGTCGCAAGGCGATATTGCGCGAACTTTAGAGGTTGATGGGGGCTACATTAGTAATATTGAGAATGGAAAGAAAAACCCGACCCTTGCGACAGTTGCTAAAATAGCTAATGCGCTTGGGGTTTATCCCGATGAGCTTTTGAAATAAATGTGTGAAAATTATCTCACTCAACACATGGGGTGGCCGAGCCGGAAAGAATAAACTCCTTGAATTTTTTGCGGCACACAAAGACACGGATATTTTCTGTCTGCAAGAAATTTGGTCTGCCCCTTATGAACATTTGGAGGGACACGCCGCGGGCGGAATGAGCATTGACCACTCCAACATCATGGTCTACGGATTGCAGGATATTTCTGGTCTGCTCGACAGCCACGCGGCGTATTTCAAGCCACACCATTTGGATAATTACGGCCTCTTGATGTTGGTAAAGAAAGATTTGGATGTGATTTCGGAGGGCGATGTTTTTGTGTACAAAGAACGCGGCCACATACCCAAAGGCGATGTCGGATTTCACGCCAGAAATGTGCAATTTGCCACGCTTGCGACCAAAAACGGCAATCGAACCATTTTGAATTTCCACGGCCTTTGGAACGGCGGCGGCAAAGGCGACAGCGAGGATAGATTGGTTCAATCCGACAGGATTATCCAATTTATGAAAACGCTGTCCAATCCGTATGTGATGTGCGGCGATTTTAACCTTTTGCCTGATACTCAAAGCATCAAAAAATTAGAAAATTTTGGACTTCGCAATCTCGTCAAGGAATACGACATAAACTCGACGCGAACGAGTTTTTACACTAAACCGGAAAAGTTTGCCGATTACGCTCTCGTGAGCGACGAGATTGCGGTCAAAGATTTCAAAGTGTTGCCGGACGAAGTGTCCGACCACAGTCCGCTTTATTTGGAGTTTGAATAATAAAAAAACTATGGCAACAATCCACAAAAAAGTTTGGCGAGAATACTTTGAGAAAATCATTTCGGGCAAGAAAAAATTGGAACTACGCCTTGCTGACTTTGAAGTAAACGAAGGCGACACTTTGGTTTTAAAAGAATGGGACAAAGACAAGAAAGATTACACTGGACGGAAAGTTGAAGTTGTCGCTACCTACATTCTCAAAACCAAAGGCCAAACTTTTTGGCCACAAGAGGAAGTTGATAAATACGGTTTTCAAATTATTCAATTTAAGCCTAAAAAATAATATGGCTAAACGAGCTTTTATAATTCACGGCTGGGACGGCTATCCCGATGAGGGTTGGTTTCCGTGGCTCAAACTAGAGTTAGAGAAAAACGGTTTTCAAGTTCATATTCCGGCTATGCCGGAATCGGCAGAGCCGAAAATTGAAGCGTGGGTTTCGCACCTTTCTAAAATTGTCGGCGAGGTTGATGAAAATACTTTTTTCGTTGGACATAGTATCGGTTGCCAAACAATTCTCCGATATTTGGAAAGTTTGCCCGCCGACAAAAAAGTTGACGGTGCATATTTTGTCGCCGGTTGGTTCACTTTAATGAACTTGAAAACCGACGAGGAAAAAGAAATCGCCAAGCCATGGTTGGAAACGCCGATTGATTTTGACAAAGTAAAACAACACATCAAAAAGTTTTTTGCGGTATTTTCGGATGATGACGAGGTTGTACCACAAGAAAACAAAAAACTTTTTGGTGAACGGCTTGGCGCAAAAACCGCTATGGAATTCGCTAAAGGACACTTTAGCGGAAGTGATGGAGTGAAAGAATTGCCAGTTATTTTAGAAGCAATTCTTTCACAGTAACCGCCGATTTTTTCAAAACAGAAAGCCGAAGCCCGCGCGGATTCCTCCCCAGACCCCTCCTCCGCGCGGGCGAGTCCGTCGCCCCGCCTCCTTTACCCCAGAAAAATAGTGGCGGGGCGGCTTCATTGGGGGTTTTGCTCAAAGTAGGTTCGTCCAAGGTTCAGAATTTCCCACCACTCGATTACCTTTGTGAATTCTATGAAGATAGCCGAATGCCCTGAGTCCGTCGAAGGGCGCGAAGTTTGGTCGTGAGATAATCATTCATGGTCTGTGACCACGAATAAAAGCCATCTCCTTTTTGTCCCTCTTAAAACGTAGACGAGGGCCAAGACGGATGGCTTTTGTGTTTACCTTATGGAGTGTCACAGAGCTCATTCGGTGAGCTTTGTGCTACAATGCCTTCAATAGCCTCTATCTTTTTTTATGCCTCTTTTCATGGACAAACCGCATTCCATTTCCATTTCCACGGGCACATTTCTTAAAGCGGTTCTTGTTGGGCTTGCGCTTGCCTTTCTTTGGTTTGTGCGTGAAATTGCCGCGCTTCTTTTTGTGAGCGTTCTTCTTGCCGCCCTCATCGATCCATTTGCGGATTGGTTTGCCAAGCGTCATGTGCCGCGCGGCGTGGCGGTCGTGCTCGTATATCTGGTGCTTGGCGGCCTGCTTACCACGGCTATCATTGTGCTGATTCCGGTTGTGATCGATCAGTTGAGCCAATTTGTTGCAAGCGCGCCGACGAGTCCGCTTATCGGATATCTGGGCCGCTTTCAGGCCGTGACGGCGCACTATGGCCTCCAAGATAATGTCCATGCCGCTCTCCAATCGCTTCAAGAGGGGGTCAGCGGCAGTTTTACATCCATTTTTTCTACCATCAGCGGTTTTGTCAGGGCATGGGCGGCGCTCTTCATCGTCCTCGTGCTCACGTTTTATCTCGTGGTGGAAGACGGCGCGGCGCGTCGGTCATTCAAAAATTTGGCGCCGGAGGAATATCAGCCGTATCTTTCTCAAATGCTTTTGAAAATGCAGAAAAAAGTCGGCGCCTGGTTGCGTGGTCAACTGCTTCTTGGAGTGATTGTCGGCATTGCCGTGTATGTCGGTTTGCTTGTCCTCGACGTGCGATACGCTTTGCTTCTCGCTTGTATTGCCGGCCTGTTTGAGCTTTTGCCTTATGTCGGGCCCGTGCTTTCGGTTGTCCCGGCCGCCATCATTGCTCTTGGACAATCTCCGTTGAAAGCGCTTTCGGTATTGGTGCTCTATTTTGTCATTCAACAGTTGGAAAATCACATCCTCGTGCCGAAAATCATGCAAAAAGTAACGGGGCTGAATCCGGTCGTCTCCATCGTTGCTTTGCTTATCGGGGTCAAACTTGGCGGGTTTATCGGCGCCTTCCTTTCCATTCCCATCGCGACCATGGCCATGGTTATTCTTGAAGCGTTTTTTGATAAACATTCTACGCACGAAACCGTATGACGTTTCATCGCCACCCCTCGTTTTTTCCCGCCATGGTCATCGCATTGACCCTGGTCTTGGGCGGATTCATCTTTTTCACGCTTCAACAACGCCTTGCTTTGCGTCTCTCTTTTGAAAGAGATTCCGACGTCGCTTTGATCGCGCCGACCGAGGAGGCTTATCGCGCGCAAGCGAAAGCGGCGCTTGCGCCCGTGCTTGCATCCGACGAAAAAAATCGCGCGGCCGCGGCGGACCTTGCCCTCACAACGCTTTTATCCCTGCGCGTGCCTGCAACGGATACCGCGGCGCATCTTGCTTTTGCGCGCGCTTTGAATCGCTTGCGTGATGGATTGAAAGGCGATAAGACAAGGTTAAAAGATGGTCAGGCGCAACTTGATGCCGCCGTGCAGGCATATCCGTGGATACATCTCTAGGGGCCTCTCCTGTCCTCCTCCACTACGTCTTTTCATTTCACGGGCTCCCATATGATTCTTCTTCACCGCATCACCCCCTTTGTTTTATTGCTTGTCGCGGGAGCGGGTTTTGGCATTGCGATGGCATTTCCGGATCGCGTCTTATTGCCATTGGGATGTTCTCTCGCGCTCGCTTTTCTTCTTCTCGGTCGGCTGGCCGATTGGCAATTGCGCCGTGGGACATTTTGGAATTTGGTTTTGGCGCCGTGGGTATTTTTGGCCTCGGCAGAAGGAATATTCCTTCTGCTTGAATACCCGCTACAACGCATGGTGTTGGCAGTGATGACCGCGCTCATTTTCTTCTTCTTTGCTGAACAAGTGTTTGCGTATCTCCATGCCTCCGCGACCTATCAGCCCTATGCTATACAATATATTTCGCTCGGGATGAATGTGCTCACTATTTTCTTCATGACGGCTTTTGCCTTTGGCGCCTGGACGTTTTTGCAAGCGCCACTTGCCTTGCTTGCCGCCCTGGTTTTTGCCGTCGCCGCCTACGTGGTGTATCAAACATTGTGGGTGAGTAAAATGGAACATCGTCGCGCCTTGACATATGGCTTGGCGGGCGGATGTGCGCTCACCGAATTATTTTTGGCCTTGGTATTTCTTCCGACAGGTTTTTATGTACATGCGGCCGGTCTTGCGCTCGTGGCCTATCTTTTTCTCGGTCTCACCCGCGCCAAGTTTTTGGGCCAACTCAATCGCTCCCTTGTCTCACGATATGTGACGGTGAGCGGCATTTTATGCGCGGCGGTTTTTGCCACGGCGCAGTGGCGATGAATTTTATGCTCACTTCTTCCTGGCCACTCACGGCGCGCATCATCGTCTTGTCCCTTGTGCTTGGTCTTGGGGGCGGCATTCTTGGCGCGGCGCTCACCACGTCCTCCCTTGCCGATTATGCGGCTCAATTGGGCGAACGATCCATGCGTATAAATGAATATCCCCTTGGCATGTCCTCTGCCCTCTTGACCAAGTTGCGCGAAGCGCTTTTTCCAGCCTCTGTCCAATTTTTTGCCGCGAAAGCCGATGTGACAGATGCCGCGCAAGCCGATCGCCAGGGCGTGGTTCTCACTTCCGACGGTTGGCTTGCCTTCGTGCCGGAAGGCGGAAGGGCGCCGGCCTTTGCGGTGATTGGACGTCGGGCTTATGTCGTGAAGCGCAGTGTTGCGGATCCGCTCTCGGGAGTGCTGTTTGTAAAAGTGGATGCGAAAAACGTCTCCGCGATTGGCTTTGGCTCTGCATTTTCTTTAGCGGCGGGGGACACGGTTTTTGCTCTTGTCGGACGCGAAACGCTTCGAGCAGGGGAGGTGATCGGCGTGCATTATCCGCTTCAAATGTCCGCGGACCGCCTTGGCCGGCGCATCATGCTCGTCGCGTCTTTGGGCGCGCCCATTGTTTCGTCTTCTTCCGGCGACCTGCTTGGATTCGCCGGTCCCGACGCCCTCATTCCGACCGAAGCATTTTTGCCCGCCTTTCGCGCTTTGTTAAAGGAGGGAAAAATTATCCGGCCGTCTATCGGTTTTTCGTATACGGATCGCGCACGAAGCATTTTGCTTCCTTCCGATCTTGCTTCCGCTCCGGAATCCGGTATGCGCGTCGTATCCGTGTTGCGTGGCGGAGCGGCCGAGGCGGCGGGACTGAAGACGGGTGACACGGTCTTTATGGTAGACGGCGATGTGCTCGACGCTCTGCATACATTCGACCAACACATGCTTGCCGCGACTCCCGGCCAGACCATGGTGCTCACGGTGGAAAGGGCTGGAATACGCCGCGATTTGAACATAAAACTGGGCCCGTCTACTCTCTAAAATACCTTCCGTATGCCTTCTCCTTCTTACACGACCCACATGCTCCATGCTTGGCGCCTGATCATTGCTTTTGCTCTGGCAGGGCTTGTCTTGGCCCTCGGCTTTTCTTTTATCGAGCCGTTGAAATATTCTTCCACGGTGAAATTACTCATTTTACAGGATACCGGCGCCGCCACCGATGCATACACCGCGAGCCGTTCGGAGGAACGCATCGCGGAAAATCTCACGACCTTCATTTATACCACCACGTTTTTTGACCAAGTGCTTGATGCCGGTTTCAGTATTGACCCTCGCCATTTTCCCGCGCAGGACAATCAACGCCGTCGCGCTTGGGAAAAAACGGTGGATGCGACTGTTGCGCGCGGCGCGGGTTTGCTGACCGTAACGGCGTATCATCAGGATATTCGTCAAGCGGAACAACTTGCGCGGGCCATCGCATTCGTGCTCACAAAAAAGGTCGGGGATTTTACTTCCGGAGGGAATGTCCAAGTCCGGCTCATCGATGCTCCGCTCAATTCCCGCTGGCCGGTGAAACCCAATCTCCTTGCAAACGGATTAACAGGTTTCTTTCTCGCCGGCCTTATCGGAGCAGGGTATGTCCTGTTGCGTGCGGAGCAATTGAAGAGAAGGCATCAAATGGTGCATGAGGATTTATAAAACCTCCCCTTAAACGGCTTGGCCTGGCGATTCGTGATGAGGAGGAGACATCGCGGTCGCTGTACCAAGCCGTCCAAAAGGAGGTTTGCACAAAGGTTGTATCACGGTGTTTTTTCATGGTCAAGAACAGGGGTGAATGTGCAAAAAGCCCATAAATCATGGGCTTTTTTGATTTTTATCCCTGCCATATTGACAATTTGTTTTTTTTATGGTACGTTCACCCCTTCAAAAATACCTCGTTTCGCCGATTCGGGCGGTTCGATATCTGCACCGTCGCAACTCCTCCTCGCGATGATGCATGATACCGGGCCACCCGAGTCTGCGGGCGGGCTAGGGAATATGGTTTCATCCGTATTTCTTAGCCCGAACGCAGCTCTGGACATTCACAATTCGTTCAGAGAAGTGTTTGGACGTCACCCATTCGGGGTGGCGTGTCGGAATTTTTCCCGATCCCCACCCCCGCAAGACCACCCTGCGGAAAACCGTGGGGCCACAAAGTCCAGTCACTCAAAAGTGGCTGGCAAGGAGATGGTCATGAAACGTTTTTTCGCGACGCTCGCCGCTTTCGCGGCCTGCGTGTTGTTCTCGGGGTCGGCTTTCGCCGCCCCGAAGAGCCAGTGCTCCTCGAGCGCCGACGTGTCGGCGCTCGAGAAAAAGAACTGCGAAGAGGTCGGCACGTGGACGGCGGCGAACTGCAGTTGCGAGCTCCCGGTCAAGTACGATCACGACGGGGACGAGGAGACGGAGGAGATCGATCGTCCGGCCTTCGCCGCCATCGACTTCTGCAATTTGTCCGAAGACAGGGGCTCGGCGCGACGCGTTCACCTCGCCACCCAGTGCGCTGCGGACAGCGCGATTCGCGCGGCTCGCGGACCGGCTCTGCGTGCCACAGCGACGCTGTTCGGCGCCGAAGCGGCCTGCAAGCGCGCCGAGGCCTATGAGGCGGCACAGGTCTCCCTCGGCAACCTCCCCGTCTCCCGTGGTGAGCAGAAGGCGGCCTTGGCGGCAAAAAAGGCCTATGATGCCGACTCCAAGGCCTGCGACGAAAAGCCCGGTTTCCTGAAGGAAACCGCACGAAGGCTCGATGTTCATGAAACAAGGCTGGACGCCCAGGGTATCATTCTCATGGGCACGCTGGCGTGTCAGAAGGTGCAGGAGCTCATCGATGCCGATGAGCCCGTCTGCGCCGCCGACATCAAGGCGTGCGGCGACCGCTTCGGTGCCCGGTGGCTCGCGAAGCGCGGTTACAAAAACGCGCGCGAGGCGCACGACCGCATCGATCTTCTGTCACAGAGGGTGAACGAGATCACCCTCCACCTGGGCGTCGGATTCATTTCGTCGTTCGCTTTCCAGCCGCAGCTGACCGAAAAGTTGCCGGCGGGTGGTTCTTCTTTCATCGTTCGCGGCGGAAACGCCTCGGCGGTGGGATTGGAACTCAATCTCGCCTTGGCGGGTTTCCGGATCGATGCCTCCTGGTCGAGGCAGTTCGAAGAGGGGAACAATTCTTCGACCGGAAAAAGTCAAAGCTATGGCGGCAATGTCTTCGCCGCTTCGCTCGCCCATCTCTGGGCGCGCGATCGCTCCCTCGCCTTCGGCCCCGTCGCCACGTTCTCGTACGGGTGGTCGGGGCAGGGCTCCCCGGATGAGGATGCCCGAGCGGTGGCCGCTTCGGCATCGCTCGGCGCACGCGTGGAGGCGGCGCTGACCGAAGGCTACGCGGCGGTGGTGGACTTCAATCTCTTCCGCGGGCAGTCCGTCACGGGGAAAGCGATGCTCCCCACCCCCGAGACAAAGGTGGGATACGCCCCGCAGCTGGAGCTGGCACTCATCAAGCGCTGGTAGTAGTCTTGAGCCGTCGATTGAATCCCTTTCGGGGAATCAGTCGGCGGCTCGTTTTTATTGGTTGATAGCACAGTGGGCAGTGGGTAATTCACTGGACTTTTCAAGCCATTGATAGGTGGTGCATTGAGTATAGAATTCAGCGAGAACAAGGTGGGATTGACAAAATCCAGTTTTTCGAGTATAGTGCATTGTTCCTTGAATGCCGCTTTTTCGGCCGGAGACATGCCTTTATTCGTCATTGGGCGAGTGTGAGCATGCCTCCTGCCGCGATTGCGCGCAGGTGCAAGACCGCTTGGGCAATCCCGCCCATG
>Ga0209515_10000609_pt1 | contig 63354 bp, 66 predicted proteins | sample Subgroupgradi54m_FD_187454 | JGI IMG/M metagenome (GOLD analysis project Ga0209515, IMG submission 187454) | Subsurface groundwater microbial communities from S. Glens Falls, New York, USA - GMW60B uncontaminated upgradient, 5.4 m (SPAdes)... ...
CGGCGTCCTTAAAGAAACCAAAGAGTACGAATACCGCGTCGCCCTCGTGGCGGCCGGCGTCTCCGCGCTGCGCAAGCGGGGCCATACCGTGGTGGTCCAGTCGGGCGCCGGGGACGGCTCGAACGTCTCCGATGACGCCTACGTGGCGGCGGGGGCACAGTTGGCGGCGAGCGCGGAGGAGGTCTATCGCCGCGCGGAGTTCATCCTTAAGGTGAAAGAGCCGTCGCCTGAGGAGTACCCGCTCCTCCAGTCCCGCCATACGGTGTTCACCTTCTTTCATTTCGCGGCGAACCGGCCATTGACCGACGCACTGCTGGCCTCGAAGGCCACCTGCCTCGCGTACGAAACCGTCGAGGATGCCCGCGGCCAGCTCCCGATCCTGATTCCGATGAGCGAGGTGGCCGGGCGCATGGCGGTGCAGGAGGGGGCCAAGTATCTCGAGAAGCCGATGCGAGGGAAGGGGCTGCTGCTCGGCGGGATCCCGGGGGTGGCCCCGGCGAACGTGGTGATTCTCGGTGGCGGAATCGTCGGGTCGAACGCGGCGAAGGTGGCAGCCGGGCTGGGGGCCGAGGTGACGGTGCTCGATATTAATCTGGACCGCCTGCGCTATCTCGATGACATCATGCCCAAGAATGTCACCTTCCTGATCTCGAACGAACAGACGATCCACGAGAAACTCCTGCACGCGGATCTCGTAATTTGCGCCGCCCTGGTGCGTGGTGGGCGGGCGCCGGTGTTGATCACGCGGGCTCAACTGCGCACGATGCGATCGGGGACCGTGCTCGTTGACGTCTCCATCGATCAAGGTGGCAGCGCCGAAACGTCACGCCCCACCACCCACTCGACCCCCATCTACCTCGAGGAAGGCGTCGTCCATTACTGTGTGACGAATATCCCCGGGGCGGTCCCGATCACCTCGACGTATGGTCTGACCAATGCTACGCTCCCGTACATCTTGGAGATTGCGGACCACGGCTCGCAGGAGGCCATGCGCCGGAATCCCGCGCTGGCCCGAGGCCTGAATCTGATGGACGGTCAGGTCACCTATCAGGCATTGGCCGACACCTTCGGCCTCCCCGTCGTCCCCCTCAGCCGTCTGCTCTGAGCACCACCACCGAATTTCCTGCAAAATTTTTTGCTTGACAGATTGTCTATTCATCAATATTATTATCGTGGAATAGCAATGGCGTGAGTCACCCCTCCCCCGCTCAAGGGAGGTTCGTGATGCAGACCCGACGTGGCCGTGCCCGCCTCAGTGCGGCACTTGCGACTTTTTGCACACTCGTTGTCATCGCCCTCCCGCCGGCGCAGGCCGCGAATTCGGGCGGCCGCCCCGAGAGCTTCCAACCGGACCTGGCGACCGGCCGCCTCACCACGACGATCAGCGTCCCCGTTCCCCCGGGCCGGCATGGGGTACAGCCCACCATCGCCTTGCAGTATGCCTCGGGTTCGACCGCCGCGCTCGCTGGCTACGGTTGGACCTTGGAGGTAGGGGGGACCGAACGGGGCACGCGCTTTGGGGTGGTCAGCACCGCCGGCAACCAGAACGTCTACACTCTCTCGGCCCAGGGGATCTCCGCCGAACTCACCCAAATTGCCCCCGGCGAGTACCGGGCCACCGATGAAGGGGCCTTCTGGCGGTATACCTTTGATGGCTATGCCGCCTGGCAGGCCTGGGATCCGGCCGGCACCCACTCCGGGGTGCGCGTCGTGCGCCTGGAGCCCTCGGGCGCGCAGGCCACCGCGCCCGTCCTTAAGGCCGCCGTGGCCGGCTCCTCACAAGCCGTGGCTGCGTTCTTGGAAGGAGTCCCCCAGTGGTTACCGGGCGTGACGCTCCACCGGCTGGAATTGGTCACGCAGGAGCAGGGGGTGGAATGCCGCCTGGACCTCACCGTGCCTCCGCCTCCCACCGGCGGGACTCCCGCATGAGGTGGGCCCGCACGCTCCACCGCACGCAGCGCGTCGCGCAGGGCCTGAGCGGCCTGCTTGCCTTGAATATGCTCTGGCAGCTCGTCGCCTGCGTGCAGGCCGCCCCGGTGCTTGCCGCCCACACCCCCGTGATTCAGGAAGGGTGGATGAATGCCCCGGCCGGCCTCACGATCTCCCTCGAGCATCTCGTGCCGTCGAGGGCGGCTTCCGAGCCAGCGCTCGGAGCCCCCTTGGCCACCGGCCCCGTCGCCCTACATCTGAAACTTCAGGGCATCATCTTCGGCGACCACCCCCGCGCCTACGTCGTGGACGAGGCCACGGGCCAGACCGTCACTGTCCGCCCCGGCGACACGCTGGGCTCCATCACTATCACAGCGATCCACGAACGCACCGTCATCATCGACCGCGAAGGAGACTCCTATGAACTCCGCCTCTAAATTGATCAGCCTGTTCACGCTGGTTGCCCTGACGCTCCTGGGATTCCCGGCCTACGCCGAGGCCCCGGCCGCCGCCCTGGCTCCTCAACGGTTAACCCTGGCCATCAGCGGCACCGACGTCGTCATGGTCCTCAAAGACCTGGCCGAGCAGGCCCACCTGAATCTCGTGGCCAGCAAGGATGTCACGGGGAAGGTGACCCTCTTCGTCAAAGACGTGGCCTTGGAGGATGCGCTGGACCTCATCCTCCTCTCGAACGGCCTCGCCGCCGACCGCCAAGGGGACCTCCTCTACATCATGCCCGCCCGCGAGTACGAGCAGACCTACGGCCACCCCTACCGCGACAAGCGGATTGCCAAAGCCCTCCCCTTGAAGTTTGCCAAAGCGGCCCAAGTGAGCACCGTGCTGACGCAAGCCAAATCCTCCATCGGGAAAGTCTTAGTGGATGAGAGCTCCAACACCCTCTTCCTCCTGGACGTCCCGGACGCCATTGAGCAGCTGACGACGATGGTCGCCGCGATGGATCAGCCTACTGCGCGGAAGATCGTTACCTTAAACTATGCCAAGGCCAAGGAGCTGGCCCCCAAGGTTCAGGAGGGATTGACCAAGGGCCTCGGCACCGTCCAATCGGATGACCGGACCAATGCCTTGATCCTCACCGACACCCCCCAGAAGCTGGCCGAGCTCACGGAGCTCCTCGCCACCTTTGACCAACGGTCCCGCCAAGTCCTCATCGAGGCCAAGATTGTTCAGGTCTCGCTCTCCGATAAATTCCAGATGGGGGTGGATTGGACGTCGATCGCCAATAAATTCATCACCGTCAAGGGGCTCGGGGCGTTGGGCCTCGCCGCCGGTGGCCAACTGAAGATTGCCACCCCGGAGCTCACCAGCCGGGGGGACTACAAAGTGCTCATTGAGGCCCTGCGCACCTTCGGCGACACCAAGATCCTCTCCGAACCCCGGATCACCGCCTTGAACGGCCAAGAAGCCAAGATCCTCGTCGGCTCCAAGGAGCCCTATGTCACCCAGACCATCTCGCAAGCCGGGACCGGCACCGCGGTCACTGCCGAGCAGGTAACTTTCCTTGATGTCGGCGTCAAGCTCTTCGTCACCCCGACCATCGCGCAGGACGGCTTTGTCCAGCTCAAGATTCGCCCCGAGGTCTCCGCGAAAACCAGCACCTTGACCACGGCCCAGAAGAACGAGATCCCGATCGTCGAGACCTCGGAGGCGGAGACCTCGCTGCTGGTCCAGGAGGGCGCCACGATCATCCTTGGCGGCCTCATGAAGGATGAGAAATCCAAAGACCACCAGCGGATCCCGCTCCTCGGCGATCTCCCGTTCCTGGGCGCCCTGTTCCGTTCCACGAAGAATGTGACCAAGCACACTGAGCTCATGATTTTCCTGACCCCGCACGTGATCACGGGCGCTCGGGCCGAGGCAGTCTCCTCAACACAATAGTGTTATCGGTTGCTTGAGCCCGTCGCCCATCCCAGAGCGGGCGGTCTGCGGTATAATCTCTCCGTGCCAGTCGTTGCTCTCCTCACCGATTTTGGGCTGCAGGACGAGTTCGTAGGGGTGATGCACGGGGTAATCCTCGGCGTTCATCCACGCGCGCAGATCGTTGATCTCTGCCACGTCGTGCCTCCAGGCGATTGCCGGCGCGCCGCCTATCTTCTCCAGTGGGCATTCCCTTACTTCCCGCAAGGGACCGTGCATGTCGCCGTCGTTGATCCCGGGGTGGGGACCGGCCGCCGCATCCTCTGCGCCCAGGCCCATGGGCAGCTGTTCCTGGCGCCGGATAATGGGGTGCTGACCCTTGTGCTGGCGGCGGCCCGCCGGCCCCGCGTCTACGAGGTGCGCGAGCCGCGCTACTGGCGCCCGACGGTGAGTGCTACTTTCCACGGCCGGGACATCTTCGCGCCGGTGGCGGCGCATCTGGCACGCGGCTTGGACCCGGCGCGGCTGGGACCCAGGGCCACCACGTGGCATCACCTTGAATTTCCGGCCGTCCGTCGGCGCCGTGGGCGATTCGAGGCGACGGTCGTCGACATTGACCGATTCGGCAATCTCACCACCAATCTGGATGCGGCTTGTCTGTCGCGGGGCCGCGCCCGTTTGGCCTCGCTCGTCGTCCGAGTGAAAGGGCGAGTGATTCGAGCCACGGGCCGCACCTACGGCGATGCGCGGGCCGGGGCGCTGACGGCGATGATGAGTAGTCGAGGGTTGTTGGAGATCGCCGTGCGGGGCGGCAGTGCCGCGCGCCGGCTGCGCGCCCGTGTGGGCGATCGCGTGGTGCTGGAGGCCCCATGACACGCCAGGTCTCGGCCGGGGGGGTGGTGGTCAGGCCGCGCGGGCGATCCTGGGAGGTCGCCTTGATTGCGCGCCAGGGGATGAAGATTTGGTGCCTTCCAAAGGGCCATCTCGAGACCGGCGAAACCCTGGAACAGGCCGCCCTGCGCGAGGTGCGCGAGGAGACCGGTTTGACGGCGACGATTCTCGAGCGGCTCGGGGAGATCTCCTATTGGTTTCGTGACAAGGAAGTTGCGGGGCGATTATTCAAGACCGTCCATTTCTTTCTGATGCGTGCCACGGGAGGGTCGATCACCGACCACGATTTTGAGGTGGATGAGGTGCGGTGGTATCCGGTGGCCGCCGCATTGAAACGGATGACCTACCCGAGCGAGCGGAAGCTCGTGCGCCAGGCCCAGCGGGTATTGGAGCGGACCGAGCCGGTGTCGCCATGAACAATCTTGAGATCGCCGACACGTTTGACATGATCGCCGACCTGTTGGAGCTCCAGGCGGAGAACCCGTTCCGGATCCGCGCCTACCGCCGCGCGGCGTTGAATCTCCGCAGTCTGGCCGAGGATGTGGCCGAGATCGCCGGCCGTGGGGAGCTGGAGGAGCTGCCGGGGATCGGCAAGGATCTGGCCGCGAAGATCCGCGAGATGCTCTCGACCGGGCGGCTGGCGTACCTCGACGAGCTCAAGACCAAGGTGCCCGAAGCGCTGGCCGCCCTCATGACGGTGCCGGGCATCGGCCCTAAGAAAGCGAAGCTCTTGTACGACACCCTGCATGTCACCTCGCTCGAGCAGTTGGAATCGCTGGCGAAGGCGCACCGGCTGCGTGGGCTCCCCGGCATGGAGGCGAAGACCGAAGAGAATATCCTCCGGGGGTTGGGCGTGGTGAAGCAAGGGCAGGAGCGGATGCCGCTCGGCACGGCGCGCGCGATCGCCGACGACCTCATCAAACAACTGCGGAAAGAGACCTCGATCCGCGAGATCATCGCCGCCGGCAGTCTCCGGCGTTGTCGGGATACCGTGCGCGACATTGATCTCCTGGTGGTCTCGACCCGTCCCAAAGCCGTGATGGACCGGTTTGTGGGGCTCCCCCACGTAGCGCAGGTGCAGGCCCACGGGATGACAAAATCCAGCATCCGGACTCGGGAAGGAATCCAGGTAGATCTCCGGGTGGTGGCCCCGGAGTCGTATGGTGCGGCGCTCGTTTATTTCACCGGGTCGAAGGCGCACAACGTGAAGATCCGGGGCTTGGCGAACCGGCTGGGGTTGACCGTCAACGAGTACGGCGTGTTCAAGGAGCGGACCGGCCGCCGGGTTGCGGGCAAGACCGAGGCAGAAGTGTACAAGGCGCTGGGGTTGCCCTGGTTCCCGCCGGAGCTGCGCGAGGATCTCGGCGAGATCGAGGCCGGGCTCACCGGGGATCTCCCGGACCTCGTGAGCGCTGAGGCGATCCGCGGCGATTTTCATCTGCACTCCAATTGGACGGATGGGGCGCACCCGATCGAGGTGGTGGCCCGCGCGGCGAAGGCCCGCGGCTATGAGTACATGCTCCTGTCGGATCATTCGCGGTCGCTCAAGGTGGCCGGCGGCCTGACCGCGGAGGAGTTGATGGAGCAGCGGGCGCTCGTCACCAAGGTGAACGCCAAGCTCAAGCCCTTCCGCATCTTGCAGGGCACCGAGATGGAAATTCTTCCGGACGGCCGCTTGGATTATCCGGATACGGTGTTGGCCAAGCTGGACGTCGTGATTGCCGCGGTCCACTCGGCGTTCAAGCAGCCGAAGGCCGTGATGACGCGTCGGATCACGACGGCAATCACGAATCCCCACGTGCACATTTTGGCCCACCCGACCGGCCGTCTCTGGGGCGAGCGGGAGCCGTACGAGGTGGATCTCGATGAGGTGGCCCGCGTGGCGGCGAAGACCGGCACCGCGCTGGAGATGAATGCCTACACAAAGCGGATGGATCTCAACGACGTACAGGCCAAGCGCGCACATGAGTTGGGGGCGATGCTGGTGATTTCGACCGACACCCACGTGCTGGCGCAGTTGGAATCGTTTGGGTTGGGGTTGAGTCTCGCGCGCCGGGCCTGGCTCGGGGCAGACGATCTGTTGAACACGCGCCGGGCCGACGCCGTGCTGGCCTGGGCGCGCCGGAAACGGGAACGGACCGCGTAGGGGAGGGCAGGGGCCATGGTGGTGGAATTTAGCACGTTTCCGATCGGGGGCTCCGCGAGTCTGAGCGGCCGGCTGACCCGAGTGATGAAGCTGATCGAAGCGAGCGGCCTGCCGTACACCGTGGGAGCGATGGGGACGTCAGTGGAGGGGAGCTGGGACCAGGTGATGCGGCTCATCCGGCGGTGCCACGAGGTGCTGCGGGCCGACAGCGGGCGCGTCCTGACCCATATCGTGATTGATGACCGCCGGGGAGCCAAGGGGCGATTGCGAGGGAAGGTGGCCTCGCTGGAGCGCAAGCTCGGCCGCCGCTTGTCGACCTAACACGTGCGCCCGCCCACGCGGCGAGAATTGATGACCATCTACCGCCGCCTGCACCGGCGATTTGGGCCGCGGCACTGGTGGCCGGCCGAGACGCCGTTCGAGGTGGTGGTCGGCGCCGTCCTGACGCAGAACACCGCCTGGACGAATGTCGAGCGGGCGATTGCGAATCTCAAACAGGCGCGAGCCCTCACGCCGGAGCGATTACTCACGGCCCCCCTCACGCAGATCGCCCGGTGGATCCGTCCCGCCGGCTATTTTAATCTGAAGGCCCGCCGTCTGTGGGCCGTCGTCGCCTGGTGGCGGGCGAATCCTCCCCGCGTGACGCGGCGGCGCCCCCTCCTCCCGCTGCGCCAAGAACTGCTGGATGTCTATGGCGTGGGCCCCGAGACGGCGGACAGCATCCTCCTCTATGCCCTTGGCCGGCCGAGTTTCGTCGTGGATGCCTACACGAAACGGATCTTCGCGCGGCATGGCTGGGTCCGGCGGGAGGCCGGCTACGACGAGATTCAGCAAACGTTCACCCGGGCCCTGCCGGCTCGCGCGCCGCTCTACAACGAGTACCACGCGCTCCTCGTCGAGCTCGGGAAGCATTTCTGCCGACCGCACCAGCCGAATTGCCAGGCCTGCCCCCTTCGCGATCTCGGTACGCTCCGGCTGGAGCCCGGCGCGCGATGAGCTGGGTGTTGGCGGACACGCACTGTCGCCTCGAGGGATGGGCTGGTGCGACGGTCTTCACCACCACCCGTCGGTTGAAGGTCTCCGCCGCTCCTGCGGACGTGGCCGTTTTGCGCGCCGTCACTGAGCGATGCGGCGAGCAGCCCTCGATTGTGCTCGGGATGGAGCAGGTGCACGGCGGCCACGTGATCGTGGCAACCGACACGCGAGATGCGATCATCCCCGCTTGCGACGGCCTCGTGACCGATCGCACTGGCGTGGCCCTCGTCATGCGGTCGGCCGATTGCCTCCCGATCATCGCCTACGATCCCACGCGACGCCTGATCGGGCTCGCCCACGCCGGCTGGCGCGGGGTCAAGGCGCGGCTGCCGGCGCAGCTCGTGATGGTGCTCACGCGGCGATGTGGCAGCCGGCCGACCGATCTGCGTCTGGCGATCGGCCTCGGGATTGGCCCTTGTTGCTACGCGGTGGGGCCGGAGTTTGATCCCTGGTTCCCCGGAGCCCTGCAGGTGAGGGCAGGGCAGCGGTTTCTGGATCTCGCGGCCGCGGTGCGCGCGCAGGTGGCCCCCTTTGGGATCCCCGTCCAAGCGATTGAGGTCGCCCCCTGGTGCACCGCCTGCACCCCAGCCCACTGCGAATCCTACCGCCGGGATGGCGCCGGCGCTGGCCGCCTGCTTACCACCGTCCTCTTGCATCCCTAACCCTCCTGTCAAGGCAATCTGTCATTAGAACCCATTATTATTAAATGAGTTATTGAAGTATGGCCTTCAGGTGCTTGCCAATCGGGTATACTTAGGATGAGAGACCGGACGCCGGTGCTCTCACAAGTGGAAGCAGCGTGTTTGGGAGCCCCTGCAGTGGTCGCCCCATGAGGCGACAACCGGGCAGGGGTGTGATACGGCTGATGAGGAGGTGACGGCAAGCCAAACACTCAGCGACCGACGAAGGAGGTGACAACCATGAAGGATACGCATATGGAGCTTCTGACAGGGATTCTGATCGGCGCCGTGATCGGCGGTTTGTATGCCGCCCACCTAGCGACCTATGTCCCGTTGCTAGTGGTGATCCTCGGTGTCGTATTCGGAGTCAAGCTGTTAGGGCTCAAGTAACGGATTTCGGTCTCCGGCCCTCCATTCAGAGGGTCCGGGCATGACCGTCGCGCCCCTCGCCGCCCCGCGTGGCGGGGGGCGCATTTTTCTCCTTGACACAGTTCGAGGGCCGACGCTATAGTCGGCGTATGTTTCCGTCGTGGCCCCCGTTTCCCATCAGCCGATATACCTTCAGTGGGATTGTGATCGGCCTCGCCTTGGTCGCTGTCATCAAGGCGTGGGTCTATCCGTACTAGTCCTCCGTCCATGACGCAGAGGGGCCGCCCCTCTGTCGGCCTGGCCGTCTGGTGCCTCCTGCTGCTCGCTCCTGCCATAGTGTTTGCCGATACGATCTATCTCAAAGAAAAGAAAACCCTCAAGGGCATTATCGTGGAAGAGCAGGGGGATCGCTATCTCCTCAACACGGTGGATGGGGAGATTCCCGTGCTGAAAGCCCTCATCGAGAAGATCCAGTACAACGACCCCGAGCAAAGCTACTACCAGCTCGGGCGCCAGCTCCAGCGGGCCGGCCGGTTGCGTGAGGCCCTCATGGCCTACCAAAAGGCCGCAGAACTCCAGCCGGGATTTCAGGCGGCGAAGGAGGCGGCGTTCAACGTCCAGCGGCTCCTGGGAGGCCAAGACGAATCCGAGGTGTTGGCGGAGATTCGTCAGCGGCGCCTGGTGATGGAACGGGCGGGGCGCTCCGCTCAGGCGCCGACGGCCCCCGCCGCGCCTACCAACGATTTCGATGCCCGCTTCGGCTGCAGCGTCCACTATGACAACGGGTGGACGGTGATCTCCCGCGTGCGGCCCAACAGCCCGGCGGCCGTGGCGGGTTTGCGGGCCGGCGATCTGCTCGTGAGCATCTGGAATGAGCCGATAGCCCATCTCTCACCGGCCGTGGTCGGAGAGCGCTTGGCGGCGGCCCGGGGTGAGCTGGCGCTGACCATTGAGCGAACCGCGTCGCTCAGCCAGGAGAGCCGCCACCCAGGGTATGGACTCCAGGTGGCGGTGCGCTATGATGGGCTGCGGGTGGTCTCAGTGGTCCCAGGGAGCCCCAGTGAGGGCCTGGTGCCAGGAGACCTGATCGTCGAGCTGAATGGCCGTCCAGGCCGTTATTTGACCACTCCGCAGGCCCAACAGATCTTGGCCTCTTCTCCACGACTCGAAGTGACCCTCTACCGCTCCGTCACACTCCGTAGTTCTGCCTCGTAGTCATCAACAGGTTGTTTTAAGAGTTCTGTAACTCATTCTATATTAGATACTTCTATCTATTATTGACAAATACTGTACTTAACATAAGAAGTATTATCGGACGTACTATAATAAGGAGAAGCGACTAAGAATACTGAGAAAATGGCTACTCTCCAAGAGCTTTGAGGAGAACGCGTTTGCGGCGCTGGCCATCAAACTCGGCGTAATAGACCTGTTCCCAGGGTCCGAGATCCAGTTTCCCTTTGGTAATCGGGAGTAGTGTTTGGTGGCCGATCAGGAGCCGTTTCAGGTGGGCATCCCCGTTGGTCTCCCCCGTCCGGTGGTGCTGGTAATCCTGGCCCTGAGGGGCCAGGCGCTCCAGGAGTTCATCAATGTCATGGATCAGTCCTGATTCATCATCATTGACATAGATCGAGGCGGTGATGTGCATGGCCGAGACCAGCACCAGCCCTTCTTGGATCGCGGACTTGGCCACAAAGGCCTCGACCTGAGGGGTAATGTTCAGATACTCCCGCGGGCGCTTGGTATTGAACCAAAGATAATCGGTGACGGACTTCATGCTGGGACCTCGTCCGGCGTCAACTGGCGAACAGCCCATCTGGCGGCCTCTCGGATGGTCGGATCAGGATCGTCCGTTCTGGCCTGGAGCAGCGGCAGCAGCGACGGGTCTCCAGAGTTGCCGGCGGCGATCGCGGCATTGCGCACCAGACCTTCATAGCGCGGCCGGGTCACGGCGGTCCCACCGAATTTGACCCGGAATGCTTCTGGCGAATCGAGACAGAGTAGATCGGGCAGGTGGAGTCCCTGCCCTGCCCCCGCTGCTGGGGTGAGGGCCTTCCAGGTGGCCGTGGCCGGCTGCGCATTGTACGGGCAGACCTCTTGGCAGATGTCGCACCCGGCGACCCACGGGCCAATCTGGGGTTTCAGATGATCCGCGATAGGGCCTCGGTGTTCCAGGGTGAGGTAGGCGATGCAGCGCCGGGCGTCCATTTCGTAGGGGGCGGTCAGCGCCCCCGTGGGACAGGCCTCCAGGCAGCGCGTGCAGGCCCCGCAGCTGTGCGTAACAGGCGCATCCGGGGCCAGTTCCAGATCGGTGGCGATGGCTCCCAGCACGACCCAGGAGCCGCCGCGCGGCAAGATGAGACAGGTGTTTTTCCCGATAAAGCCCAGGCCGGCGGCTGCCGCGAGACTGCGCTCGTGGATCGGCGCCGTGTCCACGCAACAACGTGCCAGAATCGGGCGATCCACCAGGGCGCGCACGGCATCAGCTAGTGCATCGAGCTGCTCAAGGAGCACCGCGTGGTAGTCGCGGCCCGCCGCGTACCGAGCGACCCGACCGATGGGTTCCGCGTGCGATGCTGGCGTTGGAGGGGCGGCGTAATAACTGGCGGCCACCACAATGAAGCTTCGTAATCCGGGGAGCTGCTCGAGAAATCGCGCGTGCCGACTGGCGAACCCCTCGAGATATTGCATCTGTCCGTGCCGGCCCTCGGCAATCCAGTGGGCCAGCCAGCGGCGCGCCGGATCGAGGGCCTCCGCGGGCGCGATGCCGACCCGTGTGAACCCGAGCCGCAGGGCCTCGGCCCGGATGGCGCGGCTCCGCGCGGCTGCGTCAGGGGGCGTGACTGCCAATCGCCGTCCCTTCGTCCTGGATCAGCTGGGCGAACGCCTCGACGTAAGCCGGGTTAAACTGTGTCCCGGCGCAGCGGCGGAGCTCCGCGACCCCTTCCTCGGGCGTTTTCAGGACATTGTAGCCGCGGTTCGTGGTCATCGCATCGAAAGAGTCCACCACCGCGATGATCTGGGCCCCGATCGGGATGAGATCACCGGCGAGACCGTGCGGGAACCCCTTCCCGTCGTAGCGTTCATGATGATAGTAGACCAGCGGAATGATCTGTTTGAAATGTTTCAACGGTTCGAGGATGCGCGATCCTTCGGCATGATGCAGGCGGATGGCGTTGCGCTCTTCCTCGGTCAGCGCCCCGACTTTGTGGAGCACCCCCTCGGGCAACCCGATCTTGCCGATGTCATGCAGGAGGCCCGCCTCGCGGATCTCCTCGACCTCTTTGGAGGGGACATGCAGGCGCTCGGCTAGTCGAGCCGCATAGTTGGAAACCCGCTCCGAGTGGCCGGCGGTGTAGGGATCTTTGGTCTCCAGGGCGCGGACGAGCACCTTCGCCGTCATAATGAAGGCCTCGTGCATTTCGTGATGCGCTTCGCGGAGTCCCGTGAGCGCCCGTTCCAACTCCTGATTACGTTCCTCGAGGTCCGCCATCAGCTCCGTCACATGATCTGTCGTTGGGGGCGGCGCGGCCTCCTCGGGCGTGCCGAGCACGACGCGATCCGTCGCAGGGGCAAAATTGGCCACTGGGGGGACGGCGTGACGTGCTCGAGCCAGCGCCGCCTCTGCACAGGCCAGCCAATCTTTGGAGGAACGTATCTCAGAAAAGGTCGTGTCGCTGAGGCCGATGACCAGTGCACGGTCCGTGGGCGCGGCCAGAACCTGCTGCGCCCAGGCGAGCGCCTGCGAGGCCGAGGTTTTCGGCAGGACGACACCAAACCGTTCCAGTCCGATGCGGGCGACTGCGCTCCCCGGTGGAGCTAGCGTTTGCAACTGTTCCGCGAGGGCCCGGAGCGTCGCCGGGTCATCCGCGGTGGCGGTCTCCGCATCGAGTGGTTCAACCAGTAGCACCGAGGCCGGTTGCCGAGCACCCCGCGCCTCGTCATAAGCGAGCTTCAGGCGCCGGCGGCCTTGCCGGGCGGTCAGCGCCCCCGAGGAGACATCGGTCATGGCTTGTTGCCGCATCGTGGCGTTGGCGAGTACGAGCACCAGGTAGCGATAGAAGGCGCCGCCAAGCCAGGCCAGGCCGCCGATCAGGGTCGGACTGAACCAATCCGTCGGAACATCCCACCAAGTGGCCCACAGACTGAGTCCGACCGCGGCCCCCGCTAATCCGATGGTGGCCAGCGCGCTCAGGAACGCCGGCAATGAGAAGGCGGCCAGCCCGGCGCCATAGGCGACCCCAAAGCAAGCCAGTCCCACGAGCCAGACCGATAACGGATGCAGCGCCCGCTCCGTCAGGATCGTCAAGAGGGCGTTGGCGCTCAACGCGACCCCCGGCATGAGTCCCAGCGGCGTCCCGTAGATGTCGTGGGTGATTTCGCTGGTGGTTCCGATGAGCACAATCTTCCCGGCAAAGGCCCCTGGGGGTACCTTCCCGGCCAGGATCTCGGCGCAGGAGTAGGCGAGAAGGTCTTGAGTGGTGACGAGTGGGTTGATGAGCAGCGTCGGGCCGTCGAGCGGGAGATGGCGCAGCGGGGTGCCGGCGGCGGTGGCAAAGCGCAGTTGTCGGGCGGTCATCGTCACATGCTGGAGATCGGTGCCGAGGGCTTGCGCGGCCACCTTCAGTTCGACCGCGTATTCCGTGTCGCTGGGACGCCCTGGCAACTGAATCGCGGGCCAGAGGCGACGGACGACCAAATCCTTGTCGCGCGGTTTATTGATGAGCCCCGAGATGCCGCCGGCCTCCGTGAAACGCGGCTCAGACATGACATATTGTCCCGAGGGGTCAATGTAGGCGGCGAGAAAGACCGGGGCGTGCCGACGGATGGCGCTGATCAGGGCGTCATCGGCTTCCGCCGTGCTGGAGCCGACGAAGGTGAAGTCCAGGGCGATGGCCCGCGGCCTGTCCTGGCCGATCCGCTCGACCAATTGGGCAAACAGTCCGCGATTCCAGGGCCACTGCTGTTGCAGGGTGCGGAGCGAGACGTCGTCAATCTTTGCCAGCACGAGGTCGCGCGCGGCCGCCGGGGGGCGTTGCCACCGGTGACGAAGCTGGAACAGTTGATCTTGAGCATGCCACCGGGCGTTGCCGAGCAGGCCGGAGGGATCGAGGACGCCGAAGTAGGCGACGACCAGGAAGGCGCTCAGGAGTGCCAGTCGAATCGCGTGGTCCCGTCGAGGATCCTGGCTCACCATGGCACGATCAAGGGTATCACCGAACGAGGCCTGCGTCAAACATGGTATACTTATCTTGTTGACCCATCAGAAGAGGAGGGTGGCGATGCGGACACGCGCGTTTACCTTGGTCGAACTCCTAGTCTCCGTCGTGATCACCGGGATTCTGGCGACCCTCGCGATGGCCAGTTACCAGGGGGCGATGGACCGAGCGAATATGCTCGTGGATGAGACGAATCAAAAGATTCTTGCGTTGGCGGTCAAGCTCTACGCCACGGATCAGGATGCGCTCCCCGGCAGTTTGAGCCAACTTAGACCCCGCGACCTGGAACGCGCCTATGCGATGTGGCAGGAGAGCCGTCCTGCCCTGCCCCGCGCTTGGGCGGCGAGGCATGAGTGGTGGGGCGTGGCTGTCGCGGAGGCGGCGACTGCGGTCCCCTTCTATCCCCGCTACATCAGTGATCTGAAAACGCTCACCTGCCCGAGCGATCCGACGCCTCCGAAATTGGTCAATGGAGCAATCAGCGGCACGTCGTACGCCCTCAATCCATCTGCCGCCAACAAATCCAGAACCTGGTTGACTGATGCAGTGAACGGCAGTGTCCCGTTGATCTATGAAGCGGATGATCCGAGCGCCCCGCCTGAGCAGATGGTATTCCGCCACGGTCCGGCCTCCCAGCCGTTTTGCGCCATCGTGGGCGCCGTCACTGGGGGGTGTTACCGCGAATCAGTGGTGACCACCGTGGGAGGGTTGGTGACCCATCAAAAAGGGAGTGACTCGGGGAGCAACCAACAGACCGGATATCAGACTGGAGGCCAGTCTGGTAGCGGGAATTCAGCGGGAGATTCTACTCGTCGTCCGTAGTCAACCGCACCGACCAGCATTCCGTCAGTGCTTCAGGGAGTTCCTGCAGGAATAGAGACGGTTTCATCAATACTTCCCCCGTCTGGCTCGCATACCGCGTCAGGGGATACGTGAGATAGAGATCGTCTTTGGCCCGTGTCGCCGCCACGTAGAATAATCGCCGTTCCTCCTCCAGCGCTGCCGGTTCCTCCAGCGCTTTCGGATGCGGGAATTGGCCGTCGCTCATCCCCAGTAGGAAGACGGATTGCCACTCGAGCCCCTTCGCTTGGTGGATGGTGGAAAGAATGATGTGCTCATCCGGCGGTTCCCAGCCCGCGACGGTTTCTCCCCGGAACCCCTCTCGGAGCGTTAGATCGGTCAAGAGAGATTCCGCCGACTCATAGCCGTTGGCGAACAGCACCAGTTGGGAGAGGTCCTCCAGACGATCGCGGGCATTCTCAAAATGGCTCTCCACGTACGTCCGGTAGCCGCGCTGGACCACTTCGGCAATCACCTGCCCTGGTTGGCGAGCCGCCTGTTCATCGAGCAGGATGTCGGCGATGGCGCGAAACCGCTGCCAGCCCGCCCGGGCCTTCGGCGGCACGCCCAGCGATTCCCCGGACGCCGTCTCCTGGACGATCCGGAGCGGGTGGGGCGACGCGGCCAGGGTGGTCCAGATGCGACGGGCGTAGGCCGGCCCGATCCCATCGTGCAGCCGGAGGGTACGCCCCCAGGCCAGCTCATCCGCGGGATTGACGAGCAGCTTCAGGTAGGCCAGCACATCTTTGATGTGGGCCTGCTCGAAGAAGCGCACGCCGCCGCGGATGACGTAGGGAATATTACGGCGGGCCAGCTCAAGCTCGAGCTCAGCCGCCTGGTACCGGGCTCGAAACAGGACGGCGATCTGCTCCAAAGGGACCCCGTCTTCTCGGAGCTCCAAGACTCGTTGGGCCACAAACATGGCTTGTTGCCGGCCATCCACGAGCGGGACGACGATGGGCCGGGTGCCCGCCGGCCGCGTGGGCCTCAACGTCTTTGGGAATTGGCGGGCGTTCTGCCGAATGGAACTGTTAGCGACGTCGAGGATCTCGGGCACCGAGCGATAGTTGACTTCGAGCCGGAACGTCTTCGTGTCGGGGAACTGCTGGGGAAATTCCAAGAGATGGGTGATATCCGCTCCCCTGAAGGCGTAGATGGCTTGGGCATCATCTCCCACCACCAGGATATTTCCATGCCCCTGCCCCATCGCCCGGATCAACGCGAATTGAAGCCGGTTGGTGTCTTGATATTCATCCACCAAGAGATAGTGGAACCGGCTCGTGTACTGCGCGGCCACCTCCGGCTGGGTTTCCAGCAGTTTCAGCCAGAAAACCAGGAGATCATCGTAGTCCATCGCGTTGGCGTGACGCTTGCGCTCCGCGTAGCGAATCGCCACCCGCTCCATGATTGGGATGAGGTCGGCAAAGTAGGGGTACTGCGCGGCGACCACTTGGGCGATCGGCCGCTGCGTGTTCGTGGCGAGACTGAGGATAGCGTTGAGGACGTTCGCTTGGGGGAGACGCCGATCTGTCGTCGGGAGTTTCAGGTCCGCCAGGCAGGCCCGCATGAGGTCCGTCGCATCCTCCTCGTCGAGAATCGTAAACTGCGGGGTGAATCCCAGGCGGCTGGCGTGCTGGCGCAAGATGAGATTGCCGATGTGGTGAAACGTGCCGCCCCAGAGGCCGTCCGGATGGCGATGGAGCAGCGTGTCAACCCGTTGAAGCATCTCGCGCGCCGCTTTCACGGTGAAGGTGACGAGCAGGATGGCGCTGGGGGGGATGCCCTGTTCCAGCAGATAGGCGACGCGGTAGATCAGTGTGCGGGTCTTGCCGCTGCCTGGACCGGCGAGGACGAGGCAATGGCCATCCCCCTCGGTGACGGCGCGCAGCTGATCCTCGTTGAGGGCCGCGCGGTAGTCAATGCTGGGGGTCGCGTTGTCGCGGGCCGGGCGGAGAGCGTACGGCTTAGCCACGGCGGCGCGACCGTCGGCGGGCAGCCGCCGCAGCGCGTCGCCGCAATCTAGCCAGCCGGCGGGCTCGCCGGCGGCGCTTCGCCAGCAGGAGCGCACGTTGGCGCGCCTTGCGCTGGCGGATTTTCAGTTGGAGGGCTTTGTAGCCGGCCTTGATGGCGGCGTACTCCGCCAGTTGCAGATGATCGAGGTATTGGCTCAGGCGGGTTTCATCTCGATCCTGAAACCGGAGCGCAAAGACGCCGACCTCGTACTGAGTCTGCCCGGGAAGATTCAGCGGGAGTGAGCGGATGATGGTGCCTTCCATCCGGATGGGCGCTCCACCGTTGGGCAGATCCACTTCGGCGGTGGCTGGGATGCCGTCCGGCGCCGGCTGAGCCGTGATGGCGCTGGCCCCGAGCAGGCTGACATTCCGCGTCTGCCCGGCGATTTCTCCCTCGGCCGTCCGGATCCGGATCGGGAGCGTCACGCGGAAACGAATCCGCCGTCGGCGCTCCGCATGTGCGCCGGAGCGTCGCCGCAGGGCTTGTGACCGCCGGGCCCGTGGGCTCATCGAGCGCGGTGCGCTTTGCCGGACTGACGTTTGCGCCGTCGGCGCTGACGAAGTTTACGAGGGAGGCGTCCCATAGGAACCCTAGTGTAACATGCCGTTCCGTGGCTGTCAAAATATGCTAGAGTAGTGTCCATGATCGACAGTCTCCACCAACTGGTGCCGTCGGAGTGGTGTTTGCAGTGTCGGGGGTGCTGCCGGTTCCCCAATCCGGACGATGCCCAGACTCCGGCTTTCTCCCCGGCCGAAGTCCAGTCGGCGCTCGCCGCAGGCGGCAAGCCGGACTGGTTTCAGCCCGTCACACCGGCGCCGTCCCAAGGCATCCGCTTGGTCCCTCATGCCTCGTGTGGTGCGCGTTGCCCGGCCCTGGACCTACCGACTCATCAGTGCACGATTTACCCGGTGCGCCCCCTCGACTGTCAAATCTACCCCTACGTGGTGGCGCGTGATACGACCGGCGAGCGGTTGCTCTTAGGGGTGGATCCCAAATGCCCGTATATCCAGCAACTTGGTCCCTCACCGGTCGTGCGGGATATCGGACTTTATCTGGGCCGGCTCCTGGAGGCGCCGGAGGGCCAGAGGATGTTAAGCGAGAATCCCGCGCTCGCGGGCCGCTGGCGCGAGGAATTTCTGACGATTCAGCCATTGCGGGATTCTCGCGCCCCGGTGGCCGCCCCTGCCCCGCCGGGGTTCTCGCCGTTGGTGGAACATGCTGCGGATTTCGATGAGACCGTGGGGAGGACCGGACGCCCCCTGAGCGCGTACCACCGTGCGGCCTGGTGGCCGTGGCGGGATTTGCTGCGGCTGTGGTGGGGCCGCGTGGGCGAGACACCGTGTGTGGTTGCGGAGCAGGCGGGCGGCTATTTTCTCCCGCTGCCGCCGCTGGCCCCTGAGGTCACGCGCGAGACGGTGGCTGCCGCCTTCCGGCTCCTCGATCAGCTGAATCGCGGCGCCGCAGTCTCGCGGATCGAGAATTGCTCCGCCGCGCTGGCCGCGCAGTGCCAGGACTGGGGCTACGGCGCGCATCGTGTAGAACAGGAGTATGTCTGTGCGACGGCCGACGTGCGAGCGCGCTCGGCCGCGCAGGCCCGCGGAGCGCGTGGGGCGATCCTCGTGGTGCGGCCGTACGACCCGCCTCGCGACGCCGAGTCCTGCTGGCGGCTCTACCTCCTCTGGGCGCTCAGGCGCCAGATGGCGACGGACGACCCGCAGGCCCGCGCCATGCTGCGGGATGGGGCGTTGTGCCATCGCCGGTGGCTGGAGGAGGCGAAGGAACTCGGGATCTTCGGCATGGTGGCCGAGACCCCCGATGGCATCCAAGGATATCTCTTAGGGGTGACGTTGTCCGACGAGGTGATGGTGGTACTCGCCGAGATCGCGAATAGCGAGATGGCGGGGATCGCCGCGCTGATGACGATCGCGCTCTGCCGTCAGGTGCGACACCCGTGGATGAATCTGATGGGCGACGCCGGACTGGCCTCGTTGGCGCGTGCCAAACAAGCGGAGTCACCCGCCCGCGTGGTGGAGATCTATGCGGTGACGCCCGTCGGGGTGCGCGCTACAGCTTCTTGACGTTGGTGGCCTGCTCGCCTTTCGGGCCTTTGGTAATCTCGAATTCGACGCGTTGCCCCTCCTCCAAGGTTTTGAAGCCGTCTCCCGTGACGGCGGAGTAGTGGACAAAGACGTCCTTGCCGTCATCCTGCGTGATAAATCCGTACCCCTTCTGATTACTGAACCACTTCACGGCGCCTTGAGCCATGGCAACCTCCTGCCGGTCAATAAAAAACCGAGGCCGCGCGCCTGTTGCCGCGCTCCTCGGTCCTCTTGTCGCGTGGTGCGTGCGATCATCTGAGACTCAGCGACAATTATCCCATGGTTTACGCGCTTGTCAACGCCGCTTCAGGTGCTGCACTAGACGCTCCGCCGTCCGTTTGTACGCCAGGGCCCGTTCAGGATGGCCGAGCGCGCGCTCGGCGATCGCGGCTTGGAGGTATGGCGTGGGCAGATCGGGGCGCAGGCGCACCGCGGTCTCCCAGGCTTGGAGGGCCTCGGGCCACCGTCCTTCATCGCCATAGATTCCACCGAGATAGGTCCAGGCATCCACATTCGTTTCGTCCAGCTGCACGGCCTGGAGAAAGGCGGCCTCCGCCTCCCGGAGCTGTGCCCGATGCCAGTAGGTGTAGCCGAGCAGTTGATAGGCCACAGTGCAGAACGGGCCTCGACGGGCGAGCGCCTCCTCGGCCGCCCACTGCGCTTGCGGGAGGTTCTGTTGGTGGAGCGAGCCGGAGCCCAGCTGGATCCACCCGGTATCATCGCGTGGGTCGAGGGCGATGGCTTGAGCTGCCACCTCCATCGCGGTGGCCTCCTGCTGGGCTTCCGAGAGCGCTTCGGCGTAGTTAGCGAATACCTTAGCCTTCGGCGGAGCCCAGCGGGTGATGTGGGCGTAGAGGGTAACATCATTTTGCCAGACGGCTATCGAACTGCGCGTGATCGTGGCCAGGATGAGCACGGCTGGGAAGAGGAGCAGCCATCCGAGCAGGAACCCTTTCGACTCGTCACGGAGCCACCGGGCGAATCCGACGGCCACCAACCAACAGAGCCCGATGAGTGGCAGGACCAACCAATGCTCTGAGACCGGGGTCGTGACGGAGACATAGAGAGGCCATGTGGCGGCAAGGGTCATGCCGAGCCAGGCGATCGGCGGGCGCGCCGGGGGGTGGCGTCGCCAGAGCCAGCCGGCGCAGGTCCCGGCGAGGCCGCAGAGCCCCACCCCCCACAGCCAAGGAACGGTTGCTTGCCCCCAGGCCATGGGTAATGGATACAGGAGTTGAGAAGGTTTCGGTAAGATCATGAGCCGTAGATCGGTCGCCATGATCCACGGCAGGCCCCACGCCAGATCCCGCCAGGAGGCGACGGCGGTGTCCCAGCCGCGGGGGGCGAGGACCGCGTGCGCATGGATCAGGGCGTAGAGGGCAAGGACGGCCAGAGAGGGTATGAGCCATCGCCACTGGCCCCGCCTCGACCCGATCAGCGCATTCAAGATGATCGCCAGGGGCAGCCCGACGATCGCCAGCTCTTTCGCTCCGAGCGCCCCGGCAAAGCACAAGGCGGCCACGCCCCCTGCCCCGCGCAACACCGCCAGGATCATCCCTAGGAGTCCGGCGACCATCAGCAGATCCGCCCGCCCGGCGATGTAGGCCACGGTGGCGGTGTGAATCGGATGGCAGGCGTAGAGGAGAGCGACGGCCAGCGACGCTCGCTGATGATGCGTCCAGCGATGCAGCAAGGCATACACCAGCGTGGTGTCGAGCCCATGCCAGAGGAGATTCACGAGATGATAGCCCAGCGGGCGCAAGTGCCAGAGATGCCAATCGAGCCAGTAGGTGAGACTTTGCAGCGGCCGGTAGTAGGCGCTCAGCCGAGTTTCGCCGAGCCCATGGGTGAGCAGGAACCAGAGCCCTCTCCAGCCGGGCGTGCGGATCACCGTGCTGTCGGCGATGAACAGATGGTCATCCCAGACAAATCGGTAGCCGAGGGTAGGCAGATAGAGCCAGAGGATGATCCCCCAGAGGAGCAGAAGACTGGGGGCATGGGCTACCACCCGGCGCCAGATGGAGCGCCGGTACGGCCCGCTGGCCAGCAGGAAGGGGGTGGAAGAAGAAGTGGTGGAGCTGACCGGGATCGAACCGGTGGCCTCTTCGTTGCGAACGAAGCGCTCTCCCAACTGAGCTACAGCCCCATGGAAGTCGTTATCGTACTACAGTGGACGGGCGTTTGCAAATGGACGGCCGGCGCTCAGGACTGCCCGGCTTGGACGAGGGTGGCCAGTTCGTTGGGGTCGGTCGAGCGGCGCGCAATCTCATCCCAGGTGACGAGACCGGCCCGGTAGAGCTCGGCCAGTGACTGCGTCATCGTGTTCATCCCAAAGCGGCGCCCGGTTTGAATGGTGGATTTAATTTGGTGCAGGTTGTTGTCGCGGATCAGGCCGGCGATCGCGGGGGTGACGTGCATGATTTCGTAGGCCACCACCCGCCCCTGCCCGGTCGCCCGGGGGAGCAGTTGTTGGACGACCACGGCGACCAGCACGAGCGAGAGCTGAATCCGAATTTGCAGCTGCTGGTGCGGGGAGAAGACATCCACGATCCGATTGATCACGTGGGTGGCATCTCCCGTGTGCAGGGTCGTAAAGACGAGGTGCCCGGTCTCCGCCAGCGTCAGCGCCGCGTGCATCGTCTCGAGATCCCGCATCTCTCCGATCAGAATGACGTTGGGATCTTGCCGGACGACGTGGCGGAGCGCCTCGTGGAATGAGATCGTGTCAATCCCGAGTTCCCGCTGGTTGATTGTGGCGCGCCGGTGCCGGTGCAGATATTCAATCGGGTCCTCGATCGAGACGATGTGGCAGTTGCGGCGCTGGTTGATGTAGTCAATCATGGCCGCTAGCGTCGTGGATTTTCCCGCGCCGGTGGGCCCGCTCACAATGACGAGCCCACTGGGCCGGTCGGCAAACTCCTTCAGCGTGGGGGGCATCCCCAGAGCCTCCAGCGATGGAATCTCAAACGGGATGGTCCGGATGGCGACCCCGACGGATCCCCGCTGGCGATAGCAGTTGACCCGGAAGCGAGAGAGGCCTTTGATGCTGTAGGCGGTGTCGAGTTCGAACGTTTGCTCGAAGCGGCTGATTTGGGCTGGGGTGAGGAGTTGCTGGGCCAGCACCTGGGTATCTTCCGGGGTCAGCGGGTCGCCTGCCATGGCGGTAAGTTTCCCATCCACCCGGAGGAGCGGCGGCTGGCCGGTCGTCAGGTGGAGGTCGGACGACTTCCGGCGCACCGCCTCATGCAACAACTGATCAATGGACAGCAGCGGCACGGGGAGAGATTACGGCCAGTTGGTCGGCGCGATGGTACCCGTCTTATCGATGGTGCGGCTCCGGTTGCTGCCATCCTGGCGGGTCGCGGTGCCCGTGAACGCGCCGGGATTAACCGTCACGCTATAGTGCCAGTTCGCGGTATCCAAACTGGCGGCGCTCGGGATGTAGGTGGGCACCAACTGGGCGAGGGTGGCGTACTGGCCGTTGTTGTCGAAGTAGTAGGCCCGCTCCGCCTCGAAGATGATGCGCAGCGACGTCTCTGACTCCCGTCCCTTCGCGATCTCAAATGACCGCGTAAAAGACGGGAGCGCCACCGCAGCCAGGATGCCGACGATGGCCACGACAACCAACAGCTCGATGAGCGTAAAGGCGGCTCGACGGCCCATCGATTCTCTGCCCCCTAGAGTCTCGCTGCCCTACCCCGGTACGTCTTACATGCGTCCCGTTTGGGTGATTGATTTCGCGCCCGAGTTATCAATCGTCCCCCTCACGGTGTGCGCGCCATGGGTGTGCGGCGTCCCACCGGAGAAAACCCCAATCGTGCTGCCGCTGATCGAGAATGATGGGGGGCTCCAGTTTTTCATCACCGGGATGCCGATTGACAAATCCGTGCTGGCTGTTGTGAATACGAGCTTCTCTTGGTAGTACAGGAGCTCCGCCGAGAGGATCGACCCGATCATATTCATGGCCTCAGCTTCGCGGCTCTGATCAATGACCCGGCTGAATTGCGGGAGTGCCAGTGTCGCGAGGATCCCGATGATAATCACGACGATCAACAACTCCATCAGGGTAAACCCACCCCTTCCATGCCGCTTCATCGTCACCATATCGTCTCCTCTTTTCCTGGATCGGGATTGTTATAATGCATCTACCTGTAAGCTTACCACCCTTTTGTGTCGCCCGTCAAGGCGTCCTACCCTCGGATCGTCTGCGAGAGTTGGAAGATCGGCAGGTACATGGCCAGCACCAACACCCCGATGATCCCGCCCATGGTCAGCAGCAGGATCGGCTCCAGGAGACCGGTGAATCGTTCCACCATCGTGTTCACCTGTTCCTCGTAATACTTGGCAATCTCATCCAGCATCGTGGCGAGCTTCCCCGTTTCTTCCCCGACCGCCACCATCTGGGCGACCATCGGGGGGAAAATATCACTTTCCCGCAGCGGATCGGCCAGGGGCCGCCCCTCCCGTGCCCCCGCCCGCATCTGCTCGAGCACATGGGCGACCCGGGTGTTGCTGGACGAAGCAATCGTGATGTCAAGTCCATGGAGGATCGGCACGCCGGCCTTGATCATGGTCCCCAGGCCGGTGGCGAAGGCCGAGACGGCGGCGCTTTGAATCAAGGGCCCCAGCAGTGGCAGCCGCAGCAACAGGCCATCCATTTGCCAGCGGCCGGCCTGGGTATGCACGTACCGCCAGAGGAGAAAACCGCCGCCGCCCAGCGCGCCCATCCAGAGTAGGGCATAGACGCGAATGAAGGTGGAGAGGTTTACGACGAGCTGGGTAATGAGCGGCAGCTGCATGCCGAAACTGGCGAAGAGCCCGGCGAATGTCGGGATGATTTTGAGCAAGAAGACGAGGATCGCCCCCACCGACACCGTGATGAGGATGGCGGGGTACACCATGGCGGAGACCACCTTGCGTTGGACGGCCCCGGCCTTCTCCAAATGGATCGTGATTTGCTCCAGGGCTTTGGAGAGCTGACCGGAGGCCTCGCCGGTCTCAATGAGACTGACCCAGATTTTGGTGAAGACCTTGGGATGCTTGGCGATGGCATCCTTGAAGGTATTCCCGCCCCGGATATCTTGGATCACCTCCTGGAGCGTCGTTTGCAGCTGCCGCGATTGAATTTGTGGTGCGGTCGTTTCCAGAGACTTGAGCAGCGGCAGGCCGGCATCGAGCATCGTGCCGAGGGCTCGGCCGAGGGCGATCAGGTCCATGGTGGTCACCTTCACCCGACGGACCTTGCGGGTCGCACGGGCCACCGGGGCCGTAGCGGAGGTGGCTTTGGCCTCGACCAGCGACGTGATGAGCAGTTCGCGGCCCTGGAGGATGGAGATCGCCTCGTCTTCACTGCCCGCCTCGATCGTCCCTTGCTCGGCCTGTCCCGTTCGTGTCTTGGCTTGATACCGATAACTTGGCATCCTGTTACTCCCCCCGCATCATGGTCGCCCCCATAATCTCCTCCAGACTCGTCAGCCCGGCGGCCGCCTTCTCCACCCCGCTCTCGAGCAATGTCGGCATCCCGCTCTTTTGCATCGCCTCGCGAAACTTGCTGACGGGCGCCCGCTGCGCAATCAATTCTTGGACCGCCTCCGTCACGAAGAGCCCTTCGTAGATCCCCACGCGGCCCCCATACCCGGTTTGGCGACAGTGGGCGCACCCCTTGGATTTGTAGAACGTGGGGTGGGCGGCGGCCGTTTGGGGAAGTTGATTCCGCACGGCCGGTGGGGGCTCGTACGGTTCCTTGCATTCCTGACAGATGCGGCGGACCAGCCGTTGCGCCAGCACCATGATGAGCGAAGGGGAGAGCAAGAACGGCTCGATCCCGAGATCGAGGAGTCGGGTGATGCTCGAGGGGGCGTCGTTCGTGTGCAGGGTGGAGAGGACCAAGTGCCCGGTCAGCGCGGCGCGGACGCAGATCTCGGCGGTTTCCAGGTCACGGACTTCCCCGACCATGATGACGTCGGGGTCTTGGCGCAGGAAGGCGCGCAGCCCCGCGGCAAAGGTGAGCCCGATCTGCGCCTTGGCCTGGACCTGGTTAATCCCAATCAGCTTGTACTCCACCGGGTCCTCGATCGTCAGGATATTCATCGCGGGGGAGTTGATCTTATTCAAGCAGGTGTAGAGCGAGGTGGATTTCCCACTCCCGGTCGGGCCGGTGATGAAGAGGAGGCCGTACGGGGCTTCGATCGCCCGCTCGAGATACTCCCGGATCTTGCCCGTGATGCCCAGCGCTTCAAAATCCAGCTGGACGGCCGATTTGTCGAGGAGCCGGAGGACCATCTTTTCCCCATAGATGACCGGGATGCTCGAGACGCGGATGTCCACGCCATGATCGGCGATGCGGACCGAAAAGCCCCCGTCTTGCGGCAGGCGCTTCTCCGAGATGTCAAGCTTCGACAGGATCTTCAGCCGGGAGACAATCGCCGGGTAGAGCGAGGCGGATGGGGGGTCAATCTTGTGCAAGATGCCATCGATCCGGTATCGGATGGAAATCTGCTTCGGGTACGGTTCGATGTGGATATCACTGGCGCGCGCATTGATCGCTTCGCGAATGAGGAGATCCACGAGCTTGATGACCGTGGCATCGCCGGCTTTCGCGACGAGGTCATCGAGGCTGGTGGTCTCTTCCCCCTTGCCTTCCTCGACCGTCTCGATGGTCTCGTAGGATTTCTGGACGGCTTCTTTGAGATAATCCTTGGTCCCATAAAAGGCGTTGAGGGCTTTCTCCAGCTCGCTCCGGGTCGCGATCACCATCGAGACCTGCTTGCCGGTGAGTTTACGGAGGTTGTCGAGCAAGAGCAGGTCGAGTGGATCTGTGGTGGCAATCGTCAACAGCGCCCCCGTCACGCCCAGCGGGAGCACCCCGTACTTCCGGGCGGTCTCTTCCGGGAGGAGCTCTTCCAGATGGGCCTCCTTGGCGGGCACCAGGAGGCCGTTCTCCGCGGTCGCGTAGGGGATGTTGAGTTGCCCCGCCAAGGTTTTGGCGAGATTCTCCTCGGAGACCGCGCCGAGATTGATGAGCGCTTCGCCAAGCCGTTCGTGGGTCTTGCGTTGCCGGGCGACGGCCTCGTTGATCTGCGTCTCGGTGATCAGCCCTGCGCTGAGGAGCAGCTCCCCGAGTTTGAGACGCGTCGTCGCCATCGCGTTAGGGTTTGGTGAGCCAATCCGCCGTGTCGCTGAGCCGTCGTTGCTGGAGGAGTTCGTCGCGGTATCGCCGGTAGGCGATCTGCTCCTGGGTGGAGATCGGCGTTTGTTCCCGGACGGGGATCGTCCGTGAGAGCGTGCTCGGCGCGGGGATGTCGCGCAGGATGTGCGGGGTAATAAAGATGACGATCTCGGTCTCTGTGTCGCTATGGAGCACGCGGCGGAACGGGATTCCGAAGAAGGGGATGTCGCCGAGCAGCGGGACCTTGCGCACAGACTCCTCCCGCTCGCGCGAGATGAGGCCTGCAATCATGGCCGTGCCGCCGTCCTGCACCATTACCGTGGTGCGGGCCGCCCGACGGTTCGGATCGAGGAACGAGCTGAACTTGCTGGATTCAATTACCCGGGACACCTCCGGCTCGATGATCATGGTGATGTGTTGGTCTTCGGTGACGAGCGGGGTGACGCGCAGCACCGTCCCCACCGTCTGGCGCTCCAGGACTTGCGTCACCGTCCCGGTCTGCGCTTGCGAGGTGCTGGTCAACCCCGACGAGGCATCCGTGACGATGCGGATCTCCGCCACCTCGTTGGAGAGGGTCGTCAGGCGGGGGCTCGCCAGGAACTTCACGTTCTTCTCGGTCGCCAGCGCTTTCAGGACCATGCTGAGATTGGTGAGGTCCAGTTTCGACAGCGTCTTTACGGGTTCCGTAGAATAGTTCAGCAATCTCGGCCCGAGTGGGAAGACCGTTTGTTTGGTTGGCCCCGTGAAGCTCATCAGTTCCCCGGTGGCTCCCCCGTACTCGATCCCGAGGCGCCGCAAGGTGTCGAGCGTCACCTCGAGAATTTCGGCCTCGATGAGGAGCTGCGCGGGTTTGATATCAAGTTTGGCGAGGGTGGCCTCGATGGCCGGGAAGACCTCCGGGACATCCGTGATGCTGATGGAATTCGTTCGTGGATCAATGGCGAGAAGCCCCCGCTCCGTGAGCAGCTGTTTCAGGATCGCCACAATCCCTTGGTCTTTGGTCGTGGTGCTGGCGCCTCCACCCGACGCGCTCCCGGCGCTGCTGCTCCCTGCCCCGGTGAATGTGGTGGTGATGAGACTCCCAGTTTTGCCAAAGCTATCGACGGCTTCGCCGGCCGTTGGGAGGACGTGCGCATACTTCAACGTGTAGACCTTCGTGGTGAGCTTGATGGGGCGGCCGCCGGACTCTGTGACGATAAAGACGTCGCTGTTCTCGATCCGGCGGAAGGCGAGGTTGTTCGCATCCAGAATGCTCTGGATCGCGGTTTGCACCGGGACGCGATCCATATAGACGGTGATGTGCTTGTCACGGACCGCCTGCGCGGCGACGAAGTTCAAGCCCGCCTGCTGGGAGAGGAGCTTGAGCACATCCTCCAAGCTGGCATCCACCAGATCCATCGAGATGGTGCCGCTGCCGGTGCCGGTGACGCGCGGCGGGGTGCCGCGTGAGGCGACCGCCCGCGTCTCCTGCGGAGTCGTGGGAGAAGGTTCCTCAGCTTGACTGGTCGGAAGCGTCAACGAGTTGCCCACCAAGAGGACGATGATTCCTGTGGCGAGTTTCGCGGTCTGTCGACGGATCAACGCTTGGGTCATGGGTATCCTCGATTCGTTGGTGTGGGGGACGGCGTGTGAGAGCGCTCCCCGGCTTTCGGGAGGCGCAGGACGGCACGCGCCCCTTGGAACTCAACCGTAATGCCCTCCCGATCGATCGTGATCACCCGCACGCCTTCGATCGTATCACCCTCGGTGAGGATTTGGTTATTGACGATGGCCCGGGGGGGCGTCGTGCCCCAAAAGATCCCCTGGACGGTCATCGCCGGCATCGTGGCGACGGTGGGCGCGGGGGCGTCCGCCGGTTTCGGCTTCTCCAGCGACACCTTCCAGATATTGACGAGCGCTTGAGGATATTGAAAAGGGTCGCGCCCGGTAAAAGTGTCCGAGGCGGTCGTGGTCTCGGCGGACGGAGCAGCACCACTCCCAGATTCCGGTGTGATGATGGCGGAGCGAGTCGTTACGGGTCCCGGAACGTTGAGAGAGGGAACGGCGGCCGGCCCTGGTCGGAACCGCATCCAGAGGAGCGCTCCGAGTCCGAGGAGTAATCCCCCGACGAGCAGCGGTTGCATGGCCTTCTGTCGATCACCGCCGATCATGCCGGGGCCTCGCGCAACAACGTACTGACGGTGAGCCGCATGTGCAAGGGAGTCAAAGCATCCAGATTCTCAGGGGAATTGCCCTGGGACGTGGACCACGTACCGTACCCTCCGGCCGACCCCGATTCGGTCTCGGTTCGCGTGCTCCCGAGCTCCAAATGGTCAATCGAGAACGGCACCGTGCCGGTATGGAGCGCCTGGATGAATTGCAGGATGTCGGCCAGCGTTCCGGTCACTTCGATCACAATCGGGAGCCGTGGGTAGCGTCCCAGGGTTTGCGTCGTTTGCGGGCCGATGGTATTCACCGTCAGGTGCGAGGCGGCGGCGCTGGCGGTGAGCTCTTGCAGGAGGGTGGCGGTCCCCTTGCGCCCCACGAGCCGTTGCTGCACGCGCGTGAGTTGCTGCGTCGTGGCATTCACGGTGCGCAAGAGCTCCGCTTGCTGCTGTTGGGTGCTCAGCTGATCTCGCAGCGTGGCCGCTTGCTGATCGAGCGGTTGGATAATCATTCGATGGGCGACGAGTAATCCTCCCAGGAGAATGAGGGCGGTGGCGATCAGCAGTTGTTGGCTGCGCGGGAGCTGCCCCATCGATATCTGAGGGACCTCCAGACCGAGAAATTTCACGGGGTCCGCTCCCGGTTGGATTTCCCCTCACTCGACAACTCGAAGCTCGTGATGTCCACTTGGCGCAGCGTATTCCGCTGGGCCGTCGTCAACGTGAAGGTGCCAAAGACGCGACTCAAGGCCTTCCGGCTGTTAACGGCGTCCACGAATTGATTGACCACCTCTAAGCCTTTGCCGGCCTCCTGGTGGTAGGCGGCGCCCTCGATGCGGAGCGCTTGTTCACCCTTCACCGGACTCCCCTGCAGCGCGGTCAGGGTGTTGGTGTAGATCATGTGGCGGAGCCAGATTTCCGGCGGGGTGACCTCGGCGAGCGCTTGTAGGATCTCGGCAAGGGGCACATTGGCCTCCATGAAGCTTTTGAGGAAGCGCAGTTCCGCGGCGCGCTGGCGCTGCAGCTGCTGCAAGTGGTCCACGGTGAGGTCGCCGGAGGAGAGTCCCAGCGCGGCCGCCGCCGGTTGCTGCCGAAGGGCCTCCACCTGCGCGGTGAGTGTTTGCAAGGGCTGGCTTTTCACGTGATACAACAGAATCAGCAGGAGCGCCATGGCTCCTGCCTCGAGTCCGACCAGCGGGAGGATGCTCTTGGCCTTGGGTTTGAGTTCGGCCGGCAGTAGATTGATCGGGACAGCGCCGCTCTCGAGCCCGCGCAGGGCCAGCCCAAATGCCACCGCGACGTTCCCCGTCAGTTGGTCGCCGTTCAGGAGGCCTCGACCAACTTCCACCGGTTCTACTGGCAGCTCGAGGGCCCCGGCGAGTTCCGTGAGCCAGGAGGCCGGGATCCCCTCGCCGCTGACTAACACTTTCGTGACGGCAGGCTCGCTGGCGAACCGCCGCCGGTAGTAGTCCACGGAGACGGACGCCTCATTGAGCAGCGCCGCGTAGAGCGTGGCGGCTGACCCCTCCGCCGTGGTCGTGGGGGTGGCTCCCGCCCCCTCCTCCCCCCCTGCCCCCGCCGGCAACATCGTGACATTTCTGGCGAGGTAGACGAGTTCATCCCGGACGATGGCGATGCTCGCCGCGTCGTGATCGACGAACACCAGGGCGGCCGTCTTGCCAGGTTCCAATTGGCGGGTGCGACGAAGCGCGCGGGTCAAGCTGCTCAAGCTCGTCTCGATGCTGCGCGGGGTGATCCCAGCCTCCTTCAGGACCTGGAGATACTGCGCGACCAGGTCTTTCTTGGCCGCATAGAACATGACCCGCATGACGTTCGGGTCCTGCTTGGCAATGACCACCTGGAAATCGGACAGGAGCTCTTCGAGTTTAAAGGGGAGATATTTTTTGGCTTCGAACCGAATGGCGGTCGGCTGATCGCGCGGGGGCAGCTTCGGCATTTGGAAATAGCGAACGATCCCGGCTTCCGAGGTGATCCCGATTTGTGCGGCAGGGGCCGAGAGCTGGTTGTCTTGCAGGAGGCGTCGCAGGAGTTGGGCGAACCCGTGGAAACTTTGCGGGTCAGCAGTCAGGGGGGTTTCCAGGGCGACCTGGCCGATCCGCACGATTTTTGGCCGCCGGGCCGGACCACTGAGCTGCACCAGATACAAGGCCCGCGCCCCGACGTAGAGGCCGATGGCGTCAGCCACGACACGCCCTCTGTAACCAGGTCAGGTAGGGGCGGCTGCCGGCGACAATTGGGAGCGCAATGAGTTCCGGCACCGTGTAGGGATGCAGGGCGCTGATGGCTCGCATGGTGGCAGCCAGCCGTCGCCGCGTCGTCTTGATGATCATGAGGGTTTCACGCGCTTGATCGAGGCGGCCCTGCCACCAGAAATAAGACCGGGCGCCTGGCACGCAGGAGACACAGGCGGCCAGGTGAGAGAGGACCAACCGACGAGCCATCCGGTGGGCCGTCGCCGGGGTCGGGGTGGTGCACAGCAACACGACGGCCGAGGATCGCGCGGGAGTCACCGCCTCTCGCGCAGCCAGACCTTGTAATCCTGGCCATCCTCCTTGACGATCACGTGGCCCTCACGGGCAAGCCAGCCAACGCTCATCAACACCAAGTCCCGTTGGCGTCCAATCCCGCTGATGAGGGCGGACAGAGCCACCTCGCCGTGTTGATCGAGGTAGTGCCAGATCTCCCCTGCGACGATCCCAATCTCCGTGATCCCGACAATCATGGTGTGTGGGAACCCTCCTGAGAGTTGTAGCTACCACATTGGGGACAGATGGTCAAGTGTTCTTCGGGTCGAGTCGCGTAAATGGCGGTACAAATCTGGCACCGCCGGAATCGGCGTCGCGGCGTCGGAATGTCCCATTCTGCGCGGCCCTGTAGGGCCTCCTGCCACCACCACCAGGCGAGCAGGGCGGCGGCGAGCCCTCCGGCGGCGCCGACCACGGACAGTTCAAAAGGCAGGCGAATCATTCGCGGCCGAAGGTTCGAGATCCAACCGGAGGGTCACCTGCCCCCACGACTCGGCGGCATGGCGGACATCCCGCGGGTTCACCGCGGCGAATCGCCAGTCCTTCAGGTACTGCAGGCCGACGAGGTCCAGCAGCGGGTCCCCGCTTGATTGCAGTAGTTCCACATGGTCCACCTGGCCCCCGGCCGTCAGGGTAAATCGTAGTTGGAGGTCAATGGTTCTCGGCGTCGTCTGGGACCGCAACCGTGTGAGGGGGACGCGGGTCAGATAGGGGGGGAGCGGTGGCCGGGACACCAGCTCGCGGTACCGCGCGGGTCCGCGGATCCAGACGGGGACGGTGGTGATCCGCGGGGTGAGGGCGATCCGCGTGACCATTTGCGGGTACTGCTTTTCCTGCGCGAAGAGCTTCGAGGGCATGGGCCGCGCCGGCGGGGCCGCAGGTTCCTGGAGGAGGTGAAGCGCCTGCGGCAGATCGCGCGAGATGGCGGGGGGTTCGGGCGCGGCCCCGTACCAGGAGATCGCCGGAGGTTCGACGGCGGCCGGTGACTGAGCAATCGGCGCCGCGATGGGCCCGGCCGGTTCCACAGGGCTGGCAATGGCTCCGAGAAAGACGAGCTCCCCATAGGAGGGCGGTGTCGTGATCGCCGGGGCCGCCACGGTCACGGCCACGTGCGGCAAGCTGGCCAGGTGGATCCCGACGGATGCCGCACACAAGAGGCCCCAGGCCGTCCGCGATGTCAGCGTCATTCCGCCGCGGGCTTCGTGGTGGCCATCGCGATGCGAGCGGCCCCGGCCTGCCGGCAGAGGTCCCAGATCGCCGCGATCTGACCGATGGGCACCTGACGGTCGGCACGGATCAGCACCGTCCGCTTGGCCGCTAACGCGCTCAGGTGCGAGGGGAGTTCCTCGAGCGTGGTCAGTTCCCCGTTGAGATAGATGAGGCGTTGGTCGGTGATGATAAGGGTGACGCTGGCTTGACCGACTACCTCGGCCGTGACGGCATTGGGCAGTTGCAGCGGGACGCCGGTGACGGTCAACCACGTGGGGCTGATGAGCAGGAATCCGGCCAGGAGCAGCGCCACATTGACAAATGGAACGATGACCGTCGCGGGCCCCAGCAGTGGGGGGATCGGATGCCAGGTCCCCGAATTCATGCGGGTTGATCTCCGCTCAGCAGATCCAATAGTTCCGCCGTGGCAATCTCCAAATCCCAGACCACCCGCTGCACGCGCCGGGTGAAATAATTGTAGGCCACGATCGCAGGGATGGCGATGGCCAATCCCACCGTGGTTGTCAGCAGCGCCTGCCAGATGCCTTGGGCGAGGTCCACCGGCCCGACCGGTTGGAGCGCGGCTGCCTTCGTCTGGATCACGGCGAAGCACCGGATGAGCCCCAGCGCGGTCCCTAAGAGTCCGAACAGCGGGGCCACCTGCGCGAGCGTCCCGAGCGCCACGAGATTCCGTTCCAGTTGCGGTACTGCCCGCTGGCCCGCGTCATGCACCGCTTGACGGATCGCCTCGCGCGGTTGGCCATGATGCTGAAGTCCAGCCCGCACCATCTGCGCGACCGGATCTTTGGAGTGTTCACACAACGCCAGGGCCTCGGCGATCTTCCGGCGCTTGACCGCGGCGATCACCTCGTCCAGGAATTGCGTAGTGCGCGTCCGCGTCCGCCCCAGGACCAGGAACCGTTCCACGATGATCGCCATGGCGAGCGCCGAACAGAGGAGCAACGGCCACATCATGACGCCGCCCAGCCGCATGAGTTCCAGGAGCGAGTACGTCATGACGTCCCCTCCGGCGTCCTACGGACGTTCCTCAGCCACATCGTGAGCGAGGGGCGCATCAGGTCACCAGGAAATTGATTGAGATAGTCGTGAAACGCATGGAGGGCCTCAGGGGTTTTGCCGGCGTGATACAGCACACAGCCCAATTGGTACTGGGCCAGACGATGCACCGGATCGGATCGCGGCGTGCTCTGGACCAGATCCCGCAGCAGTTTGGCGGCCGCCTCCGACCGGCCCAGGGCCTCGAGGGTCCTCGCCAGGTGATAGCGGGCGGCAAGACGAATTGCCGGCACGGTGCCCGGGATGTTCGCCAGCGGGTCGAGGTGACGTTGGGCGGCCGCCGGCTGGTGGTGATCCAGCGCCAGCGCCCCGCACTGCAGGGCCGCGTAGGGCTGCAGCCGGCTTTGCGGGAATCGGGTCAGCAAGGATTCGAATGCCAGTTGGGCCGCCTCGATCCGGCCCAGACGGAGCAGGGCGCGGCCCAATTGATACTGGGCGTAGTCGGTATAGACGCTGTCGCCCGCAGTTTTTAAGAGGCGGTCGTAGTGCTCGACTGCGGCCTCATCCTGATGCTGGTTGAGCAACAGATCCCCGGCGTGCGCCAGGGCGCTCGCCTGCCGGGTCGTCTCTGTGCCCATCGTCGCCGCCTGCTCGAAAGAATGGAGGGCCGCCTCAGGATGGCGCAGCTTCAGATGGGCCCAGGCCAGCGCGTAGGTGGTGTCTCCCGCGAGCGTCGAAGTCGGGTAGCGCGCCAAGAGCTGTGAGAAACTCGCGGCCGCTTCAAAGTATCGCCCCTGCTCGTACCAGAGCTCCCCTTGCCAGAATAGTGCCTCATCGGCCCAAGGGCTGTCCGGCATTCGTTGGACCAGCTGCGCGCATTGCTCGACCGCCGCTACCGGTTGTCCTAACTTCATGAGTGCGCGAGCCAAATAAAATTGGACCTCGTCGGCATCCGGCCCGTGCAGATACCGTTCTAAATAAGTGGTGAAAGCCGCCACACTGAGCGCGTACTGCTTCAGGTGGAAGGCGGCGAAGCCGAGGCCCGCTTGCGCCAGCGGGGCCCAGGCCCCGCGCTGGGCGACTCCCAGCGACTTCTGGTAGGCGGCGATCGCCTCGGCAAATTGCTGATGATCAGCGTAGGCTTCTCCGAGGAGGTAATAGGCCTGGGGGACATATTTCGTCACGGGATAACTGGAGACGAATTCATCGAGGACGGCGATCGCCTCAGGCCCGCGGTGCAGGCGGACCAGGCACTCGCCCGTACGGAATTGCGCTTCCACCCGTAACGGATCATCGGCAAACCGCTGGGTGAGTTTGCGGAACTGTTCCGCGGCTTCCTCCCACTGTTCGGCATCCCAGTAACTCCAGGCGATCGAATAGAGCGCGAAAGGAGCATAGGAAGAGGTAGGGAAACGCTCGAGGATCTGTTGGAAGTAGGCGCGCGCGTCGCTATACTCCTGATTTTTCAGGAGCGCTTCGCCGAGCCAGTAGAGTCCCTCGACGGCTGAGGGACTGCCTTCGGGTCCGAGGGCCTGTTGGAGTTCGACGAGCGCTTCGGGGTAACGTCCGAGGGCGAAGTAGGCGCGTCCCAACCATTGATGGGCTTCGAGGGCGCGCGGGGCATGGGGGGTATCGAGGAGGTACTGGGACAGTTGCTCGACCACCATCTCGTACTGCTCGTCTTGAAAGGCCTGGGCGGCCGTGGTGATGACGTCATCAGGCGAGGCGACCGCCCTCGCCGCGGACGATGCGAGCAAGGCGGCTCCTCCTACGCACCCGATCAGTAGTAGCACGCACGCGCGGCGCATCGGCTTACGGTACCTTAGCATGAGGGGTAGACCCCCGCAAGAGCTTTTTGAGATATTGGCCGGTGTAGGAGGCGGTCACGCGCGCCACCTCTTCCGGCGTTCCAGCGGCCACGAGGGCCCCGCCCCGCTCGCCCCCCTCGGGCCCAAGATCAATCAGATAATCAGCGGTTTTAATCACATCCAAATTGTGCTCGATGACCACGATCGTGTTGCCGCGGTCGACGAGGGCTTGGAGAACGCGCAACAGTTTCTCAATGTCGGCGAAGTGGAGCCCGGAGGTGGGCTCATCGAGCAGGTACAGGGTGCGGCCCGTCGCCGGTTTGGAGAGTTCCGTGGCCAGCTTGACCCGTTGTGCCTCGCCGCCAGAGAGCGTGGTCGCCGATTGCCCCAGCTCCACGTAGCCGAGACCCACCTCGACCAGCGTCTGCAGCTTGGCCTTGATCGCCGGGATCGCCTCGAAGAGGCCGAGCGCTTCTTCCGTCGTCATGGTCAGGATGTCAGCGATCGACGCCCCTTTGTACTGGATTTGGAGGGTGGCCTCGTTGAACCGGCGGCCGTGGCAGAGGTCGCAGGTGACGTACACGTCGGGGAGAAAGTGCATCTCAACGGTGATGACTCCATTGCCCTGACAGGCCTCGCACCGGCCTCCCTTCACATTGAAGCTGAATCGACCGGGTGCGAAACCGCGGGCCCGCGCTTCGGCCGTTTTGGCGAACAGGTCGCGGATGGGACCGTACGCCCCGGTGTAGGTCGCGGGATTGGAGCGCGGGGTGCGGCCGATGGGCGACTGGTCAATGACGATCACCTTGTCCACCTGGTCGAGCCCGACGATTCGTTCGTGGGCGCCGGGCTTGGCGCGAGAGCCGTAGAGCCGCTGGGCCACCGCCCGATAGAAAATGTCGTCGATCAGCGTGGATTTGCCGGACCCGGAGACGCCCGTGACGCAGGTGAGCAGGCCGAGCGGGATACGGGCCGTGATCCGCTTGAGATTGTGTTCGCGCGCTCCGCGAATCTCGATGACGGGGCGGTCGCGCCAGGGCCGTCGGGCGGCCGGGACCGGGATTTGCAGGTCACCGCGCAGATACTGGCCGGTCAGCGACCGCTCGCTGGCGAGGATCGTGGCCAGCGGCCCGGCCGCCACGACTTCCCCGCCCTGCTTGCCGGCGCCGGGGCCGAGATCCACGATGTAGTCCGCGGCGCGGATCGTGGCCTCGTCATGCTCGACGACGATCACGGTGTTCCCGAGATCGCGCAGCGTCTTGAGGGTCTCCAGCAGTTTCTGATTGTCCCGTTGGTGGAGGCCGATCGACGGCTCATCGAGGATGTAGAGGACCCCGACGAGCCCGGCCCCGATTTGGGTGGCCAGACGGATCCGCTGCGCCTCGCCGCCGGAGAGCGTGCCGCTGGCCCGGTCGAGGGTCAGATAGTCGAGTCCCACATTGATGAGGAATTGCAGCCGTTGGCGGATCTCCTTGAGAATTGGCTGGGCGATTGGGGCCTGGCGGTCGGAGAGGGTGAGCGAACCGCACCAGGCCTGCGCTTGCGTGATCGAGAGTGTAGTGGTGTCGATGATGGATCGCCCGTCCAGGGTCACCGCGAGGGCCTCCGGTTTCAACCGGGCTCCGCGGCAGGTGGGGCACGGCTGCGTCGCCATATATTTGGCCACCTCTTCCTTCACGAAGTCACTCTCCGTCGTGCGGAACAGCCGTTCCAGATTGGGGATGATCCCCTCAAACGGTTTGCCCCACACCTCGATGTCGGGCGATCCCTGGAGGATGATCTGCTGAATCCGCTGGGGGAGGCGCGTGAACGACGTCTCGAGACTGAACCGCATCTCCGCCGCCAACTCCCGCAGGAGCGCTCGATGGTACATGATGTAGCCGCGGCCCCCGCGCCGCCAGGGTTCGAGCGCTCCCTCGAGGATCGACTTCGTCGGATCGGGGAGGACCAGCGCCGCGTCAATTTCCAGACGGGTGCCGAGCCCGTGGCAGGTGGGGCAGGCCCCGTACGGGCTGTTGAACGAGAAGAGGCGCGGCTCCAGTTCCGCGAAGCTGATGCCGCAGGTGGGGCAGCCGTACCGCTCGCTGAAGAGGAGCTCGGTGGCGCCGGCCGCCACGACCAGGATGCCCTTCCCCACCTTGAGGGCGGTTTCGACCGAATCGGTCAGCCGGGCGGTGCCGGCCGCGTTGGCGGTGAGGCGGTCCACGACGACCTCGATCGTGTGAGCCCGTTTCTTATCGAGCCGGATCGGCTGCGCCAGCTCGCGGATCGTCCCATCTACCCGCGCCCGTACAAACCCCTCGCGCTGAAGCAGTTTGAAGAGCTCCAGGTGTTCCCCTTTGCGCCCCCGGACCACCGGGGCAAGCAGGAGCAGTGCCTGGCCGGCCAGCTGGCTCAGTATTTGGCCGACAATCTCCTGCGGGGTTTGGGGGTGGATCGGCCGGCGGCACTTCGGACAGTGCGGGCGGCCGATCCGGGCGAACAGGAGGCGGAGGTAGTCGTAGATCTCCGTTTGCGTGGCGACGGTGGAGCGCGGGTTCGACCCGGTCGTTCGCTGCTCGATGGCGATGGCCGGGGAGAGCCCGTCAATGTGCTCGACGTTCGGTTTCTGGAGCTGCTCGAGGAATTGGCGGGCGTAGGCGGAGAGACTCTCGACGTACCGGCGCTGCCCCTCGGCGTACAGCGTGTCGAAGGCCAAGGAGGATTTGCCGGACCCCGAGAGCCCGGTGATGACGGTGAGGGCGTGGCGGGGGAGTTCGAGATCAATCCCTTTGAGGTTGTGTTCCCGGGCCCCGCGGATGACGATCGTGTCGGCCATAACCCTACTATTATAACCGAAGAAGGCCTCCACCGTCGTGTGACGGTGGAGGCCCCAAGAACACTCGGTGATCAGCCGGTGATGCTTAGCGGCGGACCATCTTTGCGCGGGAGACGTCCCCCTGCTTATCGATAAAGTAGAGGTACCCCTCTGCCCGCTTGACGCCGACCTTGGCAACCTTCTCCGGCTTGCCGCCCTTCTTGCCGCCGCGAGCCATCTTGGCCCTCGAGACATTGCCTTGCTTGTCGAGGTAATAGAGATAGCCCTTCGCGCGCTTGACGCCGACCTTCGCCACTTTCTGTGCCATGCGTGGATTCACCCCCCTTCTTGTCTGGTTTTTGGTTGAGTGCTACGTTCCCACCCGCCACGACTGCGCCAGCGCGTGCAAGGCGGCAGTCGCGGAGAGGATGGCCAGTTCACTAGTTTTGGGATTGCGTGCGGACGGCCGATTCTCCGTGCGCACGACGAGCCGTCCCGAGGTACCGACAGCTTCCATCTCATGAATGTTATGCCGCACCGTCGGATCAGCCACGATGCGCACCCGCGTGCGGGTGGGCCCCAGGCCGGCCAACGCCAGCGTGGCGGCGACGTTCACGTTCTGCGGAAAGGCGCGCACGGCCCGGGCGGCCGAGCCGTGGAAGAGTGTCAGCGGAGCGGTCAGATGCGCCAGCCGCGCGCGATAGCGAGCGGCCCCTGGGGCTCCGGCGAGCGTCCGCGGCGGTTTGCGCGTCGTCAGCGTGACGCGGCGAAGCCGGCCCAGCCGCGCGGCTTTGAGGCCGTCGAGCCCCGCGATCGCCCCCGAGGGAATGATCAGGCGGCCGCCGGCGCGGGTCCAGCGGGAGAATTGATGGCGGCATGGGAGCAGGCCGCCGACCGACAGGGCGAGCACGGTGCGGCCGCGGCGGAGGGCATGTGCCACGATCGTCGGGGCGGCCGCGGCGGAGGCCGCTTCGGCCACGACGTCACTGCGTTGAATCAAGAGGTCCAGGGGCAGCACCGGGACGCGCGGGCGAAGCCGACCGGCCAACGCATCGGCTTTGCGGCGGTCGAGGTCATGCAGCCCGCTGAGCTGGAACGAGTGGGCCAGCGGTGGGCGCTGCACCGCCTCGCTGAGTGCCGAGCCGATGGCGCCGCATCCGACAATGCCGATGGCTAAGCGGATGGGGGGGCCTTGGTTGGATGGTTGCGGCGGTCGACAAAGACGACGCGGGGGCGGAACCGCTTCGCCTCGCGATCCTCGACGAAGGCGTAGGCGATGATGATGATTTGGTCGCCGACCTGCGCCCACCGCGCCGCCGCCCCGTTCATGCAGACGATCCCGGATTTGGGTTTCCCCGGCAGGCAGTAGGTTTCGATGCGGGTTCCATTGTGCAGGTTGACGACTTGGACTTTCTCGCCGGGGAGGAGGTTGGCCGCTTGCATCAGGACGGTATCGATGGTGATCGAGCCCTGGTACCGGAGATTGGCCTCGGTCACGGTGGCTCGGTGAATCTTGGACTTGTACATCTCCCGGAGCACGGGGATACCCCTCTAGGGTCTGGCGATCAGCGTATCAATCAACCGTACGGGGCCCAGCCGCGCGGCGATCAGCAACCGCACCGGGCCGCGCACCTGCCGCACGGGGTCGAGCGTCGTGGGATCCACCACGGCCAGGTAATCCAGCCGCGCGCCGGAGGTTCGAATGATCTGCTGCATGGCGCGTGCGATCCGGCTCCGACGACGTTCCCCGCATTCTATCAACCGCTTCCCGGCTTGTAAAGCCTCATAGAGGGCGCGCGCCCGTCGACGCTCCGACGGAGACAGGCGCACATTGCGTGAACTCATCGCCAGGCCGTCCGGTTCGCGCACCGTCGGCAGCACGCGCACGCGCAAAGGCCACTGCAGATCGCGCACAAGTTGCTGAATGACGCGCGCCTGCTGGGCATCCTTCTCTCCGACGTAGAGGATGTGCGGTTGGGCGAGATGAAGTAGTGTCGCGACGATCGTCGTGACTCCGCGGAAGTGGCCGGGCCGGGCCGCCCCCTCCCACCATCGGGTGAGTTGGGTTACCTCGACGGTGGTTTGGAAATCGCGCGGGTAGAGCTGGTGGGCTTCAGGAGTGAACAGGAGATCGGCGCCGGCGGCGCGCGCGAGGGCCGTGTCGCGGGCCAACGGCTTCGGGTAGCGGGCATAGTCGCGGTGCTCATTGAATTGCAGGGGATTGACGAAGATGCTGACGACCACGCGGTCAGTCTCGCGCCGGGCCTGCTGGATGAGCCGCAGGTGGCCGGCGTGGAGCGCTCCCATCGTCGGGACGAACCCGATCGTTCGCCCCTGGCGGCGCCAGCGGCTGGTGAGCTGCTGCAGGCCGCGCGGCGACCGAATACGCGTCATCGCGCGGCCCCGGCGCGCAGCGATTCCAGCAGCGCCAAGGCGGTGCAGTTTTTCACCGGATGATAGGCGTGCGGGGCGATCTCAACGAGGGGTTCGAGGACGAATTCCCGCTCGTGCAACCGGGGATGCGGGATGGTCAGCTCCGGCTCGGTCAGGATGAGCTCCTCGTAGAGCAAGAGGTCGAGGTCCATCGATCGCGGGCCCCAGCGCACCGCATCCGGCCGCTGTCGGCCAAGCCCCTGCTCGATGACGGCAAGGGCATTCAAAAGCACGTGCGGCGTCAGGTTCGTCACCAGCTCGACGACCGCATTGAGGTAGGGCCCCTGGGGCGGGCCCCCGACCGCCGCGTACTCACGCGTCCGCGAGCGGGCGCGGACGTAGGTCTCCGGCAGCGCGCTCAGGCGCGTGATCGCTTGCTCGATCGCGGCGTGCCGATTCCCTATGTTCGAGCCGATGCCGACGTAGGCGCGGGCCATAGATGCAGCTGTCTGAGACGGCGGACCGCCTCGCGAAGGCGCGGCTCCGGCACCGTGATCGCCATCCGGATGTACCCTTCCCCAGCCGCCCCGAAGCCGTTGCCGGGCGTGACCACGACGCCGGCGTGCAGCAGGCGTTCCGCCAGCGCCGCGGAGTGGGTGCCAGGTGGCACCCGTACCCAGAAGTAGAAGGTGGCGCGCGGTCGCCGCACCGGCCAGCCGAGCCCCTGCAGTCCTGCCGTCAGCAGATCCCGGCGGCGATGGTAGGTCCGAAGCAGCGGCGCCCGCCATGCATCGGGGGCTTTCAAGGCCGTGAGGCCGGCGATTTGAATGGCTTGGAAGATCCCGGAATCCACGTTCAGTTTCACCTTCGCCAGCGCGGCGATGGCCGCGGCATTCCCGCAGGCCCAGCCGATCCGCCACCCGGTCATGTTGCAGGTTTTCGACAAGGAATGGAATTCGATGCCCACCGCTTTGGCCCCAGGGGCCTGGAGGAAACTGGGCGGGCGGATGCCGTCGAACGCCAGCTCCGAATAGGCCGCATCGTGGGCCACCAGGAACCCGCGGCGTTGCGCGAGTGCCACAATGTCGCGGAAGAATCCGACCGTGGCGGTGGCGCCCGTTGGATTGTTCGGGTAGTTCAGGACCAGAAGTTTCGTCTGGCGGCCGCTGTGGCGTTTGATCTCACCGAGATCCGGGAGAAAATCCTGATCCTCGGCGAGCCGCAGCGGGATCGGCCTCCCCCCTGCCAGCGTCGTGCCGGTGTGGTATGGCGGGTAACAAGGATCGGGGACCAGCACGCGGTCGCCCGGATTAATGTAGGCCAGCGGCAGATGGGCGATTCCCTCTTTGGAGCCGATCAGCGGCAGGATTTCCCGTTCGGGATCCAGCGTCACGTGGAATCGGCGCCGGTACCAGGTGGCGATCGCCTGGCGCAGGGCCGGCATCCCTTGATCGAGGGCATACCGGTGGTTGGCCGGGTCGCGGATCGCCTGGGCCATCGCCTGGATGATGAAGGCCGGCGTCGGGCGATCCGGGTCGCCCACGCCAAGGTCGACGAGATCCCGGCCAGCGGCGCGCGCAGCCCGTTTGGCCGCGTCAATGCGGGCAAAGAGATAGGGCGGCAGTTTCGTCAGACGATCGGCGACGTGAGGGATCATCGGCGAGGGGTGATGAGGTTCAGACCGCGCTGCGTAACCGTTTCTTGGTGGTGTTGACCGCGTCCCACAAGAGATCCATCGTGTAAAATTTCGGTTTCGAGATCATCGCGAGCAGACGGGCGGCGAACAGGGCCCCTTTCGCAAAGGTGTCCCTCGAGGTCGCCCGATGCGTGAAGACCAGCTGATCGTGGCCATGGGTGAAGGTGATGGTATGCTCGCCGACCACCTCCCCTTCCCGTCGTGACTGAATCGGGATGTCGTGTTCGACGAGGATCGCGTGCAGATCGTCCCGCAGCTGTTTGGCGGTGCCGCTGGGCTTGTCTTTTTTCATCTTGTGATGGGTCTCGACCATCTCGATGGTCAGCGCCGCCGGGCCGAGCTGTTGATAGCAGAGCGCGGCTTCCCGCAACGCGCGCCGGAGAATGTAGACGCCGAACGACATGTTTGGGGCGTAGAGAATCGGTACTTTTTTGGCGAGTCGCGGCAATTCCCGCATCTGCCGTTCCGTCAAGCCGGTCGTGCCGATCACTAGCTTCACCCCGTGGCGCGCGGCCATGCGTGCGTGATCGATCGTGGCAGTCGGGTTCGTGAATTCGATCAGCACCTGGGCATCGCCGAGCGCGGAGGGAATGTGGTCGGTCACCACCACCTGGGTGGTGGTGCGTCCCAAAAGCTGTCCGAGATCCTGTCCGAGGGCCGCCTGCCCAGGGGCTTCGAGCGCCCCGACGACTTGATAGGTCTTGGGATCGTCGAGGGCGAGCGCGGCAATGCGCCCGCCCATGCGTCCCCCGACGCCGCTCACCGCGATCTTCACCATCAGCGGTGCTTCTTCAGAAGATAATACTGGCGTAGCACCGTGGTCAGCTTCTCTTGATTGGCAGGACTCATCGGGCAGAGCGGCAGCCGGACGCCCGGCTCGAGCAATCCCATGAGCCCCATCGCGGTCTTGACTGGGATCGGGTTCGTTTCCAGAAACAGCGCCTTGGTGATCGGCAGCAACCGGTAATGGAGGGCGCGGGCCTCGGCGAACCGCCCCCGCTCGAAGGCGCGGACGAGCTGCGCCACCGGCCGCGGAAGAATGTTGGCTACGACGGAGATCACACCGGTCCCGCCGATTGCCAGCACCGGCAAGGTCAGCGCGTCATCGCCGGAGATCAGCGTCAGGCGATCACCGCAGAGCTGCACGATCCGCGCCATTTGCTCGAGCGACCCGCTGGCCTCCTTCACCCCAACAATGTTTTTGCAGGCGATGAGCCGCGCGAAGGTCTCCGGTTCAATGTTGACTCCCGTGCGGGAGGCGATGTTGTAGAGGATGAGGGGAAGATCCACTGCATTGGCGACCGCCTTGAAGTGACGATAGAGCCCTTCCTGCGTGGGCCGATTGTAGTAGGGACTGATCAGCAGCGCCGCGTCGGCCCCCGCCCGCTGGGCATGCCGCGTCAGACGGATCGCCTCGTCGGTGTTGTTCGATCCCGTGCCGGCCATCACGGGGATGCGGCCGCGGGCCGCCTGAATCACGAGCTCGATCACCTGCTCATGTTCATCGTGCGAGAGGGTGGCCGATTCCCCCGTGGTGCCGCAGGGGACCAGGGCGCTCGTCCCGGACTTCACGTGCCAATCGACGAGGGCCCGCAGCCGGCGCTCATCCACCCGCCCCTGCCGGAACGGCGTGACCAGCGCCACCATGGAGCCGCGCAACCAAGTCCGTCTTCGTCGCGTCATGATGTGAGCACTCCTTCAAAGACCGATCGCACCTCCCCTTCGAGTGAAACATCCTTCCACCCGCGGGCGGTCGGTTCGAACCGGATCACGAGCCGCTCCCCACTGGTCGGATAGATCGTGACGGGCGCGGTGCAACGGCCGAGGGTGGCGGCGGCCAACGCGGCCGCGACGGCCCCGGTGCCGCAGGCGAGCGTCTCTGCTTCCACCCCGCGCTCGTATGTTCGCACACGGACCGTATGTTGGTCTAGGACTTCGACGAAGTCCACGTTGGTGCCGGCCGGCCGAAACAGCCGATGGTACCGGATCGCCGGACCGAGCGTCCGCACGTCGGCCGCGCGGATTTCCGGGACGAAGAGCACCGCGTGTGGGACCCCGGTGTTAACGGCGTACACCGTCAGCCGGTGCATGCGGGCGGTCAGGGATTTTGTTCGAACGGACGAGGGGGTGGTGAGCGTCACCCGCACCCGCCGCGGCGTCAGCGTCTCCGCCTGGATCAGGCCGGCGGGCGTCTCGATGGTCAGGCGCCGATGGCGCCGACCTCCAGCGGCGTAGAGGGCGACGCAGCGGGCCCCATTGCCGCACATCGCGGCCTCACTGCCGTCCGGATTAATGATCCGCATCTTCACGTCGGCGCGCCGCGATGGCTCGACCGTCAGCAGGCCGTCGGCCCCGACGGAGCGAGCCCGTCGGCAGAGGGTTTTGGCCAGCGCGGTCAGGTTGCCAGGGCGGCGAGTCCGGCGCAGATCGAGCAGGATGAAATCATTCCCGGTCCCGACCATTTTCACAAACGGGAGCCGGGGAGTCATTGCAGGATCGCCGGGATCGTTTCACCGCGCGTCAAATCCCGCAGGGATTCGCGCCGGCGAATCAGGTGCGATGTCGTGCCGGTGACCAGCACCTCCGCCGCGCGTGGCCGGGCATTGTAATTGCTGGCCATCGCGAAGCCGTAGGCGCCGGCGCTCATGATCGCCAGCAGGTCTCCGGGGGCCAGCGGTGGCAGGTGACGATCCTTAGCGAACGAGTCGCCGCTCTCGCAGATGGGACCGACGACGTCGTACCGCACCATGGGCTTGGTTTGGTTCGGCCGCGGCGCCACCGGGAGAATCTGATGGTAGGCGCCATACAAACTTGGGCGGATCAGGTCGTTCATCCCCGCGTCCACAATGGCGAACTGTTTGGTGGGCGTTTTCTTGAGATAGACCACCTTGGTGACCAGGATGCCGCTGTTCCCGACGATGAAGCGGCCCGGTTCGAGGATGAGCCGCAGCTTGCGGCCCCGCAGCAGCGGCAGGATCGCGCGCGCGAAGGCAGCCGCCGTCTGCGGTTGTTCGCGATGGTAGACGATCCCGAGGCCCCCACCGATGTTCAGCCATCGCACCGAGGCGCCGCGACGATTCACCTGATCAATGAAGGCCAGCGCTTTCTTGATGGCGAGGACGAATGGTCCGGGCTCGGTAATCTGCGAGCCGATGTGAACGTGGAGTCCGCCTAGGATCAGGCCAGGATAGCGCCCACGCTCGTCGAAAATCTGCCGGGCGGTGGCTAGATCAAGGCCGAATTTATCGGTGCCCCGCCCCGTTGAGATATAGGTGTGCGTATGTGGGTCCACATTGGGATTCAGCCGGATCGAGACGAGCTGTCGCCGCCCCAGGCGCCGGCAGGCCAAGTCAATCTGCTCGAGCTCCGGCACCGATTCCACGTTGAAACAGCGGATCCCGGTGGTGAGGGCCTGCGCGATCTCCGACGGCGTTTTGCCGACGGAGGCGTAGACGATCTTGCGGGGGGAGGCCCCGGCCAGGCGTGCCTTGCGTAGCTCACCGGCGGAGACGATGTCCACCCCTGCCCCGGCCCGGATGAGCGCCCGGCAGAGGGCGAGACTGGAATTTGCCTTCATCGAAAAGCAGATGAGCGGGTGGACCGGGGCGAACGCCTCGCGCAATTTGCGATAGTGCCCGAGCAGGGTCGCGTAGCTGTAGACGTAGAGCGGGGTGCCGTACCGCTCGGCCAGGTTCAGGATGGGCGTCGCCTCGCAATAGAGCTCGCCGTCTCGGTCGTGGAACTCGTGCATCTTAGCCGACTCTCCGCTGCCACTGCCGCAGTTGCTGAGCGACCAGCCGGGGATGGGTGCTCCCGAGCGAACGCTTGCGGGCGACCGAGCGCTCCGGATTGAAGAGCCGGTGCACCTCCTCGGTGAATTGAGGCGAGAACTGCCGGAGTGTCGCCACGGTCAGCTCGGAGGGCTGCCGCTGGTGCTGTCGGCAGTAACCCATCAGCTCGCCAACCGCCCGGTGGGCTTGGGCGAACGGCACGCCCTTGGCGACCAGGTACTCGGCGAGGTCGGTGGCGTAGAGCGCCTCGTCGCAAAGTGCCGTGGCGATGCGCCCCCGTTGGACATTGACCCCGCCGATTCCCTCGGTGAGCACCTCAAGCATCCCGGTGACTGTATCGATTGCCGAGAACAGATGCTCTTTGTCCATCTGCAGATCGCGATTGTAGCCGGAGGGGAGCCCTTTGCAGATAGTTAGCAGGCCCATCAAGGCCCCGATCAGTTTGCCTGCGCCGGCCCGGCTGAGTTCCAAGAAGTCCGGGTTCTGCTTCTGCGGCATCATCGAGCTGCCGGTGCAGAGCCGCTCGTCGAGCGTGGCGAAGCCGATCTCGGGACTGACCCAGAGAATGAGATCTTCGGCGATCCGGGCCAGATGGATTCCCAGGATCGCGAGCACGGCCAATAATTCCAGGAGGCCGTCGCGATCGGTCACCGCATCCACCGAGTTAGCCGCCACCCGTCGGAACCCGAGCAGTTTGGCGACGTAGCGCCGGTCAATCGGCAAACTCGTTCCGGTCAGTGCCCCACTGCCGAGCGGGAGCTCATCGAGCCGGTCGGCCGCCGCCAACGCCCGCTGCCGATCCCGCTCGAGCGCCTCGCAGTAGGCGAGCAATTGATGCGCCCAGAGGACCGGTTGGGCATGTTGCAGATGGGTATAGCCGGGCACCACGAGCGCGCGGTGCTTGGCCGCTGTCCGTACGATCGCCCGCTGGAGTTGGTGAATCCCCTCCGCAATGTTCCGCGCTGTTCGCACGCTATAGAGCCGTGTATCGGTGATCACCTGATCATTGCGCGAGCGGGCCGTGTGCAGGCGCTGCGCGGCGGCGCCGATCTTTTGCTCGAGCGCGGCGTGCAAGACGCTGTGGATGTCCTCGGCGGACGGGTCCATCGCAACTTTCCCGGCCAGCCAGTCGCGCCGGACCGCCTCGAGTCCTCGCACCAGCTTGGTCGCTTCTCCCACCGGGATGATGCGGCATCGCCCCAGCATCTTCGCATGGGCGATGGAGCCCTCCAGATCTTCGAGCGCCAGCCGTTGATCGACGCGGAGCGACGTGGTAAAGCGCTCGATCGCCGGCGAGGTCTGACCCCGATAGCCGCCGCCCCACAGTTTCTTGGTCGGAGGGGTCATGCGCGGCCGGCTCCTCGATAGGGCAGCCCCCAGAGCTTGATGAATCCGGCCGCGGCCCGCTGATCAAACTGGTCATTCGCCGTGTAAGTGGCCAAGGTGGTCCGGTAGAGCGAGTGGGGCGAGCGCCGCCCGACGGGGACGGCCATGCCGCCCCAGAGCTTCACCCGCACCTCCCCCGTCACCGTCCGCTGGGTCGCCTCAATAAAGCCGTCCAACGCCCGGCGCAGCGGTGCATACCAAAGCCCATCGTAGATCAGCCGGGCATAGCGCAGGGCCACGAGTTCCTTGAAGTCGAGCGTCTCCCGTTGCAATGTGAGCGCCTCCAGCTCCCGGTGCGCGACCTGGAGGATCGTCGCGGCCGGCGCCTCGTACACCTCGCGTGACTTGATGCCGACGAGCCGGTCCTCAATGAGATCGCTGCGCCCCACTCCGTAACGGGCTCCGAGGGCGTTGAGCCGTTCGATCAGAGTGATGAGCGGCAGCGCCCGCCCGTTGAGGGCCACCGGCACCCCGCGCCTAAACCCAATCGTCACGTAGGCCGGCCGCTTGGGACTGTCCATCGGGGACCGGGTCCAGCGGTAGGCGGCCTCCGGCGGCTCCGTCCAGGGATCTTCGAGCGGACCGCACTCGATCGAGACGCCCCAGAGATTTTGGTCGAGCGAGTAGAGACGTTTTTTGCTCACGGTGATCGGAAGCCGGTGTCGCTGGGCGTAGGCGATCTCCTCCTCGCGAGATTTCAGCTCCCATTCACGGACCGGGGCGACCACGGTGATGTGGGGCGCGAGCGCCGCCAGCGTCACTTCAAACCGCACCTGGTCGTTGCCCTTCCCCGTGCAGCCGTGGGCGACGTGGGTGGCCCGTTCACGCCGGGCCACGTCGCCAAGATATTTGGCAATGAGCGGTCGGCTCAACGCGGTGGCGAGGAGATATTTCCCTTCGTAGACTGCGTCCGCCTTGAGGGCCGGTGTGACGAACTCCCGCACGAATTCCTGCCGCAGGTCGTGGACGACCGCCTTGATCGCGCCACAGGCGAGGGCCCGCCGCCGCGCCTGCTCCAGGTTTTCTCCTTGGCCGACGTCAGCGCAGTAAGCGATGACTCCGAAGCCACGGTCCTTCAGCCATTGGATACAGACGGTGGTATCCAACCCTCCTGAATAAGCCAGTACTATCTTCTTCATCGTTTGCGCGCTCCTCGCAGCAGCCAGAGCAAGATCGCTTTCTGCAAATGCATCCGGTTCTCCGCTTGATCGTAGACGATCGCGTGCGGACTGTCCAGCACCTCGTCGGTAATCTCCTCGCCGCGGTGGGCCGGCAGGCAGTGCATGACAACGTATTTTTTGTCGGCCAGGGCGACGAGCTGGCGATTGACTTGATAGGGGGTGAACACTTTCACCCGTGCCTTGCGCTCCGCCTCCTGCCCCATGCTGACCCAGACATCCGTGTAGATCACGGCGGCGCCGGTCACCGCCTCTTTCGGCTTGGTGGTCAAGGTGATGCTCCCGCCCGACCGCTTCGCCGCCAGCCGCGCCTCCTGCAGGATCGCCGGATGCGGCGGGTATTTCGCCGGGGTCGCGACGACCAGCTTGGCCCCGAGGAGGGCGCAGCCGTGCAGGAGGGAGTGGCAGACATTGTTCCCATCTCCCACGTAGGCGATCTTCAGCGATGCCAGCTGCCCGAAATGCTCCTGGATCGTGAACAGATCGCTCAGCGCCTGGCACGGGTGGTGCACGTCGGAGAGGCCGTTGATCACCGGCACCGTGGCCCACTGGGCGAACTCCACCGCGTCCCGATGCGCGAACGTGCGCACCGCGATGCCGTCCACGTAGCGCGACAGCACGCGGGCCATGTCTTTGGCCGACTCGCGCTGACCCTGCTGAATATCCTCCGGTCCGAGGTAGACGCAGCGCCCGCCCAACTGCGACATGCCCACCTCGAAGGAGAGCCGCGTGCGGACCGACGGCTTCTGGAAGACGAGCCCGAGGGTTTTGCCCGCCAGCGGTTGGCTGACGCGCACCTTCCGTTTTTTGAGCAGCGCCGTCAATTCAAACAGCGCCTCGATTTCCTGGCGCGAGAGATCGGTGACGGCCAACACGTGATGGAGCGCCATGATTAGGACCTTTCTGCCAGTGCGGCGTCGAGGATCCGCATGGCGTTGGTGATCTCCGAAGCAGTCACTGTCAGTGCGGGGAGGAGCCGTAACACCCGCTCCTGCGTGCAATTGATGAGCAGCCCCCGTTGTCGGCAGGCCTCCACCACCGGTCCGCCGGCGGTGTGCAATTCCACGCCGAGCATGAGCCCGCGGCCGCGGATCTCTTTGATCGCAGCGTGCTCGTTCTGGAGCGCCGTCAGCTTCGTGCGCAATTGGTCCCCCAGTCGTCGCACTCGGGCGAGGAACCGTGGCTGGCGCACCGTCTGAATCACGGCCAGCGCGGCCGCGCAGACGAGCGGGCTGCCCCCAAACGTTGAGGCATGCGTGCCGGGCGTTAAGGTATCGGCGATCGAGCGCCGGGCCAGCATCGCCCCCATCGGGAGCCCCCCGGCGATCCCCTTGGCCATCAGCAGGAGATCGGGGGTGACCCCATCCTGCTGGTAGGCGAACACCATGCCGGTCCGCCCAAATCCCGTTTGCACCTCGTCGAAGATCAGCAGCAGTTTGTGCCGGTCGCAGACCGCCCGCAAGCCCTTCAGAAAGGCCGGCGTGGCGACGTGGATGCCCCCCTCCCCCTGAATCGGTTCCAGGAGCACGGCGACCGTGCGCGGCGAGATCGCTTTCACGACCGCCTCGAGATCGTTGAACGGCACCATCTTGAATCCGGGGGGCAGCGGCTGGAACCCCTCCTGATATTTCGGCTGCCCGGTGGCCGCGAGGGCGGCCAGCGTGCGCCCGTGGAAGGATTGTCGCATCGTGATGATCTCCCACCGGTGCGGCCGGCCCCACCGGTGCGCCAACTTCACCGCTGACTCGACCGCCTCCGCCCCGCTATTGCAAAAGAAGATTTTCCCGTCGAAGGCCGACTCGACGAGCGCCTTCGCCAGCTGCGCCTGCGGCGCGTGGTAGAAGCTGTTCGGCACGTGAATCAGCTTGGTCACCTGTTGTTGCACGCGCCGCGCCACCACCGGTGGACAGTGGCCGAGGATGCTGACACCCCAGCCCGGGAAAAAGTCCAGGTAGTCCCGGCCCTCGGTATCACGTAGGCGCGATCCCTGCCCGCGCGCCATCGCGATTCCCACGCGGGGATAAGTCGGCATCACGTATTGTTCGTACCAGGCGGCAATCGTGCGTGTCGTCATCGGGTGCGTGTGATCTCCGTGCCGATCCCGCGATCGGTGAACAACTCCAGCAGCAGTCCGTGCGGGATCTTGATGTCAATCATGTGAGTTTTGCGCACACCCCGAGCGAGCGCGTGGACGCAGGCCCGCGCTTTCGGGATCATCCCTTTCGTGATGACGCCGCGGCTGACCAGTGTCTCGACTTGGCGGGCCGTCACGCTGGGGACCAGGGTCCCCTCGCGCAGGATCCCTCGCACGTCGGTCACGAGGACGAGCTTCTCCGCCTTCAGCGCGCCCGCTAGGTCGGCGGCCGCCTGATCGGCGTTCACATTATACAAATGGTGATCGCGCCCCCGGCCGAGCGGCCAGATGACCGGGATTTGCCCGTGCCGGGCTGCCTGCAGCACCGGGTGCGGGTGCGCCTCGACGATGCGGCCGACGTAGCCGAGATCATGCCCGTGAATCGTCATCGGTCGCGTCTCCAGCAGCGCCGGTCCCCGCGCGGCGAACCCCACCGGCCGCCCGCCGAGGGCCCGCAGCTCGCGCACGAGCCGGTGATTGAGTTGCTGCAGCGAGGTGGAGACGATGCGCAGCGTCGCCTCGTCGGTGACGCGCAGCCCCTCGACGAACCGGGCCGCCTGCCCCTGCCGGGCCATCCGCTGCGAGATGTCCGGCCCGCCGCCGTGCACCAGCACCGGTCGGATCCCGACCAGACTCAAGAACACCATATCTTGCAGGATCCCGCGGCGCAGGGCCGGGTCGCCGAGGGCGCTGCCGCCGTACTTGATGACAAAGATCTTCTCTCGGAAGGCCCGCAGGTACGGGAGTGCCTCCAGCAAGACCGCCGCTTTGCTGCTGGCCGTCAGGAGATGTTGCTCGAGCTCGAGGTCAGGTCGTGTACTTGGCATTGATCCGGATGTACCCTTCCGTCAGATCGCAGGTCCAGAGCCGCGCGTGCGACGTCCCGACCCCGAGATGCACGTCGATCGTCACCTCCGGATGCTCGAACATTCGTTTCAGGTGGAGCGGATTCACGCGCACTGGATGCCCGTGCTGGAAGACGACAATCCCTCCCAGGGCGATCGCCAGGCGATGGGGGTCCAGATGCGCGCTGGAGGCCCCGACCGCGGCGGCCACGCGGCCCCAATTCGGATCGTGGCCGGCCACCATGGTTTTCACGAGCAAGGAGTTGGCGATCGTGCGTGCGGCCTTCTGCGCTTCCGACTGCGAGGCAGCGCCACGCACCTCGACGGTGACCAGCCGGGTGGCCCCTTCCCCGTCCCGGACGATCGCCTTCGCCAGCGTCTCGCAGACGTGGGTGAGCGCCCGGGTGAACCGGCCGAGTCCCGCATCGCCCGCCTGTAAGGTCTTATTGCCGGCCGCCCCATTGGCGAGCAGCAGCACGATGTCATTCGTGGACATGTCGCCGTCCACGGTGATCGCGTTGAACGAATGGGCCACCGCATGCTTGAGCGCCACCCGCAGCGCCGGCAGCGTGATCGCCGCGTCCGTCGTCAGAAACGCGAACATCGTTGCCATCGTCGGGTTGATCATCCCGGAGCCCTTGGCGATGCCGCCGATCCGCACCGGCTTGCCGTCGAGAAGGCATTCCACCGCCACCTCTTTGACGACGAGATCCGTTGTCAGGATGGCTTCCGCCGCCGCGTGCGAGCCGCGAGACGTTAGGGCGTTAACCGCCTCCGGGATCGCTGGGAGAATCCGTCGGATCGGCATCGGTCGCCCGATCACCCCCGTCGACGCGACCAGGACCAGATGCGGATCCAAGTGGAGGGCCTGCGCGGTCGCCTCCACCATCGCTTTCGCATCGGTGAGCCCCTGCAGTCCGGTGCAGGCGTTGGCGTTGCCGCTGTTGGCAATGATCGCCTGCGCCTTGCCCCGTCGGAGTACCGGCTTGCAGAGCTGGATTGGGGCTGCCGCCAGCCGATTCGTCGTCAGCATGCCGGCCACGAGGGCCGGCCGCTCGGAGACGATGAGAGCCAGGTCCCGCTTGCCGCGCAGCTTGATCCCGCAGGCCAGCCCGCTGGCCTGGAAGCCCTGTGCGGCGGTCACCCCGCCGGCCGTCGCGTGCCAACTCATGCGAGCCCCGCCGTTTCGTCGAATCCGAGCATCACGTTCATATTCTGCACCGCTTGGCCTGCCGCCCCCTTGCCAAGGTTGTCGATGGCGGCTATCGCGATTACCAGCCGCCCCCCGTCCGCAGTCCGAACCGCGAGCTCGCAGTCGTTCGTCCAGGCCACCCGGCCGGTCGTCGGCAACGCCGGCGGCCGCAGCACCCGGACAAACGGTTCATGACGATAAAAGGCCTCGTACCATCGCTGAACCTGCGCGGCCGTCACGCGCCGCCGCAGCCGCAGATAGACCGTGGCGTACAGCCCGCGCGTCATCGGGACGAGATGCGGCACGAAGGTGCAGGTCAGGCGCGCGCGACCCAGCTTCCGCAGCTCCTGAGCGATCTCCGGAATATGTTGGTGCGCGTTCGGTTTGTAGGCATGGAGATCTTCATTCACCTCGGTAAACAACAGTTCCTCTTTGAGCGCCCGCCCGGCCCCGCTGACGCCTGATTTCGCGTCGATCACGACTCCTGACGGTGTGACGAGCCGCTTGGCCACGAGCGGCGCGGCCGCCAGCAGCGAGGCGGTCGGGTAACAGCCCGGATTCGCCACGAGCCGCACCTGCGGAAGATGCTCCCGGTAGAGCTCCGTGAGTCCGTAGAGGGCGTCCCGGAGATGCTGGGGATTGGTATGCCGTACCCCGTAGGCCTTCGCGAATCCGGCCGCCGACTCGAGCCGGTAATCGCCGCTGAGGTCGATGACATACTTCCCGGCTTTCAGCAATGCCGGGACCACGGTCATCGCCACGCCGTGCGGCAGCGCCAGAAAGAGGACGTCGCAGGCGGCGATCGCCTCCCGAACCGCAAAGGGCCGGTAGTCCAGCGTCAGCCGCCCGGTCAGCTCCGGATAAATCTGATGGATCGGCGTCGGGCGCCGGAGGCGTCGGGCGGCCAGATAGGTCACCTGCACCTGCGGGTGGTGGAGCAAATACCGCAGGAGCTCCCGCCCCGAGTACCCGGTAATGCCGACGATGCCAACACGAATCATGGGACGCCCTCTCCTCAATGTTCGATCAGTGCTGAAAGCACAACGTCCTACTCCGCGGGTCGCTCGCAGGCGGAATAGGACGTTGGGTGATGCCGACTGACTAGGTTAGCGCTTCGTCCACTGGAACCGCTTGCGAGCCCCCTTCTGGCCGTACTTCTTACGCTCCTTGGCACGCGGGTCGCGTGTCAGGAGCCCGGCCTTCCGCAGGGTAACACGCCGCGCGGGATCCGTCAGCGACAGCGCTCGAGAGATCCCGTGCCGCAGGGCGCCGGCCTGGCCGGAGAGTCCCCCGCCGTGGACATGAGCCACACAGTCGTATTGGTTGATGGTTTGGGACGCTTCAAACGCCTGCCGGATGACCATTTGCAACGTGGGCCGTGGAAAATAGGCCTCCAGCGTCCGGCCGTTGACCAGCATTTTCCCCGAGCCAGGTTTCAGGCGCACCTCGGCCACGGCCTCTTTGCGCCGGCCGGTGGCGCCAATCATTGTCGAAGCGACGACTTCAACCATGCGTCTCCTTCGTGGCGTTGGCGGCAATCCCTCGGTGCGGGTGGTCGGCGCTCGGATAGATTTTGAGCCGCCGCAGCATATGCCGGCCCAGCGGGTTGTGCGGCACCATGCCGGTAATCGCCCGGCGCAGCACCTCCGCCGGTCGCCGCGCAAGGAGGTTCTCGAGCGACTCGATCTTCAGCCCACCCGGATAGCCGCTGAATCGCTTGTACTGTTTTTGCTGGAGCTTGAGGCCGGTGACCCGGATCTTGGCGGCGTTGACAATCACGACGCCGTCCCCCGTGTCCACATGCGGGGTCCAGGTCGGTTTGTGCTTGCCGCGTAGGAGAATGGCGACCCGGGTCGCCAGGCGGCCGAGAATCTGGCCGTCGGCATCCAGGACATGCCACTGCCGGTTCACTTCAGCTGGTCGTGCAAGATAGGTGCGCATGGCGAAACCCATATGATAGCGCCTCAGAGGGAAAAATCAAGGAAAATTAGTGATGGGCGGCGTGGATGAACAGCTCCGTGGCAAAGGCGAGGAAGAAGCCGGCCAGGAGCCCCACGTGCGCCGCCACCTCGTTGCGGAGCTTCCGCCCGATGTGCAGGAGCTCGCCGATCACGTAGAGGATCGTGCCGCCCGCCAGCGAGAGACAGAAGAACTCGAGGGGCTCAGAGGCGTGCAGCCCGCCGACCATCGCGCCGACCAGCGTGGGGCCGCCGCCGATGAGCCCCAGCACCCCCAGGAATCCGAGTCGCGCCCGGTGGCCCGCCAGCGGGGCGGCGATGCCGAATCCCTCGGCGGCGTTGTGCAGGCCGAAGCCGATCGCCAGCAGCCAGGCTAGCTTGGTGGCCCCGGCGACGTACTCCTGTCCGATCGCCAGCCCTTCCCCGAAGTTGTGGAGGCCGATCCCGACGGCGATCATGAGAGCCAGCTGCCGGGCCCGCTGCGCCGACGAGGGGTCGGCAGCGCTGGTGGCGACGAACCGCCGCTCGAACCAGACGAGCCCGAGCAGCCCGAGACCGACGCCGGCGACCAGGAGCCCCGCGGTTGGGGCTGCGGCGGCCAGGCCGGCAGACATCCCGTTCGCTTGGTCCACCGCTTTTACCACCTCCTCGAGCACCTTCCCGAGGATATCAATCAGGAGGAAAATCAGGATGCCGGTCGAGAGGGCGTTCAGAAACGCCCGCGTCCGATTCTGGATGTTGGGGAGAACGGCGACCGGCAGACCGCAGAAGATCGTGATCCCCGCGAGCCATCCGAGTTGCCAATGCAGCGGCATCGTTAATGCCCTCCTTGACCCGTGAGATAGAATTCCATGCCGATCCAGTCCGCCCCTTGCTGCACCTCAATTTTGAGATGCAGGGGGTGCCCCTGTGCGGAGGCCGGCAGGTGGCCGATCAGGTAGGCCCCGTCGGCCGCCGCGGCGAACGTTCCCGTCACAGCCGTCGCCTCATCCGGGTTGAGCGTCCAGCGGCCCTGCAGGGTGCGGGCATCCAATGGATGCCCGTCATCATCACTGACGTAGCAGAGGAGCTCGTTCCCCGGCTGTCGGACGAGCTCATAATGAAAGATATCATCGGCATCCCCAAAGGTCCCGCCGTGCCTGGGCTGGTGCGACTCCCGTTCGGCCGCCTCGTCGTGCCCAGGGGGCTCCGGGGGGTGCGTCGCGTAGACTGGGACCGCGGCGGCGAGCCCGAGCCCCAGGACCGCGACGTGAACGAACGGGGTGTTATCGCGGGCGGGGGCCATTAGAATTCTAGCTCGACGATGCTGCGGATCTGGAAATCATCCGCCGCTTTGGTGAGCCCAAAGGCCGGCCCGATGAGCACGCGTAGATGCGGCGTCAGGGTCGCGTAGATCCCAGGCATCAGTTGGAGTTCATGATTCTTGCGCCGGATGCCAAATTCCCCCTCGAGCGCGCCCAGCGTTTCTCGCAGCTCCAGTCCCAGGCGCATCTTGGGATTCAGCGGGTAGCTGACCCCGGCAGTGTATTCGAAGGCCCAGAGGTCATGCTCATTGATCTTGCGCTCGGTGATGAGATTCCCCACGACGTTCCAGGGGCCGAAATCTTTGCTGAGAATCAACTTGCCCTCGAGCGCGTCACTGTCGCTATCTTGATGGCCGTTGGGCCCCTCATACTCTCCATAGATGGCCACATCCACCGGCCACTCGCCGGCCTCAGCGAACCGGTACTTCGATTCAATCTTGAGGGCATCACGCCGGTAATCCTTGGTCCGGTCCCACTTCGCCACCTCGTAGTAGGCGATCTGCCAGTGATTGGTAAGCCCGTACTCGAGCTCAAATTGCTGTTTGAGACTGTGCGTATTGTCGTTGTCAAAATCTCTGAGATTGTAGTCGTGATAGATTTCGAGTTCAAATTCCCCCCGCTTCGTCGTGTAGTACGGTTGGTTCAGCACATAGTCCCGCATGTGAGCGAAGGCCGGGGCAGCCCCGCCAAGCGTGAGCGCAGCGAGCAACACACTGAGGATACGTGATCGTGTCACGGGGATGGATCCTCCTAGGTCCGGCGCGGCGCCCGTGGCTCGGGTAGATTCGCCAGGGTATCTGAAGAGCCGCCGGGAGGACCGGTAGGCTGAGTCAATTGGATCCGTTCAATCCGTTCGAGACGGACCACCCGCCCATCATGGACGACCAACTGAATCGTCCCGTACCGAAGATTTTTGAGGGCCTGCGTGACGCTGGCCAGCAGCACCGGTTCCAGACTCATCGGCCGCGCTCGCAGGCCTGCGCGATCTGATGGCAGTCGCAGACGGTGCAGGCGGCGTCGGCCGCCGCGCCGGCCGGCATGTAGCAGTTGCAATGCTTGCAGACGATCGCCGGCATCTGGGCCAGATGGAGCCGCGCGGCCGGGGCGTGGGCGCAGCCGACGAGACTCAAGCAGAGGCCGGTGAGCAGGAGAAGGCGTCGCGGGCTCATGCGCGCCGGCGCCTCGAGCAGGGGCGGCAGCGGCCGAAGATTTCGTGCCGGTGCCAGAGGGCGATGAAGCCGTGCCGCCGGATCGCCTCGTTCTGGAACCGCTCCATCATCGGGCTCTCGAATTCCGTGATGTAGCCGCACTCGACGCAGATCATATGGTCGTGGTGCGGGCGGTCCGCCTTCAGCTCAAACCGTGCCCGCCCGTCCGCAGTCCCCACCTCCCCGACGAGGCCGCACGCCTGCAGCAGCCGCAAAGTGCGAAAGACGGTCGCGCGCCCGATCGTGGGATCTTTCTTCTTGGTCGCCGCGTATACCTCATCCAGCGTCAGGTGCTGGTGGGCGGCCATGAGACACCGCAGGATCTCTTCCCGCTGGCGCGTGAGCTTCAGGTCCTGGGTAGCCAGATAGGTTTGGAAGGTCCCTAAAATAGAGGAGAGCCAGCGCTTGAACTGCGCCGGCTTGCGGGCGTGCCGCGGGAACAAGATGACTTCAGCGGAGTGATGGGCCATTGAGAATGAAACTCACTTTCATTGAAACTGAGTTTCATTATCATTGGTGGGGTCCGCCCTGTCAAGTAAATATTTTAGGAGCGGCGATACGTGACGCGCATCAGGCAGAGCCCGCGGGCCGGCGCCGTCGGGGCGACGGCGGGCCACGGGTTGCCCTGCCCGACCAGCAGCAGCGCGCCGACCATCCGGCGGACCATATGGTAGAGAAAGCCGTCCGCCGCGATGTCCACGCGGAGTTTCCTGCCCCGGCGGGCGAGGTGCAGGACCTGGATGGTTCGGCGGGTGTCGGCGACCGCCCGGCCCGCGGAGTGGAAGGGGTGAAAGTCGTGGCGGCCGCGCCAGCGGCGCGCGGCCCGCTGCATTGCGGCCAGGTCGAGCGGCTGCGGGACGTAGTGAACGTACGGCCGATCGAAGAGCGGCCGTACGGGGCCGGTGGCGATCCGGTAGCGGTACCATTTCCGTGCGGCGTCGAACTGGGCATGGAAGGCGGCGGGGGCGCGAGTGACGCGCCGCACGAGAATGTCCGGCGGCAGGAGGGCGTTGAGCGCCTGGCGCAGGACCGGCGGCGAGAGGCGCGTGGCGACCGCGGCGTGGGCCACCTGCCCCCAGGCATGCACGCCGGCGTCCGTCCGCCCGGCTCCGATGACGACGACCCGCCGGCCGGTCAGGCGGCGCAGGGCCGTCTCTAACTTCGCCTGCACAGTGGGGGCGTTGCGCTGGCGCTGCCATCCGCCATACCGGGTCCCGTCGTAGGCGATCAGGAACCGGAAGGTGGGCATGACGCGACCTTGATCAGCTCCTCGGCGATCTGCACCGCGTTGAGGGCTGCCCCCTTGCGGAGATTGTCCGAGACGATCCAACAGGCGAAGGCGTTGGCCACCGACGGATCCGGGCGCAGGCGCCCGATGAACACCTCATCGCGGCCATCGGCCTGGATCGGCATCGGATAGGCCGGGTGCTCCACGAACGACACCCCCGGCGCCTGACGCCAGAGGGTGGTGAGCGTGGCCACGGTGGCCGGCTTGGCCGTCTCGAAGTAGACCACCTCCGAATGGGCGTTCACCACCGGAACCCGCACGGTCGTGGCGGTAATCGGAATCCGATCGTCATGCAGGATCTTCCGGGTTTCCTTGATGAGCTTCCACTCCTCGCTGGTGTAGCCGAGCTCGGCGAATGGCCCGATCTGCGGGATCACGTTGAAGGCGATCTGATGCGGCAGCGCGTGGGGGGCCGGCAGCGGTTGCCCCTGCGCGGCGGCCGTGGCCTGGGCTTTGAGCTCCTCGGCGGCCTCGCGGCCCGCGCCCGAGGCGGCCTGATAGCTGGCGACGATGATTCGCTTAAGTCCCAAGGCGCGGTGTACCGGCCCCAGCGCCACCACCATTTGAATGGTGGAGCAGTTGGGATTGGCGATCAGCCCGTGGTGCGACCGAAGATCGTCGCGGTTGACCTCCGGCACGACCAGCGGGACGGTGGGGTCCATCCGGAAATCTGCGCCGTTATCGATGACGATCGCGCCGCGGCGGATCGCCTCCTGGGCGTAGGTGACCGCGGCCCCCTTCTCCCCTTCGGTGCCGGCGAACAAGACGAGATCCTGTGCGAGGGCCTCGGGGGTCATGGCCTGGACCGGGTAGCGGGTGCCCTCCAGCTCGAGCGTGCGGCTCGTGCGGGCGAGCACCGTCAGCTGGGCGATCGGGAAGCGGCGCTGGCGCAGGATGCGGAGCATCTCCAGTCCGACGGCGCCGACGCCGACCACCGCGACGCGGTACGCCGGCTTCTTGACGAGCGCGGCGCTCATGCGGACGGGGGCGTGGCCGCCGGTGCGGCCTGGCCGAGGGCGGTCACCACCAAGTCACCCACTTCGCTGGTGGTGTACCCCATTTTGCCGGCGGCGAGACTTTTCAGCTTGGTAGCGGTGACGGACATCACGGCTTGCTCGACGAGCTGGCCGGCTTCGGCCGCCCCCAGGTGCTCGAGCATCATGCCGACGGCGGCGATCGCGGCCAGCGGATTGATCTGCCCGGTGCCGGTGTATTTCGGCGCGGAGCCGCCGATCGGCTCAAACATGGAGACCCCCTCCGGATTGAGGTTGCCGCCGGCGGCGATCCCCATCCCACCCTGGATCATGGCCCCGAGGTCGGTGATGATGTCGCCGAACATGTTGGTGGTGACGATGACATCGAAGGTCTCCGGGCTTTTGACCATCCACATGCAGGCGGCGTCCACATGGGTGTACTCCTGCTTGATGTCCGGGAACTCGCGGCCCACCTCCTCGAAGACGCGGGCCCAGAGATCATGCGCGTAGGTCAGGACATTGGTTTTCGCGCAGAGCGTCAATTTCTTCTGCCGGTTGCGGGCGCGGGCCAGCCGGTAGGCGTAGCGGACGCAGCGCTCGACCCCCTTGCGGGTGTTGACGCTGAGCTGAATGGCCACCTCGTCGGGCGTGCCTCGCTTGAAGAAGCCGCCCATCCCGACGTAGAGGTCCTCGGTATTCTCGCGGACCACGATAAAGTCAATCTGTTCGGGCCCCTTGTCCTTGAGCGGCGTCCAGACGCCGGGGTAGAGTTTCACCGGCCGGAGGTTGATGTACTGGTCGAGACTGAAGCGGAGCTTGAGCAGCACATCCCGCTCGAGAATCCCGGGTTTGACGTCGGGGTGGCCGATCGCGCCGAGGAAAATCGCCGAGGCCTTGCGGAGCTCCGCGAGTCCGGAGTCCGGGAGCGTCTCGCCGGTTTTCAGGTAATGCTCCCCGCCGAACGGATAGGTGACGGTCTCGTAGGCGACGCCGGTGCGCTGCGCGACCGCCTCGAGGACCTTGAGCCCTTCGCGGACCACTTCCGGCCCGGTGCCGTCGCCGGGGATCACGGCAATGCGGTGGGCCATGATCAGCGAGCCCCGATGGGCGAGACGGGGGCGACCATCCCTTGCGTGGGGCTGGAGGCGCTCGCGTACGGTTTCTTGGCGATGCGCCCGGCCTGGTGCGCGAGGCGTCCCGCCTCGACGGCCAGCCGCATCGCGGTGGCCATCGCCACGGGATCCTGCGCCCCGGCGATCCCGGTGTTCATCAGCACCCCATCGGCGCCGAGTTCCATCGCGACCGCGGCGTCGGAGGCGGTCCCCACGCCGGCGTCTACAATCACCGGGATCGTCACGGCCTCGATGATCAAGCGAATGGTGAGTGGATTGAGGACCCCCTGCCCCGACCCGATCGGCGCGGCGAGCGGCATCACGCAGGCGGCCCCCGCCTGTTCGAGCTTCTTCGCCACGACGACGTCGTCGTTCGTGTAGGGCAGGACGGTGAATCCCTCCTTCACGAGCACGCGGGTGGCTTGGAGGAGTGCCTCGGTGTCTGGCATGAGGGTTTTCTCATCGCCGATCACCTCCAGCTTGATCAAGTCCGAGAAGCCAGCGGCGCGGGCCAGATGCGCGGTGCGGATCGCGTCGTCGGCAGTGTAGCAGGCGGCCGTGTTCGGCAGGATGGTGAATCGCTTCGTGTCGATCCAGCCCATCAGCGATTGCTCGGAGCGGTCCTGCAGGTTGACCCGGCGCACGGCAACCGTCACCATCTCGGCGCCGGAGGCCTCGTGAGCCGCGCGCATGACGGTAAAATTCGGGTACTTCCCGGTCCCGACGATTAATCGAGACCGAAATTGGTACCGCCCGAGTGTCAACAGGTCGTCGCTCATGGGTGTCTGGAGGTGGAAACCCTGAGTATACTCCAGCGCCGGCACGCGGACAACGGTTTTTGGATTCGCGGCTGCGATTGAAAGGAGACCGCACCACACAGCTCGCTGGCTAGGCGAAATGGCAGGCGGCCAGCCGCCCGCCGGTGCGCGGGATGAGGAGCGGGTCCTCGATGCGGCAGCGGGCCTCGGCGCGCGGGCAGCGGGGATGGAAGTGGCAGCCCGTCGGCAGGTGCAGCGGCGACGGCGGCGACCCCTGGATCGCGGCGACGGCCTCCGCCGGGCGCGTCACGCTGGCGACCAGCGCTTGAGTGTACGGATGCTGAGGGTGGCCCAGGAGCTCCGCCGTGGGAGCTGCTTCAACCACTCGCCCGAGATACATGACGAGCGTCTGATGCGCCACCGCGCGAATCACGCCGAGGTGATGAGAGATAAACAGCAGCGCGGTGTGGTGGGTGGCCTGCAGGCGGGTCAGCAGGTCGAGGATTTTCGCCTGGATCGTCACGTCCAGCGACGAGACCGGTTCGTCGCATATAAGGAGGGCCGGCTCGACGGCCAGCGCCCGCGCGATGGCCACCCGCTGGCGCTGTCCGCCGCTCAGCTCCCGTGGAAAGCGTTGCGTGAGCGAGGTCTCGAGCCCCACTTCCTCCAGCAGCCGGGCAACGCGGGTCCGCAGGGCCGGCCCGTCGACGGGCCAATGGATTCGCAGCGGTTCGGCAATCAGCTCCTGGACTCGTAGGCGAGGGTTCAAACTCGTTGCGGAGGATTGGAAAATGATTTGCACCGCCCGGTGGAATTCCCGGCGCTGGGCTGGGATGAGGTTGGTCAAGGGAGTGCCGCGGAAGCGGATGGTGCCGGCGGTCGGGGGTAGGAGGCCGACGAGCAGCCGGGCCAGCGTACTCTTCCCGCACCCTGATTCACCGACGAGCCCGATGGTCTGACCGGGGGAGAGTTCGAGCGACACCTGGTCTACGGCGGTCAGCCACCCAGTGCGGCGGCGGTACCGCTTCGAGAGACCGTCGGCAGCCAGCAGCGGGGTCATAGCGTGAGGCGTTGTGCCGCGGCCAACAACGCCTGCGTATAGGGGTGCTGCGGCGCGCGAGTGAGTTGCGCGGCCGGCCCGGTTTCGACGAGACGGCCATGGTGCATCACGGCCAGGTGGTCGGCGATCCTGGCGACTTGCAGGAGATCATGCGTGATGAGCAGGATGGCTATGCCGAATTCCTGCCGGAGCGTGAGGAGCAGCGACAAGATCTGGGCTTGGACCGTGGCGTCGAGCGCGGTCGTGGGCTCGTCGGCGATCAGGAGTGCGGGGCGGTTGGCGATCGCGAGTGCCAGCATCACCCGCTGCTGCATGCCGCCGGAGAGCTGGTGCGGGTAGCACCGCAGCAGCGCGGCGGGGTCCGCCAGTTGCACGGCGGCGAGCAGCTCGAGCGCGCGCGCCCGGGCCTGGCCCGATTCGCAGAGCTGCTGCTCGATCGTCATCACCGGATTGAGACTCGTCGCCGGGTCCTGGAACACGTAGGCGATTTCACGGCCGAGCCGCCGACGGACCTCGACGCTCGAGGCCCGATGGAGCGGGCGGCCGTTCACGGTAATCTCGGCGGCGCGCCAGCGGGCCGCGGGCGGCAGCAGCCGGCCGATTGCCAGCGCCGTCATCGTTTTCCCCGACCCCGATTCGCCGACGAGAGCCAGCATGGTGCCCGCGTCGAGGGACAGCGTGACCTGGTCGACGGCTGTGGTCACCACCCCACGAGTGTGGAATTCTACGGTGAGCTCTCGGATCATGAGCAGCGGCCGGCTCATGAGGAGGTGCCCCAGCGCCGGCGCAACCCTTCTCCTACCAGGTTGCAGGCGAGCGTCGTGAGAAAGATGGCCATCCCCGGCCAGACGGTGAGCCACCAGGCGACGCCGAGGGTGGCCTTCCCTTCCGCGAGGATATTGCCCCAGCTTGCGACGGGCGGCTGGACGCCGAGCCCAAGAAAGCTCAGGCCCGACTCCAGCAAAATGGCACCGGCGATGCTGAGCGTTGCATTCACGAGCACCGGGGCGAGCGCGTTCGGGAGGATATGGACTGCGAGGATGCGCGGGGTAGAGGCCCCCATCACCCGGGCGGCCAGGACAAACTCGCGCGTTTTGAGACTGAGTACCTCGGCCCGCACGAGGCGCGCGACCCCCATCCAGTTGGTGAGCCCGATGATCACCATGATGTTCAGGATGCTGGGATTCAGGAAGGCCACGGCGGCGAGGATCAGAAAGAGCGTCGGGAAGCAGAGCATGATGTCGGCGGCGCGCATCAGCACGGTCTCAACGACCCCGCCGCAGTAGCCGGCGATCGCCCCGAGCAGCGTGCCCAC
>Ga0209515_10000610_pt1 | contig 63252 bp, 46 predicted proteins | sample Subgroupgradi54m_FD_187454 | JGI IMG/M metagenome (GOLD analysis project Ga0209515, IMG submission 187454) | Subsurface groundwater microbial communities from S. Glens Falls, New York, USA - GMW60B uncontaminated upgradient, 5.4 m (SPAdes)... ...
TCGGACCAAAACCACGCCCTGTAAGACGGGTAGCCCCACCGAGTAGATGTTCGAGCTGAGCAAGCAAATGACGCAAAGGTCTGATTTTGACATACAAAGCCTCGTGGCGTAAGACAAATCTGACAGTATCTTCTACCACCCGCATTCCCTCTTTAGCCCGACCTAAATTGGCGTCAATTAGCGAAAAATCTTTGTTCATAAGGTATTTGCCTGCTTATAATCGGTATGGTATCATAGATGTTAATAAAATCAAGCTGAAATAATAATATGATCTAAAAAAATATGTACACACATAATTTAAAAGAATTTGATCCGGACATTTTAAACAGTATAAAAAAAGAACAACAACGCCAAGAAGAAGGGCTCGAAATGATTCCGTCGGAAAATTTTGTTTCACCAGCAGTACTCGAAGCACTCGGATCGGTGTTGACCAATAAATACTCGGAGGGTTATATTGGAAAAAGATATTATGGCGGTTGTGAATTTATAGATGAAGTAGAACAACTAGCGATTGACCGCGCTAAACAATTATTTGGCGCCGAGCATGTCAATGTTCAACCACTTTCTGGAGCACCCGCCAATGTCGCAGTGTATTTTGCACTCCTGCAACCTGGAGATACTGTCCTTGGTATGGATTTGTCTCATGGTGGACACTTGACCCACGGTCATCCAGTGACTTATATGGCCAAAATTTTTAATTTTATTCGTTACAAAACTAATGCTGAAGGAAAAATTGATTTAGACAATCTACGCGCTATGGCGCTAGAGCACAAACCAAAAATCATTTTAGTTGGATACAGTGCGTATTCACGAGAAATTGAATATGAAAAAATAAAAGCTATCGCCGATGAAGTCGGTGCCATCACTATGGCTGACATCGCTCATATTGCCGGATTAATTGCCGGCGGACAAATGAACAACCCTGTACCAATTTTTGATGTCGTCACCACTACCACTCACAAAACTCTACGCGGTCCACGTGGCGGTATGATCATGTGTAAAGAAAAATTTGCCAAAGATATCGACAAAGCTGTTTTTCCTGGACTTCAAGGCGGTCCTCATGAAAATAATATTGCCGCCAAAGCGATTGCTTTCAAAGAAGCTTTATTGCCAGAGTTCAAAGAATATACATCTCAAATAAAAAAGAATGCCAAAGTATTAGAAGAAGAATTTAATAAATTAGGTTATAAATTGTGTTTTGGCGGCACTGACAATCACCTACTATTGATTGATGTCACCATGAAAGGCATCGGTGGCAAACAAGCTCAAATTGCACTTGATAAAGCTGGAATCACCGTCAATAAAAACATGATCCCAGATGATACTCGCTCGCCTTTTGATCCATCAGGTATTCGCTTAGGTACCCCTGCTCTAACAACTCGTGGAATGAAAGAAAATGAAATGCGTATGATTGCTGCTTGGATTGATGAAGTAATTTTGAACTACACTAATGAAGAAAAATTGGCTGACATAAAAAATCAGGTCAAAGAAATGACGAAAAACTTTCCACTTTATCCGACATTAAAATAATTTTATTTTACTTCACGTACTTCCAGTAAATTAATATTCCCCACTGCTCCAACCGGTTCACCCGCTACCACGATAACCTTCTCACCATTTTTTACTAAGTGTCTTTTTTTGATATAACTAACTGCATTTTCCACCAACTCCTCAATAGAGCGGCAAGGATGCAAAATAAACGGCAGAACTCCCCAAGATAAATTTAATTGACGTTGTACACGCTCACTAGTAGTAGCCACTACAATATGAACATTGGGGCGAACGCTACTAATCAATCGGCCAGTATCACCAGAAATAGAAGCTACCAAAATCGCTTTGGCTTTTATTTCTTCAGCCAACACTCTAGATAGATTGGTAATCGCATTTTCCGAACTAATATTTTTGGCTTGCAAATTTGGCAAATCCAAATCATCATAATGAGATTTTTCGGTAGTTAAAATAATATCCGCCATAGTTTCCACAACCAACACCGGATGCTCACCGACTGATGTTTCATTGGACAGCATCACCGCATCGGCGTGGTCAATGACCGCATTGGCCACATCAGACACTTCTGCACGTGTTGGACGACGGCTGGTAGTCATAGAATCAAGCATCTGAGTCGCCACAATCACCGGCTTGGCCATTTTATTAGCCGCTTCAATAATTCTTTTTTGCACCATAGGTACTTCGGCAGCACGAATTTCTACACCCAAATCTCCACGGGCTACCATCACACCATCAGCAGCCGACAAAATTGATTCAATATTTTCCACTGCTTGTGGGCGCTCAATTTTGGCAATAATTTGAATTGGATGTTCCACCTCCAAGCCTAACTGCTTTTCATATTCTTTTATTAAAAAACGTGTGTCCAAAATATCCTCCGCACTATTTACAAAAGATATGGCTACCATATCTACCCCCATCTTCACACCAAAAAGTAAATCTTCTTTATCTTTGACGGTGAGAGAAGACAACGAAATATTACTATCTGGCAAATTGACCCCTTTGTGAGAAGTCAATAATCCACCCTCAACTACTTTGGCAAATATTTTTCCATCAACTAATTTTGAAATTTTTGTTTCACAACGTCCATCATTGATAAGCAACCTATCCCCCGGTTTCAAAAAATTATACAGTTCTGGGTGAAAAAATGGAATTTCACCATCAGCATATTTATTCAATTTAGTATTAAAAATAACCTCGCTGTTGTCTTCAATTTCTATCCCCGCTTCTGGCATTTCTCCGATACGAATTTTTGGACCTTGCAAATCTTGCAAGATAATAATTGGCTCATCCAATTCTTTTTCTAGTTCACGAACATTATTATAAATTTTGGTAAACTCATCATAATTGCCATGAGAAAAATTGAGACGAGCGCAGTTCATGCCAGCTTGTACCATCTGTTTTAAAATTTCTTTACTTTCACAAGCTGGACCGATAGTAACGACAATCTTGGTATGTTTGTGCATAATTTTATTTTAATAAAGCTTTTAGTTGTTCTTGTTTGGCTGGATCAAGTGGCAACATTTTTAATAATTGATCAATCGAATTAGAATTTGGTTTACTGGAAGTAGAACTACCACCCAACAAACTACCATAAGTACTTTGCAAACCTTGAATTATTGGTGGTAAAAACCAAATCGCAATAATTAATGGCACTACAATCAACAAAATCCTGAGCCAACTTCCAATAGCCTGCCACATCAATTTATTATTTATTTTACGATTTTGTTCATAAATAATTTGTGACCATTTCAGATTTTTTTCCAACAGTTCTTTAATTGTTTCATTATCTGTTTTGACTATAGGTTTGTTTTCTACAACAGCCGACAATTCAGTTGTTGTTTTTTTGTCATCGGACATATTTTTATTTACATCTTTTTGTTCAGTCATATTTTTGTGTCTAAACATATTATTTGCTTAAACGTTTTAATTCATTTTCAAAATTTTTAACATCCTTAAAATCACGATAGATACTAGCAAAACGGATATAGGCCACTTTATCAAAACCGCGTAAATTTTTCATCACAATTTCACCGAGTTCGCCGCTACTAATCTCGTGCTTTTTCTTTTTTTGAATATCACGCTCAATCCCATGCAAAAGCTGATGAAAATTTTCTTGAGTAAAAGATCTTTTGGTCAAGGAACGACGAATACCGTTTTCTAATTTATCGCGCATATAGGCTTCACGACGTCCATCACGCTTTACCACTATTAAATCCAACAATTCAGTCTCTTCAATAGTAGAAAATCGATACTGACATTTGTCACATTCACGACGACGACGCGTGGCCAGATCATTTTCAGCTGGACGAGTGTCGACTACGCTAGTATTTTTATGATTACAAACTGGACATCTCATATAAACTACAAAAACTTTACTACCTAATAGTAGCATTTCCCGTTATAAAAAACAATATCCCTAATTTAAGGGATATTGTTAGATTAAAACTTTCTTGGGAATAACAAAACTAAAATAATAAAACTTAAATACCCATTTTTTTACGAATAAAAGCCGGAATCTCCAATTCATCATCAGCTTTCGTTTTTGGAATAGACATCGGCGCTGAACGAACTTCTTCTTTTGGTAAAACATAATTAGAAGTCACTGGTGGGGTTGGAGCTACTGGTTTTTGAGTAAATTGTCTAAACTTTCTTTCCTCTTCTTCATCCTCTTTTTGAGATTTGCGCAAAAAGTTGGTGTTGGCAAATTTACTGGCACCGAAAAACGAATTACTGTCTTCTTCGCTTTTTGACAACATATTCTGACGATCATCAAAACCACAAGCAATTACAGTAATTCGAATACTGCCAGACATCGTATCATCAATAGTCGCACCAAAAATAACTTTAGCATCTTCAGCAGCCGAACTGGTAATAATTTTGGCGGCTTCGCTCACTTCACTCATCGCTAAATCTGAACCACCGGTAATTGTAAATAATATTCCATGCGCACCATCGATAGAAAGTTCAAGTAACGGACTGGAAATGGCCATCTTAGCAGCATCAACCGCTCTGTTATCTCCAGTACCAGTACCAATTCCCATCAAGGCTGAACCGGTATTAAACATAATAGTTTTTACATCGGCAAAATCAACATTGATAAGAGCGTGAGAAGTAATAATTTCTGAAATCCCTTGAACACCCTGACGCAACACATCATCAACAATTTTAAACGCTTCCAGTAAAGTGGTTTTTTTGTCGATCACTTGTAAAATACGATCATTGGGAATAGTAATAATTGCATCAACATTGCGAGCCAATTTTTCCCAAGCCGCATCGGCAATATCACGACGTTTTGGACCTTCAAAACCAAATGGTTTGGTCACTACTGCTACCGTTAATGCTCCCAATTCTTTGGCCACCTCGGCTACTACCGCACTCGCGCCTGAACCAGTACCACCACCCAAACCACAGGTGATGAATACCATATTGCTATCTTTCAAAAATTCTCTAATTTCATTTTGTGATTCTTCAGCGGCCTTTCTACCAACTTCCGGATCCATCCCCGCTCCCAAACCACGAGTGACACTTTTGCCAATATGCAATTTTTGTGGAGCGATACTATGGTGCAGGGCTTGCACATCGGTATTCATAACTACAAAATCAACACCGCGGATTTTGGCAGCCACCATCCGATTCACAGCCGAACCCCCAGAACCTCCAACTCCAACGACTTTAATTTTTGCAAATGTTTCCATTTCAGGTTTTACTTGAGGCATAGGGAATCATGTTATGAATAATTTTTGTGTTCAACGTCTGTAAATAAAAATAGCGGAGATTATCCGCTATTTAGTTTATACGAGGCGACTATGGATGTCAAGAAACAAAAAAGTGTTCAATGTGAACAATTAAGGCAACAGGGCTTTAAACCAGTCTTTTAGAGCCGCCGCTGAATTGCCAACTTTTTTTATACCACTCAACATTCCACCTTTGTTATTTTTTTGATTACTCTGAGACATGTTACTTCCCCATTTTACTAAGCCAATTACATTTACAAAAGACAGGTCGTTTATTTTATCCGTAGCGCTAATAAAATTCAACGGGTAACCCAAAGTCGCTGGTAAACGCAAGTATTGTTTGGCGGCATCTACCAATCCAGGTAATTTTGCCCCACCACCGGTAAATACCACTCCCGCTGGCAACATCCCACTACGCTGAATCTTTCTTAATTCACCGTCTATTTTTTGCATTATTTCTTCGACACGCGCTTCGATGATTTCACTTAAATATTTTCTTTTGATCATTTCATGTTCACCGGTGCCCAATTCATACAAATCTATTTCTTCTTTTTTGGAAAAAGTGTTGGAAAAACAACCACCATATTCTATTTTAATTCGCTCAGCCACATCAACTGAAACTCGCAAACCAAGTGCAATGTCGTTGGTGATAGACCCAGAACCAATCGGTAAAATAGCTGAGTGTAAAATTTCACCTTCTTCGTAAATAGCCAAGCTGGTGGTTGAAGAACCAAGATCAACTATCACCACTCCCAAGTCCTTTTGGCGATTGGTCAACGCAGCTTCGCTAGTGGCCAGAACAGACAACACCAAATCTTCTATTTCCAAACCGGAACGATAAATTGCTTTGGTTAAATTTTTTATTTGTGCCGATGCTCCCAAAATAATCTGAGCGTCAACTTCCAAACGAATGCCAGTCATACCTACTGGATCTTTGATGCCAGTTTGCCCATCGACTGAAAATCTCTTTGGCAAAACATGTAACACTTCATAATTTAATGGGGTCGAAATAGCTCGCGCTGCCTCCAACGCCCGCTGGACATCGGCTTCGGATATATCACTGTCAGCTTTTGAGGCGGCAACTACACCTTTGCTGTTTTGAGACATAATGTGAAGCCCGGATACCCCAACCCAGACAGTGTCGATTGGCATACCGACTGTACGTTCCATTTTTTCTAAACATAACGATATCGAAGACACTACATCTTCAATACTACTAATTGCTCCTTTATGCATCCCTTCAGCGACTACTTCAGCCGCGCCCAAAATTTGCACATCGGACTGTGAATCGTTGTGGTTATTATTTACCAATTGACCAACGGCCATCCGCACCATACTTGATCCAATGTCCAAACTAGCAATTAAATTGTTTTTGGCTCTCGCCATAATAAAATATTTTACGAGCTTATATTATACACTATTTTATCAATCCGATAAAGTGAGGGAAAAAAATTATTGATCCAATTATTAATGCTCCCAAAGATGTGATTAAAACCGCCGCTGCCATAATATCTTTTATCACTGATACATAGTGATGTAATCGCGGCTTTAATAAATCTGCAAAATACTCCAATGCGGTATTTAACAACTCCATCGCCAACACTGCTACTAGCAACAAAATCACCAAAATAACTTCCCAAACTTTTAGAGGAAAAATAGCGGTAGCAATTAACACTAAGATCGCCGCCAAAATTTGCAATCGAAAATTTTGCTCGTGTTTAAAAGTATGTTTTAAACCGGCAAAAGCAGAAGAAAAACTTTTAAATAAACTTTTGACTGGCATAACCTAATTCTTTAATTACTTCTTCTTGAATTTTAAACATCTTCTTGGCTGGCACTGGCTTGATATGATCATGACCAACCAGATGAAGTAAACCGTGAATAAACATTCGCGCTAATTCTTCCTGTTCTTTTATTTTACACTCTTTTGCCTGACGCTGAATCTGTGGATAACAAATAAAAATTTGCCCCAGCATTGTTGATTTTATTTTTTTATCTTCTTCCCAAGCGAACGACAACACATCGGTTGGATATTTTTTACCACGATATTGAAAATTCAACTCGGTCATTTCTTTATCACCGATGACATTTATTTCCACAACACCATCCACCTTTTTTTCTTTTTTAGCAACCAGCTGACATATCTTTAACAAATCTTTAGCCGAATAATTATTTTTAATATTATAATTGTAATCAATTTCTATCATAATCTTTTATAAAGGAGTGCTCATGTTAATAGTTGGAGAGAAAGAAGTAGAAGACGTCATTTTTATACTTTCTTCGTCTATTCTGGCAGGTATCTCAGTAGCATTTCCAAATTGGAAACTACGAGCAATCATTTTTATTACCAAACGATAATTTACAATATTTGAATCCGTAGTATGATAAAGAATTACAAAAACTTGATTGCCTTTTGGCAAAAAATACACAAGATCGTCTTTGCGCACAAAACCTGTTTCTTTAAATACTGACTCAAACGGCAGATAATCAGCTAGTTGTTCACCAGTAGCATTATTAGCAAACCAATGAGAGAAACTTTCCTCCGGATCCATGTTTATCACTTTTATTTCAACATTTTCACCAGTAACCGTACTAAACAAAACATCTTTATAGCTAGTGTCTACATTGCCAACTGCCCAACTTTTTGGATAATAAATTTTATACAAGAATACTGGATTGGTAAAAACATTCACCAAACCAGAATCAACTATTTTCATTGGTTCTTTCCCCGCTGGATTATACAAATAATAAACCTCATGACCATCGGGATAATTATCATTATCGCTATCAGGCACAGCTGGATCGGTGCCAAACAATTCTTCTGCAACATCACTAATACCATCTTTATCGGTATCAACACTATCACCCAACAAAGACGATGGAAAATCTAATTTTGCTTCTGACACCATCGGCGGCGGCACCACGACTGGTTCCGGTTCGACTACTGGAGTCGAAGTTATTTCTGGAACAACGACTATCGGTTCAACCACCACCGGTTGAATTGGCTCTGGGGCAACAGACAAAGTTGTTCGATATTGCCTCCAATAATAAAAACCCATAACTGAACCACCAATTATCAAAACTCCAACACCGGCAACAACTAAAAATTTCCAACTGGTAAACAAATTTATTGGATGCAATTTGTTGCCGGCTCCGACCGTTGTCTTTTTGTCCAATAATTTTTTATCGGCCGATGACAAAACCGGCTTCGAAATTTGAGCCGGTTTAATAACCTTTTCTACATTCTGAAATTTGATAACCGGATTTACGCCGCCATAAAAATCATCCGGCATTTTGGTTATTTTTATATCCGGTAAAGATGGTTTTTTTTGTTCTGACCTCCCGAACATAAATTATTTTTTATTTTTTACATCAGTGATAATTTTAGATGAAGTAGCAGTAGAAGTACTAACACCAGCTGGAACATTAAAGAGTTTGCCTGGACCTAGTGGATTATAGCCATTGCGAACTTCGTCACCATCTTTATAGCTATCACCGTCGGTATCTGGGTTCAAAGGATTGGTTTTCCAAATGATTACTTCATCACCATCGCTTAGACCATCACCATCGGTATCGGCTTTGAACGGGTTGGTACCCAATTCTTTTTCACGCACATCATCTAGACCATCTTTATCACTGTCCACCGCTTCACCAAACAAAATTTTATCATTGTTCATTTTTGTGGTGACATCACTAGAGGTTGGAGCAGAAAATGAAGTAGTTACTATCGCTGGTTCAACTTTTTTTTCTTCTACCGGTAAAACAGGAGTTTTTACCGCTGTAGTAGTGTCGATTATAGGCTGTGATTGGACAGTAGTTTTAATATTGGAAACAGCTGTGATTGGTTTATTTTGAGTAAATTTATTATAAGCATACCAACCGCCAAATATCACCGCTCCCAACACCACAGCGATAATCAAAAACAATAAAACTTTGCCAAGTATTGGTTGTTTCACCTCATACAACGAAGGTGCAGTCATCGGCGCCGATGAAATATTTGGCATAGAATCTTTTTTCTTCAACAAACCGGCCCCCAGAGCATCGGGAGTTTTTTCCACCGAATCCGACAAATCGTCTTTTTCTACTCCAGCAAACATATCGGCTGGCTCAGTCGGTAAATTTATCGGTGGATTGACATTATTCATTTGATCATCAAACATATTTTTGCGATTAGAAAATAATAATTTTATTAAAGTAAAAAAGAAATCATTTTTTTAATTTGCCTGGACCAGCGGGATTGTATCCACGCTCTACTTCATAGCCATCGTTATAGCCATCACCATCGGTATCAGCTTTGAGCGGATCGGTGTGATAAATTTTTATTTCATCGCCGTCCATTATTCCGTCGCCATCAGTATCTATATTATCTGGATTGGTGCCGAGCTTTTTTTCTTCTTCATCCGATAATCCATCTAGATCTTTGTCTGTTTGTCTGGACTTATCTAGAGCGGCATCCAACGACTTCATCATTTCAATATTTTTATTTTTTTCTTGCTCAATTTTGATAGCAGCTTTATCAATCTGCTCTATCGGATTGTAAATAGTTTTTTGCAGTTGGGTTGTTTTTTTTCTAAACAATAAAAAAAATCCAACTGACAAAATTAATACCACCACTACTATCATTATAATGTATTTTTTATTATTCATAAAGTCTACGACGTTACTTTGTATAATCCATTTTTATAAAAGTGCGGATACGGTTGATTTCTTCTATGCTAGTGCTTAACCCAGCTGCTACCAAACCGGCTACTGGAGGTTGTTTAACATTAAAAACATGCCAATATTGAGCAGAATCATTATTATCTGAAGAAAGTGCTTGAGTCAAATAAAAAGTTTTGACTGGACGATCAAAATGTCTAGTGTTTCCGTCTGATCCTGGCATATATACATCTACCTTTAATTTTGCTGAATTTTTAAAATTATACATTGACTTATTAGTATTATTCTCTGTTCTAACATAAAAAGCATAAGCAGATGTTGCCATATTATAGGTACTCACAGTAAAAGATTTTTCAGTTACAGAATAATCATCTGTAGAACCATAACCATGATACCAGATATCATTTTTTGGATTTAATACATCAAAATCAGTGCCAGTATCCGAAGACAGACTAAGATCTTCCAAAGTTCCTTGGCCAGGAATAATGAACCCAGCTTGAAACCATACATCTCCCACCCAACTAATAACCATACGTATATAATTTTTAGGCGGTTCTGTCGCAGGATTAAACATAATCACCGGCGATAAAATCAAATTATATTTTCCCGTAGCAACTTGAAAATCTAACAAATGGTTCACTTGTAAATCAGCATTTAGAGACAACCTGTATGATCTTGGTTGAGTGGAATCTGAACAAATTTGATCACCATTAATAGTAGAAGTGCTCCAATTGTCAGGATTATTATATGGAGCAGTTTTTAGCAAAAATTGTTGATTGGAATTTTCGCCTTTAAAATCGTAATAATAAGCAACTGTATCTTTTTCTGGAATAGGAGCCTTGCCTTTTTCTGAATAAGCTAGACCGATTGTACCCCATACACCATTCACTCCTGGAGAAGCCATTAGGGGGTTGTTTGATTTTGGGGACAAAACATTGATCATATTCCCAGACACTATTGCCCCATCAACTTTTTGACCACATTCGATACATTGATTGCTTATAGAAGTACAATTATTGATACAGGATTTTGTGCCGATTTGAGTAATTAAATTTGTGGATGGATTAACACCACCATTAAATAAAGAAATGCTACCGGCGTTCAACTTCAAATTATATTCTTGGTAACATTGGGCTACTTCATACCCATTGTGAACTACATTTTTACTTAAAAACCATTGGTTTAAATCTGCTATAGACACATTATATGTACTGGTAGTGCTAGAATAAATCAAACCATTACCATTAACTACCGTATTATTATCCACATCACACACCTCTGGACCATTTATCACCCCATCACCACAATATTCTTTAGCCTTAACTTGTGCAGTATTTTTACAACCTTCCAAACAATAGGTACAATCTTTATTATATCCTGGAATACATGGAACACCATTTTTGGCTCCATTATCACAAATTTCATCAGCATCTACTTTGCCATTACCACAATCACCAATAACGACTGGCTTGACTTCCGCGATTGGAGCGATCTTTGCTTCACAAAAATTTTTACCATTTTTATATAGATCATCAATTTCAGCGGTAGATAAAGCACGACCAAATAAATGCATTTCATCCATACTACCTTTGAACCAATTGTCAGCCCGACCGATCCAGATGGGGTAACTACTGTCAGCTTTTATTGCTGGATTGCCTTTTGTCCCCAGATAAGCATTGCTAAGCAGCTTACCGTCAACATAATAACTTACAGTACGAGCAGCATTTACAGTTAAAGCCACAAAATGCCATGAACCACCACTAAAAATAGTACTCGTTCCAGGAGTAGCATTATTTACACCAAAAATATAATCATTAGATTTCATGGAAAATAAATGAAAATTACTAACAACAGCCGGAGTCCCACTAGTTATTATATAAAAGTTAAAATCACGAGTGTTTGCTGCTCCACTTGGACTTTGTTTGCTTAAAATAGCATGCCAACCTGGTGCTGTAGTAGTATCCACATTTACCCAAGTAGCAAAAGTTATTTCGTTTAAATTAAAACTTGGATTACTGTCAATGGTAAAATAATTTGAACTGCCATTAAAATACATCGCTTGTTTTTTGCTAGCATCTGCTGATGTTGCAACCGCTGGACAACCGGCATTAGCTTTGCCATTACAATAAGCCATCAGATTAGTGGAAGTGGCAAAATTTGGGATAGATGATGTAGGATATTTTACCCACACATCATCAAACTTGTAGTAAACAATAGCGGATTGATTTTGCCAGCGACATTGTTTACAAATTCTTTGACCATTGGCATTGCCTATACTACATGTTTGACTGCCGTCGCACTCTTCACCAAATTCAGCTTGAACAAAACCATCCCCACAATAAGGTCCAGCCTTTTGACAATCAAAAGCACAAGAAAAATCAGCGGATGAACCATATTTATTTTTATTCATAGCCAGAGAAATGCATTTTCCATTTGTACTGTCCCACGTTGCTGGATTGGTAGTGTTACAATAGACTGGATCAGCTGCACAATAATGATTATCATTAACACCACCAACACACCAACCAGCATAACCGTCCGCTATATCACATGATTCAAAAGCAGAAGAAACAACTCCATCACCACAACTTGCCGCCAAGCCGGTGCATGTCAGATTACAATGATTGTATTTTCCATTATTTAGAGCACCATCATCACACTTTTCACCAACTTCAACTTTTCCATTTCCACATTTGGACAATATTCCACATTTTGTGGTAGTTGGGACAAGTGTTTTGCAATCATCAGAACACATTGTTCCAGACAATGGTGTAGAAGAAGTAGATCCTTGGGCATTACATTTTGTTGTGTCCCACACTACCCCACCACCTGGCGGATCACATAATTCCCCTTTGTTCAAATTTATTTTTCCATCACCACATGTTCCCTGATTGATAGTAGTAATCTCGTTTTTTTGATTACAAATTCCATTTGGATCTGTAAAATTAAAATGTTCCGGATTGTCTATTAAATCCGTGACCAAACTAGGCGAGTTTGGAATGTAAAAATTATTTATAACTAATCCTGGATCTTCCAAGCGCAATTTCACCAAATAATCGGAAGAAGTCGGGCTAGTGGAAGTAGCGATATAGCGATAAGCCAATGAATCATTGGCACAGGCAAAACTATAGCGTTTGTCGGCTGTACTCCAACCAGTATCTGGAGCATGCAACACACAGGTTTCTGGTGGAATTAATTTTGAACAATCGGCATCACTAATACAAAATTTACCGGTGGTTGAAGCACAGGTGCCAGCTACACCAAGTTTATTTATTGGATCAGTCGGCATACTACCACCAGTCGCATTACCAAGTTTGGACCACGATGGCCATGTACTGATAGTTTGTCCAGACAAATAAGTGCCTTCTTTGAGATCGGGATAAGTACTTTTGTTGTAAGCAAAATATTTAGATAAACTTTTATCCATACTTCCCATATCTTGAATACGCGAGAAGTTTCTCAATAATTTATCTTTTTGTACGGAACACACCTCGCCACTGGGACAATCAAAATCAGAAACGCATTTGTCGGTATCACCTGGATTATTCATATCTTTACCACAGTAACCATAATTGGTCAGATTGATATTAAACTTCAAATTTTTCAACAAACTATCAAATACTTTTTTAGTTTCTGGAGCAGCATTATCATTGATACTGAATAAATAAATATTGGTAAACAAATTACCATTTGGAACATTGTCAAAATTTAAAGCACCTACATAGATATTACTACCAACAGATATCGCTTTATTGCCATCTATTGGTGGTAAATCTTGAAAACCTTTTTCGGCAAATTCTGAATATAGCCAATCACTTGGTGATAAATGTTTTGGATTGGCAAGCACCTGAATACCGATAGCGTCGTTGTTTTTATCGTTGGTAAATAGGAAACGTTTAAAACCAGAAATTTCACCACTGCCACTCAAACATTTTGAAGTTGGTAAATTGAACCAATCTAAAGATTGACAAGTTGTTTTATAGCCAGAATTAGAGAAATATTTGTTAAACCAGTTAAAATAACCAGAGTCAGCACTACAATCACTATCGTAATTACACTGTAAAAATGAAGGAACGGAAGCAGCATTATACATCGTATAAGGAGAACTGCTAAACTGTATTGGATCATAAGCAATACAATATCCTTTTTTTACTTTAGGAAAAGTTACCCCATTCATAGTTATATCACCAAAACTACAATCTTGATCAGTTTCACACGGCACTGTTGGATTTACCTGACAAGTTTTACCAACGCCCTGCACCGCTGGACGTAGATATGGCAGATCGTCGATAATTCCAGTATCACCATTATCTGCACAATAATAAGTAGAAAAATTAAAATATCCTTTGCCAATTTTTGCCGCTGGTATCGCCGTATTATCAAAAATATTATTGGCTAAATCAAAACCATCATTGTTGCCTATTTTATCTTCATAAGGGAAAATAATAGCTGGATCAACTTGACCAGGCACGAGAACTTCTTTTGGTGGCCAAGGATTTTCGCACAAAAATACGATGATATGTGATTTGCCAGTACCAGCGATACCAGTTTGATTGGTGTATAAATTTTCAGTAATTACCGCTGACGCATGCACATCCACTTCCCCATTGTTATTTTGTGGAATTACTACATTAACAAACAAAGAAGTGCTAGATATCAAAACAGATGGGCTACTTTTTGGACCCCATTGATATATCCAACTATAACCATTTACCGGTTGAATTATCTGATCAAAAGCAGCCATACCTTTGGCTATTAAAATAACATTCTCATTAAGTTTGGAAAAATAATGTTGATCCGGATCAATCGTCACTTTCTCGATCTCACAAATTTTTTCTCCCGTCTTAAATTTCCAATTAATTGCTTTGCCATCTGGTTTGCTTTCAATACCTACTCCCTGAATATTTTTAATTCCTTTTTTCAAAATTACTACATAATCGGTTAATTTAGCCAGCGGATTGACCAAACCAAACAACACTTTTGATCCACCTTTGTTATCTGGTACAACTTGCACCTGACCAAGATCAGCTCCAGCACACCAAGCGTTAGCACTCACTTCATGACCAAAGATATTTTTTATTACGATAATTATTTTGTTCCAAATATTTTTATACCATGGTAAAGAGGAGTCAAATGAATCTAAAAATGAAATAGTACTACTAACATCTTCCAAACCACCAGTACAAGCGGAGGCGGCACTACGAGCAATAATAAAATTACCCGGTAATGTGGCAGGATCAATAACACTATCAAAATCTGCTTCGATATAGGTATTAATACAGACATTGGTAGTATATTTGGCAGGAATGGTACTAGTATTACCAGGATAAACACCGGTTAATTTTGTTTTAAAATAACAACAAGAATTAGCACCAACTCCAATATTTTTATCTCCAGCATAGGCCGCCTGACAATCTTCGTCTGTTTTATATCCACACAACACCTGGTATTTTCCTACTCCGCTTATACCAGCGGTTGTTCCTTTGATATCACTTACTTGTACTGGGATAGTGGTACTAACCACATTTTTAACGGATCCAGCTTGTCCTATAGCCAAAACCCATGGATCAACCAAAAAACCATTTGAATCTTTGTGCCAGAGGTTGGTCAAAAATTGATCTGTCTCACAAATTGCATCTTCACCAATACCAGGTGTACCGTCACCACAAACTGATGGAACAGAATATAACAAAGAAGAGCCAACATGCTGGAGATTGTCGTTACAACCTTCTGCAGCAACAGCACAAATCACACCACTTGTAATATCTGGTTTTGTTTTATCAATTTTCAAACAACGGTCATTACACCAATCAGCATATTTGCCTTTACCCAAATCACAATCCTTATCCTCATCTGGGCTTTGTACACCATCACCACATTGACTATAAGCTTGACTACAGTAAAAATTATAATCTTTTTGATCAAAACCTCCGTATGCTGGATTAGCAGTTGCGCTATGATCAAAACACCACTGGGAAGACAACCTTGTACCAAAATGCAAACACTGTTCAGAACAATACATCGATGAAATAGGCACATTTTGATCCGCGGGTACACCCAAATCACAATCTTCTCCCATGCCAACCATACTATTACCACAAATCGAAGCGCTAATTTCTTTGGCGGCAGTTTGCATTTTTGATCCAGTGTGTAAACAAATGTCACTACAACCAACACTACTCTTTGGATCTTTTATATCACAAGCTTCACCTTTTGTATTATCTATCACACCATTACCACAAGTAATTTTATCCAAATTTCCCAAGAATTTACAATTCAAACCACAACCAGTGGCTTTACTAGGGTCATCGCAATCTTCTCCCGCTTCGATTTTTCCATTTCCACAAATAGGATAAGAGGCAATTTTTGCTCCGGCTGGGACTGTACTGCCTTTTAAAATACAGTTAGCGGTACAATATGCGCCAGATCCTTTGGTCTTGAATGTGGTTACTGTGGCTACTAAAAGATCAGAAGATGTCCAATCCCAATTCTGAGTCCAAGGATTCAATTTTTGCCCAGTTTTACTACAAGCATCCGGAGCGGCATATGGCTGAGATTGAAATACTGCTAAATCTTTTAATTTTGAAGCGACAAATACCTTCGGCACAACATCAATATGATCGACTTTACAAGCTTCTTTTTTGGTTCTAAATCTCCAGGTAAATGCTTTGTTGTATGGTTTGGAAAATGTGTTGAAATCGGTCGAATTCGCTGCTGACCATAATTGATCAATACTATCTTTAGCTGGCGGTGTACTAGAAGTTGACAAAGTTACTTGATATAACTTGTTTGGTAGCAAACCGGCATCAGGACCGTAGTTGGCAATCTGTAAAATTGTGTTACCAGATCCTGCATTGAAGATACTATTTAAATCAATAGGTTTCCCCGTGCTTAAATTGATTGGTTGGCTGGTGCTCAAACAATTTTCATCATTACACTGTACCAATTTAATAGCTGGAGAATTTGCTCCAATATTATGATTGGACATGGTAACATTAAACTTGGCACCAACAGCCGCATTAGTACAAGCTTCCAAACAATTTGGCCAATAATCTACTACATCTGGATTGGACAGATCGACTGTCAATGGACTGCTACCTGTTTTACTCACTTTAGGAGTAGATGTAGAGGCAGTGGCTTTTACATCTACACTTTCATTTGGCACACCTATACCGACAGTATTACCCAACGTATTTACTTGAGTACTAATTTTATTATCTACACCATTGAGAGTCACATATGGTTTTAAAGGATTTGGAGGATTTTTATTATCTACAGTCCATTTCCAATCAAAACCGGAAACATCCATCATGATACAATATTGATCACTCAAACCATTGCCTTTGTAATAAACATCAAAAACATCTCCACCAGTCGAATGATAATGCATTGGAGACTCTAATAATTTTGCCCAAAATTCATAAGGAGTAACTACTACCTGTTTCAAAGCACAATCACCTTTTCCAGTTTTAAAAGAAAAACAATAAGCAGTGCCAGCACCACATGGGTTCGTGGCCATTAATTTTAATGTTTGCCCTTTATTAACTGGAGCAGCAATGCTGTCCTTCAAAACTACTTGGTATATTTTATTTTCATCCCATTTACCAGCAACAGAACCATTTTTAATAGACAAAAACGGTTGTACATTCTGAACCTGATTGAGACTAGCAAAATTTAATATATAGCTATCGAGAGTCAAAGTAATTAGTTGTGGTTTTTGACAGACACCTTTGATGTCTATACTATCACAAGAATAAACCAGTACAGTTTTATCGTTAATAGTTGACTTGTCCAAATTTGAACTAAATTCAACTGTCACTAAAGCAGTTTGACAAACTTTGTCAGCGTCATTCTTGCCAAGCACATTCCATTTGGTAGAAGGAGAGGGAGAAGGAAATTTTATTCCTAATTCAGTCTGAGCATCACAACGCTCCACTACTTGTGGTGGAGGAATAATTTCTTTGGTGGAAAACATCCAGACAAAACCGCTGTTTTTAAATTCTCCAATACATAAATCTCCTTTTGGTTTGCAAGATCCCAGATCAGCACCAACAGTACAACATTTTAAGCTAGCGTCAGTACAAGTATTATTATTTTTGGTACAATCAGAAGCTGAAAATAACACACCATTACTTTGTTTTTTGTCTGTCGCCCGATAGGCAAAAGCCAAACCAGAAATAATATCTTTATTATTTGGAGTCGTTGTGACTGTTTTATCATCAATAATAGAAACATTAGAGCTAATCAATGTTTTGGTAATATCATCAGTTTTTCCGCCAAGCTTCCAAAAATAAAAATTAGTCACTTTGTCTAAATATTCACCAGAAACAGCCACAAATTTGCCAGCCGCAAATGGTACCGGACCAGACACTGGTGAAATTCCACAAATTCCCGGACTAGGATCACCAACATTTACCACGACTGATTTGTTATCGTCTAAAACACTATTTAGCTCATTGGTTATATTATATACTTGAATAGTATATTTTTTATTTTTATTATCTAATCCAACGGGAACTTTTACTATAATTTGATTATCCTTCCAAAAAGAATTTTTACACGCCAGCGGAAAAATCAAATTTCCATTTTCACCAACGACATTTAGAACACCGCTTGGTTTGAACCAAACCGCTCCAGGTTGGTCACCAAAATTCTTTCCAGTGAGAGTGAGATAGTCACCAATAGTGGTAGTAGCTGGACTGGAAATATCGGTTATAAAAGGAGCGTCTGGATTTACCCCAGAGACTTTAAATAAAATTGTATTACTAAATTGATTGCTGTTATTAGTTACTTTCACTCCATAATCACCATTTCCCAAAGTGACTGGAACGACAGATAAAATCAGAGTATCTGCCCATCCTGCTACCCCACCGACGATTTTTGCTTTAGTATTGTCACCAAAAACTATCGAGCTCTTTACTATGTCATACACCCCAAAATTTTTACCTTTTGCCGAAAAATTTGTACCAACAGATCCACTGTTTGGTAACAAACCGCAAATTCCTGGATGGGAAATATTGGATAAAATAAAATTTGGAACTTTTTTAAAACCATCACCGGTAGTATCAAAATATTTAACATTAAAATTATCCACGCCAACCGCTTTGGCGTTAAATACTGCAATTTTGTCACTAATCGCACCGTCCGGAACCAAAACGATAATCTGATTGTCACTCCAATTATTAAAACCCGGACCACAATCCACCACTTGAGCTTCTACCCAATCAACTAATAATTTTTTTATATCAGGATTTGGAACCTTGGCAAAATAAACATGACCTTTGTTGACACCAAAATTTTTGCCCATAACAGAAACAAAATCTCCGATCGCCGCACTAGCTGGAGAAAAATCAGAAATATAAGTTTTGTCCACACAAACACCTTCTGGATCGTTGGGATTTTGCTTCTGACAAAAACCACTGGCACAATCGGCATCTTTGGCACATTTATCACCAGAACACATACCACATACTCCCCCACAATCAATAAATTTTTCACCTTTATCTAAATCAAGCACTTTATTAAAACAATAAGCTGGTTTTAGGTTAGCAACAGAATTATCCTCACCAGTATTGGCCGCCCAATCCAACCCAATTGCTTTTAGAGAATGATCGCCAATATTTAATTTACTAGTAGGCCAAACAATTGTCGCTGTACCAGATTTTTGACAACCAACAAAATTTTTACTTTCAACCAAAATACCATCGACATTCAAAAGCATATTTTGCAAACCACCGTCATCGGTAAAATTTATCTTGGCACTAATGTCGTTTCCTTGTTTCAAATCTACATCAGTTATTTTTGGATATGAAATACTAATAGTAGGGTTTTTTCTATCTACCCCATCGCCGGTAAAAAAAATAACATCCAAACATTTACCGGTACTAAGAGCACAATTTAAATCTTTACCATCGGTATTTTGAATACCAACCCCACCATTTTTTATTTTTATTTTATATGAAGTAACAGCAGCAAAACAATCTTTGCCAACATCTGGTGCTGGACAAACTCCAGTAGTTGGTTTGAAATAGGCGATTTTGTGATAATTTGTCTGCCATGACCAATCGCCTACTACTGGCACAGAAGTTAAAGTATCTTCAACCACAATTTTATCTTTCAAAGTGCTAATATCGACATCCATATTAAACACTATCACCGGTGCTACATTTTGAATACAAACATTGCCGGTAGCTGGCATTTGCACTATTTTAAAATTACCATCACAGTTGCCATACGGACATGGCGGTATAACACAAGCCGGACATTGACCACCACAACTAAGCCCACCGGTATTTTTTTGAATTTGACAAGCAGTGTCACCGCCTCCACCAGTCGCCTCCACCAATTTATTCATTACATAACTAACAATTGCATAGGAGGATAAAATAATAGCCAAACCAACGGTCGCATTAATCAATATTTTCTTGGCTGTACCAACTTTTTCATCGTCACCACCAGCCGTCATCCAAAGATAACCAGCGTATAACATCAAACACAAAGCTACTATCCCCAATAACCCTAGAGCAGCTTTTATAATTTTAGCGACAATTGTACGAATATCGCCACTAGGCAAACCAGTAGCGGCTACCTCCTTCAACCCAACGTCCAAACTCGAAGTTTGAGCCTGAACAAAATTATGAAATAATAAAAATCCAGTTATAAAAAACAGTGAAAAAATTAAAAACAAAAATAGTTTTTTATTTATAAATTTCATGGTAACGGATTTTTATCTTTGATAGTTTTTATACAAGTTTTTATTCCATCTTGAGCAACGGTAACGTCCCCATTACAACAAAATTCACTTCCAACCAAATCTTTTACTCCACAACAATTGGCTGGAGATTTTTCTAAATCACAAATCTTTGAATCCAATTGCCCACTTGGCACAGCATCTTTTGGCCCCACCCCAGGATAAAAACAATTGAAATGGGCATCCTCTACACTGGAACTAACTATCGGAATATACATTTGTTTTTTATCATCCAAAAACGGACCGTGGTGGATATCGAATGTCTGATAATCCATATGAACAAAAGGAACCTTCCACAGTGGGATACCGCTAGTTGGAGATGGATACTCTTCAATATTTATAAAATAAGCGGATTCACCCCGCATACGTTTACTAAAAAACAAACTCAAATTGGCGTCTTTTGGCACACTTTGACCATTTACTCCCGGAGTAATAGTCATTATATATGGGGAAACTGCATCTATTGCATCTTTTATTTGAAAATTCCAAAAATAATTATCCGGTTCTTTCCATTTGTCAAATACCGGCAAAGTGGTGGCGGCTGTTTGGGCTTTTCCATCTGGCTTACCATCTAGTGCCACACTATTTCCATCCAAGGCATTTCCAGACATATCGGCTATTCCACTAAAAGGAATACTTTCAAAAGTGTTTGGTAATGTTTTGGCTGCTTCTAACAACAATTGATAGTTGTCATAAAAATGTTTTTCGGCATCAGCTTGACAGTTTGCACCTGGTTTATCACAAACCGGCAAACAATAAATCGGATAACCACAAGCATTTTTCCCGCACTCTTTGCTTGGGGTAAATTCTAGTGTCTGATAATTATTTATTAAACTAAAACTGCCAACTGGTACAGTGCTATTTTGGGCATCAGAAAAAATTTTATTTCCAGTCAAAGCGTAATAAGTTTTGGCTCCCACCACAGTAGCCCCAAAAACACCTTGCATCCCGGAAGGATCCATCGGTTCATTAAAAGAAATTTGAATTACTGAATTTTTATATTCAACTTTGTCTTTGCTGGGAAACACATCTACTACATGCGGTGGAGCGGTATCCAACAGTGTGCTACAAGTAAATTGCCAAGAATAAAAATCATTGCCAACGTTTTGATTTTGAAATATTGAAGGATTGCTGTTGGTAATATCATCCGCTAAAATGCCATTGCCCAAATGTACAATATAAGATACCAGATCATTGGTATTTCCCAAATAACCACCTTCACCATCGGTGATTGGTTTTAACACAATTGTATAAACTCCAGTAATATTATTTAAAGTATTAGTAACGGCCGTTATCACCAACGCCTTGATGGAAAGTTTGGTGTCCATCTGAGAAACATTGATAAATTTATCAGACAACTTTCCATTTTCTAATTTTATATGATCACAATCGTTAAACCAATTAAAGTTGGCCTTATCAGTATTTTTACAATCGCCAAATGTACCATTACCGTTGATATCATCCACAAAACTGGACAATAAAATTGGTTTGTTAAAAGTAATAACAATCTTGGTATTGCGTGGCACATCTTTTTGGTTGCGAGCGGGATAATGATCCTTGATAACTTTGCCCAACGCACCGCTACCAGAGAAATTTTGTGCGCCAGGAGCATAAACGGCGGTATTGGCACCACCGCCATCTCCTACCCCCAATATTTTCATAATATATGAAACGATGCTATAGGCACTCAAAATAATCGCCAAACCAATGGTCGCATTGCGAAGAATACTTTTGGCTTGAGTAATCTGTTCGTCATTACCACCGGCGGTCATCCAAAGATAGCCAGCATACAACATCAAACAAACAACCACAATTCCAAGCAAACCAAGTGCCGCCCGAATAATACGAGCAATGATTAAACGAATATCAGTAGAGGCCAAACCTAATGGCTGCTCAATAACTTTTAAACCTTGTAACACCTGACCATTTGGATCAGCTACGCTTTGGGCAGAAGCGGTGTGAAAAACAAAAAAAACCGCTACTAAGACGAAACCTAGCGTAGCAGCGGTTTTTAGAAATCGAATTTTTGATAACCATTGAAGCATGGGACAATGGACACAAAATGATTAAAACTTTCTTCTTGTTTCTTCTGGCAAACGGCCAATCTTTTTGAGATATTCCATTTTTCCAGCTACTTTAAGACTGTGCAACGCACTCTTTTTAGTCATGTTGCGACTCTTATCTTTTTCGTGATATCTAATTTTTTTGACCTGTAAAATCTTTCCGGATTGCTGCCAACGTTTTTTGACGCGGCGCATGTAAGATTCAAAGGATTCATTTTTTCGACGTTTTATCTCAGACACATTAATTCACCTCCGTTACAAATTATTAATTAAAAAGCAACAAAATTGCTGACTCTATTATATACTAATTATTTATTATCGTCAAATTTCCCTAGCTTCCTTTTTAACACAGGAATTAACTTTTTTTGATCGACAATTTCTTGGATTCCAGACTCCATATCACGAATAATAGCTGTGCCGTCCTGAACTTCTTTTTGACCAATAATCACCGCAAAAGGTACTTTCAGATTGTCGGCTAACTCCAATTGAGTTTTCAGCGAAGTTTTGCACAAATTAAAAGCAATTTTAATATCACCAAACCTTAATTCATTAATAACTTTTAAAGTGATCCGTCGAGCTTCATCACCCAGTTGAGCGACAAATGCTTCGAACGGTACTTTTTTTATTTCCAAGTGATGTTTTTCGTTGTATTGTTTTAAGGCCAAAACACTTCGTTCCAAACCTAGTGCCATCCCCACTGCAGGAGTAGGTCGTCCACCCATTTCTTCTACTAATAAATCATAACGTCCACCGCCACCCAAAGCGCTTTGAGCGCCAATTTCAGCATCAGCTACATACACTTCAAATACAGTGTGGGTATAATAATTTAAACCACGTACTAGAGTAGAATCAAGTTGATACGGAATTCCCAATTCATCCAAATATTCCAAAACTTTCATAAAATGATTTTTGGATTCTGCTCCTAACCAGTTGATGATTTGAGGGGCGTCTTCTTTGACACTTTGACAACGCTCTTCTTTACAATCAAGCAAACGCATTGGATTTTTTGCCAAACGATTGCGACATTCTTCACAAAGATAAGAACGTTTACTGCGATAATAATTTACTAATTCTACTTTGTAAGTAGCCCGCTCGGCCGGGGTACCCAAACTATTGATATGGATTTCAACCGGCAAACCAAGATCTTTATAAAAATTAAAAGCCACCAAAATCATCTCCGCATCAGCCGAAGGATCGCCGTGACCAAAAGTTTCAAAACCTACTTGATGAAACTGACGATAGCGACCGGCTTGAGGACGATCATGCCTAAACATCGGACCCCAATACCACAATTTTACCGGCTGAGGCATATTCCACATACCATGCATAATATAGGCACGTACCGCCGCCGCAGTTAGCTCTGGACGCATACAAACTTTGGTGCCATCTTTATCTTCAAAAGTATACATTTCTTTGTCCACTACATCTGTGCCTTTTCCAATCGAACGAACAAACAGACCGATCTCTTCTAAAATAGGTGTTTCCAAACGACCAAACTGAAAATGCGAAGCTAAGTTATTGGCATTTTGATACATCGGTTTCCAATATTTTTCATCCTTTGGTAAAATATCATGCATACCACGCAAAAGGTTGTAAGATTTTTTACCACGTTCAGAATTTTGACTATCTTTCTCTTGTTTGTTGGCAGGCGAAACTTTGGAAGTTTTTTCTTTAACAGATTTGACTACTTTTTTTACTTCCACCTTTTTTGTTATTACTTTTTTTTCTTTTTTAGACATAATGTTTTTTAATAAGTAGGAGTATCAAAAACTTGAAGACGATTTAAAGGCCAGCCGCGCAACCAAGTACGACCAACAATAAAATTTTTATCAACCGGACCAAACCGACGGGAGTCAAAACTGTTGGGGCGATTATCCCCCATCATAAAATATTGATTATTATTAAGTGAAATAATTTTTTCTCCTTCAGTGGTAACATCAGAAGGTATATAACTTTCTTTGATAACAAATCCTTCCGGATGAGCATCGTTATATATGGTAGTTTCGCCTTCAGAAACTTTTACTCTTTCACCAGGTAAACCAATCAAGCGTTTCAAAAAATATTCTTTTGGATTGTTTGGATAACGAAACACAATGACATCACCACGTTTTGGTTCGTGCAAACGATAACTCAATTCATCGATTATCAAATATTCGTGATCATAAAAATTTGGCTCCATCGAAGCGCCTTTGACATAAAACGGTTTAAATAAATAATAACGCACAAGGGCGATAGTAATGCCGGCTAACACAGCCACTTTTATGAATTCTAATAACGCCAAACCGGCACCTGCTAGATAACGTTTTAGATAGTTTAACAATACTGGCCAAAATTGATTGTTTTGTTCAGACATATTTTATTTTTAATAACTCTAATTATACCCTATTTTTTGTCTTTTGGCAAATACAAAATCCCGACGTAATCGGGATTTGTGGGCGTGACAGGAATCGAACCTGTGACCTCGTCATTATCAGTGACGCGCTCTAAACCATCTGAGCTACACGCCCGTAATTGCTTCTGTGGGCGACACAGGAATCGAACCTGTGACCTTTTGAATGTCGATCAAACGCTCTAACCAACTGAGCTAGCCGCCCTCTTTTGATATTTTTAACACTCTATTTATAATACTTTTTTGAAAAATTGTCAATCTTTTCCCTATTTTGGCATCATAATAATAAACAGAACAGACACCGTGATAATCTTTCCAAGTCTTTGAACCCTGTGTTCTCTTGTCAAATTGCGTCTTTCCAAACTTATTTAGGGGTATAAAAAGAAGTTTAGACCAGTATTTTTTCTCTAACAGATCATCCTGATCATATCTTAAATGCAAAAAAATTCTAAATTTTTCTTCTTCTATTTTATAAATTGACCTTAAAAGACCAACAAACAAAAGCATTATATTCGGATTAGAATTCCCCAAACCAATACACGATTTTGCTTTAAACCCCTCACCTAAATACAACATCACCAGTAAAGTTTCTTTAATATTTTTGTCAAAATTAATTTCTGACAAAGTTTCTTCCACTTGTATTTCTACATTTTTTTGTTGTTTATCTCTTATATTTTTTAGAGTGCTAAGCGCTTTTTTTCTTGCATCAATAAGGTGTCTACTTTTTTTATCAGATAATTTTTTTAAAATATTTTTTGGAAGTACCAAACCAGAAAACCAACTGCTTAAATTTGATCTACTTACCCCCGTCTTTAAAATTATTTCATCATAACTCAAACCTTTTTTTCTCAAAGCAACTACATTTTTTATTAAAGATAAATTTTTAACTCCTCGCATATTACGAACTTTAATACTTAATAAGTATAATCACTAATTACAGTATACCATATTTTTCACAAAACAAAAAATCGCCTTGATAGGCGATTTTCCTTAACTATACAAATGTGACAAAGACCGCTGCCTATTTATCTATTTTTGATACTAGATCATGATAGATTCGACTTGGATCACTGATTTTCATCAGAGTATCTCCAGAAAGGAGGTGATCCATCCCCAGCTTCCGCTAGGGATGCCTTGTTACGACTTCACCCTAGTCATTGACCCTGCCTTCGTCCTCTTGCGAGGCCTACGAGCATTGCCAACTCCCGTGGTGTGACGGGCGGTGAGTACAAGACCCGAGAACGTATTCAACGCAGCGTGGCTGATCTGCGTTTACTAGCGATTCCGACTTCATGCAGGCGAGTTGCAGCCTGCAATCTGAACTGGGGCCGGTTTTGAAGGATTAGCTCCATCTCGCGATTTCGCAACCCGTTGTACCGGCCATTGTATTATGTGTGTAGCCCTGGACGTAAGAGCCATGCTGATTTGACGTCGTCCACTCCTTCCTCCCCACACTATAGACACAAAATATTTATGTCCAGAGTGCGGGGCGGTCCCTTGTGTACATTTAACACAAGGCGTGGGTTGCGCTCGTTTCCCAACTTAATGGTACACCTCACGGCACGAGCTGACGGCAACCATGCAGCACCTATCTAGCACCCTCGAAGGCTATGTCCGTTTCCGGTCATATGCAGCTAGTAGTTGAGCCCAGGTAAGGTTCCCCGTTTGTTATCGAATTAAACCACATAATCCACCGCTTGTGCGGGTCCCCGTCTATTCCTTTGAGTTTTAATCTTGCGATCGTACTCCCCAGGCGGTGCACTTAACGCGTTAGCTTTTTTAAACGGCACTGACAGGGTCGATACTGCCAATACCTAGTGCACATCGTTTAGGGCGTGGACTACCAGGGTATCTAATCCTGTTTGCTCCCCACGCTTTCGTCCATGAGTGTCAGTAATGTTCCAGTAAGCTGCCTTCGCATTTGGTATTCTTCTCGATATCAACGCTTATTACGACTACACCGAGAATTCTGCTTACCTCTCCCATACTCTAGAATGGCAGTTTCAAAAGCAACCTTCACGTTGAGCGCGAAGTTTTGACTTCTGACTTACCAAACCACCTGCGGACGCTTTACGCCCAATAATTCCGGATAACGCTTGAGGTCTCTGTATTACCGCTGCTGCTGGCACAGAGTTAGCAACCTCTTATTCGTGTGGTACCGTCACAAATTCTTCCCACATAAAAGTAGTTTACAATCCGAAGACCTTCATCCTACACGCGGCGTCGCTCCTTCAGACTTTCGTCCATTGAGGAATATTCTTGACTGCAGCCATCCGTAGATGTCTGGGCAGTGTCTCAGTCCCAGTGAGGCAGGTCACGCTCTCACGCCTGCTACTGATCATAGCCTTGGTGGGCTTTTACTCCGCCAACTAGCTAATCAGACATAGGCCCCTCTTCAAGCGATAAATCTTTAAATGCGAATGACTTGCGTCCCCGCATTACCATCGAGTATTAATTCGCCTTTCGGCGAGCTATCCCCGTCTTGAAGGTAGGTTACCAATGTGTTACTCACCCGTTTGCCACTAGTAATTCTCTTGCGAGAGTACTTCGTTCGACTTGCATGCCTTAAACACGCCGCCAGCGTTCATCCTGAGCTAGGATCAAACTCTTAATAAAAGAGAATGAAGTAGCTCGGAAATAAATCCGAACTATTTATATATTTGTTGTTGAATAGACAGTTTAATTTTATACAAATTAAATTGTATATAATATGGTCTTTGTCACGTTTGTATTGTCAAGGTTCATTTTCTTTCTCAACTACCAGATAAGTAGTCACTGTTGAAAGAAAAAAGAGGAAGCCATTTTGACTTACTCTTTTCTCTTTCCAGTTTCATCACAAGCGAACTCGTACGACTTAGAAAAATGATTTGATTTTATAAGTACTTTTGTTTGCAGGATTTGTTTAAAGCTTTTACATAATAGCACAGAGGGTAGTGGCTGTCAAGGGCGAAAATGTGGCTAAGTTGTGGATAAAAATTAAATTACTTTTCAATTTTATTTTTTGTATTTTTTTGACGCCATTCACCTATTTTTTTGTGATCTCCCGACAACAAAACTGGCGGCACTTTTAATCCCATAAAGTTTTCCGGGCGGGTGTATTGCGGATATTCTATTGTACCTTCTACAAATGTTTCTTCGGCCAAAGATTCTCTGTTTCCCAATACTCCTGGAATTAAACGCGCGGTTGCTTCGGCGATAGTCAGTGCTGGCAATTCACCACCAGCCAAAACATAATCCCCTACGGAAATTTTTTCATCGACAAATTTATAAATGCGTTCATCAAAACCTTCGTAACGTCCACAGATAATTATTAAGTTATCTAGTTTAGAAAATTGTTTGGCCATTGGTTGATCAAACTTTTTTCCATCTGGATCCATGATGATTATTTTTGTTTTTGGTTGTTTTATTTTTTTCCCGTCTTGCACCAATTCCATATTTTCTAAACAACGATAAATTGGCTCTACCTGTAGCACCATACCTGCTCCCCCGCCATACGGCTTATCGTCAACATGATGTTGTTTGTCTAGAGTAAAATCACGAAAATTATGAGCCAAAATTTCGATCTGACCACTTTTTTGGCCACGACCAAGAATACTCGCTTGAGCATAATCGTGGATTATGTCTGGAAAAAGTGTTAGAATGTTAAATTTCATAAACTTGATTATATCCTAAAAATACGTAAAAAACAAGAGCACCGACCTTTTGGCCAGTGCTCTGTTTCAAACTAATTATTTTACTTCTTCTTCACCACCGGTGCCACTGCTTTGACAGGGGCTTTTACCGGGGCTTTGACTACTGGTTTTTTGACCACTGCAGTTGGTTTTTTTGCCACTGGAGCCGCCTTCTTGACAGTAATCTCAAAGCCATTTTCATCGATTAATTTACCAGTCTTGAAGTCTAACACTTGGACTTTGACTGTATAAACACCGTCGGTCAATTTGTTGCTTAGGGCGTTAGTTGCATTGAATTTAAATGACTTTCCTTTAGCAACTGAAGCGCTACCAGTAACTTTGGTTACTACCTTACCATTAGCGTCTGCTACAAAGCGGACAATTCTTACTTTTATTGTCTTGGTATCTTCATTCTTGTAGGAATAACTATACTTAACGACACCATTTGGTTTGTATTCCAATTGTTTTACTGGTGAAATCACTATTTTTGAATCTGAGTTGGAAAGTTCGAATTGAGCGACGACTGGAGTAGACACAACTGGAGCAGAGGCTGGGGACGGTGCAGCTGCGGCTGAGGAGGTTGTATTCACTGGTGGGACTACAGCAGTGACTGGAGCTGGTACATAACCAGCTTGGAGAGTGACATTTACTTTGTAGACAGCGGTGACACCACCAGAAGCGGAGCGGAATTTGACATAAATTGTTTTTTCACCGGCTCCTTTGGAAAGAGTGAATTGTTTGGTTGGAGGAGAATATATCTCCCAACTAGCACCAGCAAATCCAGGATCTTCAGAGATAGCTACTTGAGCGACATTGGTGGCGGCTAGACTTAAGGAGATGATTTGAGTGTTGGATTGAGCACCAGTCGAAACAACTACTGGAGGAGGAGCAACTGATACGGATGGAGCAGAACCTCCACCAGCGCCACCTGGAACACCACCACCGGAGGAGAAGGTTGAACCGGTGTAGGAGGCAGCGGTAGCTGAACCAGTCAAGGTACCATAACCGTTAGTATAGGTTAGGGCCAAAGTTCCGTTACCGGAGACATCGGATTTGCTGTTGGCAGAAGCGGCGGAAGCGATGTTGAAAGGAATGGTGCCAGCGAAAATACCAGTAGCAGCACCAGTTTCAGTGAGGGTAACTGTTTCTGAATCACTGAAAGTAGAGGCTAACATAGTTACTGTTTTGGTATCTAGTGAGGCGGCGGAAAGGTTGGCGGTTGGATCGGTAATATTGATGGTGATGGTGTTGCCGGTGCCGTTACCGGAACCACTGGTGTATGATGTTTGATCCATACCACCGGTGGCGGCTTTTTTGATGACACCGGTGCCAGATAAGGTCATAGTACCAGCGTTGGTGTGAGTGCCGGAAGAGATGAGATTGTAATTGCCTAGAATGGTGGTACCAGAGTTGGTGAAGGCGTTGGTGGAGGTGGTTTGACCGGTGAGGGTGTAGGTGCCGGTGCCGAGGGTGAGGGTGTAGTAATTTTCAGGATTAATGTTGACTGCACCTGTGCCGGAATAGTATACATTGGAGGTTTGGGCATTGAAGGTGCCGCTGTCTTGGAAGACGTCACCAGTGTTGGTGTTCAAAACTATTGTATATGATCCAGCGTTTAGAGTTTTTCCTGAGCTGATTATAATAGCATTGGTAGAAGTGACATTACCTATTAGACTTGAACTAGCACTGTTAATTAATAAGTTGTAATAGACCGCACTAGGAATGTTTACACCATTACCAGTGAACGCTACATTTACACGCTGTGAACTAGTAGCAAGACGAGCGGCACTGGCGTTGCTAAATGGTGTTCCAGTAGCAGATAGTGTCAAATATTCATTACCTGGCTCTTGGAGAACGCCATTACTAACCAATAAGGTATTTTGGATGGTAGTTGAACCCGTTAAATTAGCAGAAGTGGAACCGTTTAGGGTGAGGTTGTAGTAAGTGGTACTTGCAATATTAGCAGTGTCTCCAGAATAAACCACTGTGGAGGTGTTGGCGGTGAAGGTGCCGTTGTTGACAAATGGTGTGCTGGTGCCAGAAAGTGTTAGTTGATTGCCAGCGGCGGCTAGGGTTTTGCTGGCGTTGATGGTTAAAATGTTACTGACAGTAGTAGAACCGATTAAGTTACCACCAGTGCCGTTGTTTATGGTTAAGTTGTAGTAAGTAGTGGAGGCGACGTTGGCGGTGGCGCCAGCATAAACTACAGTTGAAGTACTGGCGGTGAAGGTGCCGTTGTTGACTAGAGGAGTGCCTGTACCGGAGAGAGTTAGTTGATTGCCAGCGGCTACGAAGGTTTTACCAGCGTTTACAGTTAGGACGTTGTTGACAGTAGTAGAGCCAATGAGGGTGCTGGAGACATTGTTGATGGTTAGGTTGTAATAGGTGGTGGAGGCGATGTTGGCTGGAGTGATATTAGAATAGATAAAAGTAGAACTACCAGAGTTAAATGTACCGTTATTTATGAATGGGTTAGAGCCTGAAAAGACTTCAATAGTACTCGCACCAGCATTGAATACTGCGCCAGAGTTGATTGTTAAATTATAGAAAGGTGACAATGTGCCAGATACAGTCGAACTAGCTGAATCAACTGTCACTTTATAAAAACTACCAGTAGCCATAGTTACACTATTGCCAGTATATTTAATAAATAATTGACCAAAACTTGAAGCGTTGATAGTTTTGACAAATGGTGTTCCTGCACCAGTTAAAGTAAGATCTTCAGAACCTGGCTCCACAATCAAAGGAGTGTCTACTGTAAACGAATTATTTACTGTAGTAGCGCCTGTAATAGTGTCGGAAGTAGCACCACTCAAAGTTAAATTATAGTAAGTGGTTGAGGCGACGTTGGCGGTGGCGCCGGAAAAAACAACATTGGAGGTTCCGACGGTAAAGATGCCGTTGTTGACCAGTGGAGTACCAATTCCAGTTAAAGTTATCGTTCTAGTTAATCCCTGTAGAACACCATTAATTGTAAATAGATTGGTGGAAGTAACATTTCCAAGCAATGTTGTAGTCGCAACTATTATATTGTATAAAGTGGTATTACCAGCTCCACCCAAGCTGTAACCATCGCCTGCCATACTAACTGTGCCGGTAGTTTGAGCTACAGATCCACCAGATAATACCAGAAAATTACCATTTATTGTAACATTACCATTCAAACTTTGAGTTCCACTTGATTCTAAATTAAAATAAGTAGTGTTGGTAGTAATATTAGAAATACCGGTATAACTAACCTTGCCTGTACCAGCCACAAAAGTACCTGGAACAAATACGGTCCCTGTTGCTGTTAAGACGATACTATTTGAACCTGCAACAAGAATACCAGTGTTGGTTAAAACATTTGTTGAAGTGACGTTGCCAGACAAAGTACTGGTGACAGAATTTAAAGTTAAATTGTAATAAGTGGTGGAGGCGACGGTAGAGGTGGCACCAGAATATATAACCGTAGAAGTGTTGGCGGTGAAGGTGCCATTGTTGATCAGAGGAGTGCCTGTACCGGAGAATGTGAGTTGGTTTGTGCCAGCGACTAGGGTTTTGCTGGCGTTAATGGTTAAGACATTACTGACGGTGGTGGAACCGGTTAAGGTACTGGAGACATTGTTGATGGTTAAGTTGTAATAGGTGGTGGAGGCGATGTTGGCGGTGGAGCTGGAGTAAAAAATATTAGATGTCCCAGGTGTAAATATACCGTTATTGACAAATGGAGTACCAGCTCCAGTCAAATAAACATTGGCTGAACCTGCCAATAAAACACCGGCGTTTGTTAAGATATTTGTCGAAGTGACGTTGCCAGATAAAGTGGTAGTACCTGTGGTAGAAATATTATAAAGTGTCAAATTACCAAGATTAAATATTTCTCCCGAAGAAGAAACCACATTAAACGTACCAGATGATTGAGTAAATACACCACTACCTGTTACAAAAATTCTTAATGTTGTAGTAGCGTTTCCAACCAAAGTTTGAACCCCTTCACTCTTCAAAACATAATATGTGGTAGACGCAACATCAGAAGTGCCTGTATAATCAACCATACCTGTACCAGCCACAAAAGTGCCTGGAACAAATACTGTCCCCGACCCTGTCAAAATAATATTATTTGAACCAGCAACAAGAATACCAGTGTTGGTTAAAACATTTGTTGAAGTGACGTTGCCAGACAAAGTACTGGTGACAGAATTTAAAGTTAAATTATAATAAGTGGTGGAGGCGACGGTAACGGTGTTACCAGAGTAAACTAAAGTGGAGGTGTTAGCGGTGAAAGTGCCGTTGTTGACAAATGGGGTGCTTGTCCCCGAAAGAGTCAGTTGACTGGTACCAGCAACTAGGGTTTTGCTAGCACCGACAGTTAAAACATTGCTTACTGTGGTGGAGCCGGTTAAGGTGCTGGAAACATTGTTTAAAGTCAAATTGTAATAGGTGGTGGAGGCGATGTTGGCGGTGGCACCAATATAAACTACGGTTGAGGTACTGGCAGTGAATGTGCCGTTATTAACAAATGGTGTGCTGGTGCCAGAGAAGGTTAATTGATTGCCGGCTGCGACCAATGTTTTGTTGGCACTGATGGTTAAAACACTGCCCACTGTAGTGGAGTCAATCAAGGTACTGGAAACAGTATTGATTGTTAAGTTGTAATAGGTAGTGGAGGCAATGTTGACGGTGGCACCAGAATAGACAAAATTTGAGGTGCTAGCAATAAACGTACCGTTGTTAACAAAAGGTGTGCCAGTAGCAGATAAATTGAATGTAAAATTACCGGCATTTAATGAGCCACCGACCGTCAAAATATTTGTAGTAGTAACATTTCCAGCCAATGTGCCAGATCCACTCAAAAGCAAATTATAAAAAGTAGTATTCCCTGTTCCGCCAATATTTTTACTACTACCAGTCATAGTCACCGTACCACTAGTTTGGGTTATGGTACCGCTGTTATTGATAGCGCCGGCTGTTACCAGACTACTGGTCGACAAAGCGAAAGTTTTTCCAGATAATATGCCAACATCGCCGGTAGTGGTAACACTGATAGCCAAAGAAGTATTATCGTTGATGTTTAGTGTGGCAAAAGTGATACTCGTAGTGGCTGTAGCGCCGGAAATTGTTTTCGATGTACCATTAAAATTGACTGTACCACCACTACTGGTCAAAGTGCTGGTCACCGCCAAATTTCCAGATAAATTCAGCGTACCACCACTTGCGATACTCAGAGAATTGACGTAGGCATTTCCAGCTACATTGATAGTATTGCCACTAGCAACAGTGAAGGTGCCAGCCGAAACACTAAAATCACCAGTGGAAGTGACCGCTATACCACTATTGATAGTAAGGGTACTTAAAAATAATAAATCAATAGAAAAATTGCTTATCACCGTGCTTGTATCTATAGTAATTGGAGTAGCCCCTGTCAGCACGACTGTGTCTGCAGCAGTAGGTATACCACCACCGCAGGTAGTCCAATTTGTTGAACTTGAATAAAGTCCATTAAGAGCCAACCCTGTCCAAACACAGGCAGCCGCACTTGCCTGCCCACCAAATAAAAATGAACTAACAAAAATCATTGTTCCCAGTAATAATAATTTTGATTTGGTCAGAAATGACGGTTGTATGTTCATAGAAAAATTGATTATTTTTTATTTACAAAAAAATTAATAAAATTATATATTTGTGAATTTAAAATTATTATACTATTTTTTAGTTTTATTTCCTACCCCCCCCACAACAACATGTGGATAAATAAAAAAACCGCCTCGACAGATCGAAACGGTTTTTTAAAATCCTTTTTTAGATTCCCAAATCATCCACAGCACTAGTGTCAACTGGCACAGCAGCACTCGCCACCATTGGGCGAGGACCACGACCACCGACCGGCTCATTGATCTTCAGGTTCACGCGAGCATTGTGCTTGGCGCCTACGATCTTGAGCAAGGTTCGGATAGAACGAGCGGTTTGACCGCCACGTCCGATGACATAGCCCATGTCTGCTGGATCAACATCCAAAGTGATGAGCACACCGCGTTCATCGATAGTGCGGTCGGTCTTGACTTTGTCTGGGTTGTTGACAATCGCTTTCACGAGTGCCTCTACAAACATCTGATCTGCTTCCATAGTATTATCATTATTTTTTTCATTTCAACAGTCTGTCGACGTGTGGAATTTTCCACCAGCTCTGCGTTACTATTTTATCATCTTTCAAAAGAGCTCGTCAAATTTTTAAGCCACTTTCTTTTTTTCAGCCAATTTAGCGGCACGTTTTTTGCTAATAAATACTGATTTCTTTTTTTTGCCTTCAATCATTTTGTTGGTCACCAATAAATTGTGGACAGTTTCTGAAGGCACAGCCCCTTTGCTGATCCAATATTTTACTCTATCTACTATTGGCGCAAATTGATTTTCTTTGGCATGTGGATTGTAAGTGCCAACTTGTTCTAAATGATCTCCTTGAGTATCGCGAGCTTTTTCAGAGACGACGATACGATAGGTAGCAAATTTCTTTTTTCCAATACGTTGTAATCGAATAGCTAACATAAATTATTTTAATTTTAAAACAGTCTCTCTATGGTATGTGAAATCATAGAGAATTTTAGAGCAACGTTATTATATTGTATTTAGCTGTTTTTGTCAATGTCTGACCCACTTACTTCTGTTTTTGTTTTATCCTCATAATTTTCAACTTCACCAATGTTGACACTGAGTAATTTTGAAATACCCTCGCCACCCATAGTAACACCATAGAGTGCATCGGCGCTGTGCATCGTAACTCGGTTGTGAGTAATAATAATAAACTGAGATTTGGTGGCCAATTCAGACATAATATTGGCAAAACGCAAAGTGTTGGTTTCGTCCAGTGCCGCTTCGACTTCATCCATCACCACAAACGGCGAGGGATTACAATTCAGAATAGCGCAAATTAGAGCGATGGATGTCAGAGTGCGTTCACCACCGGATAGTGAATTGATATTTTTTATTTTTTTACCGGGCGGATTGACGGCGATATCGATACCGGTGAGGATTTTATCGCGTTTTTTGGTGATTGGTTTTTCAGGATTAAGGGATTCATCCACAGCTTCTTCATTTTCCGGTTCGCCGTAAATTTCTTCGAGTTGAGCATTGCCGCCGTTAAATAATATTTTGAAATAACGATCAAATTCTTTGCGTATTTGTTTGAACGCCGTCGAACGTTTTTTCTTCATAATTTCATCCAACTCTTCAATCATTTTGGACAAATCATCGGTAGCGGTAGTCAAATCTTTGAGCTGACTACTCAAAAAATCATAGCGTTCTTTGGTGGTTTCATATTCTTTCACCACATCATCATCAATACCGCCAATCAAACTCAGTTGATATTTGAGTTTTTGAATAGAATCGGCGCAAGTTTCTAATTCAGACTGAGTTAGTATGATGGCGGCACGTTCCGCCAAAGCCGCTAGCGACACACTCATTTCACTACTGACTTCGCTCGACAAATCTTCATTTTTTGTTTCCAATTTTGCCAACTGGATTTTATATTCATTACGAGTGGACAAAATACCGTTTACTTCCAATTGTTTTTTCTGCATCGCTTCCTGCAAACCAAACACGCGTTGTTTTTTTATTTCTTCACTATCGTTGAATAGTTTTATTTCTTCTCCAATTTTTCCACTTTCATTTTCACTGTCAACAATTTCAAATTTTATTTTTTCTCTTTCTTTTTCCAACTCCGTCAGATGTACACCATATTCCTCCGGACTCATCTGCAAAAAATCTAATTCGCGCTCCATGCCAGACATCTCATCCTGATTTTTTTTCTGATCAAGTTGCAACGATTCCAATTTACCAAATAATTTTTCTTTATCCATTTGCGACAACAACGCGGCAGTTTTGGCTTGATCCAACTTGGTCTCAAAATCTTTAAAAACACTTTCTTGTTTTACCAAATCTTCCTGATAATTTTGTCCTTCACCGTCGGAAAAAATAGTGCGACCGGAGAAACTCAGACGCATTTTTTTCTGTCCACGCCAGCCACCTTTCATCACACCACGTTTTTCGGCCACATCACCATCTAGAGTGACGTAGCGGATCCGACCAATACCCAAACGCTGAGCTACACCTAAATTTTTAACAATCAAAGTATCACCCAAAACAAAAGAAAAAACATTACGAAATTTTTCATCAAATTTTACCAAATCGATAGCCAAACCACACACCCCATCTTGATTAAGCAAATCACTAATATCGCCACTGGAATAACGCGGTGTCATTTTATTTATCGGCAAAAATGTCGCTACACCCATTTTTTCTTCACGCAAAAATTCAATTGCAGATTTGGCCACACTCTCATCTGCCACAACTAGCGAAGACATATTGGCGCCAGCGGCTACCTCCATCGCCAAACTGTATTCATTGTCCACTTCTCCCAACTCAGCAAACAAACCAAATACTTTTCCAAAACGATTTTTATTTTCCAAAACACATCGTACCGCCGTCAAACCACTAAATTCCAGATACTGACGCTCGGATTTTTGTTCATATTGTTTGACTTGCAACTGTGACAATCGCACCGCTGATTGAGTTTTGTCGCGTGATAATTCTGCTACTTTGGTATTATTTTCAACCAATATTTTTTCGGCTTTATTTAATTCATTTTCCAATTTATTTTGCTCTGCAACGAACTGCTCACCGACTGATTTTAATTCGGTCACTTTCTTTTCCAACCAGCCAATATTTTGTTTACCCAAATCACTATAGGCATTTTGAATTTTTCCAGAAATTACCGCTAGCTGTCTCTCCCATTCGTTGGTTATTTTTATCACCGCCTGATATTTTTCTTGTAATTTTACAAAAACTTCTTGACGACTTTCACTGCGCGCCAATTCGGACAATTCTAGTTGAGTGTCTTCCAATTCTTTAAATGTAACTTTATATTGTTCATCCAAATTTTTTACTTCCAATTCCAAACGATCTATTTCTTTTTTATTGGATCCATACAATGAACCATAATATTTTTCTTGGGTTTCACGCAAATTTATTTCTACTTCGTGGCGTTGTTCCAGTTTGCGCACTTGTTTGGACAACATTCGCAAACGTGGTTCCACTTCTTTGAGCAACACGTCCACCTGCGACATATTTTCCACCGTTCGCGCCAATTTGAGGTTGGCCTGATGTTGTTTTATTTGATGTTCTTTGATGCCAGACGCTTCATCCAAAAAATCTTTGCGTTCAGCCGGAGTAACTATGAGCAATCTGTCGATTGTCCCCTGTCCAACCACACTATATGAATGCTGACCAAATTGCGCCTTGGCCAAAAGCAAATGAATATCCAACAATCGCACCGGATTATTGTTTATCATATATTCACCCTCACCACTGCGATATAGCCGACGAGTAATCACAATTTCTGGCAGATCAATCTGGACGCGATCATCACTGTTATCCAAAAACATCGAAACTTCGCAAGCGCCGAGCTGTCCTTTGGCCTCTGAGCCACCAAAAATAATATCCTCGCTCTTTTTACCACGCAAAGTTTTGATACTTTGTTCACCCATCACCCAGCGCAAAGCGTCCACAACATTGGATTTGCCCGATCCATTTGGACCAACAACCGCGGTAATACTAAAACGACCATTTTGTGGCGGCAAAAAATCCAACACCGTTTTGCTGGCAAAAGATTTGAACCCTTGAATTTCCAATCGTTTTAAGTACATAATCCAATTGCGACATATTGTAACATAAACTACGGTTGACACGCAACTATATATATGATATTCTCCCCTGTTCTCTATTGAACTTATGAGAAAAATAGCTTTACAAATTTACGATCGTCTCAAACGAGCACGCACCATTATCATCGTCGCTCACCAAAACGCCGACGGTGACGCGCTGGGATCGGCTTGTGCGCTTTTTGAACATCTAGAAAAAATTGGTTTAAAAACTGAAATTTTTTGTCTTACTCCACTGAATCCAAGATTGGCCTTTTTGCCCCATAGCGAAAAACTTCAAACCGATCCGGAAATTTTTGCGAACCCCGATCTTGATACCATCATAGTGCTAGATTCGGGTGATTTGCAATATGCTGGTGTCCATAATTTTGTCAAAGATCATCCGGCTGAGATTATCAACATCGATCATCATCATACCAACCAAAAATACGGCCACTATAATTTGGTAATTTCGACTGCTAGTTCAACCGCCGAAGTGATTTATCATTTCTTACGACATATTCAAGCGGATATTAGTCATCGTATGGCCACTGCGCTTTTGACCGGCATCATTACCGACACCGACAATTTTACCAACTCCGCCACCAACGACACTGCTATGGCTGCCGCTGGTGATTTGATTCGTCGCGGTGGAAATTTGAATATGATTAACGAACATGTTGTTCGCAATAAATCTATCAATCTGCTTCATCTTTGGGGTGAAGTTTTGCATCGCCTTAATAAACACGCAGGGCTGGAAATGGTTTATACATATATTACTCAAAAGGATTTGACTACTCACCAAATTAGCGAATCCGATAGTGAAGGAATTGCCAATTTTTTAAACAATCTCGATGAAGGTAAAATGGCCTTGATTCTCAAAGAAACCCAAGATGGAAAAATAAAAGGCAGTTTTCGCACTACCAAAGATGACGTGGATGTATCCGCCCTCGCTAAAAAACTTGGAGGAGGCGGACATAAAAAAGCGGCGGGCTTTACAACTATCGGCACTATTGATGAAGTGCTGAAAAAAATCACCACTCTGTAAATTTTGACTTATACAGTTAATAATAGTAAAATTATTAAATAAGTTTTACGTAAGTAACAAAAAAATATGTCTGATATCAAATCTCAAATTCTTATCCCAACCGTCATCGAAAAAACTAGCTACGGTGAACGCGCTTATGATATTTATTCTCGTTTACTTATTGATCGCATTATATTCCTCGGTCAAGCCATTGATGATCATGTCGCCAATATCATTATTGCTCAGTTGTTATTTTTGGAAAATCAAAGTCCAGAAACTGATATCAAAATCTATATCAATTCTCCCGGTGGTTCTGTGACGGCTGGGATGGCGATTTATGACACGATGAAATATATCAAATCCGATGTGTCTACAATTTGTGTCGGTATGGCCGCTAGTATGGCCGCGGTACTGTTGGCTTCTGGCGCCAAAGGAAAACGTCTAATTTTACCTAATGCCGAAGTGATGATTCATCAAGTGATGGGAGGCATGGAAGGACAGGCTTCCGATATCAAAATTCACGCCGAGCATATCTTACGTATGAAGAAACAATTGAACACAATTTTAGCTGATCATACTGGCCAAAATATTGACACCATCGAAAAGGATACTGACCGTGACAACTTTATGACTGCCAAAGAAGCAATTGATTATGGTTTGGTAGATAAAATTGTTGGATAATACCTAAAAAACTACAAAAAAACGCTTTAAACAAGCGTTTTTTTGTTTTTTTCCCCACCCCCTATTGACAAAACTACTATGTTGTGCTATACTGGTCAGTTGCTAAGAATGAAAAAGTCCAAACAGAGTTTAGACGGATAAAACATGCATTACCACCCAATGGGTAGGATCCAGGTCAGTGCCAATTATCGATTCATATCAAGTTAGATATTTAGCACCGACCCGTATCCACTACAAGCATGGAGATGTGTTGACGGATAGAACTGGCTTCGGCTAATCTTCTCCACCGATACATCTTCTTGGGTGCGGTTTCTATGGGGATTTATTTCCCCAACAAAAACTAGACCACCAGCTAAATAGCTGGTGGTTTTTATTTATCATTAATTTGTTGAAGTAACATTTGGAGAGGACGGGGAAATTATCGGCGCCGGTTCTACATTTTCCAAAGTGACTACTGGCGGAGCAACACATTTTTCTCCCGGTTTACAAAGTGTCGACGGATCTACTCCTATCATACAAATTTTTGGAAGCGGTCGATAATAACTATCAAATACTCTATCTATCTTTTCACCACTAGAAGTAATACGCGAATAAACAAAACTGGCTACCGCCCCTTTGAATGGCGGTTGACATTTGGTCTCACCAATTTTTACTTTATCAGTTTTGACTTCCTGAGGTTCACCATATGGAATCCATTTTTTTACCAATGGGTGAGTATACGAACCTTTGCGACCATCGGGTTTACCCCACAAAGTAAAGGTCAATTGTTGTTTTTTGAAATCAATATCGGTTTGTAACAATAAAAAATTACCAGTATCATTCATAAATTTCAAATCTAAAATTGGTTCATACAACGCCGCATCCGTCCCCGGATTGCCGTTGATTGGATCAGCATAATAACCGACCACGAGCGAATGGTTTTGACGCTGAGTAATATTCATACCGGAATTCATCGCCATCCGAAAAAGTGTCGTACCAATCTGACACATTCCCCCACCGATTTCATTTTTTATTTCTGTACCCTTGATGATTGCTTCCGGTAAAAATCCATTTTCAGCCGTATATGGACCAGCATATTTATTGGCTGAAAATTCTTCACCCGGTTTGATCAAAGTTCCATTTAACCTTTCGACTGCATGAGTAATATTTTTAATACGATTATTGTGACTATCTTTGAAAGTAGAATAACCAACTCCAATAATATTTTCGATACCCAAATTATTTACATCAGTCATTTTGACTACCGGTTCGGCTGCTTCCACAGTCGAGCTCACAGTCTTTGCAACTTCATTAGGATGATAATTTCTCTGTTTAAAAGCACTATTTAAATCTTGTAGAGTTTTGTCTACATTTAAAGTCAAACCGGTTTGACTAGCTTTAAATTCTTTTACTTTGCCGTCTGGCGCAACAGTAAACTTCGCATCTGATGGAATTTTATCTATCAAAGAACGCAAACCTTCTAGATAAGTTTTAGCCTTTTCGTGATTCAAAACAAAAATTAACTGGTTGTTTTCATCCGGTTGAACTTCCAACCAAGCCGCATATTGGCTAACAGGCAAATTCCAATCACTGCGTATTTTTGTTTGAGGATCAACATAATTTAAACCAATATCTCCATAACTCAACAAACTAACCAGATTTTCCGCCGCCTTGGACACATCAACGGTTTTTATGGTGGACTCAAATTGTTGAGCTTTTACCGCGATGCTACCTAGATACAATTCTCCCAAATTACCCTGAATCTGTTTGATAATATCTTCATATTGAAAAATTAAACCGGAACTTTCTGGCAACACGCTATAACTAACCGGTGAAAAACCAGTAATTTTGATGCCAGCGTCACGAGGCGCGTCTACTAACTTGGACAAACCATCTTTTAAACTCTCCAACAAATTTATCCAATCCGTTCTGACCGGCACCGTCAAATCTTGATTTTTGAATTTAAAATACCAAGGTGTAAACAGTTGCTTTATCCAACTACCGGTACGACCAACAACAAAAGCATTTTGCCACAACACATAACTATCGAGTTTGACTAGTTCGGTGGAATTTTCTTCCAAAGAAACGGTGTTAATTTTGACAGTTGATTTTTTCCCGTTGACAGCAACTTCCAAATTTAGACCTTCTTTGACCAAACGATTGTTGGTAGTTTCAATAAAATTATTTAAATCATCACGCGACATTCCCCCTAGATGATAATGTCCGGCATAGATTCCAGGAAAAATTTTATTCTGATATTTTTGAAGATACCAACTCGCTCCTCCAAATACTATTCCCGTGAAGAACAATAAAACCAAAAATAAAACTAAAAAAAACTTAAACCAAGATCGTTTTTCTACATCAACTCCCAGCACATCTGGTAACTTATTTAAGTTTATTTCGCCCATATTTTAATCTTCTACAACGACAATCGAAATATTGCCATCTGCTTTGACTTTTGGCAAAGCGACCGTCAAAACACCATTTTTAAACTCGGCTCTCGCCATCTCTACTTTTACTTCCACTGGCAAAACTATCGTGCGAGAAAATTTTCCCCAATAACATTCTTTATAAAAATAATCCACTGCTGGATCAATTGGCGGTTTGCGTTCGCCGCGAATAGTAAGGACATCGTTATGCAGATGCAATTCCAGATTTTCACTCCGACATCCGGCCATCGGTGCTATTACTATCACTTCATCGACAGTTTGCACCACATCAATAGCCAACTGTCCTTCTGGTGAAACTGATTCACCTGACTCACCACCATTTTTCATAAAATCAGCCAAAACAGAAAAATCATCATCGTGATTTTCTAGTGGCAATGAAAAATTTGAATTTGTCATACAATCGATTATGTATCTTGTTTCTTTTTATTATACATCAAAATAACAAAAATAAAAATGTTATATTTAAAAAAGTTTTATAATCATTAATCAAATAACATCGCCCGAACATCCGGATCGATCAGCTGACGACTCCAAACCGGTTCCCAAACCAAATTTACAGTCACTTCTTCTGCTCCCAAATACCGTTCCATTTCTGTCTGAACCGAACGCATCAAACTAGGGCCGACCGGACAACCCATACTAGTCAAAGTCATAGTAACCGTAATGTGTCCAGCCTTTTCTTCGATATCATATATCAAGCCCAAATCTACCACACCTATTCCTAGTTCCGGATCAAAAACAGTATTAAGCAACGCCCAATATGGTTGTGTCCGTTGTTCTTTTGTAATTGGCAAATTTTTTTTTGATTCAACTGGTTCGATTTTTTTAACATTTTTTTTTGATTTCATATTTGATATGAATGAGAGAAATGAATTTATTTATAAATTTATTTCCGAATGAATGAAAAATATATTTCGCAATATATTATTAAAATTATTTTTTCTTCACCGACTTGAGAGCATTTTCTAAAGCGAAAAAACCAAGTAAAGCACATTTCACTCGACCTGGGCTAATTGGTACATGCAACAAATCATACACTTTAGCAGGTAACATTTTTTTAAGAGCCGAAATTTTTTTACCTTTTATTTCATCCATCAGCAAAGACATCGCCGCCTGACTGATTGCGCAACCATCACCGACAAAAGCCAGATCATTGACCACACCATTTTTAATTATCAAATCCAACTGAATACTATCGCCACAAAGTGGATTGTGCTCTATTACCCTAACCGTACGTTTGGCAAGTTCACCGACATGGTGCGGATTCTGATAATGATCGAGAATTATTTCAGAGTAAAGATCCATGTTAATTTTTAATTTTAAAAATTGTAAAAACTTTTTTTAAAGCTTTTTCAGCCACATCAATGTCATGTTTGGTATTATACAAATAAAAACTCATACGAGCAGTGGTAGAAATACCCAAACTGCGTACCAACGGTTCAGCACAATGCAAACCAGAGCGAATGGCTACCCCGGCTTGATCAAAGATGGTAGCAATATCGTGAGGATGAACACCAGCAATGGTAAAAGATAAAACTCCACCACAATTTTCAATTTTTATTGGAGAAAAAATCTTGACAGCAGAGTATTTGGAGAAACATTTTTTGGCATAAGCCAATAGCTCTTTGTCGTGAGCATCAATAGTTTTTAGCCCGACAGCAGTGAGATAATCCAAAGCACTGCCAAATGCAATCACATCCGCGATATTTGGTGTCCCCGCTTCGAATTTCATATAATCGCGATGATAGACCGCCTCTTCTTGTCCGACGGTTTCTACCATATCCCCACCATACATATATGGCACCATTTCATCCATGAGAGCACGTTTGATATACAACACTCCTACCCCAGTTGGACCGAGCATTTTGTGAGCGGAAAAAGCCAAAAAATCGCAATCGGTATTTTTAACATTGGTTTGACTGTGTCCAACACTTTGGGCGCCATCTATCACCACTTTGGCTCCAAATTTATGAGCTAAGGAAATAATTTTTTTAATTGGTACGATAGTACCGGTAACATTAGACTGGGCGGTGATACAAACTAATTTTGTTTTGTTTGATAATAATTTTTCGTAAGCTATTAAATCCAAAATATAATCAGCGGTGATTGGAATTATTTTTAATTTTGCTTTTTTTTCTTTGGCCAATTCTTGCCATGGTACGAGGTTGGCGTGATGCTCCAAAGCGCTAACAATAATTTCATCATCTTTTTTAATATGCAATCTACCCCAAGACACCGCCACACAATTCAGTGATTCGGTAGCATTTTTGGTAAAAACTATTTCTTCGGTTTTTGCATTAATAAATTTGGCTACTTTGGCACGAACATTTTCATATTGTTCGGTCGCCTCTTCTGATAAAGTATGAATACCTCGATGCACATTGGCATTGGTATTCAAATAAAAATTTTGTAACGCTTGCAAAACCACCAACGGCTTTTGACTGGTCGAAGCGTTATCTAAATAAACCAACGGCTGGCCATTGATTTTTCTTTTTAAAATTGGAAATTGTTTTAAAATATTAGTTTTCATTTTTGTTATTAGAAAGAAATGAAATAATTGAGGAACGAATTAAATTAACTATTTTTTCATCAGCAATGGTCGATAATTCTTTTTCAAAAAAACCTTCCACCAACAAAGTGCGGGCGTCTTTTTCAGAAAGACCACGTGAGAGTAAATAAAACAGCGCATCTTCATCGACTTTGCCAATACTAGCCGCGTGACCGGCTTTGACTTCATCGGTTCTTATTTCTAAATATGGAGCAGTTTTAACACTAGCCTTATCGGACAACAACAAAGTGTGGTGAGAAAAATAAGTATCAGCCCCAGTCGCTTTATGTTGCACTTTCCAAACCCCTTCGATATTGCTAGATGAACTATCCGTTAAAGCCGCTCGCACTCGAGCTTTAATCGATGTCAGCGGCGCGCGATGAATCGCTTCAATTCTAGCCGAAAATGATGATTTGTCTTTGCCTAAAATAAAGAAGATACATTCACAGTGGGCATTTTTGGCCTGAGCATCAATAACTAAATGCCTTTGTCCGATCCAACCGCTTTCAATTAATCCAACCAAAACTAGACTAGAATTTTTCTCTAATACAATAATTTCATTAGGAATGGTATCTAAAAAACGAATATTTGTATTTTGCATAAAATTATCCAACTGACCCGGTCATTTCCAAAGTCAAAAGACGATTTAATTCCACGGCATATTCCATTGGTAATTGTTTGACGATTGGACTAGCAAAACCGTTGACAATCAAAGTGGCGGCTTGCTCTTCAGAAAGTCCACGACTCATCAAATAAAAAAGTTCTTCTTCACCAATTTTGGCTACGGTCGCTTCATGAGCAATCGAAACATCTTGTTCTCGGATATCCATCACCGGATAAGTATCTGAGCTAGAATCTTTGTCCAACATCAAAGCGTCACAGATAACGCGCGTTTTGACATTTTTTGCACCTGGCACAACTTTTACCAAACCACGATAAGTAGACCGTCCACCTTTTTTGCTAATTGATTTGGAAATAATAGTTGAACTAGTATTCGAAGCTAAATGAACCACTTTTCCACCGGCATCTTGGTGTTGACCGTGACCAGCAAAAGCCAACGATTGTATTTCACCACGCGCACCAGGCTCACATAAAATTATACTAGGATATTTCATGGTAACTTTTGAACCCAAATTACAATCCAACCAATACATTTGCGCATTCGCATAAGCGGCAGCGCGTTTGGTAACTAAATTATAAACATTGCTAGACCAATTTTGGATAGTGGTGTATTGCACGCGGGCGCCTTTTTTAACAATGATTTCTACGACCGCCGAATGAAGGGAATCTGAGGAATAAGTCGGCGCGGTACAGCCTTCGACGTAATGAACCGAACTACCTTCGTCAGCAATAATCAATGTCCGTTCAAATTGCCCCATGTTTTCACTATTGATACGAAAATAAGCTTGCAATGGTAATTCGATATGGACACCTTTTGGAATATAAATAAATGATCCACCCGACCAAGCCGCTGAATTGAGCGCGGCGAATTTATTGTCAGCTGGAGGTATGATTGTGCCAAAATATTTTTTGAAAAGTTCAGGGTGATGTTTGAGAGCATCATCGGTCGATTCAAAAATTACCCCCTGTTTGGTAAGATTTTCAGCCAATGAATGATAGACCATTTCGGATTCAAACTGAGCTCCACTGCCAGCCAAAAATTTTCTTTCGGCTTCTGGAATGCCTAATTTCTCAAAAGTATCTTTGATTTCAGTTGGTACATCTTCCCAATTACGCTTTACTTTATCTTGGGGACGAACATAATAATGAATATTATCAAAATCAATACCCGACAGATCCGCCCCCCACAACGGCATTGGCTTTTTTAAAAAAATCTGATAGGATTTTAAACGAAATTCCAACATCCATTTTGGTTCGGATTTCTGAGCGGAAATTTCTCGAATAATATCTTCATTTAAACCTTTTTCAACCGCAAAAAAACTGGTAGTTTTGGTTTTAAAACTAGACGCACTAGTTGGACTAGTTTTATTTAATAATTTTTTGGTTTTTTTTGGGACCGCCATATTTTATCAAACTATCCTTTTATCAGAGCATCGTAGCCGCCCTGTTCGATCTGGACCACTATCTCTTTTCCACCTTGAGCCACAATCTTACCTTTTGACATAATGTGAATTTTGTCTGGATTGATAAAGTCTAAAATCTTTGGATTATGACTAACTATCACCAAAGCCATCCCCTGTTTTTTCTGAATTTCTACCAATTCAGTGGCGACTATTTTTAGCGCATCAATATCTAACCCAGAATCAATCTCATCCAAAAATGCGACGGCTGGTTCAAGTAAGGCCATCTGTAATATTTCCGCTTTTTTCTTTTCACCACCAGAAAACCCTTCGTTGACAAAACGAGAGATAAAAGTAGAATCCAATTTTAATTTGGCCATTTCGGTGCGCATCAAAACAGCAAACGGTGCTGGTCCAATTGGTACGAATTTAGGATTGTGAGCCGTAGCGACTGAATTGCGTGCTAAACGTAAAAAATTTCCAAAAGTTACACCGGATACTGTTTGCGGATGTTGAAAACCTAAAAATATACCAGCTTGAGCCCGTTCTGGTACCGACATTTTTAAAAGATTTTTTTTGTTAATAGTGACTGAACCGTCAGTTACTTCATACTTAGGATGGCCCATAAGCACTGAAAGCAGAGTGCTTTTACCTGAACCATTTTGTCCCATGATAATATGGATTTCACCAGAGTTCACCTGTAAAGAAACACCATTTAAAATTTTGGTGTTACCAATAGCGACTCGGAGATTTTTGATTTGAAGAGAGGTTTTGTTAGTCATGAATTTATAGTTTACATCTATAATACTATACAAAAAAACTTAAATAGTCAATGGTAGTATAATTGAAAGTTATACTAGTTTGGTATAATTAAAAAATCCAGAATAGATCTGGATTTTGCTGAACCATCTCTCCTTATATATTGGACAATAAAAATCATTACTGATAAAATATTATTATATATAATTCAAAAAATATGGCAAAACAAAATTTTAAATTAAAAAGTGACCAATATAGAAAAAATCGAGGTGGGCATTCTCGTTTTCTTAATATTTTTTGTGATAGCTGCAGCTCACATCTGTTATTATACCAAAAAGATGGACCTGGAGAACTAAAAAGAATGTATTTGGATAGAATCCATGCGCCAAAAATTAAACGAGATAAAACTGATGATTTTAAATGTTCATCATGTAAAAAAGTAATTGGAACTTTTTATAATTATAAAAAAGAAGATCGACCGGCGATTCGTTTGTACCAAGGGTCGGTCACCAAGAAAATAGGAACCGGAATTTATCCTTCAAAATAAAAATTTGTCTTTTATGCAAGGGTAGGCCAGTTTGGAAATTTATGGCTATGATTACAGAAAAAGTGACGCTCTTAAGTCGCTCAATCTGTCTTTGCGGAGAGGGTGGGAGTCGAACCCACGATACCTTGCGGTATACAACTTTAGCAAAGTTGCACAATCGGCCACTCTGACACCTCTCCAGGATTTTAAAATTGTGATATAATTGTAGCAGAAAATTAATAATAGTCAACACTGGAGTTTATGCGGAAAATTATTTTTTATTTACTTTTATTATTATGTTTTTTGCTACCTTTAGCCATAATTTCCAATAGTTTCGACGGTGATCTTGGTTGGCATCTGCGTTTTGGCCAGGATTTACACACCGGCACTTTCCCCTATACGGACACTTACACCTATTCCAAATATGGCTCCCCTTGGACCAATCATGAATGGGGTGGCGATTGGTTGTTTTGGTTGATTTATTCACGACTGGGATATTGGTGGCTCAATTTACTGACTGCCACAGCTATCACTTTGGCATTTTTATTAATTGGAAAAACTTTTAATAAAAAACTCACTTCAACTTTTTTGGCTACTTCCCTATTGTGCCTGTGGTCGATCACCCATATTTTTGTCGCGCGACTGGCGATGTTTACGCCGCTATTTGCGGCCCTTACTTTTTTTATAATAGAAAAATCTAAAAATAATCAACGTTGGCTATATGTAATACCGCCAATGTTTTGGTTGTGGTCGATTTTACACGGCAGTTGGATTTTGGGTTTCATTATTTTAAATATCTATTTTACCAGCGCACTTTTGGCGCGTTTTATACCAAAAAAATATTTTGAAATTTTAAATGAAACAAAATTACCAAACACATTTTTACACAAAATCATTTTCAGCCAAATTCTCGCTGCTTGTTTAATAACGATCAACCCCTATGGTCTAAAAATCTGGATTGAAATTATTCAATATTTTGGTCAAAATTATTACAAAATGCACACCAGCGAATGGATACCTAGTTATACTTTTCCAATTTTTTGGAAAATTTTAATTATTCAAACAATCGCTTTGGTATTTGTTATTTATGGTTTTATCAAAAAAAAGACCAGCTTTACAAATTTGATAATATTTTTGGCTTTTTATTATGTAGCCATCACCTACAAACGACAAGCAATTTTTATTGGGTTATTGTCAGCAACTGTATTGACTGCAGTGATTGAATTCATTCAGCTAGAACTATCCAAAATAACTTTTTTAAATAATAATAACGATATTATCAAAAAAAGTTTTTATTTTTTTTCAACCTCGGCCTTAGTATTATTGTCACTTTATTATTTTTTTAATATTCATTTCACTAATGAAGTTTGGAAAGATAAATATTTAATTGAAAAAAATTCTTTCCCTTACGGAGCAGTTAATTGGTTGCAGACCAATGTTAAACAGCCAGTTAAAATTTTTAATAATTTTGATTGGGGTGGATATTTAAATTGGATGATGCCCAATGCTCTGATATATTTTGACGGTCGCGGCACGGCCACTTGGATGTATAATGACAAAAAATCTATGTTAGAGCATTATAATGAAATTTTAGATAATCGGGACGGACTAAAAGAAATTGAAAATGATCAGGTGGATTATATTCTTTTGCGCCAATCTACTTTTAGTATGATGGCTAAACCAGATGTAGTAAACGATTGGATGTTTGGAAAAGATGCAATACAAACAACCTATTTTACACCGACTCAATTGGAAAAAGATCTAGCACACTCGTCTAAATGGAAAAAAATATATTTCGACCGACAGGTAAATATTTGGCAAAACATCAATCTCGCGCCAAAGTAAAACCATAGACTTTTTGCGCTCCAAACTTTTTTAATATGCGCGCGCATTCTTGCATAGTAGTGCCACTCGTATATACATCATCTATCAATAAAATATTCTTGGGTGCCGATTTTTGTCCGTTCCACACAAAAGCTTCTTTCAAATTATTCAATCTATCCAGACGATTTAACTTGGCTTGTTGGTTGGTCTTTTTTTGTCTTTGCAAACTTTTGTTATCAAAATCTACTTGTCTCAAAGTGACTAGTTTTTTAAAAACTAATTGTGCCACCAAATCAGCCTGATTGAAACCGCGTTCACGTTCTCTAGTGATATGAAGCGGTACAGGAATAATAGTAAAATTATTTACTTCAATCTCCATTTGGTTAACAATATCCAACAAAAATAAATCAATCATTTTATCCCAGACTGATACAATATCAAATGCAAAATTATATTTAAATTGTTTGATCAGTTGACCGATGATTGTTTGTTCGTCATAATCTAAAAAAGCCACCACGCCATTTAAAGACGAAGTGGCTCTACAACGATTACAGGGTTGACCATTGGGATTGGCAATATGACAAACTGGACAATAATATACTCCCCTGACCAAATTTTTATTTAAACAAATCTCGCACCACCACTGCCCTTCGGTTTGACACTCCAAACAAAATATTGGAAACAAATAATCTTTAATAGTTTGAGTTAGCCCCTTCCATAAATTCATAAACTATTTTACCCATTCAAACTTATCTACCAACCAATTTTTTCCATCACTAGTCAAATCCACTCTAGCTTGTTTATCAAGATTTTTTATCACACCATTTTTTTCTTCCATAATTTTTGCTTGCAAATCTACCGTGGCCAGCTGATCACTCCACTCCACTATTTTAGCACTATACACCTTGGTAACTGTAGAAGAAAAAGGAGTGGTGATATTTTGTCCAACTTTCGTTGCTGGTAGTTTGGCACTCAACTGATTCCAGTAAGATTTAGAAACCAAAGTTTGGACATCACGCACGTTTTGATACTGACTTTCAGACGAAAAAGAATTAAAACGTTCTAAAAATATCTTAGCGATTTGTTTGGCAGCATTTTGTTGAATATCCAGCGAAGAAACTGGATTCACTTTGAGATTGCTGGTGTTATCTGTCGTTGGAACGAGAGCTGGAACGGAAGCTTTATTGTCAATTTTATCTGGCGACGAACCATCAACAACGACTACTTGTTCTTTAATCGTTGCCTGTTTTTTTGATCTCACAAATAAAAATATACTGATACTTAAAACCACAAAAACTATTAAACTAATAACAACGAAAATCCTAGCGCGTAATGAAATCATAAAAAAAATATTAAATTATCTTGTTTGTTTGTCAAATTCTTTTTTGGAGCGCTCGATCTCGAGCAATTGTTCCGGATTGGTAGTCACCAATTGGTCTTCGGTATATGAAGCGACCACTTTTATGGCCGCATGTTTTAACCCAGCAAAAAATATCCCCTCACCCGGGCCACTTTCCAGCAATAAATATTTTTCACTATCGGTCAACATAAAAACTTTTTGAATGTTATCTACCGCCGCTGGTGACTGACGCAACAATAGTTGCAAAGCCGAGTTGGTTACTATTGCCTGTCCATATTGAGAATGCAAAAAGTCATTGACATCCTGAGTAATAGTAGTAACGCCCAAATAATATTTACGACAACGCTTTACAAGTGCAAAAATAAAGCGCGCACTATCTTCGTGTTGCATCAACCACCACGCTTCATCAATAATTAAAATGCGTTTTTTGCGTTCACTGCGCACCACATTCCAGATATAGTTAATAATAGCATAAATTGCGAGTGGACGTAATTCATCTTCCAAGTCGCGCACACTATATACCACCAATTGATTTTTCATTTCAATATTGGTTGGCGAATTAAATAAACCACTAAAAGTACCTTCAGTATATTTTTGTAATTTTAACACTAATTCATTTGAACCTTCCATACCTTCCAACACTTCTTGCAAATCTTGCATGATTGGCGGTTGAACAGTATTGAGATCAGCATCGGGAGTAATGTCTTTTTTAGCATAAGTTTCAATCAAAGCTCGGTCGATAATCGAATCTTGTTCAGTAGAAATGCCACCAAGCATAATACGCAACAAACCCTTGACGGTAATAACTGCGCTACGGATAATATCATCAACCGGAATTTCTTGTCCCATCGGACGAGGCAAATCAAAAGGATTGACTTTACTTTCTGAAGACAAAGAAATATTGACATAAGTACCACCGACCGCATCGGACAAATGTTTGTATTCCATTTCCGGATCAATAACAATAATATCTACCCCCATCATCATAGAACGTAAAATTTCTAATTTGATCGCATAACTTTTACCGGCACCAGAAGTCGCAAACACCACCATGTTGGCATTTTGCATCGAAAATCGATCAAACAAAATCAGACTATTGTTGTGGCGATTGATGCCATACAAAATTCCATTATCGGAAGTGAGCTCGGCGGAAATAAATGGAAATGAAGCAGCGATTGGCGACGAATTCATGTTGTAGGTAATCATCAACTCATCGTTGCACAACGGCATTGTAGAATTAAAACCCTGTTCGGCTTGATATAATACTTTACGAGTCAAAATTAATTTACCGCCAAAAATACTCTCAATATCTTCGGAGAGTTGGTCTAGTTTTTCTTTATTTTTTGTATAAATAGTAGCATAAAAAGCAAATTGGAAAAAATGTTCAGTCCCCTGAGTCAGGTTGTCACGCAATTCCTCCACATCACGCAAAGCTGTCTCACGAATAGGATCACGCGGTGCGCCTTTTTCCGCATCTGCATTTATTTGCGCTTCAAGCGCACCTACTTTATTTTTTAATTGTTTCAAAATAATAGCCGCTTTGATTGGATAAAAAAACATCGCCAAATCCATATTGACGGACAAATTGATAACCGGCGAACTCCAGCCAATAGAAATATAGCGCGGATAATTCATAATAAAAATCGTACGCGCAAAAGTAGCGCCCAACTGAATAAAATTGGATTCAACATTCAGAGAAGCTGGAGCAATAATATCTTTTAGAGATACTACCCCTTCGCGATAGACACGCTCTTCTTCCAGAGAAATTACTTCAATCGCCGCTTCTCTTTCCAGCCGACCTTTTTCTTTTTCCAGCAGAGATTCGCTGATATCTTTACCTTTTCCAAATTGTGGTTTAAAAGCCATATTATTCTAATTTCATTTCACTAAGCGGCGATAGGCGTTCGGTAAGTGCAATATCCGGATTGTAGGTCGAATACAATACCTCCACCAACGACTGAGTATCCAGACGCACCACTTCCAGCCCAATACTACGCAAACCAGATTCTACTTGACGCACTCGTTGGTCCAAATCATACTTACGTTTGGCAAAACGTTCCGCTTTTAATTTTACTGTCGATATCGGATTCAAAACTTCACTAAAACGCGACCAAAAACTTTTCTGTTTATTGGACAATGGATCATACGGCACCACCACATAAAAATTTTTACTCATAATCTCCCCCATTTCTACCAGCTCCGTCACAAACGAACGATAGTCGGCAATTTGCGCGCGCAATAATTCATTGGTTTGTTCGCGTTCGCGTTTTATTAAATCCTGTAAATATGGTTGGATATACAATTCGCGTGATTGAATCACCACCTGCAACGGATGTTCCAAACCATTTAAAAAACTAACATACGCCGAGATGGTGGCGTTTTGTTCGTCCTCATTTTTCAATGCAAAATTGATACTCGACACCATCAAAATGGCGCGCAAAGTGCCATCTTTTAATACCAAAGAATCTTGCTTAATTTCAGATATATTTATAAAACGCTGAGCAGCGGGAAGCGTAGTTTTTTTGGCAGCGGCTTTTTTATTTTTCATACACGTATGTCATTCCCACGAAAGTGGGAATCTATTTTATTCTTCCGGTTTATAATAACCACCAGTATTCACGGCTAGCGACAAATCACGAATACGATTGTAGGACAATCTAGGAATCTCCGCAGCTTTTTCGACCGCTTCCACTTGTCCACTCTTGCGCAGTTCTTCAAGTTCTTCTTTGGTATCACTTTTATACCAAATACGACGACTAGGACGACGCAATGTCTGAATTAAATTTAAAATAAAATAATGAAATGATTGACCGTTAATTTTTACAAAAGCCAAAACCAAGGCAAAACCACCAAGTGAGGCTAACAAAAAAATAAACAGAGTAGTGTCGGCTATTTTGTAAGCCACAAACAAGACCAAACCAGCCACTAACAAAATAATAAATTGACGAGCCGTCACCGGCCCAAAAATTTTGTCTTCAACATCGATAAATTGTGGCACAACAAACTGATCCATATTTTATATATCTAATTCTTTTTCCATTTTTACCAGTGATTCAATTTCTAAAAAAGAAATTTTTTCTTTGGTGTTCAAAACAGTATTTAATTTTAATTTTTGCGACAAGGCTTCATCTACAACTGCCAAATAACTTTGATAGAGCGGGCTATTGCGCCAATAATTCCATGAATCTATAAACAACAAAAATGATTCGTCTTTTAAATTTATAAACTTTTGTTTGAGACGGCTGACCGCTTCAGATGGTTGTGAAGATAAACGACGCAGATCAACCAACGAAAAGTATTGTATTTCATCGAGTGGACTCATTGTAGATGGTTTGGACTGAACATCGTGCATCAGCGGTTTGAAAGATTGAGCTGAATTTGAGCGGTTTGGGCTTGGCGGAACACTCACTGCTATTTTTGGTGGTACTATCAAATCAGCGATAGCTGGCGACGATGGTGTCTGTCCGATAATCTTTTCCACTGCCGCTTCTCGTTCAGTTTTTTTAATTTTTTCCAACATTGGTATAGGAGGTAAAACTGGAGCGTGTGATACAACATCTTTTTTGGTGGAAGTCAAAACTGTCGGATGAGTTTTGACGATTAATTCTTCCGCTTGCGGTTGGGTCAGTCCCAATCCTCCGTCTTTGATGGAGCGCAAACACATGTCCAATGTATCCGCTTCACTGCGAATATCTTTGACCCGAAGTTGAACACCACTACGCAGACGATTTTCAAACTGGGTCGGGACTTTGAAAGATAGACCGGCAATTATTTTTGACACCTGATCAAGACGATCTGGAGCGGTATTCATATCCGCGTGAGAACTATCTGGCATCTCTTCATTTAACAGCGATTTCACATCTGCAGATTTTAGTGGTGCCTGAGATATTTGATCTTGAACTAATACACTAGGTGCAGATATTTTTTTTTCAGCTGGACCGATTACTAGACCGAGTGGTTTGTCGATTTTAGGTTGTATTATTTTTGATGGCTCGATTTTTATTTCTATTGGTAATACTTTCTCCGCCACTACAATTGGCGCGACTGCCGCAGCCTCAACAATGGCAGGAGTAACTACTGGAACTACTATAGGTGTTACAGCCACTGGCTTTGCTCCAGCTTGGCGTGCTTTCAACTCAGCCAAAGTAATCCGCTCGGTGGTACCGTCGGCTTTTTTGACTAGGACTGTGGGTTGAGTGGTTTGATCTGGCATATTAAGCTATTATCCAATCCGCCCAATGAAATTTACCATCTGCTTCATGAAATTCAATAATTTCTTTATCCAATTCTAAAATTTTATTTTCCTTTAAAAAATTATCAAAAGCACTAATTTTTTCAACAAATAATTCGCTATCAAGATTGTCTTCTACAAAGTTATTCAAAAATATTTTTAATGGTACAAAATTAGTCGGTTTGTCTTTAAAATATTCCAACATCTGTGGCCACTTTTTACGATTAGTAAATAATAATAACAATTCCATATTCTGATGAAAAGCCATTTCGCTTTCCGGCAAATCTTGACTACTATTATTTTCAATTAATTCAACCTCATGTAGGCGAACATATATATCCAAACATTCCAAAAGAGCGTCATTGATTTTTTTGTTCCCTATATTGAGTTTATTAATATATTGTAACATCAAATTTTTGTTGAGAATATCACTATTTTTATCAACAAAAGTTAAGAAAATTTCTTTCAAATTAATTTTTATTTGTCCATAAGAAATCAATTCTTCATTGTCAACAATTGCTTTTAATAATTGATCATCATTTATCAACAAACTAACCAAATACTTTGTATCATATAATTTTTTACTCAAAGCAGATCTCACCGGAGCGCCGGAAACAATCGCACGAAAAAAACCATTTTTTAATATTTCAACCTGTGCTTGATCGTCAAAAGAATCAAAATATAGAAATACCAAATGAAATAAAATCGTATACAACAAATTATTATACCAATCAAACGATCGACTGTTAATATTTTTACTAATAATCTCATTTATAAAATAATGTGCGATGTCTCGACCATCTTTATAATGCAAATTTTCTCTTAACGTAAATACCACAGATAGTGGATCTTCTTCAGTGTTACCATTTACAATTTGTTTTAATAATTCCAGATCATAAATTTTTCTGCCTGGAATTTTGTTGAGAAAAGACGCGATAATATTTAACTGAAAAGACAAATCTTCCAAAATAGGCAACAGTTCGACTGTTTTTTTTCTAAACCAAACAAACTTTCCCGGATTTTTATCAAAATTTTCAAATAGTTTTGTTAACCCAATCAAATCAAATCCGATTGGGTCTAAGCTATCAATAAAATTTTTCATTTCATCATCCGAAATATTATCTTCACTATCACCAAATTCAGCACTTGGTTTGTCCTTTACCAAAGTCACCTCTTTTAGAATATCATTAGCCAAAGATAAATTTTTTAGATCAACCATGGAAATAACTACCCGCTCCACATTCCAATCAACCCGATATTGCGCATCATCCATTTCATTCTTTATTGCTCGAATCAAAAACCACAAATTAAATTCTTTGCTTTTAAACATTTCGTTATTACCAAGAACATCCAAAAATTCAATTTTGGATTTTATATCATCAAAATTATTTAGATGAAAATATTCAAATTTTTCTTCGATAATATCAGACATAATTAATATTTTTTAAGTTGTTACTGGAGCATCAGCGCCCTTGCCTTTTTTTCGCTCTTGTCCATTTCTAGCTCTATCTCTATGTGGTTCTTCTTTTTGTTTTGAAGTGGCAATCGCACCTTCTAAAACTTGTTTATATTTTTCCATTTCTTTCTCTGACAAACCCATACTACCCAACCTATCTTTTAAATTTGCAAGAAAATCACTATAATAATCACCCGTAACTGCTTCTTTACCATCACCTATATCCAATGCAAATTTGGTATAACCTTCATCTGAATCATCGTCGTTTACACCTAATTTTTTACCCCACACTATCTTAGCGCCTTCAGAATCAGCACTAATAGCTTTTAACACAACATTTTTGGCGAATGCTTGCTTTTGAGTAACTGATTTTTTCTTTGCGCCACCACCAATCTTTCCGTAAGATTTTTTAACTGGTTTTCCTTGTGCATCGTTAACTATATTTCCTTTGTCATCTTTAACATCGACCTCAACCAAAACTCTCTGCTCACCAATATCATATCCAGAAAATTTATCAGAAGTTCTGGATAATATATTGGCACGTCTAGCCGATGTCACCGCAGCCAACAAAGCTCTAGTATAAGCCTCACTAACTTCAACCAATTCTCCAGTTTCATTATCTATAGTTCCATAACTATGGATCTGAGCCGATTCAGACCCTTTTCTTTTTCCTAATTCAGTTACCATCCAGCCGGTCGCAGCCGCAGAATTATTCATTCTATACATTCCCATATCTCGATCGTATACCTGATGTCCACCCATTTGGACATGTCCAGCATCCAAAGCTGCTCGCTTAAATGTGGATGCCGCATCTTGTAATAATGCTTGTGATTTTTTCAAACCACCTTTAAAATCACCAAATGACATTCCTAAACCTCCCGCTTCGACACCAACACCAACTTTTCCACCCATTTGTTCAGCCACTTCTCTATAAGTTGATTTTTTAGTTAAGCCTGTTTCACTTTCCACAGCATCATCCGCTAACTCACTCAAACTTATCATCTTTTTATCTATCGCCTGATTTGCTCTTACCATTTTCATATCACCACCGGTTGCCACTAAATTTTGCAAACTAGCGGCTTTTTCAGCGCTAGATTGAGAATGATACGTGGTTACTTCAACTTCTTTACCGTCTTTGTCTTTTACTTTTGAAGTTCTCTCTTCAATCAATCCCAACCCTGATTCACCAAAAACGTCTTTCATAGCTTTTATATCTTGACCTTGTTGGGTCAGAGTTCCGTCAGCATTTGTATGTTTTCCAGCGTTTAGATCTGTAAACTGAGCAGATATTTCTGCGATTGTATCATCTGTCCAGGCTTCTTTGGTAATGTGGGCGACAGCAGCAAACAAACTAGCTTGATCAAAATCACCAAGCGGTTTACCTTTTAAATCATCTCTACGCTTTAAAACACGCGCTATCATCGTAGCAGCCATCGCACCACCATCTTGAGCTTCAAGAGATTTTAACCGTTTCCCAGCTTCTTCTACCATCGGATCCAAAGCGGTCGATGGTTTTTCTTTACCAAATTTTGGGATATCAATAATACCAGCTGTAGCCGCTTCCTGCGCTCTGGTTTGAGCGATATGTTCAGTGTCTTCGTCTTCTTTTAGTTTGGTAGTTTGAACCAATTGACGAATAAAAGCATTTCTAGTACCAGCATCCTTTAAGCCAGATTCTATATTTCCTCCGCCTTCAATTATTTTTCTCATTTCTTCAGCAGCATTTTTAAAAGCACTGGTCATTTTGTGACCTTTCAAAGTTTTGAGAAAATCTTCAGCAGCTTTTTTACCTGCTTCGGCAAATTGGGTAGCTTTTATATAGCCTTCACCTTTTTTTGTTTCAGCAAAAGCATTTTCAGATTCTTGTGCTATTTGATCATAGAGTATTTTTTTTGGTTCCAATTGCATTTTGGCAGCCACTGAACCCATAGAAGGACGGTCTTCGACTTCTTTTAGTGTTTCTTGTGCTTTTTTAATATTGCCCTCGGCGGTTGTCACTTTAGTAACTTCGTCTTCACTCCAAGTAGATCTATCCGATCCTTTTGCATCAACAACAAGTTTTATTTCAGCCTGATTCTTTTTCAAATCATCATTAGCATTTTTCATTTCATATTTATCTTTTTCCAACATTGCGCCTTTATCTTCCATGGAATATCTTTCACCTTTGGCTTTTTGTTTTTCCTCAGCAAATTCTGCACGTGCACGCGTGCTTCTTTTTAGCTGACCACCCCAAGTACTAGACAATGAATATTCTCCCTCTTCCACAACTTTTTCTTTTTCTGCAGCTTCCTCTATATTTTTTACGCGTTTATCTGCACGTCCAGCAGATTCAACAAGCATACCTGTGAGGGCTCCAACCAAACGTCCAGAACCAGTAAATGCTCCACCCAATCCACCAACGGTAACTCCAGATTTTGTATATTCTTCTTGCAATCTTTTTGCCCTCTCTGATTCCTTAATTTTACCAGAATCAATTTCTCTCTGAACCGTTTCTTTTGCCTTTGTTACTTTTTTTGATGAATCTGTCATTTTTTTTGCATATTCGTCTCTTTTTTGACTTACTTTGCTCCAACCAATTTTAGCAACACCAGCAATTGATTTTCCTCTTCTAATCCACGATTTCCCCCCAACCACCGGCACATTCATCGCCGCCCACTTACCAGTCGCCGCCGCCCCTTGTTTGGCCTTATTCCCCGCCCACATTGCCGCACTAGCACCAGACGCCACCATCGCTACTTTCTTGCCAAAATCAGTGGCTTTACTCATCGCACTACCACCAACTGTACCTAGTGACTGAGATGTCTTTGCGCCGACCAACAATATCCCGATAGCGATTGCAAAATTGGACATTTTATTCCAATCCATCATTTTACCAATACCAGCCATATTTTTACCATCGGTCGTTGGTGTTTTGCTAGCTTCAGACACGGCACTGTGGTCGGAAATTTCAGTATTTATCTGTCCACCACCAACTACCGCAAAAGATAACCATAAGAAAAAAACCACGGCTGGTCCAACTACTACATGGTTACCAAATTCACTCCACCATTGTGAAGCATATTTTTGAGTTTGAGGGATAACACTCAGTACAAAAGCAAACGGCGATAAAACGATGAGAATCCAAAGAACAATCATACGCGACACCAACATAAACACAAACACCATCATCATCGCCAATGTGATTGAGGCAAAAACTAGTGCTCCAAGCGAGGCGATAAAAATATTTTTTGGGTCTACAAGGTCTTTGGGATCTATATTGCCGCTGGAAATGCCCGCAATCTTATCCATACTCAAAGCATTGATCAAATTGCCATCTGCTGTCGCCGCGATACCATTGACAAAAGTAATCATCACCACTTGACCAATATCGATAATCACCCCACAAATTACCCGACTAAAATTGACCAGCACTGCGGCCAAAAAAAACTTTACCAACATTTTTTTCCATTCATATTGCTCTAGACCCAAAATCGTACCAAAAGCGACCAGCAACAAAATCACCACGAAAAACATATTGGTGATATCACGTACCATCACCCAGCCAACATTCACCGCCGTCGAACTAAGATAGCCATTGTAACCGGCAATTTCAATAATAAGATGCAAACACCAAATTGCTAGCTGAATCATTAGGTTGGCAGCACTCAACAATAACTTACTCGCCCAACCAGTCAAAGTGTCTCCCAAACCAGCCAAAAAACCACCATCCGGCTCGGTTGCCAACGCCGCCGCTGGTCGAAACATACTCAAATGTCCAGTATTACTGGCATATATTCCCATCAACAAATAGCCAGCTAAAAATAAAATTGAAAGAAAAACAAAAACACCCAAATGCGGTCGGCGCAGTTTGAGAAAATGATACACAGCAATCGTTCTCTGTTTCAAAGTTGAGAACATGTTTTTAAAAATATTTTATGGAGATATTATAACACATTTAAAAAAAGCGGACAAACTTGGATGTCAGACAAAAATTAGTTATCCACATTGTGCTTGTCCGTGACTCATTATTATCCCATTGTTTTTGAGGAATAACAAAAAACCATGTTTTGAGACATGGTTTTTTGTTTGACTAGCCAGTGGCGTCGGATTTGCCATATTACGCTCGCGCCATTATTTTTACTTTATCAATGGATAATTCTTTTATTTTTCTTAAAGGCACAAAATCTTCAATATTAATTTTCATAATATCAATATTAACAATATTGCCGTCTTTGTCATAATCCAACACTACATTACCATTTATATCAGAATCAATACTTTTGTTTTTTGAGAATTTTAGAGACAAAATACTGTTTTGTGAATTGTATTTAATTTTTGGAGACATATTTTTTTATAATTATTAAAGTTTAGCAAAAAAGGAAACTTATTTTAAATATTTGTCAATTTTTGAAGTACTAATAATAGTAACAACATTTATGGCTATTTTTAATTCCTCATAAATTATTAATAGCAAATATTTTTTTCTAGTGATTAGATCAAAATAAATTTTTTTGGCAACAAAACGTTTCTCATCAGTTTTATCCTGATCAATTACATCCGGACGTAAAAGAGCATTATATATCATCTTACAAAAAAATCAACACATGCAATAAAACTAATACATACAAAATAAAAATTATCTTACACCAAAACTTATCCCCACTCACCTTGTCCACAGGGATAAAATATGTCAACATATAGGTATAAACGACTAATACAAGCGGAAAAATAGAATTTAGTGGTTGACACTAGTGCCAGATAGTGTTAGTGTCAAAAGTTCGTTCTTTTACAAGTGTTGTTTTGGTTTTTGCCTTTGGTAAGAACTGAAATGACCAATTACAAGAAAGAAGAAAATTAAGGAAAAAATTGATTGCGGTGGTGTGTTTGAGTGTCATGATGATAAACAAACATCCCACCGTAATCCAAAGGAGTGCACGTTGCACACCCCAAAGATTGAATGGTGTTTCGGCTCCCCGACCAATGGGGATGCTAAGGAGGTGGTCATGAAGACCATCGAGTTCCTGGCGACCTTGGTCGCTGTGTGTCTGGTGCTGGCCCTTGGTGGTTGCTATGCGTTGACCGGCGAGTGCATGGGTGGCGGTGTTGGACCGCAGTGCACGGCGGATGGTGCGACGTATGATACCGATGGCGCCAATGCCGACGACGGATCAGTCTCCAAGAACGACAACAGCTCGACGACGGAGACGACGGTGGTCGAGACGGCACCGACGGTGCAGGAGATCTGCAAGGATTTCCTCTATTTGGAGGGGACGGTGTGGAACTGCAAGTGGATCACCAATGGTCCTATTTGCACCCTCGGGCTGATGGTGTTAGAATCCGGCGCTTGTGGTGTCTTCTGCAAAGACATTTGGAAAACTCCAGCCACCACCATCTCGTTTCCATCCTCAGACAAGATATTATGGGATGACGGCGAAGGCTCCGGACCCCACACCTGTGACAAGGTCAAGTGATACAGACACTTGACACAACCACGGTGGTTATCCTTCTTCCTTTTCTCTTTCTTGCCAGAATCTGTACGGCCGTCATTCTGACGGCCGCTGGCAATCCTTAGGGTGTTATTATTTGATAGTATTTTGAGGATAACAAAAAACCATGTTTGAAAAAGCATGGTTTTTTGTTTGGCTATTTTTATTGAATTGGTTTATATATTTTGTTGGGGGCGACTAGTACTTTGAATTTGAAGGGAGTATAGGCGCCTTGGTTTGGGATATCTTTGAATTTTTCACACTCATTGTTTTTACTCACCATATCATTATAACACCCCACCCCACCCGGTGACTTATCATCCCCACATACCCCATTACACCAACCCCAATTATCCAGTACTTGGACTGAAGGAGTGAAGATACAATAACCATCAGGGAAGTCTGCGTGCATCTTTGTATCGGTGTCACATCCTCCTTTGTTTGTACACCAGTTTTTATCAGATGGACCTAGACAG